>Ga0184637_10001042_pt1 | contig 19367 bp, 16 predicted proteins | sample PLM3_127_b2_FD_133143 | JGI IMG/M metagenome (GOLD analysis project Ga0184637, IMG submission 133143) | Groundwater sediment microbial communities from an aquifer in East River, Colorado, USA - PLM3_127_b2 | ecosystem: Environmental > Terrestrial > Soil > Riparian zone | place: USA: East River... | reverse complement strand
GCGCGAGCCGCGGCGAATCGGGGAAGAGATACACCAGTCGCAGGTGATCGCAGAGAAGGGTCCAGAGATCGGGGAAGCGCCCACAAGAGCGGGCGACCGCACCCTGGCCGTCGAGCAGGGCGGGCGCCACCGCCGCCAGGCCGGGTTCGGCCTCGAGCGCGGCCAGCAGGAGTTCCAGGGCCTCGGGAGTGACGACGCAGTCGGGGTTAAGCATAAACACGCAGTCGGACTGGGCCCGCTCGAAGCCCTGGTTAACGCCCCGGGTGAAACCGAGGTTCTCGGCATTGGCGATCACCTGGACCCAGGGGTAGGTGCCCCGGAGCATTTCCACCGTCCCGTCGTTCGAGGCATTGTCCACCACCACGATTTCGAGCGGGATGGGTTGGCGACAAGCGATCAAGGACTCGAGACAGCCCGCGAGCGCCGGTCGTGACTTGAAGCTCACGATCACCACCGATAGCCGGAGCTCGGCGGGGTCGAGGCTCAGGGCGGTGGACGCTGAAGTCACGCGGCGAGCTCCGCCGCCTCGCTCTCTGCGGCTGGCTCGACCTCGATCGTCGGCTCGATCGCGATGGGCGGCTCGATCCCTTTCAATCGCAACAGCCGGGTGTAGAGCGTCTCCATGTCGCGCACCAACCGGCGGGCGCCGAAGCGCTCGACTCCGTGGCTCGCGCGCACTCGCGTCCCGCGGAGCAGATCGGCCATGGCCGCCGCCACATCCTCCGGATCGAACGTGGTGACCAGCCTCCCCTGGGGATAGCCTCGCAGCAGATCTCGAACTCCGCCGACCGCGGTGGCGACCACCGGAATCCCCGCCGCCATGGCCTCGATCATCGCTGCCGGGGTGCCCTCGTTGCGGGAAGTGCTCACCAGGAGGTCCAGGTCGGCGAGCACCGGGGCCATATCCAGGCGCCAACCGACCAGATGGAAGCGCGGGTCGAGGCCGGCGCGGCGCGCCTCTTCTTCGATGGCCTGCCGGCGCTCGCCGTCGCCGATCACCACGAAGTGGAGGTCGCGTCCGGGCAGCTCGGCGCAAAGGCGGGCGGCGGCCTCGACGAAAAGCGAGTGATTCTTGATCGGGACGAGTCGCCCGACGATGCCGACGAGCAGCGCTTCAGGCGGACAGTGGAGCTCGCGCCGGAGCGTTCCCACGGGTGCTGCCCCGGCCTCGGCCAGGGCGGCAAAGCGATCGAGCTCGAGACCGAGCGGGATCAAATGCACTTTGGGTGGGGGAGCGACGCGGAAGCGGCAGGCGATGTCATCGTACTGGGTGGGGGAGATGACGACGATCGCATCGCTTATCCGGGCGAGCATGCGTTCGACGAAGATGATGGCGCGCGCCACGCAAGGGCCAAAGTAGCCCTCGAAGACGTGGCCGTGAAAGGTGTGCACGACCACGGGAACTCCCGCGAGTCGGGCGGCCAATCGCCCCAGGACGCCGGCTTTGGCGGTGTGGGTGTCCACGATCACCGGGCGCTCGCGGCGGAAGAGCCGCCAGAGGGCGAAGAAGGCCGCCAGGTCAGACTTGAGGCCCGGCCGGCGGCGCATGGCGGGCACGATCAGGGTCTCGATTCCGGCGGCGCGGGCTTGGGCTTCGAGGTCGTACTCGCCGGCGTCGACGGCGCCGCCGACGAGGATCGTCCGATACCCGGGGCTCAAACCTTGGGAGAGGATCAGAGAATGGTGAGACGGGCCGCCGATGCAGATGCGGGACTGGATGCGGCAGATGGTGAGGGGGCGCGGCACGTTCATCAGCAATAGCAATATCCGGCCCAGTCATCGGCCGATTTGAACCCGTTCCCAAGCGAGTTCGGGGACGGATTATGAGGCTTCGAAACGGGGCTCGCTGAGGGCGGGGTTGCAGTGGCTCAAGGCCGCCGCGTCATAGGTGCCGGCGAAGTGGCCATCCCGGATCGATCGCAGGGTTTCCGCCAGCACGTCCACTTCCTCGTCGGTGTTGTAGATCCCGAAGGAGGCCCGCACCGCCCCCGGGAGCTCGACCCGTTCGCCGGCGGCGAGGCGTGCCACCAGCTCTTCGGGTTGCTTGACGCCCAGGAGCCGGTGCACGTAGGGGTGGGCACAGAAGCGGCCGTTGCGGGTGGCGATTCCCGCCTCCTGGTTGAGCACTGCGCTCAACACGCCATGTGGGATCCCCTCCAGATTGAACGACACCACCCCGAGGCGCCGGTCAGGATCGAGGTTACCGTAGAGGGTCAGGCCGTCGATGGCGCTCAGGCGATCGAAGGCGCGGCGCAGGAGCTCGAGCTCGTGGGCCCGGATGGAAGGGAGGCCGACCTCGAGCAGGAATTCGAGCGCGCTGGCCATGGCGATGACCCCCGGAATGTTGGGCGTGCCGCCATGGTGCCGATCGGGAGCGGGTAGCCAAAGCACCTGGTCCAAGGTCACGCAGGCGACCGTGCCGCCGCCCGGCTGGTAGGGCTCCGCTTGGTCGAAGAGGTCGCAGGGGCCGAACAGGAAGGCGGCTCCGAACGGCGCATAGGCCTTGTGTCCGGCCGCCGCCAGGAAGTCGATGTGCCCGGGGTCCTGGTCGGGGCGGACGTCCACTGGGTGGTGGGCGAGGAGCTGGGCGGCGTCGACCAGGATGCGGGCGCCGTGCCGATGGGCGCGGGCGGCGATCTCATGAATATCCGGGATGATCCCGGTCACATTCGAAGCTCCGGTGACCGCCACCAGCTTCACCCGGTGGGCGTCGAGCAAGGAATCCAGGTGCTCGAGGTCGAGTGTTCCGTCGTCCTGTACCCGAACATGGCGCACTTCGCCGCGCTGGCGATACGGCAGGTCGTTCGAGTGATGCTCCATTTCGGTGGAGAGGACTATCCCCGGGATCTGGCTCATGACATGGGCGGCGAGGTCCAGGGCTCCGGTGGTGTTCTGGGTGTAGACGAAGCAATTCCGCGCCATCTCGGCGTGAATGAAGCGCGCAATGACCTCCGACACCCGATCAAACAGCTCGGTCGAGATCATCGACAGGTTGTGGAGCCCGCGGTGGATATTGGCGTAGCGAAGCTGAAGAAAGTCGATGTGGCCGGCGATGACGCGGCGGCAGGGGTGAGTCGAGGCGCTGTGGTCGAAGTAGATGAGAGGCCGCTGGACGCCGCTCTCCGGAGCCTCGAAAGTTACGGTGGTGATCGGAAACTCGCGCCGGATGGCCTGGACGTCGAAGGGCATCGGGGACTCCCGCGGGCCGCGGATCTCGCTCTTACTGTGAGCTGGGTCAACGTACCATCGGAGCGGGCGGTGGGCCAAGCACTCGCTTGCCCAAGCACTCACTTGCCGCCCATGGAATCGTGTGATAATCAACACTTGCGCTAAGCAAGGAAACCGGGCAAGGTCGGCCCGGGAGCCGATTTCAGCCGATGAAGACCAAAGCCCACCTTCCACCGGAGGACGAGCTCGCCCGCACGCTCCGGCGGCTCACTCGCGCCGCCGAACGGCTCGAGTCCGCCGCCCTGGCGGCCGCCGGGCTGCCGCGGGCCCAGGCGCACGCGCTGCTCGCCGTGGCCGGCATGGCGCGTCCGGCGATGGCCATGGTAGCGCGCGAGCTCGACCTGGCCCCCAGCACGGTGACCCGCCTCCTCGATCCTCTGGTGCGGCGCGGGCTGGTCCGTCGGGAAGCGGATCCGGAGGATCGGCGGGTGATCGTGGTGGCGCTCACCGGAGCGGGCCGGCAAGCGGCCGAGCGCCTCGCCGCCGCGCTCGACCGAGCCTACGCCCGGGTGGCGGCAGCGGCCGGCGCCGGCGGGCGGCGGCGGCTTCTCGCGTCGGCGCGCGAGCTTCTGGTCGCGGTCGAGCGGCAGCGGCCGGGGCGCCCCAGCCGAAGCGCGGGCTAGACAACGAAACGGCGGGCGGGCCACTGGCCCGCCCGTCGCAAAGAGGTCTTCTTTTCAGGAGCCTCCCAGACTAGGGATTGGCAGGATAGTTCGCCTTGATCCGGCCCCAAGTGGATGCTTCGACCGCAGTCGTCTGGCAGGGCACCCCATTCAGCCTGAAGCACTGATCGGGGGCTATCGGGTCGATGCCGCAAACGGCGGCGCGTGGGCTCCAGGTGGTACACCCGATTCCGAAGGCCCCGCCGGGGTTCTCCCAGATCGCCGGACAGAAATGGGGGTCGAAGTTGTTGGCCCAGCCCCACTGACCTCCGACACCGAAGTCCATGTTGGCCTGGACAACGAGCCAGTAGTGCCCCGGAGCCAGGCAGGGGGGGGAGATGGCGACTTCCAAATCGCCGGCACCTGTGGGATCCACATACGGCAGACCCGGGCCGGTGTAGACCGGCGCGCCAGCCTTGAGGCAGTTCGAGTCTCCGTAGATCCACACGTTAACCGACACGACCGGGCCGAACCCATTGAAGTAGATCCCGTCGAACAGCACCCGATCGATATCCCAGCCAGGGCCGGCCGGAACGATGAAGTCGTCCGCGAGTCGGTTGTCGTAGCCGTCGAACGCCGGCTCGAAATTCTGGGCGGTAGTCGCGTCCCCGTCGGGGGTGGCGAGTTGGTCGTAAAGGACGGGAGTATCGGAATCGGGGAAAGTGCTCACGGGACCCGTACCGACAACTTTCGGATCAGTCGCCAGAGCAGCCACCGGCAAGGCCAGGGCGACCACCATCATGATGGCAAGAAGTGACTTAACCATTCTCATGAGAGGTTCCTCGAGGTTGAAAGTGGTGGACCTTTTGCGACCAGGTACTCGCCGGGATTGTGCTAGCCAACACCGACGTAGGCCAGATCCTAGCACGTCGGGCATGTGGGGTCAACTGCCGCCGAGTCTGGGGGTTCTCGCCCGCGGATGGCGGCAGAGAGATCAATGGCGCATAAGCTATATTATGTCAAGTTGCGTGGGTTGCTGAGGACGCCCGAATCAGGTATCCTAGACCTCGCCTACCGGCCGCGGTTGTTGTTCCGGTCGTCTTTTCCAGTGGCCCTTTCGGGTTGATTTGAACTGCTTCAAGGAGGACAACCGTGATGCAGATGCTAAGGAACCTGATGGCATGGACCGCCGCGGTGGGAACGGCGGTCTTTCTCCTGGCGGGAGCCGCGGGCGCGACTCCGATCAATGGAGTCGAGGTCCCTGGGGCGGTGCCGCCGCCGGGGCTTTCCGGCGGGTCGGGCGCGCAGCCGGCGGGCTGCGGCGCCTTCATCAATTTCGACGAAGCGGCGCAACCGTGCCTGTTCCAGGATACGAACCCGCTCCGCAATGAGTACGCGGGCCTCGGGGTCACCTTCAGCAACCCCAACCCAAATGGTCTGGACGGTGGGGCGATTCTGGACGAGTGCGGCAACTTCATGGTCACAGGTCACTCCTCCCCGAACTTCCTGGCTTTCAACTGCGGCGGCCAGATGCAGAACGGCGGGTTTGCCTCGGGACCGGAGTACTTGGACTTCCCCAATACGGCTTCCTTCGTGTCGGCGCGGGTGGGGTCGAGCCACGGTGAAGGCGTCGTATTGAGCATGGAAGCCTACGATTCGAACCAGCAGCTCGTGGACAGCGACTCGGTCATCTTGACTCCCGCGGTGCAGACGCTGTTGGTTTCCGGTTCGGGGATCAGTCGGGTGGTCGTCGGGGTCATGGGGCCTTGCATCTGGGTGCTGGACGACCTCTGCTTCGACTCCGGTGCGACTCCGGTCGAGGCGTCGACCTGGGGTGCGGTGAAGGCGACCTTCAAGTAGTGATCGAGGCAAGCCCTCACTTACGATCCTGATCTAGGATCCTGATTCTCGCTAACGGGCCGCGTATACCTGTTTCCCGTTGCAGGAGGACAACCATGATGCGAATGCCAAGAAAGCTGTTGAAGTGGGTCGGGGCGGCGGGAATTGTGCTTCTCGTCCATGCGGGAGCCGCGGGCGCGGTTCCGGTCGGCGGCATCGAGGTCGACCAAGGCGTGCTGCCGGTGCCGGGCCCTGGCGGGGCGGTCATCGAGCGCGAGGGATGCGGGACCTTCATCGACTTCGATGACGCCCCCCAGCCGTGCGCCTTCCAGGATACGAACCCGCTCCGCAACGAGTATCAGGGGCTCGGGGTCCTGTTCAGCGCCCCCAATGATGTCGATGGCGGGGCGATTCTGGACGAGTGCAGCAACTTCGGGGTGAACGGACACTCTTCGCCGAACTTCTTGGCCTTCAATTGCGGTGCGAGCATGATGAACGGAGGGATGGCGCGAGGACCGGAGTACGTGAGCTTCACGAGTGCGGTCTCCTCGGTGGCCGCTCTGGTGGGGACCGGGATCAATCCGGGCTTCGACCTGATCATGGAGGCCTACGACGTGAACCAGCAGCTCATCGGCAGCGACTCCGTGACCCTTCAACCGTCGATGCAGCTCATTTCGATTGCCGCCGCCGGAATTCGATCGGTGATCGTCGGCACCACCGGGCCTTGTATCTGGGTGCTCGACGACCTGTGCCTGGATTTCGCCGCGACCCCGGTCGAGCCTACGACCTGGGGAGCGGTGAAGTCGGTCTTCAAGTAGTCCTTGAAGCTTTAAGTCTTACTTGAAGGGACTAGTCTGAGCGGCGGGTCTCACCGCGCAACAGAGTCTCGATCGCCTGGTGGAGCTGCTCTCCGCGGAGCTGGCTGGCGGCGATGCGTCCTTCACGATCGACGAGGAACGTGCTCGGAATCGTCAATACGCCGTAGCTCTGCTTGAGGGGCGTCATGGCACCGCGGCCCTGAAAGATCTGGGGCCAGGTCATGCCGTTCGCAGCGATGTAGCGCTTGAGCGGCTCCACCGAGGCGTCGAGGCTGATCCCGACCACCTCGAACCCGCGATCGTGGTAGCGCTCGAAGGCGCGGCGTACGTGAGGGAGCTCAGCTCGGCAGGGCCCGCACCAGGTGGCCCAGAAGTCGAGGAGGACGACCTTCCCCCGGTAATCGCGGAGCCGGAGGGTGTCGCCGTCGATCGTGGCCAGGGCGAACTCAGGGGCCATCTCGCCCGGGGCGGGCCCCGATCCCGGCCTCGAGGGCATGCGGGCCTGCGCAGCGACCTGGGCGGCCACGGCGGGATCGATCGTGCTCAGGACCAGTCGCCGGCCGTCGCAGGCGACCTCCTTGGCCTGAAAAGCCTCCTTGCCGATGATGAACGGAGCCCCGATCCGGAACCGCTCGGTTGAGCGGAAGGGGTGGCCATTCAATTTGCCGTCGTCGTTCAAATCGATGACGAGCGCCGTGCTCGGATGGGTGAAGAGCCCCTGCCCGGAGAGCGATGCGGGCACCAGGGCGATGGGTCGCTCGCGGCCGCCGATCGTGACCCTCCCCTGCCGGTAGCTGTCGATCGTGACCAGGATCCCGTTCGCCATGGCATACCCAGTCGCCCCGGGGGTGGTCGCTCGCTCCCGCTCGAAGCGCCGCAGCACCAGGGCCACTTCCACGGGAGCCGAACCGGGGCAAGCCATCGCGATCGTAGTGCGGATATGGGGCAGGACCGGCCGGCCGTCCGCCCCGGTGCCGTAGGCTCCCTCCCAGGCGAGAGGCGGGTCGTCGGTCAAATCCTCGTTGTCGTTGGCGTCCAGGATGAGGCGCTCACTCCCGTCCCCGGCGCGGTGAACGAGGAGACTCAGGCCCCCGTCGGCGCCGCCCCGCTTCAAGAATCCATAGAGAACGCCCGCTCCGAGATTCTTGGGCACGCCCTTGAGTGCTTCTCCCGGCATGGGAAGGAGTGGAATCGGGTCGCTGGCCAGCACCTCGACGATGGGCAGGACTCCGGTCTGGTCCTCGAGTCTGATCTCGATGGGCGGAGTTGCTTTCGGGGTCGAGGGCGCCGTAGGCGCGGCGGCGACCACGACCGCCGCGGTGACCACTGCGGTGACCACGGCCGCGGCGAACAGGCCCATCGGCAGCAAGGTCTCTGGGAAGAGGCGTTGGGGTTGGGTCATGATGGGTGGAACAGGATGATCGGGGGCAGTCAAGGATACATCAACCCGGCTGCCGCTTCTACCCCACCACCAGGTTGACCAGCCGATCGGGCACTACCACCACCTTGTTGAGCTTCTTGCCCTCGAGGTGCGCGGCGATCCGCCGATCTCCGAGCGCCAGCTCCCGCACCGCCGCCTCGTCGAGCCCGCGGGCAGCGGGGATCCGCGCCCGCACCTTGCCGTTCACCTGGACGACGAGAGTGATGGTCTCGGCGGCGGCCAGCGCGGGGTCGTGCTGCGGCCACGGGTGGCGGAAGATCGAGCCCGTCCCGCCGAGGCGCTGCCAGAGCTCTTCGGCGATGTGCGGGGCGAACGGGGCGAGGCACAGGACCAGGGCCTCGAGCGCCTCCTTGAGCGCGCGGACGTTAGGACTGCCGGGCGCCAGTGCGCCGCCCGCCTTGGCCGACTCGGCAAAGGCGAGCGTGGCGTTCGCATGCTCCATGCAAGCGCTCACCGCGGTGTTGAAGTGAAAGCGATCGATGTCCTGGGTCACCCGCTCGATCGTGCGGTGGGTGGAGCGGCGCAGCTCGCGGACGGCCTCCCCCACCTCCTCCGGCCCGGGCTGGCCGAGCACCGGCTCGCCGGGTAGCTGCTCCCGGTCGTTGACCAGCCGCCACACGCGCCCGAGGAAGCGATGGGTGCCTTCGACCGCCCGGTCGTTCCACTCCGCGTCCTTCTCCGGCGGCCCGATGAACAAGGTGTAGAGCCGGGCGGTGTCGGCGCCGTACTGGGCGATCAAGCTCTCGGGGCTCACGGTGTTGTTCTTCGACTTGGACATTTTCGCTCCGCCCTTGCAGATCATCCCCTGAGCGAAGAGAGCGGCAAAGGGCTCCACGAACCCGAGGAGCCCCTCGTCATGGAGCACCTTGGTGATGAACCGGGCATACAAGAGGTGGAGGATCGCGTGCTCCACTCCGCCGATGTACTGGTCCACCGGCAGCCAGCGATCCACGAGGGCGCGGTCGAACGGCCGCCCGGAGTCGCGTGGGCTCAGGAAGCGCAGGTAGTACCAGCTCGAATCGACGAAGGTGTCCATGGTGTCGGTCTCCCGGCGCGCAGGCTTCCCGCAGCGCGGGCAAGCGACCCGGATGAACGACTCCACGTCCTTGAGCGGCGACTCGCCGGTGGGCTTGAAGCGCACGTCCGACGGGAGGAGGACGGGCAGGTCCTGCTCCGGCACCGGCACCATCCCGCAGCCGGTGCAGTAGATGATGGGGATCGGCGCCCCCCAGTAGCGCTGGCGCGAGATGAGCCAGTCCCGGAGCCGATAGTTCACCCGGTGAACGCCCTTCTTCTGGGCTTCGAAGTCGGCGATCAGCTTCTCCCGGCCGATCTCGCTCTTGAGCCCGGTGTAGGGTCCGGACGCGACCATCCAACCCTCACCCTCGTAGGCTTGAGTCAGCTCCTTGCCCGCTGGGATCCGGGCCGGGTCTTCGGCAATGACCGTCTTCACCGGGAGACCCACGAGCCGGGCGAACTCGAAGTCGCGCTGGTCGTGAGCCGGGACCGCCATGATCGCCCCGGTGCCATAGGTGGCGAGCACATAGTTGGCCACCCAGATCGGGATCGGTTCGCCGGTGGCCGGGTTCGTGGCATGCACGCCGGTGAACAAGCCCTCCTTCGGCAGCTGCTCGTCGGGCCGATGGACGGTGGCCTGATAACGGGCGACGAAATCAGCCACCGCCTGGCCGGCAGCCCCCCCGCGCGCCGCCAACCGGCGGGCCAGCGGATGCCCCGGCGCGAGCACGATGAAGGTGGCGCCGTAGAGGGTGTCGGCGCGGGTGGTGAAGCAAGCGAGTGGCGCGGCTTCGCCCTCGACCGGGAAGTGAATCTCGAGCCCCTCGGACCGCCCGATCCAGTTTCGCTGCATCACCCGCACCCGCTCGGGCCAACGCTCGAGCTGATCCAAGTCGGCGAGCAATCGATCGGCATAGGCGGTGATCCGGAAATACCACTGGTCGAGCTCGCGGGTCTCGACCGGAGTCTCACAGCGCTCGCAGGCTCCGTTCACCACCTGTTCGTTGGCGAGGACGGTGTTGCAGCTGGGGCACCAGTTCACCGGGCCCGCCGCGCGGTAGGCCAAGCCACGATCGAGCAGGCGCAGGAAGAGCCATTGGGTCCAGCGGTAGTACTCGGGATCGCAGGAGGCGAACTCCCGCTCCCAGTCGTAGCCTAGGCCCCAGGCCTTGAGCTGGCGCTTCATCGCTGCGATGTTGTCCCGGGTCCATTTCTCGGGGTGGATTCCATGGGCGATGGCGGCGTTCTCGGCCGGGAGCCCGAAGGCGTCCCATCCCATCGGACAGAGCACGTCGTCGCCATGCATGAGCCGGTAGCGGGCGATCACGTCGCCGAGGATGTAGTTGCGCCCATGGCCCACATGCAGGGTTCCGGAGGGATAAGGAAACATGTTGAGGCTATAAAACTTGCGCTGCGGATTGGCGACCGCCGGGCGGAAGAGCCCGTCCTTCTCCCAGCGCTCGCGCCAGCGCGGCTCGAGCTCGGCGAACGGATACGCGCCTTCTTGCGGCGCCAACTCGCCCGGGCTGGGCGAAGGGCCGGCTGTGGGGGGATGGTCGAATGTGGGCATCACTTCAATCCGATTGGCCGAGCAATTCCAGCAGACGGTGAGCTTCCGCCGCTTTCCACGATTTTCCCTCCCCCACCGCCGCCGCCACCGCCTGGAGATGGTCTCTAGCTTCGTTCACGGCGCCGATCTCGGCAAGGAGCCCACCCAATCGCAACTCCGCTTCCAGGCGTCGCGGCGAGTCCGGGTAGGCGTCAAGAAAACCGGCGAAGATCCGGCGCGCGGCATCCCGATCCCCCACACCCTGCCGCACGACCGCGAGATCGAGCACCGCTCCGGGTTCGAGCGTGGACCCGGCCTCGGTGCCGGCGGGAGTCAAAGCGGACAAAAGCGGCTCGGCTTCCGCGAGCCGGCCCTGGGCGATGAGCTCGTCGGCGAGCGCATACATCTTGACCGGGTTCCGCGGCTCGCGTCTGAGCTCCTCGCCGCGGGCGGCGGCACGGTCGGCGGCGGCGAGCACGTCGTCCATGCCTTGCGCGAAGGGCGCCGGGTGAACGAAACCGTTGATGCGGTCGATCTCCTGGCCGTGCCGATCGAGAAACAGGATCGTGGGCAGGCCGCGGACTCGGAACCGGCGCCCGATCTCCCGCTCCTGGTCGGCGTTCACTTTGGCGCAGGTCATCGCCTGCGCCCGCCGCACCACCTCCCGGTCGGAGTAGGTGCGGCGGTCGAGCTCATGGCACCAGCCGCACCACTTCGCCCAGATGTCGATCATCATCGGGCGGCGCAAGATCTCGGCCTGCTCGAGCGCCTGGTCGAAGCCGGCCACCCAGGGGATGGATGGACTAGGCGGGCCGCCGAGGGCGAAAGCGGATCCGGCCGCCGGAGCCAGTTCGGCCGCCGGTGCCGGTCCGGCAGCCGGTGGCGCTCCGGAGGCCAACATCCAGCCCGGCGCCAAGCTCAGCGCCAAGCCAAGCGCCACCGCCGCGCTCCTCGATTCCAAGGCCACCATGCCTCTTACCATCGATTCCGGCCCCTAAGCTGAGCGGTCGGTTTGGATTCAACCGACCGCTCCAAGGTGAGTGCCGTCCTTCAAGGGCGGCTAGGAGATCACGACGCTTTCGTTGGCGAGGCGAGGACTCCTTCGAGCTTCTTCAAGATCTCGGCCTTGGGCACGGCGCCGATGATGAAGTCCACCTGCTTGCCGTCCTTGAAGAACAAGATGGATGGGATCGACCGGATCCCGTAACGCGAGGCCGTGACGCTGGCAAAGTCAACGTTGACCTTGCCCACCTTGATCTTGCCGGCATACTGCCCGGCGATCTCCTCGATGATTGGGCTGATCGCCCGGCATGGGCCGCACCACTCGGCCCAGAAGTCCACGATCACCGGCTCCTGGGCGCGGAGCACTTCGGTGTCAAAGTTCGAGTCGTCCAACTCGATCGTCGCCTTCATGCTTGCTGGTCTCCTCCTGGGTTAACCGGCGATGACCCCGTGTCCCGCCGCGCTGGCGTCACCTTCGCGCCATCCTTTGGATGCGAGCCGGATTGGGGGCGGTGCAAGCCGTTTCCTCGGGGGTTGACTGGCGACTCGCGGCCCGGCCTCGAAGCGATGGATTATAAGGGGCTTCGGGCCGGCAGTCGATGGCCGGCCGGAGGGTGCGGCGCCGGAGGCGGAGAATCCATGATCGCGAGCAGCAGCCGCTCGAGGACCAGGTGGCCGCGGCGGCGCTCCCGAAGCGGGATCGAGCCGGCTCCGCCTCCCTTGAGCTCGCGGTCGGCGGCAAACAAGGTGACGATCGCCCGCGACAGCTCGCGGGGGGTGTAGTTGCGGGCCTGATGGCGCACGTCGTCCCGCACCCAACCCTTGCCGCCGCTCTTGACCCGCGAGAAGTCACGGATCCGGTAGGCGAGGAACCCGAGAATCCTGAGCGGCTCCTCTCCGGCTTCGAGGGCGCTGGTCAGCGCTGCCAAGGCCCCGGCGAGATCCCGCTCCCCCAACGCCAAGGTGAGCTCGTCGAGGGTGCCTCCAACCCCTCCGGCCACGACCCGATTCACATCCTCCTCGCTCACCCGGCGTCCCTCGCCCACATACAGCGAGACCTTCTCGATCTCCCCCGCGAGGGCGCTGAGCTGCGGGCCGGCCAGGAGAAGGAGGCGCTCGGCGGCTCCGCGGGCGATTGAATGACCGAGCATGCCGAATCGGCGGGTAATCCACTCCGGAAGCACGCGCTCGGGAAGGGCGGTGGCGGGAACGACCGCCGCTTGCCGCCGGAGCTCGCGAGTGAAGGTGAGCCGGTTGTCGAGCTTGTCGGCGATCAAGACCATCACGGTCGAGGCAGGAAGGCTGGCGAGCGCGCCGGGAAGCGCTTCGCGCTCTCCCTTGCGCAGCCGCTCGATACCGTCGACCAGGATCAGGCGGCGGCCGCCGAACATGGGCAGGCCGCCGGCCGCGCTCAGGATATCCCCTATCCGTGCTTCTCCTCCGGCAAATACATCCCGCCCGAGGGCGCGCACGGTCGGGTCTTCGCCGAGGACCGCGGCCTCGATCGAGGCGCAGGCTTCCCGCCGGAGCAGCAGCTCCTCGCCCAGAATCAAGTAGACCGGCCGGATCTTGGCCTTGGCGAGCTCTTGCCCCAGGGCTCCGAGGGTGAGCTCTCCCCCACCTGCCGGCATCAGCTCCAACTCCTTACCGTCCGGTTCAGGATGTCTTCGGCGAGGCGCTTCATCGCCTCCGCCCGCCCCGAGATCTCGTCCTTGGCCTCCTGGCCGGTGGTCTCGATCACGAAGTAGGTCGTGCGGCCAACGATCGACTCTTCCTTCCACAAGGACTTGCGCTTCACCAGATCCTTGAACTCGACTTGGACCTCGACAATCACCTCGTATTCCTCGGTCTGGGCGCGGGCGTTGTAGCCGAATACCCGATTCTCGTAGCGAACGATCTCTCCGTAGACCCCGGAGTCGGCTCGAGCCTCAGGGACCACCTTGAGCTTGTTGTCATTGACGAACTCGCGAGTCACGAGCTCGGTCACCTCCTGCTCGATTCCCGGCTCGGTGGTGCGGTTCTGGAACACCGGGATCGCGACCGTGCGAATGTGGGAGGGAAGCCGGCTGGGGGTGAAGGAGTAGCCGCAGCTCAGGAGGGAGGCGGCGAGTCCAAGAACGGAAAGTCCAAGAACGGAAAGTCCAAGAACGGCAAATCCTAGCGCTAGGCCGCCGGCGGCGCCGGCCCGGCCAGCGCCAGCACCTGCTCGGCCACGTAGTCGCGCGCGGCTTCGGTGAGCTCGGGGAAGATCGGCAGGCACAGGTTCTCCTCCGCTGCCCGCTCGGCGGCCGGAAATTCGCCCGGGCGATGCCCGAGATCGCGCAGGGCCTCCTGGAGCGGCAGCGTTCCCGGATAGTACACCGCCGTCCCCACCCCTCGTTCCTCCAGGGCCCGGGCCAGCCGGTCCCGGTCTCGGACCCGGATCGCGTACTGGTTATAGATGTGGCGGCCGTCCGGCCTCTCGGCGGGCGGGATGACTCCCGCGCCGGCGAAGCGGGTCGAATAGGCATGCGCGTGCGCCCGCCGGGCCTCCGTCCACCGCTCGAGGTGCGGCAGCTTGACCAGAAGGAGCGCGGCCTGCAGCGCGTCAAGGCGGCTGTTGGTGCCCAGAACGCGAGTCACGTACTTGGGTCGGGATCCGTGCACGCGCAGGAGCCGAAGGCGATCCGCCACCCCGTCGTCCTGAGTGACCACCATGCCGCCGTCACCGAGTCCCCCAAGATTCTTGGTCGGATAGAAGCTGAAGCAGCCGGCATCGCCCATGCCGCCAGCCGGGCGGCCGCGGTCGGCGGCGCCCAGGGCCTGGGCGGCGTCTTCAACCAGCTTGAGCCGGCGAGCGCGCGCCAGGGCGAGGAGCGGCTCCATGTCGGCGCATTGGCCAAAGAGGTGGACCGGCAGGAGGGCGCGGGTGCGTGGTGTGATCGCGCTCTCGACCCGCTCCGGGTCGAGGTTGAAGGTGGCGGAGTCGATGTCGACAAATATAGGTTGGGCTCCGGCGAGGAGGATGGATCCCGCCGAGGCGAAGAAGCTGTAGGCCGAGGTGATCACCTCATCTCCGGGCCCGATGCCGAGGGCGCGGAGCGCGAGGAGGAGGGCATCGGTGCCCGAGGCGACTCCGATTGCGTGCTTTACCCCGGCCAGGCGGGCGATCTCGGCTTCGAGCGCCTCCACCTTCGGGCCCAAGATGAAGGTGCCGGAGTCGAGAACCTCACGCACCGCGGCTTCCAGCTCGGCCCGCAAAGCGGTGTGCTGAGCCTTCAAGTCCATGGCCGGAACTCGCATGGTCGATGTCGTTTGAGGCATGGATTTCAACCAGCAGTTGAAGTCGCCGGCGAGCCTACTGGAGCCCCTGGCGCACGTCCTCCCAGACCTGGCGGTCGAGGAGCTCGGCCTCGGCCACATCCCGCACCACCCGGGCGGGAGATCCCATCACCAGCTTTCCCGGTGGAACATCGCGGGTGACCACCGAACCCGCGGCCACGACCCCGTCGGCGCCGATGGTGATCCCGGGGAGGACCACGGCGGCGAGACCGATGCGCCCGCCCCGGCGGACGGTGACGCCCTTGAAGTGCTTCAACCGCTCCTCGGTGCGCCCCATGAAACGGTCGTTGGCGGTGGCCACCAGCGGGGCGACGAACACCCGGTTCTCGATCACCGAATAGGCCGTGATGTAACAGGCGGTCTCGAGCTTGACGAAGCAGCCGATCGTGCAGTCGTTCTCGACTGTCACTCCTCGGCCGACGATGGTGCGCTCGCCGATCGCCACCCGTTCGCGGACTTGAGCGCAATCGGCGACGAGGACTCGCTCTCCGAGCTTGGCTCCCCGGTACACGACCGCGCCCGCTCCGATCATGCAGCCGCTGGCCACTTCGAGCGGAGGGAGGCGTTCCTCGCGGGTGACCGCCGAAAGCGCGGCGCGCATCGGCTCTTTGCCGAGGACGGCGTGATCGTCGACGCGCACCCCCTCCCCCACGATCGTGTCCCGGTGGATGACGACCCCATGCCCGATCACCGATCCCGCTCCGACCGTCGCCCCGGCCTCGATCACCACGAAAGCGCCAAGTCGCACGCCGGCCCCCACCCGGGCTCCGGGATCGACGTGGCAGGGCGGCTGGCGCTGCCCGGCCGCCGTGCTCATGCCGGCCTCCCCTCTGGAAGCGGCTCCGCCTCCGGGGCCAGCTCGACCGGGACGCCCGCGCGCGCCAGCGACTGCGCCGCCGCCTCGAGCACCCGGACCACGTGCAGGCCGTCGAGGCCATCGGCTCGCGGCCGCCGGCCGCTCCGGATCGCTTCGACGAAGTCGCGGCATTCGAGTTCGAGCGGCTCGCGCATGGTGAGCTGCGGGATGAGGATGTCCCCGAAGCGCAGGGTCAGGGCGTCCTTGTACTCGAGGACCCCGGCGGCCGGACTCCGCACCCCCTGGTCGAAGATGCGGATCTTCTCGGTCGCTTCCATGTCGTCGAAGACCACCATCTTGCGCGCTCCGACCAGGGTCAGCCGCCGGAGCTTGTGGGGGTCGAGCCAGCTCAAGTGAACGTTGGCGAGCTGCCCGCCGGGGAACTCGAGGTGGAGAAAGACCACGTCCTCGATCTTCGGCTGCAAGTAAGCGTGCCCCACCGCCGAGACTCGCACCGGCATGCGCCCGAGCAAATCCAAAATGACCGCCACGTCGTGGGGACCGAGGCTCCACAAGGCATTCTCGTCTTGCCGGATCTTGCCCAGATTCACCCGCTGACTATAAAGGTAGTAGATCTCCCCCAGCTCGCCCGCGGCCAGGAGCTCGCGCAGCTTGCCGACCGCCGGGTGGTAGATCAAGAGGTGACCGACCATCAGCACCCGGTGGCGCTCGGCTGCCAGGCGGACGAGGTGAGCGGCGTCATGCGATGACTGGGCAAGGGGCTTCTCGACCAGGACATGCTTGCCGGCCTCGAGCGCGGCTCGCGCCACCGCATAGTGGGTCGAGGAGTTGGTGGCGATCGCCACCGCCTCGATCTTGCCGTCGGCGAAGAGCTCCCCGGGATCGGTGGTGAAGCGCGCCCGGGGATAGAGCGAGCGGAGCGGAGCCAAAGCCTCCGGCCGCTGATCCGCCAGAGCGCAGAGCTCGCCCACCGCCGCCAGGTTGCGGATCAGGTTCCGCCCCCAATCCCCGGTCCCGACCACTCCCAGTCGCACTGGGTCGGCGGCGGGTCGGCGGGGGGCCTGGGGTTGGGTCTTGGAGCCGGACTTTGACTCCGTGGAGCTCAAGCTACTCTCCTCGAGCATGGAGCGACGCGCGGGAAGCGCGCGCAATCGAGCGGAGGCGCGACGCTATCACCGGCGGCAGGCACGGTCAATCTCGGCGGGCGCCGGCTCGGCGCCAGTTGGGCGGGCGGAATGACGGCTACTGCGGGGCCACGAGCGGCTTGCTTCGGATGGAGTAGATTTTCATCCGGTAGCGCAGCTTGTCGCGTTTCAAATTCAGCATCTGGGCCGTGCGGCTCTGGTTCCAGCCGGTGGCTTCCGAGGCCTTGAGGATGAGCGCCCGCTCCACGCCCTCGACGATGGTCTCGAACGGAATGCCGCCGTCCGGGATGGAGGGCGACATGAGCGCCTGCTCGAGTCGCTCGATCACCTGATCCCCGTGCCCGCCATCCACCTGGCGGCGCGGCGCGAAGGCCCGCTCGAGATGCGCCGCTTCGACCTGGGGTCCCTCTTCGAGCAACACGGTGCGCTCGAACACGTTCTTGAGCTCGCGGATGTTCCCCGGCCAGGGGTAGGCCAAGAGCATCCGCTCGGCCTCGGGCGACAGGCTCTCGAAGTTCTTGTGGAATGTGCGGGTGAAGTGGTGCAGGAAGTGATTGGCGAGCGGAATGACATCCTCGCGGCGGTCGCGCAACGGCGGCATGTGAATCGCCACCACATTGAGCCGGTAATACAGATCTTCGCGGAAACCGCCTTCCTTCACCATCTCGTGCAGGTGCTGGTTCGTGGCTGAGATGATCCGCACCGAGACCCGGACATCCTTGGTGCCCCCAACCCGCCGGAAGCTCATCGTCTCCAGGACCTTGAGCAGCTTCACCTGGAGGGGCAGGCTCATCTCCCCGACTTCGTCCAGGAAGAGGGTGCCGGCGTTGGCCAGCTCGAGCAAGCCTTGCTTCTGCTGCCGAGCGTCGGTGAACGCCCCCTTCTCATGGCCAAAGAGCTCGGACTCGAGCAAATCTCTGGGAATGGCGGCGCAGTTGATCTCGAGGAAGGGCTTCTCTTTGCGGCCGGACTTTTCGTGGATGATCGAGGCCACCAGCTGTTTGCCGGTGCCTGACTCCCCTTCGATGAGGACGCTGGTGGTGTCGGATTGGGCGACTTGCTCGGCGACCTGGTAGACGCTCTGCATGGCCGGGCTCGTTCCGCGCACGAGATCAATCGAAAAGCGAGCCCGGTCCTTCCGGCGCAAATGTTCGAGCTCGCGCCAGAGCTTCTGCGACTCCAGGCCGCGCTCGACCAGCACCTGGAGCTGCTCGAGGTGCAAGGGTTTGGTGACGAAGTCAAAGGCTCCCGCCTTCATCGCCTCGACCGCCGACCCGACGTCGCCATGGGCGGTCATGATGATCACTGGGAGCTCTTTGTACAGCTCCTTGGCTCGCTTGAGCACGTCAAGCCCGTCCACGTCCCCGAGCCTGAGATCGAGCAATACGAGATCCGGCGGCGCCTCCGTGAGTCGGTCGAGCGCCTTTCGCCCGCTGTCGGCACTCCAGACCTCATATCCCGAGTCGGTGAGAGCTTTGGAGACGAAGTGGCAGATCGTTTCCTGGTCGTCGACGACGAGGATGACGGAGGGCATGCTGGGGACTCCTCAACGGCGGCGGCGACCGTGCCGCGGCCGCGCGAGCCACTGCGCGGATCGCTCCCCGCCCGGATTAGCCCGGGTGGTTCCGGTCGCGTTCGCTGGGGCTCCGGTTGCTGATGCTCGTGTTGCGGTTCCGGCTGCTCCGACGGGTGGTGCGGGCCTTCTGGCTGCGAATCTGCCCGGAAGCCGGACGCCGCATTACCGGTAGCTCGATGAGGAACCGGGCGCCGCCGCCGGACAGATTTTGGACCGTAATCTCGCCGCCGTTGCGTTTCACCATCTCATGGCAGATGTAGAGACCGAGTCCGGTCCCATCCTTCTTGGTGGTGAAAAACGGCTCAAAGATCCTGTCGAGATTATCGGCCGGGATTCCCGGACCTGAATCCTCGACCGCGACCCACAGCCGCCGCCGGCCGCCGGCAGTGCGCGGCGTGACCCAGGCGCGGACGGTCACCGGACAGCCACCCCCGGCCTGGATGGCGTTGAGGAGCAGGTTGGCCAGGATCTGGCTCAGATGGTCGGGGTCGACCAGAGCCTCGGGCAGGTTGGGGCGGAAATCGGTCTCGATCTCGGCGGCGACCGCTTCGGGACGGCTGCGGATGGCGTGGACCGCGTCGGCGGTGAGTGTCTCGATTCGGACCGGTTGCAGCCGCGGCTCGCTCGGACGGGTCGCCCGCGACAGATCGGAGACGATGCGGTCGAGCCGCCCGACCTCGCGGGTGAGGAAGTCCAGATGCTCGCGCCGAGGGTCGCTCGGCGGGATGCTTCGCCCCAGATACTCGACCCCGGCGGCGATCCCGGCCAGAGGGTTCCGAATCTCGTGCGCCACCGATGAGGTGAAGCGGCCGAGGGTGGCGATGCGGTCGAGATGGCGGATCTTGCGCTCCATCTCGCGCATGGGGGTCAAGTCGAAGAAGGTGACCAGGGTGCCGTAGGCCTGGCCGGATTCGTCGCGCAGCCGGGTCGTGGCCAGGCGGGCCGGCCGCCGCTCTTTCCCGGGGGCGCAGATCCAGCCCTCCGAGCGCCGGGTTTGGAACGGGTTGGCCAG
>Ga0184637_10001041_pt1 | contig 19368 bp, 14 predicted proteins | sample PLM3_127_b2_FD_133143 | JGI IMG/M metagenome (GOLD analysis project Ga0184637, IMG submission 133143) | Groundwater sediment microbial communities from an aquifer in East River, Colorado, USA - PLM3_127_b2 | ecosystem: Environmental > Terrestrial > Soil > Riparian zone | place: USA: East River... | reverse complement strand
TCTGCCCGCTATTGTCGGCGGGCGAATAGAAGCCGGGATGGATGCCGCCGGCCGCCAGCCAATAGCGCAGCTCGTAATTGTGGGTGGAGACCGGGAACACCATGCCCATGTTGAAGGGCTTGCCCTCCGCCTTGTAGCGCTCCACCACCGGCTTCAGCGCATCGGCCTTGATCGGATGGACGAGCTTGCCGTCCGGCCCGACCGGAATGTTGGGCTTCATCTCCTGCCAGACGGCGTTCGACACCGTGATGCCGTTGCCGTTGAGGTCCATGGAGAACGGCGTGATGATGTGCGCTTTGGTACCGAAGCCGATGGTGGCGCCGATCGGCTGACCGGCCAGCATATGCGCGCCGTCCAATTCGCCGGTGATCACGCGGTCGAGCAGGACTTTCCAGTTGGCCTGTGCTTCCAGCGTGACGTAGAGCCCCTCCTCCTCGAAAAAGCCAAGCTCCTTGGCGATAGCCAGCGGCGCCATGTCGGTGAGCTTGATGAAGCCGAGCTTGAGATCTTCTTTTTCGACAGCGAGCGGCGTCGCGCGCGCGGGCGGTATGGCGCGTCCGAGGGCGAGCGCGGCGCCCCCGACCGAAACTGCCTGCAACAGGCGCCGGCGACTCAGCCTCGCCGGGCGATCGGTGCGCGTGACGTTGGACATTGTCATCTCCTCTCCCACTCGGGTTCGCCAAAACGAAAACGCCGCTGATCGATGCGCACGGGTGGCGCTTCGGATCAGCGGCGTTGCTGTATGGTCCTGCGTTGGACGCTTGAGATCGCCTATCGCTGACGATCCCACTCACTCACCTCTCTTACACATGCCGTGCCAGTTTCGGCCTGGGCCGGGTTTTCATTGTACCAGAGGCACTTACGACATTCTTCCGGATCGCTTGAGGCATCGCGGCCGGCCGCGTTGCCCAAAATCCTTGCGCTCGATTTGTGCATTGCACAAAGACTAGGCGGTTCGCGCGGTCCCGCCGACCGCAGCAAGATATGCCTCCACGTCGTCGGGGATGAATAGCGGCCCGGCGAAAGCGCCGATCCCGTCCTCCGCCATCGCGCCCTCTCGCGCGGCAAGCGCTGCGTCGAACAGATCGGGACGATAGACGCCCGCGGCCGCGGCGGCGGCGGCAGCCGAATGTTCGACCTGCCGCCAGCGCACCATCTGCGCATAAAGCCAGAGCGCGTGGCGAGGGTCGGGGCGCAACGCCGCGTAGCCGTCGAAAATGAAGAAGCGCCCATGTGCGCGCGTAGTGCCGTCAGGCGCGATGATCAGGCGGCCCTCCAGAATCCGCATGATCGTCTCCGGCTCGATTCCGAGGCGTTCTGGCGCGGAGAGAATCCGCGCGAGCTCGGCCCTGTTTTCAGGCACCGCACACCAGGTCGCTGCGCGCGCACAGGCGCGCACCAGACGTTGCATGGTGCGCGCATTCGCCGTCGCCCAGCTGCTCCGGACCGCGAGCACTTTTTCCGGGCAGCGCGCAATCAGATCGACGCCGAAATGGAGAATGTGTCCAAGCCCCTGCGTGATCGCGACGCTTGCCCAAGGGGCGCCGACGCAAAAGCCATGAAGCTGACCTTTCGCCAGCGCATCAGCCATGTAGGGCGGCGGCAACACGACCAGCCGGACGTCGCGATCCGGATCGATCCCCGCAGCCGCCATCCAGTAACGGAGCTGGTAATTGTGGCTGGAGAACGGAAACACCATGCCGAAGACGAGCGGTTCGCCACCTTGCCTCCGTCGCGCGATTATCACGCTTGCCAGCGCGGCACCGGTCACTGCCGGATCACTCAGATCGCCCGTCGCGGCCGCGGCGAGCGCGGTGTGAAGATCGGCCGAAACGACCACGGCATTGCCGTTGAGCCCGAGGGCCAGAGGCGCTGTCATCTCGATCTTCGCATAGTCGCCGCCGAGCGTGGCGGCGATGGCGAGCGGCGCCAGGATGTGCGCGGCGTCGAACTGGCCGAGCATCAGGCGGTCGCGCACATTGGCCCACGACACCTCGCGCACAAGCTCGAGCCGTAGCCCCTCTTCCACCGCAAATCCGCGGTCGGCCGCCACGATCAGGGCCGCTGCGTCGATCAGCGGAATGAACCCGGCTCGGACCAGCGTCAGCTCGCCGTTCATTTTAGCATCTCCGCCGCGGTCACGACCGATTGGGCGATCTCCACCAGCTTCTTCTGCTCGTTCATTGCCGTGCGCCGCATCCGCTCATAGGCTTCTTCTTCCGTGATTCCCTTGGCGCGCATGAGGATGCCCTTGGCGCGATCAACGATTTTGCGCTCAGCCAGCTGACCTCGCGTTGCATCTAGCTCGCGCCGCAGCGCATCGAACGCCTTGAAACGTGCGATCGCGACGTCCAGCACCGGCCGTACCCGACTTGCGCTGAGCCCGTCAACCACATAGGCCGACACGCCAGCATCGATGGCCGCATGCATCATGGAGCTGTCGCTCTGGTCGACGAACATGACGATCGGACGCGGCCTTTCCCGCGTCGCGACGCGCAGCTGCTCGATGGTGTCACGGTCGGGCAGGTCGAGATCGACGATCAGCACGTCAGGCTGCGCGGTGCGCAGGAGGGCCAGAAGATCGCCGGCCTTGGGCGCCACCTCCACCAGATAGCCGCCCACATCGACCAAAGCCTGGCGAACCACGGCCGCCCGTTCGGTGTTATGGTCGACCACAAGGATACGCAACGCCAATTGTCTCCAACTCGGCACAAGCCCGAGGAGTCAGACAGCAATCATCGTGCCAACATCCAAGTTGCCGATATCGCGGCCGATTCCGCCCTTCCTCCGGTGGCTCTGACTGAAAAACAGGCATTTGTCAGAACGACGCGTGCACATAGCGCTGTCCGTTTGCGTGCGCCGGCGTGTCAGCTGAGATTACCGGAGCCCCCAAGCTATCGTCTGGCGGCGGACTTCCTTCCCGGTCCGGGAGCAAGCGAGACCTCGTTCATGGACGAGACTGGGTTTGAGCATCACAAGGATACGTGCTGGGAAGCGCCTTCCGATTTGAACCCATTTGATTCTCGAGTACTCAGGCGTGGTTGAGCGCGAATTATCGTAGGAAATCGAAGGAAGGCGTGGTTGCGGGGACAGGCAACTGGACTGCACCCCTCGGGTGAGACAAGGAAATCAGGGACAGGTTGCGATCGGCGAGACCAAGCGCCAGGTGGTTCGGTTCCTCATTCTTTCGGGAGTGCCGCACAAGGAAGTCGCGCGCTTGAGCGGCGTATCGAGCGGCACCGTAAGCGCCATCCGCCAGGAGTTGAGGGCCTCAATGCCCCTCTATCGGAACACTGAATCCGATATCTGCGTGCCCAATGCGTGCCCAACTGGCGAAAACGGAGACGATTTAGGCGAAGAGCTCTCGCAAGCCTTTGAAAAGATTGGTGGGCCCGGCAGGACTCGAACCTGCGACAACACCGTTATGAGCGGCGCGTTCTAACCACCTGAACTACAGGCCCGATTCAAGGAACAGAGACCAGATGTCAGATGCCGGAGGCTCGGTGCGATCCCGATATCTGGCATCTGATCTCTGATTTCCGAATCACGTATCCAGGAAACTCCGCAGCTTGCGCGAGCGGCTGGGGTGCTTGAGCTTGCGCAGCGCCTTGGCTTCGATCTGGCGGATGCGCTCGCGGGTGACCGAGAATTGCTGGCCGACCTCTTCCAAGGTGTGGTCGGTGTTCATGCCGATGCCGAAGCGCATCCTGAGCACGCGCTCCTCGCGCGCGGTCAGGGTGGCGAGCACGCGGGTCGTCGTCTCGCGCAGATTGGCCTGGATGGCGGCATCGAGCGGCAGGACGGCGTTCTTGTCCTCGATGAAATCGCCCAGATGGCTGTCCTCCTCGTCGCCGATCGGCGTCTCGAGGCTGATCGGCTCCTTGGCGATCTTCAGCACCTTGCGCACCTTCTCCAGCGGCATCATCAGCTTTTCCGCCAGTTCCTCCGGCGTCGGCTCGCGGCCGATCTCGTGCAGCATCTGGCGGCTGGTGCGGACCAGCTTGTTGATGGTCTCGATCATGTGCACCGGGATACGGATGGTGCGCGCCTGGTCGGCGATCGAGCGGGTGATCGCCTGCCGGATCCACCACGTGGCGTAGGTCGAGAACTTGTAGCCGCGGCGATACTCGAACTTATCGACCGCCTTCATCAGGCCGATATTGCCTTCCTGGATCAGATCCAGGAACTGCAGGCCTCGGTTGGTGTATTTCTTGGCAATCGAGATGACGAGGCGCAGGTTCGCCTCCACCATTTCCTTCTTGGCGCGCGACGCTTCGCGCTCGCCCTTCTGGATGATGTTGACGATACGGCGGAAATCGCCCACCGGCAGATGCACGCGGTCGGACACCAGCGCGATCTCGCTGCGGATGAACTTGGCGTCGTCCTTGTGGTTGGCGAGGAAGTTCTTCCAGCCCTTGCTGGTCAGGCGCCCAAGCTTCTGGAACCATTTCGGGTCCAGCTCGGCGCCGTAATAACGCTGCAGGAATTCCTCGCGCGTGACGCCGGCCTTCTGCGTGAGGCGCAGGAGCTGGCCTTCCAGGCCGATCATCAGCCGGTTGAGGCCGTACATCTCGTCGACCAGCGCCTCGATCCGGTTGTTGTTGAGGCGGATCGCGCGCATCAGCTCGACCATCTCGAGCTTCAGCTTCTCGTAGTTCTTTTCCGAGCGGGTGTTGAGTTCTTCGCCTTCCTTGATCGAATCAAGGCGCTTCTGCTGGGTCTTCTCCAGCTTCTTGTAGAGCGAAGCGATCTTGTCGAAATTCTCCAGCACGCCGGGCAGCAATTGCTGCTCCATCGCGGCCAGCGACATGTTCACTTCGTCGGCATCCTCGGCATTGGCATCGGCCTGGGCGGCGCCCTCGGCGGCCGCCGGCTCGGCCTCCTGCTCTTCGGCGAGCGCCTGCTCTTCGCGCATCAGCGCTTCCTGGGTCGGGCCGCCGCCCATGGTGGCGTCCAGATCGATGATGTCGCGCAGCAGGATCTCGCCCGCCTTCAGCTTGTCGCGCCAGTCGATGATATAGCGGTGGGTGATCGGGCTTTCGCCGATGCCGCCGATCATCATGTCGCGGCCGGCTTCGATGCGCTTGGCGATGGCGATTTCGCCCTCGCGCGACAGCAACTCGACCGAGCCCATCTCGCGCAGATACATGCGGACGGGATCGTCGGTGCGGCCGACTTCCTCGTCATCCAAATTGCCGACGGTCCTGGTCTCTTCCTCGACCGAATCCTCGGCCTCCTCGTTCTCCTCGTCGTTGTCCACCACGTTGATGCCCATCTCGTTGAGCGACGCCATGGTGTCTTCGATCTGGTCGGCCGACATCTGCTCCTGCGGCAGCACGGCATTGAGCTCGGTCAGGGTGACGAAGCCCTTTTCCTTGCCCTTGGCCAGCATCTTGCGCACGGCATTGTTCATGCCGTCCATCAAGGGGCCTTCCGCGGTTTCCTCGCGCGGCTTGTTCGCATCCTGCTTCGGCTGCGGTTTCACTGCCATCTTCACACCTGCTCTATGTCTCTGAGTTCCGCACCGGACCGACGCCCCCGATCCCGGGCAGAACATGGCCCTACTATATGTCTAGTCCCCACTGCCCCCGCCGCCCTGGGCGCGCTCCGGGCGCGTGTCCAGGTCGCGGCGTTGGCTCTCGCTGTCCAACGTCATCTGTCGCGCCGCTTCGACGCGGGTCAGTGCGGAGGTCTCTGCGGTCGGGTTCCCGGGATTTTCCATCGCGGTTTCCAGGGCTTGAGCCGTCGCCGTCATTTCGGGTTTCACGCTCAGCCGCTCCCTCAAGAGCCCAATCACATGCAAAAGACCCTCCTCGGCGGAAATCATGTCCGCCGCTGGAAGGGTGAACTTGTTGTGGCCGGTGCGCGCCGCCAGAGCCTCCAGGGTTCCGGCAAAACCCACGTCCTTCAAGTGGTTCCGGAACCCGGCGGCGTCAAGGTGCGGTTGCCGGGCAGCGAGGTCTATAATCGCGCCCTTCAGCCTGTCAAGCTCGCCGCCCGGAAACGCCACCTCACCCACCGTCTCACAATGACGGCCAATCAAGTCCGGATGGTTAACAAGGGTGGCCAGGATCAGTTCATAGGGAATGCGCTGAATGCTGGCGGTTCCCCGCCTGGCCGCCTCGCCGCCCACCGGCTGGTATGGCCGGCGGCCCGGGAATCCGCTGAATTGCCCCGGATTCGGCCCTTGGGACCGGTCGGTCTTGGGCGCCGGGCGGAATAGATCGTCCAGCCGGCGCTGGGTCTCCTGGCGATAGGCTTCCGCCACCGACTTGTCGGCGATCCGCGCCACAGCCGCGGCCAGATCCTTGCGGAACCCGGCCCGGCGTTCCGGCGTATCCAACGGACGGTCGGCCTGCACCTGGCGCCACAGCACATCGACCATGGGTTCGGTCCGGTCCAGCTCGGCCCGGAACCCGGCGCTGCCCTTGGCCCGGACCAGGGAATCAGGGTCTTCGCCGGCCGGCATCCAGGCGAAGCGCAGGGACAGACCCGGCTTCAGCAGCGGGACCGCACGGTCCGCCGCGCGCGCCGCCGCTCGTTGCCCGGCATTGTCGCCGTCGAAACAGAGGATCGGCTCCTGCGCAACGCGCCAGAGCAGCTCGATCTGCTCCTCGGTCAGCGCGGTGCCGAGCGGCGCCACGGCATTGCCGATTCCGGCCTGGGCCAGCGCGATCACGTCCATATAGCCTTCGACGACGATGATCTCGTTCTTCTCCCGCGCCACCTTCTGCGCGTGACTGAGGCCATAGAGCACCCGGCCCTTATGGAAGAGCGGGGTTTCCGGTGAATTCAGATATTTGGGTTCGCCGTCCGCAATAATGCGCCCGCCGAAGGCGATCGCCTGGCCGCGCCGGTCCAGGATTGGGAACATCACCCGGCCGCGGAAGCGGTCATAGGAGTGGCCGCCATCCTCCGGTTTGATCAGCAGCCCCGCCTCGATGGAAATGGCTTCGGGAATGCCGCCCTTTTCCAGCGCCGCCTTCAAGCCATGGCGCGTATCCGGCGCAAAGCCCAGGCGAAACCGGCGCAGCGTGTCGTCGGATAGCCCCCGACGCTTGAAATAGTCCAGCCCGGCGCGGCCGGCGCTTGCGCGCAATTGCTGCTCGAACCATTTGGCGGCGAACTCGACAGCACCGCCCAGGGTCGCCTGGCGTTCCGCCCGCGCGCGCTCTTCCGGGCTCTCGCGCGGCACTTCCAGGCCGGCTTCGCCCGCCAACCGCTCGACCGCCTGCGGGAATTCGAGCCCTTCGGCGCGCATGACGAAACCGATCACGTCGCCATGGGCGCCGCAGCCGAAGCAGTGGAAAAAGCCCTTATCCTCGCTGACGGTGAAGGAGGGCGTCTTTTCATTGTGGAACGGGCACAGCCCCGTGGCTTCGCCGCGGCCCTTGCGAATCAGCCGGACGCGCCGGCCGACCACATCGGTGATCGACACGCGGCCGCGCAAATCCTCGAGAAATCTCGGCGGGAAGGCCATGCCCGTGACCGCTCCTCGCACCCTCTGGAAACCGGGCCTCAGCCCAGCTTCTGTTTTACCTGCTGCCCGACCTTGGCGAAGTCCATCCGCCCGGCATAGCGCTCTTTCAGCGCCGCCATCACCCGGCCCATATCCTTGATCGTGGCGGCGCCCAGTTCCTGCACCACGCCCTCGATCGCCTGCGCGGTCTCGGTCTCCGACATCTTCTGCGGCAGAAAACGCTCGATCATGTCGATCTCGCCCTGCTCCTGCGCCGCCAGTTCCGGCCGGTTGCCCTGCTTGTAGAGCACGATGCTTTCCTGGCGCTGGCGCACCATCTTCTGCAGCAAATCGATGATCTCGCTCTCGTCGACGCCGTCGGCGACGCCGCGCGGGCGCGCGGCAATGTCGCGGTCCTTCAGCGCGGCCAGGATCAGGCGCAGGGTGGAGGTCGCGCGCTGGTCGCGCGACTTCATCGCCGCCTTCAGCTCGTCATTGAGGCGCTGCCGCAACATGGGTACTCCAGGGGTGAAATGGGGCCGAATTGGCTTCAGCGAAAGGGGCTGAGATTACAGGATTCGGTCAGGCGAGGCAATTTCGCGCCCGGCCCATGCGCATCTAAATAAGCGCTTGAAAGATATGCGAATTCCGCGCGTCGGAAAACCTCGCGAACGCTTGACGGCAGGGGATTCGCAGCTTAGAAACCGGCGACTTGCGCCGATCGCCGAAGCGGTCGCCGGCCGGGACCAGAGGCCCGGGCGGCGGATTGGCTCGCCGAGCTGGCAAGGTCCAGCACCCCATCGTTGGCATCCGGCCCTAGAGGTACTCGGCCCATGAGCGCTCCTCACGCGACCGAAACGACGCACGCGCCTCCAGACTATCCCACGGGCCTCCTGGTTCTGGGCGACGGCACGGTGTTGAAGGGCCGAGGATTGGGCGCACCCGGCAAGGCGGTGGGCGAGGTCTGCTTCAATACTTCGATGACCGGCTATCAGGAGATCATGACCGACCCGTCCTATGCCGGTCAGATCATCAACTTCACCTTTCCCCATATCGGCAATACCGGCGCCAATGAGGAGGATATCGAGACGGTGACGCCCGCCGCGCGCGGCTGCGTGCTGGCGACCGACATCACCGAAGCCTCGAGCTGGCGCGCGCATCAATCCTTCGACCAGTGGCTGAAGCGCTACAACCTGCCAGCCATCGCCGGGATCGACACGCGGCGCCTGACCCGGCGCATCCGCGACGGCGGCGCACCGAACGGCGTCATCGTCCATGCGCCCGACGGCAAGTTCGACGTGCCGGCCTTGATCGCGGAAGCCAAGGCCTGGCCGGGCCTGGAAGGCATGGACCTGGCCAAGGACGTCTCCTGCCGGCAGACCTATCACTGGGACGAGACCACCTGGTCGCTGGGTCCCGGCTACGGCAAGCAGACGGCGCCGAAATTCAAGGTCGTCGCCATCGATTACGGCGCCAAGCGCAATATCCTGCGCTGCCTGGCCGCCGCCGGCTGCGATGTGACGGTGGTGCCGGCCAACGCCACCACCGAAGACGTGCTGCGCCACCACCCCGACGGCGTGTTCCTGGCCAACGGCCCCGGTGATCCGGCGGCGACCGGCGAATATGCCGTGCCGGTGATCAAGGACCTGATCGCGCGCGAATTGCCGGTGTTCGGCATCTGCCTCGGCCATCAGATGCTGGCCCTGGCGCTGGGCGGCAAGACCGCGAAAATGGATCGCGGTCACCGCGGCGCCAATCATCCGGTGAAGGACCTCGTCACCGGCAAGGTGGAGATCACCAGCCAGAATCACGGCTTCTGCGTGTTGCCGGAGAGCTTGCCCAAGAACGTGAAGGTGACGCACCAATCGCTGTTCGACGGTTCCGTCGAAGGCCTGGAGCTGGAAGGCAAGCCGGTCTTCTCCGTGCAATACCACCCAGAAGCCTCCCCCGGCCCGCAAGACAGCCACCACCTCTTCCACCGCTTCGTGGAGAAGATGAAGGCGAAGAAGGGATGAACATGGCGACAGCCTTCGCTTCCCCCCTCACCCCAACCCCTCTCCCTCGAGGGGAGAGGGGCTTAGCGCACGAGCCCAGCAACAGCGTTCCCTCTCCCCTTGAGGGAGAGGGACAGGGTGAGGGGTATCGTGGTCACGGAGCTCGCCTGTGATCGCCTCGCGCGCCCGTCAATTGAGAGCGAGCCAGACCGACGCAGAACGCCTGTTGTGGCTGAGATTGCGCGACCGAAGATTGAATGGCGCGAAGTTTCGGCGACAGGTTCCCATCGGGCCATACATCGTCGACTTCGTTTGCCAGGATGCAAAACTAGTTATCGAGTTGGATGGCGGCCAACACGGCGATCAAGTGAACTATGACGCCAACCGCAGCGCATGGCTGGCCGCACATGGCTATCGTGTCGTACGCTTCTGGAACAACGAACTGCTCGAAAACGAGCAAGGCGTGCTGACAACAATCTTGAACGAGCTGACTGGATCGAAACCGAATGCCCAAGCGCACTGACATCAAATCGATCCTGATCATCGGCGCCGGTCCGATCGTGATCGGACAAGCCTGCGAGTTCGATTATTCGGGCGCGCAGGCCTGCAAGGCGCTGCGGCAGGAGGGCTACCGGGTCATCCTGGTGAATTCCAATCCCGCCACCATCATGACCGATCCGGATCTGGCCGATGCGACCTATATCGAGCCGATCACGCCGGATGTCGTCGCGCGCATCATCGCCAAGGAAAAGCCGGACGCAATCCTGCCGACCATGGGCGGGCAGACGGCACTCAACACCGCCATGGCGCTGCATCGCTCCGGCAAGCTGAAGGAGCTCAATGTCGAGCTGATCGGCGCCACCGCCAAGGCGATCGACATGGCGGAGGACCGCCTGCTGTTCCGCCAGGCGATGGACCGCATCGGCCTGGAAAGCCCGAAAGGCGCCCTGGTCTCCACGCTCGACCAGGCGCTGGACACGCTGATCGAGGTCGGCCTGCCCGCCGTGATTCGCCCCAGCTTCACCTTGGGCGGCACCGGCGGCGGCATCGCGCCGACGCGCGAGGATTTCATCCGGATCGTCGAGGGCGGATTGAAAGCCTCGCCCGTCGGCGAAGTTCTGGTCGAGGAATCGGTCGTCGGCTGGAAGGAATTCGAGATGGAGGTGGTCCGCGACCGCGCGGATAATTGCATCATCATCTGTTCCATCGAGAATATCGACCCGATGGGCGTGCATACCGGCGATTCCGTCACCGTGGCGCCGGCGCTGACCCTGACCGACAAGGAATACCAGTTGATGCGCAACGCCTCGATCGCGGTGCTGCGCGAGATCGGCGTCGATACCGGCGGCAGCAACGTGCAATTCGCCGTGCATCCGGAAACCGGCCGCCTGATCGTGATCGAGATGAATCCGCGCGTGTCGCGCTCCTCCGCCCTCGCCTCGAAAGCCACGGGCTTCCCGATCGCCAAGGTCGCCGCCAAGCTCGCAATCGGCTACACGCTGGACGAGCTCGCCAACGACATCACCAAGGTAACGCCGGCCTCGTTCGAGCCGACCATCGATTACATCGTCACCAAGATCCCGCGCTTCACCTTCGAAAAGTTTCCGGGCGCGGAGCAATTGCTCTCCACCTCGATGAAGTCCGTCGGCGAGGCCATGTCGATCGGCCGCAACTTCCAGGAATCGGTGCAGAAGGCGCTGCGCTCCATGGAAACCGGCCTGACCGGCTTCGACGAAATCGAGTTGCCGGACAGCAAATCGGAAATCCTCAAGGATCTGGTGCGGCAGACGCCGGACCGCATGCTGCGCGCGGCGGAAGCCCTGCGCCGCGGCTTGAGCGTCGAGGAGATTCACGGCGCCACCAAGTTCGATCCCTGGTTCCTGCGCCAGATCGAAGGCATCATCGAAGCCGAGGCTACCATCAGCACGCATGGACTGCCGACGGATCATGCCGGCCTGCTGCGCTTGAAAAAGATGGGCTTCTCCGACGCGCGCCTCGCCAAGCTTTCCGGCAGGACGGCCAAGGGGATCTTCGCCCTGCGCCACAAGGTCGATGTGCGCCCGGTCTATAAGCGCATCGACACCTGCGCCGCCGAGTTCGCCTCGCAGACCTCCTACATGTATTCCTGCTACGAGGGCACCGGGTGGAGCGGCACCCCGTGGGACACGGCGGAGTGCGAAGCCAATCCCAGCGACCGGCGCAAGGTCATCATCCTCGGCGGCGGCCCCAACCGCATCGGCCAGGGCATCGAATTCGACTATTGCTGCGTCCATGCCGCCTATGCTCTGCGCGAGGCCGGCATCGAGACCATCATGGTCAATTGCAATCCGGAGACGGTCTCGACCGACTACGACACCTCCGACCGGCTCTATTTCGAGCCGCTGACCGCCGAAGACGTGATCGAGTTGGCCCGCGTTGAACAACGCAACGGCACCTTGCTGGGCGTCATCGTCCAGTTCGGCGGGCAAACGCCTTTAAAACTTGCCGCCGCTTTGGAAGAGGCGCAGATCCCGATCCTCGGCACCTCGCCCGACGCCATCGATCTGGCCGAGGATCGCGAGCGGTTCCAGCAACTGCTGAAAAAGCTCGGCCTGCGCCAGCCGGAGAACGGCATCGCGCGCTCGCAGGACGAGGCCGAGATCATCGCCGATCGCATCGGCTATCCGGTGGTGATCCGCCCGTCCTATGTGCTGGGCGGGCGGGCGATGGAGATCGTGCATGAGCCGCAGGCGCTGCACCGCTATATGCGGACCGCCGTGCAGGTCAGCGGCGACAATCCGGTGCTGATCGATTCCTATCTGGAAGACGCCATCGAGGTCGACGTCGACGCGCTGGCCGACGGCACCGACGTGCATGTCGCCGGCATCATGGAGCATATCGAGGAGGCCGGCATCCATTCCGGCGATTCCGCGTGCGCCCTGCCGCCCTATTCCCTGCCCTTGCAGGTGATCGGGGAAATCCGGCGCGAGGCCGTCTCGCTCGCCAAGGGCCTCAACGTCGTCGGCCTGATGAATGTGCAGTTCGCCGTAAAGGGCCACGACATCTATGTGCTGGAGGTCAATCCGCGCGCCAGCCGCACCGTGCCCTTCGTGGCCAAGGCGACCGGCCTTGCCATCGCCAAGATCGCCGCGCGGGTGATGGCGGGCGAAAAGCTCGCCAGCTTCAATCTCAATCTCAGCAAGCGCCCGCACATGGCGGTGAAGGAAGCCGTGTTCCCCTTCGCCCGCTTCCCCGGCGTCGACATCATCCTAGGGCCGGAAATGAAATCGACCGGCGAGGTGATGGGGCTCGATTCCAATTTCGCCCGCGCCTTCCTGAAGGCGCAGTTGGGCGCCGGCCAGAACCTGCCGCGCAACGGCGCGGTGTTCATTTCGGTCAAGGACAAGGATAAGCCGTCGATCGTCGGCGCCACGCGCAAGCTGCTGGAAATGGGCTTCGAGGTGCTGGCGACCCCCGGCACCGCCGCCTATTTCCGCAACCTCGGCCTCAGCGTCCGGGCGATCAACAAAGTGCACCAGGGCAGCCCGCATATCGTCGAAGCCATGCAGCGCGGCGAAGTGAAGCTGGTCTTCAACACCGTCGCCGGGGCCAAGGCCATCGCCGATTCCTTCGACCTGCGCCGGTCCGCTCTGATGGGTGGAATCCCTTATTTTACAACGGTTTCCGGCATCAATGCCGCCGTGGATGCCGTCTTCGAGCTGAGCAAGGGAGAGCTTGAAGTCGCGCCGCTACAGTCCTATTTTCTTACCTCGAACCAAGCGGCGGCCAGTTAACCACTAGCCGCCATCTTACCCACCGGGCGTTGTCGCTGTTCCCGGAACGGCGTCCGCCTGCGGGGGTTTTTTTGCTGTTTGGGTATGAACGATGACCAAGATCCCGATGACGGCGGACGGTTACGTCCGCCTGGAAGAAGAACTGAGGCAGCTGAAGGGCACCGCGCGCCCTGAGGTGATCCGCGCCATTGCCGAGGCGCGCGAGCACGGCGACATCTCCGAAAACGCCGAATATCACGCCGCGCGCGAACGCCAGAGCTTCATCGAAGGTCGGGTGGCCGAGCTTGAGGACAAGATCAGCCGCGCCGAAATCATCGACGTCACCAAACTGACCGGCAAACAGGTGAAGTTCGGCGCCACCGTGACCCTGATCGACGAGGACACCGAGGAAAAGGCCGTCTACCAGATCGTCGGCGAGGACGAAGCCGACATCAAGGCGAAGCGCCTAGCCATCACCTCGCCCCTCGCCCGCGCACTCGTCGGCAAATCGGTCGGCGACACGGTGGAGGTCACCACCCCCGGCGGCTCCAAGTCGTACGAAATCTCCAAGGTCGCGTTCAAGAAATAGCGCGGCTACTTTCTCGCCTCTCTCGCCGTCATGGTCGGGCTTGGCCAATTCTTGATTCAAGGCGGGCCATATGTGGACGGCCCCTGGCTTGCAAGAGATTGCGGTGCGGCCGTTATGCCGGCCGTTTCGCCAATGCCAGCGTCACGCCGAGGGTGCACAGGATCGCGCCCGAGGCATGGCGCAGGCGCGTGATGATGCCGGGGCGCGCGGCCAAGCGGTCGCGCACGGCGGATGCGCCGTAGGTCACCACCACGTCGACGGCCGTGTTCATCGCCACCGAGATCGTGCCCAGCACGACGAATTGCAGCGCGACGTGGCCGGCATCCAGCACCACGAATTGCGGCAGGAAGGCGAGGAAGAAGGCGGCCGTCTTCGGATTGAGCGCCTCCACCACCACGCCTTCTTTGAAGGCGCGGCGCACGCCGATCGCTGTTTCCTGCTTCAGGATCGCGGCGACAGCCGCATCGCGGCTCGCCTGGCGCCAGGTCTTGATGCCGAGATAGATGAGATAGAGCGCGCCGATGAATTTCAGCACCGTAAACGCCTCGGCGCTCGCCATCACCAGCGCCGACAGGCCGATGGCGCCGGCGACCACATGCACGAAGCCGCCGAGACCGGTGCCGAAGCTCGACGCCAGACCTTCCGCCTGGCCGCCCGCCAGGGTGCGCGCGGCGACATAGAAAATGCCCGGCCCCGGCATCAGCGCCAAGGCGCCGGCGGCGGTCAGAAACAAAACGAAATGCCAGAGATCGAAAGCGCTCGCGTCGATCATCGGGTGACCTCACTCTTCATCGGAAAGGAGATGCGATTGCAGCAGCTACACCCGCGCCTAGCGGCGTTCTTTCGTCTGCTCTTCGACCTCGATCGGCACGCCGGGTTCGTGCTTGCTGCAGCGGATCGCCAGCGCCGATTTGACGTGGCTGACATTCGGCGCCGGGGTCAGTTTCGTGGTGAGGAACTTCTGATAGTCGTCCCAGTCATGGGCGACGACCTTCAAAATGAAATCGGTCTCGCCGGCCAGCATGTGACACTCGCGGACGTGCGGCCAGGAGCGCACCAGATCCTCGAACGCCCTCAAATCGGTCTCCGCCTGGGAGTTGAGACCGACATGGGCAAAGATGGTGACGCCGAAGCCCATCGCTTCGGCGTTGATTTCCGCATGGTAGCCCTTGATGAAACCGGCTTGCTCCAGCGCCCGCACGCGGCGCAGGCAGGGCGGCGCGGAGATGCCGGAGCGCGCGGCCAGCTCGACATTGGTCATGCGCCCGTCGGCCTGCAGATCGGAGAGAATGCGAAGATCGATTCTGTCCAGTTTGGCGCGACGCATGATCGATCTCCCTGCAGATTCGAAGGTAATTTGAAATTATGTTACGCGTGCACCATCCTTTCGCCAAGTGCTTGATGCGGCCTCGGCGTGATCCATCCACAGCTCTTTTGGGTTCCAGCCCGGCCTTAACTTGTGCCCCCGGGCACCCCACCTTATGGTGCGAATGCACCAGACGCATAGCTCCGGATTCGCCTCCATGCCCAAAGCCAGCCTGCGGGAAATCCGCACCAAGATCCTGATCATCGGTTCCGGCGCGGCCGGCTACACCGCCGCGATTTATGCCGCGCGCGCCAATCTGAAACCGGTGCTGGTCCAGGGCCTGACCCCCGGCGGGCAGATGACCATCACCACGGACGTGGAAAACTATCCTGGCTTCGCCGACGTCATCCAGGGTCCCTGGCTGATGGAGCAGATGGAGGCGCAGGCGCGCCATGTCGGCACCGAAATGATCTCCGACACCATCGTCGACGTCGATCTCTCGCACCGGCCGTTCCGCGCCACCGGCGATTCCGGCGATGTCTATGTCGGCGAGACCCTGATCATCTGCACCGGCGCCCAGGCGCGCTGGCTGGGGCTGCCGTCGGAAAAGAAGTTCCAGGGCTTCGGCGTCTCCGCCTGCGCCACCTGCGACGGATTCTTTTTCCGCGGCAAGGAAGTGGCCATTGTCGGCGGCGGCAACACCGCGGTCGAGGAAGCCATCTATCTGACCAACCACGCCACCAAGGTGACGCTGATCCACCGGCGCGATTCCTTGCGCGCCGAGCGGATCATGCAGGAGCGCCTGTTCGCCAATCCCAAGATCAACATCATCTGGGACAGCGCGGTGGACGAGGTGCTGGGCGGCGGAGAGCCGCAGGGCGTCACCGGTGTCCGCATCCGCAATCTGAAATCCGGCGAAATGCGCGATCTGGCGGTGGACGGCCTGTTCGTGGCGATCGGCCACGTACCCTCGACCCAGTTGTTCAAGGACAAGCTGCCGATGGACGCGGAAGGCTATCTGCTGGCCGCGCCAGACAGCACGGCGACCACGATTCCCGGCGTGTTCGCCGCCGGCGACGTCAAGGACCGCGTGTTCCGCCAGGCGGTGACCGCCGCCGGCATGGGCTGCATGGCGGCATTGGAGGCGGACAAGTTCCTGGTCCTGCACGAACACGGGGCGGCCGCCGCGGCCGCCGAATGACGTCCCGATCGCCATGATGGATTGGGACAAACTCAGGATCTTCCACGCGGTCGCCGAGGCCGGGAGTTTCACCCATGCCGGCGAGACACTGAATCTGAGCCAGTCGGCGGTGTCGCGGCAGATCAGCTCGCTCGAGGAGAGCCTGAACGTCTCGCTGTTCCATCGTCACGCACGCGGCCTGATCCTGACCGAGCAGGGCGAGCTGCTCTATCGCACGTCGCACGAGGTGTTCTCGAAGCTGGCGATGGCCGAAGCGCAGCTGGCCGAGAGCAAGGACCGGCCGAAGGGCCAGCTCAAGATCACCGCGACCCAGGCCTTCGGCGCCTCCTGGCTGACGCCGGTGCTGGGCGAATTCATCGAGCATTACCCCGACGTGCAGGTCGACCTGGTGCTGGAAGATCGCGAGCTGGATCTCTCCATGCGCGAGGCCGACGTCGCCATCCGCATGCAGCCGCCGCGCCAGCCCGAGCTGATTCAGCGCCACATCATGACCGTGCATCTCGGCTGCTACGCCTCGCCGGCTTACATCAAGCGGCACGGCATCCCGAAGACGCCGGACGAGCTGGATCAGCACCGCATCATCGTCTATGGCGAGGATACGGCGAAGCCACCGGTGCAGAACATCGACTGGCTGCTGCGCGCCGGCAGCAAGAAAGACCATCAGCGCAAGCCGATCCTGCGGGTCAACAGCACCTACGCCATCCTGCGCGCCGTGCAGAGCGGCCTCGGCCTAGCGTCACTGCCGGAATTCATGACCCAGGAAGCCGGCGCCCTGGTGCGCGTGCTGCCGGAATTGCAGGGCCCGCGCATCGACGCCTATTTCGTCTATCCGGAAGAGCTCAGGAACTCGAAGCGCATCCAGGTCTTCCGCGACTTCCTGCTGCGCAAGGTCGCCGAAAGCAAGATGTCGGGCTAGGCGGCGAGTTTCCGCCCTTCATCCGTCATTGCCGGGGAAGACCCGGCAATCCAAACTTCCGTCCATTGCGCATCTACAAACTTGGATGACCGGGTCTTCGCCCGGTCATGACGACGTATGGGGCGAGCGCTTCGGACGGCGCGTGGCCTACCCCCGTCCCCGCATCGCCTCGGCGACCTGCCGCGCGCGGGCGTCCTGCTTGGCGGAATTGACCGCCAGGATGGCATGGAGCACGGCGATGCCCCAGATCACCAGGAACAAGCCGAGCGTGATGAAGGGCAGGATGGCGAAGATGAAGCTGACGAACGCGAACAGGCAGATCAGCAAATTGAAGATCGCTTGGAAGATCTTCCCATGGATGAGCAGCGCCAGGGGCGGCAGGAAGATGGCCAACAGATAGATCATCGAAACGCTCCAGGTTCGGTGACGAGGACGAGTCGTGGTTAAAGCTACATGGCGCGTCGAGTTAATCAATTCCAGCGGATCTACTCCGATTCGCCGGATTCCCCGGCGAATCGTTGGGCTGTTAGCGTTTTCAGACCGCCTCTCGCAATGCACCTAAATCCTTGATGCATAACACTAATATAGCTATGCAGTCGATGCATGCAACATATGTGCATTTTTGGCTAGTGTTCGAGTCGGATCGCTCCTTATTCTCCGTTTGTGTTGATCAGCAACACTGTTGCGGTTTTGCCACAGAGCTGATCCAGCGAGTTTCGAAGCCCGAATCTTGAAGGCTTGGGCTTCAATCGGAATACCCGGGTGCAACGCCCTGGTATGAGGGTCTTCGGATCCTACGTCTCCCAGACGTAAAGCCTCCCTGTTTAACTTGCCGGGTCTTCGGACCCGGCAATTTTTTGCCTCGATCGCCGCTCCCTACTCGCCCGGCGCCATCGCGGCCATCGCGCGCGTTGCCGGCCGCATTGCGTAGTTCGACGCCATCTGCCGCCCCTCCTCGCATTCGCGCGCATAGGTGATCAGATGATGCGCCACCAGGCCGATATGGATCAGCTCCTCGATCCGCTTCGCCCGCAGCGCCGGCCAGGCCATGCGCCAGAAGGTCCGGCGATAGGGGCTGAGCAGTCCGACATGCAGGAACAGATTGAACAGGCAAGTCAGGCCGCGGCGGATGTTGGCGGCGTTGAGTCGCGCCCTGGTCACCGGCGGCTTGATCCGTTTCGGGAAAGTGTGCGTGGCATTGTGAGCGAAGCGGGCATAGACCGCTTCCGGCGCATAAGCGTGGCGCACGCAGCGATGCCAATCCGCCACCACGTCGTCATAGGGCCGCAGGAAATCGACGTTCGATTCGCGCCCGCCATCCTCGATCAGACGGCCGGCGGCGGCGAGCCGGTCCCATAGCGGCGTGCGCGGCAGCGCCTGCAGCAGATTGATGGTGAGCAGCGGAATCTGCGACTGGTCGATGAATTCGATGATGCGTCCGGCCGTGTCTGGACTGTCGGTGTCGAGCCCGAGGATGATGCCGGAGACGACCTCCATGCCGTAGCTGTTGAGGATCTCGATCCCTTCCAGCAGCGGCAGCGCCAGGTTCTGTTGTTTCGACATGGCGCCCAGCGCCGGCAGTTCCGGCGTCTCGATGCCGCAGAAGACGGTCGTGAAATAGGCTTCGCGCATCATCTCCAAGAGGTCGGGCATCTTGGCGATGTTGAGCGTCGCCTCGCAGGCGAAGCGCACCGGATAGCCGCGCCGCTTCTGCCACGCGACCAGATGCGGCAGCAGATCGCGCGCCGCCTTGCGGTTGGCGACGAAATTGTCGTCGACGAAATAGACGGCGCCGATCGGGCCGCGTTCCAGCAGCGCGTCCAGCTCGGCCAGCACCTGCGCCGACTCCTTCAGGCGTGGCTGCCGGCCATAGAGCGCCGGGATATCGCAGAACTCGCAGCGATAGGGGCAGCCGCTGGAAAACTGGATCGACCCCAGCATGTATTGCCCGCCATCGATCAGGCGATAAGCGGGAATCGGGAAGTCGTGCAGCGGCAGGCGGTCCTTGGTTTCAAAGCGGCGTTGGCGCGGCGGGCGACTTGCGTCCGCATCGAGCAGCGCGATCAGTTGGTCGGTCGCATCGCCGATTTCACCGACATGAATATAGTCGAAATCCGGATAATGCTCGGGGCAGGCGGAGACCGACGGCCC
>Ga0184637_10001040_pt1 | contig 19373 bp, 19 predicted proteins | sample PLM3_127_b2_FD_133143 | JGI IMG/M metagenome (GOLD analysis project Ga0184637, IMG submission 133143) | Groundwater sediment microbial communities from an aquifer in East River, Colorado, USA - PLM3_127_b2 | ecosystem: Environmental > Terrestrial > Soil > Riparian zone | place: USA: East River... | reverse complement strand
CTCGAAGGCGGCGGTTTGCATCCTGAAGCCCTCGCGCACCTTCGTGAAGCGCAGGCGTTTGCGAAAAAAGCGGCCCGTAGTCTTTTTTTCCGAGATCGCCTGACCAAACAGGCCATCGAAGAACAGAACAAGGCACGGGCTCAACTCGTCGAATCGACCTGACCAGACCGATGCCGATGCCAATGATCACGAACGGAAGGAGGATGGCACTGATGCACAAGCTTTTGGTGGGAGTTGCCGTTATGGGACTCTGGCTCGGTTGTCTGGCGCAGGTTCACGGGCAGGAAATGACCGAGAGGTATATCCCGATCGGGCAATCTCCCGGAGTGTCCGGGAAGTCCAGCCTGATAGGCACGATTGACAGTGTCAACCTGCAGAAGCAGACGCTGGCGGTTTCCGGACTTACGGGAATCCAGGCGGTAGTCCTGACCGACCGCACCCGCATCTGGCTGGACCGGACTCAGGCGCGACTGTCCAACCAGGTCGGAACCCTGGCAAATCTGCAAAAGGGGCTGAAGGTCGAAGTGAAATTTCGCGACGCGAATCAGAATCGAGTCGCAGAGTGGGTCAAGGTGCAGGTCACCGAGTAAGGCGCGCCAGCCCGCAATCCGTGACGTGTTAGCGGCGCGTCACCGAGTGAACCTACGCCGCAACAAGCTCGCTATGCGAGCGTGTTGTCACGACGTTACGCCCGTCACCGCCTTCAGGTATCGAGCCAGAATGTCCTGCTCAGTCCGGGTACGCTGGTTGGTAAGGCAGGGAAAGCGCAACAACAGCGTCACCTTGCCGGCGTCGCCGAGCCGCACGGTTACGCGCGGATCCGCAGACGGCATCACGATGAACTGCTCGCCCTCCAGATCCCGCAGGGCTTTCTGCGCGGGAGCAACGTATTCGGAGCACACCGCCTTGGCCGCCTCGATGAGCCCCTCCTTCGCGGTTTCAAGGTTACTGCCAGGCGCGAGCGGGACGGCGACCAGCGCAAGCTGGTAGTTGCCCAGACGCGAATGGTTTTTCAGCGCGTGGCCCACGTAAAAGCTGTTGGGGAACTGCACCACCCGCCCGGTGAATAAATGCTCTTCGCTCATTTCCAGCACCGTGGTGGAAAACAGCGTCTGGTCGATGACTTCGCCCTTGATGTCGTTGATCTCGATGACGTCGCCGAATTCGAAACTGCCCGAAGTGGTGCGATGGATGTACCCGAGTATCGAGGTCAGCAGCTCTTTTCCGCCCAGCACCAGCGCCACGCTCAACGCGGCGAAGGAAAGCGCGGCGGCTCGCAGCTCGGCGCGCCAGATGAACAACAGCGCAACGAAGGCGATGAGAAATGAGAAATTGCGCCAGAACACCGACGCGCGGAGCTTGGTCTCCCGTGACAGCCACCCCTTGCCCCGCAACGCCGCCGAGATCACGATGTTGGCGAGAATCACCGCCGCGACAATGACGATCGTGCCGATGATTTCCGTCCCAAGTCCGGCGAGAAAGGAAGCGAATTCCATGTTCCGCTGAGAGATCTTCCAGGTCAGGCAAAGCCACACGGCCTTGCCACAGACCCGTCATTCTAGCGAATGAAAGGCGAAAGGTAAGAGGCTAAAGGAAGCCGGCCGATGGCCGGCATTGAGAGCGTTAACGCAAAGGGCGCAAAGAAGCGCAAGAAAGTACGCAAAGGAAAACTGAAATGCCTGGAAAAGGTTAAAGGCAAAAGGGGAAAGTAACGGCGAATCAAAGGTTCTTGATTTCACTTCTTACTTTCACCTTTGCGCTTTCACCTTGTGTTCTCTCCGCACACAGCATTCTTTTTAATACCCCCTTGAGGGGTACGCAGCACTGGCTTTTTCCCGTCACTCGTCACCAGTCCCTGGCTTCCCGAGTCCTCGCCTTTACTCAGTCCTCGGTCCTCAGTCCTCAGTCCTGCTTATCTTCATTTTTGCTCTTGAAGAGCTGCCCCGGCTCGACGCCGATGGCGCGTCGCACCGCATCCTCGACGGTTTCCAGCCACACGAATTCCAGCTTCTCGCGCGCGGCCGCGGGCACGTCCTCCAGGTCTTTCTGGTTGCGCCTGGGCAGCATCACGGTCTTGATGCCGGCGCGCAATGCCGCCAGCACCTTCTCCTTCACGCCGCCGATCGGCAGCACCAGGCCGCGCAGCGAAATCTCACCGGTCATCGCCACGTCGGAACGCACCGGCTTGCCGGCAAGCAGTGACACCAGCGCCACGAACATCGCCACGCCGGCACTCGGGCCGTCCTTCGGCGTCGCGCCCGCGGGCACGTGCACGTGCAGGTCGGTCTTCTCCAGTGATTCGCCGCTATGCATCTTCGCCAGCGTCAACCCTGCCTGCGCCGATTCCTTCATCACGTCGCCCAGTTGCCCGGTGAGGATGAGCTTGCCGGATCCCGGAACGCTGGTCGCTTCGATGAACAGGATGTCGCCGCCCACCGGCGTCCAGGCGAGCCCGGTCGCCACACCCGGCACGCTGGTGCGCAACGCGATCTCGTTCTCGAACTTGCGCGGGCCGAGGATGGCGTGCAAATCCGAAGCATCCACGGTCACGCTTTCGGCCTGCCCTTCGGCGATCTTCATCGCAGCGGAACGCAGCACTGACCCAATCTCGCGTTCCAGGTTGCGCACGCCGGCCTCCCGCGTGTAGTCGCCGATGATGACCTTGATCGCGGCATCGGTGAGTATCGCCTGCTCCGGATTGAGGCCGTTGGATTCGAGTTGGCGCTTCACCAGGTAGCGCCTGGCGATTTCGAGCTTCTCTTCCTCTGTGTAACCCGGGAGCTGGATCACCTCCATGCGATCGCGCAACGGCCCGGGTATCGTGTCGAGCACGTTGGCGGTGGCGATGAACATCACGCGCGACAGGTCGAAGTCCACGCCGAGATAGTTGTCGCGGAATTTCGAGTTCTGTTCCGGATCGAGCACCTCCAGAAGCGCACTCGACGGATCTCCATGGAAGCCGCCGGCACCGAGCTTGTCGATTTCGTCCAGCATCAGCACGCCGTTGCGCGTTTCCGCGCGCCGGATCGCCTGGATGATGCTGCCCGGCAGCGCCCCGATGTATGTACGCCGGTGGCCGCGGATCTCCGCTTCGTCGTGGGTGCCGCCCAACGCCACGCGCTGGAACTTGCGCCCGGTGGCGCGCGCGATGGATTGCCCGAGCGAGGTCTTGCCCACGCCCGGCGGGCCGACGAAGCACAGGATCGGACTTTTACCGTCGGGATTGAGCTTTTTCACCGCAAGGTATTCGAGGACGCGGCGCTTGATCTTCTCCAGGCCGTAGTGGTCCTCGTCGAGCACCTTTCTCGCTTCCGCGATGTCGATCGGCTTTGCCGGCTCCGCCTTCCAGGGCAGCTCGCTCAGCCACTCCAGATAGGTGCGCACCATCGAACCCTCGGCGCTGCCTTCGCCCATTCTCCGCAGGCGCTTGAGCTCCTTCACGGCGTGCTTGTGCACGTCCTCGGGCATGCCGGCTTCGTCGATGGCCTTCTTCAGCTCCTCGATTTCGGCGGCGGTTTCCTCGCCCTCGCCAAGCTCTTTCTGGATCTGGCGCATCTGTTCGCGCAGCACGTGCTCGCGCTGGCGCTCATCGAACTCCTTGCGGGTTTTGTCGCCGATCTCCTTTGATAGCCTCAACACCTCGACGCGCTCGCCCAGCAACGCCAGCACCTTGTCCAGGCGCCGCTCGAGGTCGAAGGTTTCGAGCACCGCCTGCTTCTCTTCGTTCTTCACGTCCAGCAGGTTGGCCACCATGTCGGCCAGCAGTGCGGGCAAGTTCATCGCTTGCACCACGCCCGCGAGTTCGTCCGGGACGTTCGGCAGCAACTGGATGGCCTCGACCGCGCGCTCCTTCAGTTGCAGGAAACGCGCCTCGATCTCGGGGCTGGATTTTTCCGCGGTCTCGACCAGTGCCACGCGTGCCACCAAGAACGGCCAGCCGCCGAGGAACTCGAGCACCCGGAAGCGCGACTGTCCCTGGATCACCAGGTGGTGCGCGCCTTCGGTGCCGGTGATGTAGCGCACCACCTGGCCGGCCGTGCCGACCCAGTGCAGGTCGTCCGGGCTGAGTTCGTTCTTCTCCGGGTCGCGTTGCAAAAGAAAACCGACGCGCCGTTCACTGCGGGCCGCTTCCTGCGCCGCGGCGACCGAGGACGCGCGGCCGATCGTGACCGGCGACATGATGCCCGGGAACAACACCGCGTTGCGCAGCGGAATGATGATCAGCGCGTCCTCCGGCAGCGGTTTCAATGCCGCGGCGGCGCGCCCGGCATTGGGCGCCGGCGCGGACTTGCCGGCGTCGTCCGGCGAAAGCATTTCCTGCATCGTGGGCCAGACATTCATGAAGACTCCTTCTTGCTGAAAATGAGCGTGAGACACCCGTCCTGCAACTTCCTGCCGGCAAGGGCGAGTGCCCGCGTGGGAAGGCCGATCCGGCGCTCGAAGCGCCCGTACGGAATTTCCAGCGCGTGGATGCGCGCCGCGCATTCGCTTTCGGATGAGCCAAGCAGGAATGGCCTGTGTGCGGATATGGTTATGGCACCGGGTTCGAGCTTCACCGCGACTGAATCCGCAGCCGCGCCCGGCAGCGCCACGTGCACCCAAACCGCGTCGGCGGTCTCGACGACGTCCACCGGCGGTTCCCAGGCAGGCGCTTCGGCCGCAGCCGGGCGAATGAACTGCCGGTGCAGCCGGTCGGCCTGCTCCAGGAGCGAAAGGGCTTCGCTCCACATCAGGCGGGAAAGGTCGCGCGAGGTCATCCAGGGGTCTCCGTAATGAACCCTAGATGGCGGCGATCAGGCGGGAATCAAGTCGTGCGGTCGTCAGGGAAAATCTGGTTGAATCAGTGGCCTGGGTCCGGGCGCGCGACCATGACCGCGATGGGGTTGCACGTATAACAGGGCCGAGGTTCGAGGGCCGAGGTTTGAGGGCCGAGGTTTGAGGGCCGAGGTTTGAGGGCCGAGTCCTGCCTTTGCGTCGTCACAGCCTTTACGGCATTCACGACAGTCACGACCGTCACGATAGTCACGACCGTCACGGCCTTACTACGGATTTGCCTTCAAGTACTCGATGATCTTGCGCCGGATTTCCGGACTCTTCTGGCTGTAATACATGTATGTTCCGGGCACCATGGTCTGCGAACTGGTGATCCATTGGTCGAGAGATGCCTCATCCCACGCCATGCCGTTCATCTTCGTCAGGAAAGTTTTCGAATACTGATAGCCCTTCACGGCACCGGCGGGCCGCCCGATCACCCCTCGCAACTGCGGTCCATACAGCGGCACAACTGCGACACGCTCGGGCGTGGACGAATCCTCTCCGGGCAAAGCTGCGGTTACCGTTTCCGGGTTCCAGCGTGGTGTCATCGGAACGTCCGCCATCGTTGCTCCGGTCGCTTGCGGGATTTCCGCGCGCACCAGTCGCCACTGCGACCGCACGGGTGAAAAGTCACCCGTTGCAGGTTGCGCGATGTTGCCGTGGCACACCGCGCATTGCTTGTCGTACAACTTCTTGCTTTCCGCCAGATCGTCATCCTGGGCGTTCGCGCTTGCCGCAACGAACAACGCCAGGAGCAAACCGGCACCCGCCGTCCTCGAGCCCATCACCAGCCTCCTCTTTGCCAAGTGATTCGATAACAGAAACCCCTGCGTCTCCTACGACTCGGTACAGGCTCAAAAATGCTCCCCGGAACACTGAAAGCCCTTGACCTGGATCAACAAAAAGAATTCTGCCGCTGAAACGCGCATGAGGCAGGCGTTCCACGGAAGCTCTCGCATGGCGCAGATCTGCGCTTCGAACGTTTGCGGGTGAGCCTCTATTGAAGCAGGACCGCAGATCGTTATGAATTTCACGACATTCACGACATTCACGGCATTCACGACATTCACGGCATTCACGACATTCACGGCCTTTACACCAATCTTGCCTGCACCCGCTGGCGCACCAGATTCACGTTCTGCCGGAACGCGTAGAGGTTGTCCGCATATGCGAGCGGCGTATTGATGCGGTTGACCGAGCGTTCGATCTGCTCCAGCCGCTGCAGCAGTGCCCTCAGTTTTTCCGCCGGGGGATCATCTTCGAGTTCGAGTTCGACTTCCTTAAGCCGTGCGTACCAGCGATAGATGCGCGAGCGCACGCGCCAGCGATACACCGGCGGAATGATCTTCGTGAGCGGCAACAGCAGCGCCAGCGCCGGTAGCAGGATGATCCACAGCCGGTCCACCATCACCGCGATCCAGTAAGGCAGGTAACGCTGCAGGAACGGCGGCCCGGTCCTGTAGGTGCGCTCCGCCTCGCTGCTCAGCGGGAACTCGGAGTTCAGCGGCGCCGGGAATTCGCCGATCTTGTTCAACAACCCCGGGTCACCGTGGATTTCCCTGGCGGCACGCATCAGCAGGAATGCCAGCGCCGGGTGCAGCGTGTCGCGAGCGAGCAGGTTGGCGGTGGGTGAAACCAGCGTCACGTCCTGCGCTGGGTTGTTGCTGACGAAGTCGAACACGCCTTGAGGCAGGGTCAGCATGGTCAGGTAGGGAAAGCGGCGCGCATAGGCTTCCGCGCGCTCGAGGCTGAGCAGCCGGATGCCCTGGGCAGAAACCAGTTGCTCGACCAGCTGCGACTCCGGCGGACCCACGATGAACACGGCATCGAGCTTGCCTTGCAGCAGCATTTCGTTGGCCTTCAGGCCGCTCTCGGGAAGGAGCACGGTCGGCGGCATTACGGTGGCATTGACCGCCAGTAATTGCAGCGCGAGCGCGCGCGTGCCGCTTTCTTCGGGTCCGATCGCGAGCCGCTTGCCTTTCAGGCCACCGAAATCTCGAATCTCCGCGCCACGGTAGAACACCCACAGCGGTTCGTAATAGATGCTGCCCAGCGAGCGCAGATTCGGCGCATTGGCGGCAAAGGCCGAGCCGCCCTGGAAGAACCCCACTTCCACGTCGGATTTTTCGTCCAGCAGGCGGCTGACGTTTTCTTGCGAGCCGGCCGAAATGCGCAGATCGACCGTCACCCCATCGCGCGCCAAGATCTCCTTGTAGCGCTGGGCGAACATGTGATAACCGCCGTCCACTGCGCCGGTCGCCATCACCACGCTGTCCGGCGGCGCCGGCTCAACGAAATGGAATGCAAGCACGAGTGCCAGTACCGCGGCAACCACTGCCGGCGCGACCGCCATCCAGAGATCGCGCGCACTGATTCGCCGGAACGATTTGCCGATCATGCGGTGATTGTAGCCGGAGACCACGGGACAGGCGCGACGGCCGAACGCGGCGGCGCTTTGCGGGCCTTCCAAACCGGTGATTCAAACGGCAAAGCGTGGCTTCTTGATGCCGATCAGGTAGGGCAGGCTCCGAATTATGACGCCCCAGGTCTCGCGCATCTGGGCAAGCCGGGTGACCTCCGGCTTGGGTGGCAGCTCGGCCGCGACGTCCTTGATGTCGACGAAGTAGGTCTGCACCGGGCCCAGCCCTTCGAACTCCTGGGGTAGCGGCTGGGTATGGGTGCGAATCTTTTCATCGCTCAATTTGAAAAGCGGCTCGGACAGCAGCATGTACTCCGGCAGCGGCACGGTATTCTTGAGCATGCGGTGGACCAGGATCACGTCCAGTCCGGCGAGCTTGCTGACGCGCTTTACGCGCTGGATGACGACTTCGCCAAGGTGCGCCACGAATTTCACGCTGAGCTGGCGCGCCCCTATACATCCCTCGCATGGGCAGGTATTCAGCGTCGCGATGTTTTGCCGGACCGTATGGAAGGCACGATGCATGGCGACGATCTGGTCGGCCGCCATCTGTGCGGACGCGGCATCCTGGCCATCCGTAGGCCAGGCATAGAAGAACGCGGCATCGCCTTCGATCTCGAGCAGCGTCAGCTTGGGCGCCGCGTCGATCACGGCCTCCAGCAAACGGGCCACCACGTCCTGCGCATGAGCGAGGCTCGTTTTGTGGGCCTTCATGAAGGCTGTATAGCCCCCGATGTCGGCGATGACCAGCAGGGCGAGACGAATGGACACGATTCATCATCGCATTGTCGCCGGAATAAGTCACCCGTCACCCGCATAGGTGCAGGTTCGAGGACTGAGGGCCGAGGACTGAGGTTCGAGGACTGAGGACTGAGGGCTGAGGGCCGAGGTTCGAGGTGCGAGGACTGAGGGCTGAGGACTGAGGACTGAGGACCGAGGTGCGAGGTTCGAGGATCGAGGTTCAAGGATCGAGGTTTTTTTGCAGTACCCAGAACTTGGTTCTTGCGCCTTTGACTTTCCTCTTTCCTCTTTTCTCTTTTCTCTCGCCTTTTCTCGGCCCTCGACCCTCGCACCTCGGCGCTGTCCTTTTGTCCCTCGTTCCACGGCCGTGGACCTCGTTCTTTCGCAGTACCCAGAACTTGGTTCTTGCGCCTTTGACTTTCCTCTTTCCTCTTTCCTCTTTCCTCTTTTCTCTTTTCTCTCGCCTTTTCTCGACCCTCAGTCCTCAGTCCTGTCTTCTGCCGTTTCATGGTTCATCTCAGCCCTCAATCCTCAATCCTGCTTTTTCTTCCTTGATCCTTGCTCTTCCCTCCCTCCCGCCAACCACGGCGTAGGTCACGACCGGCTCGCCGGTGCCTTTGACCGGCACGGCGGGCATTGGCATCAGCTCGAAGCGCGGATCGAGCTGCTCGCGAACCGATTCGGTGAGCAGGATGTCGCGTCCATGCTCGCGCGTGAGCGCCTGCACCCGCGCGGCGAGATTCAGCGTGGGGCCGACCACCGTATACTCGCGCCGGTCGCGGCTGCCGATGAGGCCGGCAAGCCCCGGCCCGCGGTGGATGCCGACACCGATGGCGATGCGCGGCAGCCCCGCGACCTCGAGTTCGGCGTTGTAGCGATCGAGCGCGGCACGGATGGCGAGCGCCGCCTGTACCGCGTCGTCGCACTGCCAGGGGTTCGGCTCCAGCGCGCCGAAGAAGATGAGGATGCCGTCGCCGAGGAAGGTGCCGACGCGCCCGCGGTGCTCGGTGACGCTGTCGCTGACGAGCTGGAAGTAGCCGTTCAGCACGCCCGCCAGCGTTTTTGGATCGAGCCGCTCGGCGAGCGCCGTATAGCCCACCAGGTCGGTGAACATGGCGGTGAACACCTTGTGCTCGGCGATGCTTTCCGCCCCGTCGGAAAAGAGGCGTTCGACCACGCCGGCAGGCGCGAGCAGCGCGCAGGATTGTTGCAGGCGCTGCAGTTCGACCGCGGACGTCTCGACGCGCGCGCGCAGCATGCGCAGGCGATGCTGCTGCCAGAAGAACAGCCCGGCCGCAGCCGCCAGCACGATCAGAAGGAGCGAATAGGCGTGGTTCACGGCTGGCGCGGGAGCGCCGCGCACAGCCGGCACACGGAGTTCGCCAGCGCCACGACACCGAGCGCCTCGACGAATTGCGCCACCGACAGCCGCTTACGCAGTTCGCGTGCGCGGCGCTGGATCTGGCTCGGCTCGTACCAGATGGTGTCGCGCGCAAACGCGAGCAGCGCGCTCTCGTCGGCGTCCACGCCCGGACCACCGAGGTGCGCGAGGATCTTTTCCGTATCGGCCGGCGCCTGGCCCTCCGCTTCAAGGACGCGGGCTACCTCGTCACTGAAGCGATGGCAGCCGAGACCGTGGCCGATGACCGCGAACATGAGCGCCTTGCAGTGACGGCTCAGGATGGGAGAGGCCCACAAGTCATCAAGCGCGGAGGCGAGCGCGGGGCCGATGGGCGAGCCCTCGAACTGCAGCAGCAGCCCGGCGAACGGCCCCTCGGGCGGGCGCGCGAACGAAGCCCGCTGCCCGTGCTTGCGCATGCCGCGTATCATGCGCGCGAACAGAGGGCGGAACAGACGTATGAACCATCGGTCGGCGAGTTGCTCCCAGGACTGCGGTGGCAGCGCCGGGATGGTGGCGATGTGATTGAGGAACGAGATGGAGGCGACAACGTACGCGATCTCGCGTATCTCCGCGTCGCTGTATTCGGCCTCGCGCAACGGCTCGAGGTCCTGCGGCGTCACCAGCGGGGTGGAGCGCGCCATGCGGCGCGCAAAGCGCACGGCGGCGGCCGCTTTTGGATCCAGCTCGCCGCTGGCAAGGCGCTGTTCGAGCTGTTGCATGCGCTCCTCGCTCATGCCCAGGATGCGCAACTGCATGCGCGTGACCGCGTAGCAGTAGCGGCAGGAGTGCTCCTGGCTCACCACCAGCGCAATCAGGTCCGCGGTCGGGAAGTCGAGGTGCACCAGCATCTGGTTGCCCATGCCCAGGCGGATTGCCGCCCTGGGGAGCCAAGGGCAGCTCAGGAAATAACGTATCCAGCCCGGCGCGGTTCCGGTGTCGCGGCGCAACGCCGCCTCGGCCTGCCGGTCGGGCGCCGGCTCGAGCAGGCATTGGTCCCAGGATACGTCGAGTAGCGGGTTCGCCATCGCCTTACTTTACCGTCTGCGGCGGCTTTTCCCCACCGCCGTCGAAGCAAACCTCCGATCCTTCAGGCAAACAAACACGCGCAGCATATCGTCATTCGTCTCCATGGATATCGGCCCTGCCTTTGTTCAATGTTTTTCTCCCCAGACCTCGTTGACGCGTGCATCGCGGCGACAGCCCGTCCGATAGTACTTGTAGCGAATGGGATTTTTCTTGTAGTAGTCCTGATGGTATTCCTCGGCAGGGTAAAAGGCGCCGGCCGGCACGACCTCGGTGTAGATCCTGGGAAAACGGCCGCTTTTTTCCAGGCGAATCCTGCTGGCTTCGGCCGCAAGCCTCTGCGCGTCGCCTTGGTAGAAAATAGCCGAGCGGTACTGGTCGCCACTATCGCAGAACTGCCGGTCCTTCACCGTCGGATCGATGTGACGCCAGAAGTAATCCAATAACTGTTCGTAAGTAACTTTCTTCGGATCGAAGGTGATGCGCACCACCTCGGCATGACCGGTGCCGCCGCCGCTGACCTGTTCGTAGGTCGGGTTGCTGACCTGGCCGCCCGCATAGCCCGACTCGGTATTCACCACGCCGGGAAGCTTGTCGAAGTCCGCCTCCACGCACCAGAAACAGCCCCCTGCAAAAATGGCGGAGGCGTTCTTCGCAGTCTGTGTCGCCGTGGCCGGCTGTGTCGTCATGCCGTTGACAGCGAACACGAAAACGATCCCCCCGACGAGCAAAATCGCGTGTCGAAACTTCTGATTCATGATTCCTGCCCCCGGTTGTCTGGTCTTCAAGCTACGCTCCCGATTCACTATAGCGGTAAGCGCCAGCACAAGCTCGTGGTCCGAACAGTCCCTTCATCCTCACTTGTCCCCGGTGTGAATCATCCTTGTCGTTCGTGCCGTTCCGATGTTTTCGTTTAGCCGTTAAGCTCCCTCTCCGCTCCGGGGAGAGGGCCGGGGTGAGGTGCTTCTTCCTTGCCTGCGATGTAAGCCTTGATGATGCTGTCGATATCCGTATCGGCCTTGAAGCCCATTTCCACCGCCCTTGCTGTCTTGAAGCGCGCCGGAAACGTTCTGATCATGGTCTGGATGCGCTCGACGGGCTTGAACACCACACGCGCGGCAACCTCGTCGCCGGCGATGCGGCGCAGCGCTTCGACGCCCTGCTTCACCGAGATCGTGATGCCCGGAAGGTTGATCGAACGATTGGTACCCCATGCGGACGCCGGCAGGTCGTGGGCATGCGCGAACGAATCGATCACCTGCCTGGGCGACAGGATCCAGAGCTCGGTCGAATCCTCCACGGGAACCTCGCACACCACACCGTTCAGCGGTTCCCTGAACATGCCGCTCGCGAATGAAGTGGAGGCTAGATTGGGCTTGCCGGGGCGCACGACGATGGTCGGCAGCCGCAGGCTGCGGCCGTCGACAAAGCCCTTGCGCGAATAATCGTTGCCCAGGAACTCGCCGATCACTTTCTGCGTACCGTAGGAGGTCTGCGGGTTGGGCGTAATCGAATCGTCTACCAGCGCCGGCAATTTCCCGCCGAACACCGCCAGCGAACTGGCGTACACCAGTCGTGGCGGAGACTTGAGTTTCCGGCACGCCTCGAGCAGATTGCGCGTGCCGTCGAGGTTGACGCGGTAGCCAAGTTCGAAATCGGCTTCGGCGCCCGCGCTGACGACCGCCGCGAGATGGAAAACCGAACCCGTATCGGCATCCATCGCGCCCGCGATGGCTCCAGCCTGCGCGATGTCGCCCTTCACGCACTCCAGCCTGGGATCGGGATTCGGCGGGAAAGCGGCATCGAACAGCTTGATTTCGGAAATGGATGCGGGCTTGCCGTCGGGCCCGGCCAGTGTCTTGCGCTCCAGCAGCCGCAGCGCCAACCGGTAGCCGAGGAACCCGCCGCCTCCGGTGATGAACACCTTCATGTTGTTTTCTCCATGACAAAGGAAAAGCTTACGCCAGTGCCGGAGAGCCTGTGAAGAGTCCGACTTGGAATGCCTGACTACCGCGGGTAAGGATCACCACGTTTAGCGTTCCATCTGTCGCTGACGCCTTCGATCCTGCCCAACACAAGCGTCTCCTTCTTCCGCCGGCTCATGTGCTTGATCTGGTGCTCGCGCTTCAGCGCGGCCGACCGCGTCGCAGCCAATTCCTGATATACCAACACGACCGGGCGCCGGGCGCGGGTGTAGTTGGCGGCCAGCCGATTGTTCGAATTGTGTTCTTCAACCCGCCGCACGACATCCCTGGCGATGCCTGTATACAGGCTGCCGTCCGCGCAGCGAACGATGTAGACGGTCCAGCGCGAGACCCGACCCCTCTTCGCTTTCGGTGTGGACGACATCGCCGTTCCCCTGCCTGGTACTCACCAAGGGTAAACTATATTCTGGATCAGGGATCCGCACCCGCGGGGCAAAAGACGGTTGCTTTCCCGATCATCGATGGACGCGAACACGGTTGCAGATTCAGACGCCAGGGCGTGGAATGCTGATACTCAGGCAGTTATTCGACCCGCAGTCCTCAACCTATACTTACCTTCTCGGCGATAGCCGCAGTCGCGAGGCGGTACTGATTGACACGGTCTTCGAGCAGGCGCGCCGGGACGCGGCGTTGGTAAGCGAACTCGAATTGCGCCTGCTTTACACGCTGGAAACCCATATCCACGCCGACCATGTTACGGGCGCGTGGATTCTGAAGCGGCGATTCGGCAGCCGGATCGCAGTGTCGCAAAGCAGCGGCGCCGAGGGTGCCGACCGCTATCTTGCGCATGGCGACGAGATCGAATTCGGCGGACGCCGTCTCCAGGTCCGCGCCACGCCTGGTCACACAAACGGGTGTCTGACCTACGTGCTCGACGATGAAAGCATGGCATTTACCGGGGACTGTTTGCTGATCCGGGGCAGCGGGCGCACGGATTTCCAGCAAGGCGACCCGCACGCACTCTACCGTTCGGTGCGCACCCAGATTCTCACGCTGCCACAAAATTGCCTGCTCTACCCCGGGCATGACTATCGCGGTCTCACCGTGACGAGCGTGGCGGAGGAGCGGCGCTTCAATCCGCGCCTGGGAGGCGAGATCGGCGAAGCCGACTTCGTCGGCTACATGAAGAACCTGGGCTTGCCGCACCCGAAGCAGATCGATGTCGCCGTACCGGCCAACCTCAAGTGCGGGCGGCGGGAGGACGGGGACGTGTCGCTCACGGCGCCGACCTGGGCAGCACTGACCTACACCTTCGCGGGCATCTGGGAAATCCAGCCGGAATCGCTGGAAGAAGCTGCTGACACGGTTCAGATCATCGACGTGCGGGAGCCGTCCGAATACTACGGCCCGCTGGGACATATCCGGGGCGCGTTATTGATCCCGCTCGGTGAACTGGTCAGACGGATCGAAGAGCTCGCCCGCGAGCGCCCGGTCGTTGCCGTCTGCCGATCGGGCGCCCGCTCGGCGCAGGCAACCGTGATCCTGCAACAAGCCGGGCTCAGAGATGCCGCGAACCTGGCGGGCGGCATGCTGCGCTGGCGTGCGGACGGCCACGCCGTGGAGGGCGGCAGCAGCTAGGAAAGTTCTGACCGGGTTCCGGAGCGGGTCAGCACTGGTACACGCCCAACATCGAGGCGGCCGTGCTGAAAAAGAAACGGGCACCAATCGGTGCCCGTTTCATTTGATCCGTGTACGCCCGGATTCGCTTGCACTCGATCAGAAGCGAGGCGAGGCGTTGCGGAGATCGATCAGTGCCTCATGCGGCATTTACATCAGTGACGGCGCCTCGCTTCGCGCCGGGCTTGGGCCCGGTGGCCCGCGGCGGCACGAAAGCCGACAGGCGGCAACTCACGCCCTCGATCTGCTTTCCGCCGATGTATCGCGTCACCTGGCAGCAGATTACTTCTCCCGCAGATGACAGCTCCGAAATCTGACTCAGAACCAGCGTCTTGGGCATGTGGAGCGCCTTGGCAATCTCGACGTCCAGTTGCTCGCCGCTGCTTCTTAGATATTGAAGAATGGCCGTTTTCATCCAGGTATCCCTACGATGGCTTCAAGTGCGCACATTTTAGGCTACAGACGTTACTCGGGCAAGTCTCATTCTGTGCAGCAATGTTACGTGAGCAAGACTTTCCGCAAAAGTCCTCTTGACTTCAGACTCGTTGTGTCGCCGGTCTTAGGGAGGTTCGCCTACCAGCCCGAAGTAGTCATTGCATAACGCGATAGTGAGGAATGATCGAACAGGAGCAGGATAAGCGGGCCAGGTTGAGGCAGCCCCGCCGGACCCTCGTGCTCGCGACGCTACTTTCCAGGGTCCTTGACGTCAGGAAACTTTTCGAACTCGACGTTATAGAGCTCGCCGTTCACTTTCTTGACCTGCCTGATGTAAACCGTTTGCACGATGTCGCGGGTCTCGGGGTCGATCATGATCGGGCCGCGCGGACTCATCAGCTTCATGCCCTTCAACGCAGCCAGCAGTTTTTCCGGGTCGACCGACCCCTGGGTCTTCTTCAGCGCTTCTGCGATCGCCGCCATCCCGTCGTAGCCCGCGCAGGCCATGAAGTTCGGCCGCAGCTTGGTCCCGTTGGTCTCGACGTAGGCCTTGAGGAACGCCTTGTTCTCCGGCGACTCGTGGGCGGCGGAATAATGGAAACTGGTCGTCAGCCCGATCGTCCCGTCGCCCATGGCGGGCAGCACCCCGTCGTCAGTCAGGTCGCCGGTGGCGATGACGCGAATGCCAACCTGCTTGAGCCCGCGCTCTTCATAGGCCTTGATAAACGCGATGGTCTGGTTTCCCGGCGGCAGGAAAATGAACAACGCCTCCGGCCTGGCGTCCTTCACGCGCTGGATGAACGGCGCGAAGTCGGGGTTCTGCAGGGGCGTGCGCAGGCTGCCTGAGATTTCCCCTCCCGCCTCCTTGAACGCCTTGAGGAAAGCCCCTTCGGCATCGATTCCCGGACCGAAGTCGGAAACGAGGGTGAACACGCGCTTGATGCCGTTCCTCGCCGCCCACTTTGCGATCGGCTGCGTGTCCTGGGCCAGCGTATGCGACACCCGCACGATGTAGGGCGACCTGGTGGTGATGATCGAACTCGCCGCGTTCATCACGACCATGAGTTTTTTCGCCTGGGTGGCCACCGGCGCGACCGCCAGGGCATTCGGCGTCAGGCCGAAGCCGGCGAGGATGTCCACGTTGTCGCGGGTGACCAGTTCCTGTGCCAGGCGCTTGGCGATCTCCGGCGCCGCGCCGGTCGTGTCCTTGATCACAAGTTTCACTTTCCTGCCGCCAAAAACCTCGCCGTTCTGCTTCAGATAGGCCTTCATTCCGCCCAGAATCTGGCCGCCATAATCGGCGAAGGGGCCGGAGAACTCGGCGATCACGCCGATCCTGACGGTTTCCTCGGCGCCCGCCGCACCTCCACCGAGCGACAGTACGGCGCCGAGCAGCGCCATCCGGATCCCGGGCATCCTGTTGTTCATTTCTTCCGCTCCTCATTTCTTCGCCGCGTCCAGACAGGTCTCCGCCTTCCAGCCGTACAACCATTCCAGCGCATCGTAGTATTGCCCGGGTTGCCTTCCCACCCAGAGTGAATTGCGGACCATGCGCTCGACGCCGCTGGCGTGATAGATGCGCCCCATCTCGCGCGTGGAGAGGACCACCCGGGCCGTGCGCGTAACCCGCGCCGCTTCGTAGAGGCGGAACGCCGCCTCGAAATCCAGATTGCAGGCCTCCACGGCCTTGCCCAGGGTGACGGCGTCCTCCAGGGCCATGCACGCACCCTGCGCCAGGTATTGAAGCATGGGATGCGCGGCGTCGCCCAGCAACGTCGCCCGGCCTTTTCCCCAGGCAGCGACCGGATGGCGATCGGCGGTGCTCCAGCGCCTCCATGACTTGGGCTTGTCGAGCAGCGCGCGCGGGCGGTGATGGATCCCGTCGAAGTAGGAAAGCACCTCCTCCTTGCTGCCCTCCCTCACGCCCCATGTTTCGCGCTCGCGGCTGTGAAAGGTCACCACCAGGTTGAATTGCTCGCCGCCTCGAAGCGGATAGTGTACGAGATGGTAGTTCGGCCCGCACCAGATCACCGGCGCATTCCAGCGCAGATCCTCCGGCATTTCCGCGCTGGGCACCACGGCGCGATAGACGACATGCCCCGATACGCGCACCTCGTCTCCGATCAACTGGTCACGGATGACGGACTTGATGCCGTCGCAGCCGACGACCGCGGCGCCGCGATAGGTTTTTCCGTTCTGGTCGGTGACAGCGACGTCCTTGTCGCCGACCACGAGATCCACGACCTTCGTTGAAGTATGCAAGCTGATCGAGGGTGTCGTCTGCGCTGCCTCCAGGATGGATTTGTGGAGATCGGCGCGGTGGGACACGGCGTAGGGATTGCCGAACCTCTTGCGGAATTCCTCGCCGACCGGAAAAGAGGCCACCTCACCGGCATCGACCGCATCCATCATGACCAGACGTTCGGTGAACACCGATCGGCTTCGCACGCCCTCGCCGATTCCCAGTACGTCGAGCGCAGCAAAGGCGTTCGGAGCGAGTTGGAGACCCGCACCGATCTCGGCAATCTCGCTACTCTGCTCGAGCAAGCTGACGGCGATGCCGAGCCGGGCCAGAGACAAGGCAGCGGCGAGGCCGCCGATGCCGCCGCCAACGACTACGACCGTCCGGTCTGGAAGTGAAGCCATCTGCAGGCTCTTGAACCTTTACGAAATCGCGAGATCCGGCCAAAGGGCCGGGACTTCTCCACATTTTCTCCGAAACAAGCGTCGCCGCAAAACGCATGAAGCTGCACTTTGTCGGGCGATGCGGTATGTTGTCCATGCCTCTTTCACGGAGGACCTGATGGGCGAAGAGCAGACACCGAGCGGACCGGACCTGTCCGAAGGTGTTGCGCTATCGGAACTGGCCGACGGCACGATTGTGCTCGGCCACGCGGACGGCGAGGCGGTCCTGTTGGCGCGCCGGGGCGAGGAAATCTTTGCCGTCGGTGCCACCTGCACTCACTACTCGGGACCGCTCAGCGAGGGACTGCTCGTCGAAAGGACCGTGCGTTGCCCGTGGCACCATGCGTGCTTCGATCTGCGCACCGGCGCGCCGCTGCGCGCGCCGGCGTTGAACCCGATCCCTTGCTACGAGGTAGTGCGGCAGCGCGACCGGGTGCGGGTGGGTAGACGCTTGCCGGAGCCGAAGCTGCCGGCCAGCCCCGATGGGGCGCCGGTGCGTATCGTCATCGTGGGTGCCGGGGCCGCCGGCCACTGCGCCGCTGAGACTCTGCGCCGTGAGGGCTACCGCGGCCAGCTGGTGTTGATCGGCGCGGACGCGCACTTGCCTGTCGATCGTCCCAATTTGTCCAAGGACTACCTGGCGGGCACCGCGCCCGAAGAATGGCTGCCGCTACGCACACGCGAATTCTTCGATGAGCACCGAATTGAGCTGGTGCTCGGCGCGCGGGCGCTCTCTGTCGAGACCGCGCGCAAACAAGTCATCCTCGAGGGCGGCGGCACCTACGGTTACGACAAGCTGCTGATTGCTACCGGTGCCGATCCGGTCAGGTTGGACCTGCCCGGTGGCGATATGCCGCACGTGCATTATCTCCGCACCCTCGGCCACAGCCGCGCCATCATCGCCGCCGCCGCGACGGCCCGGCGTGCTGTCGTCATCGGCTCCAGCTTCATCGGCCTTGAAGTCGCCGCCTCGCTTCGGGCGCGCAACCTCGAGGTGCACGTGGTGGGCCCCGATGCGGTGCCGCTTGCCAGGGTCATGGGCCCGGAGCTCGGCGCCTTTATCCGCAAGGTGCATGAAGAGCATGGCGTGGTGTTCCACCTGGGAACGCGCCCGCGGGCCATTGACGGGAAATCGGTGACGCTCGACAACGGCGAGCGCGTGCCGGCCGAGTTGGTGGTGATCGGAGTCGGCGTGCGGCCCGAGGTATCTTTGGCCGAGAAGGCCGGCCTCGCTGTCGACCGCGGCGTGCTCGTTGACGAATACCTGCAGACCAGCGTGGCGGGCGTGTTCGCCGCCGGCGACATCGCCCGCTGGCCTGATCGCCACTCGGGCGAGCGGATTCGCGTCGAGCATTGGGTGGTCGCTGAGCGGCAGGGGCAGACGGCGGCGCGCAACATGCTCGGCAAGCGGGAGAAGTTCGACTCGGTGCCGTTCTTCTGGAGCGCGCATTACGACGTGGGCATCAACTACGTTGGCCACGCCGGTGCCTGGAGTCGAATCGAGATCGAGGGCAGCTTCGACGAACGCAACGCGGCGGTCCGCTTCATCGCCGGCGAAAAGACGCTCGCACTGGCGACGATTTACCGCGATCAGCAGAGCCTGCAGTTCGAGCGGCAACTCGAACTGAGCGGCGGTTCAGCGACGTAGCACCTCGTCTATACGCGCCCCGACACTCGGATCACTGCCTCATGCGACATTTACATCAGTGACGGCACCTCGCTTCGCTCCGGGCTTGGGCCCGGTGGCCCGCGGCGGCACGAAGGCCGAGAGGCGGCAACTCACGCCCTCGATCTGCTTTCCGCCGATGTATCGCGTCACCTGGCAGCAGATCACTTCTCCCGCCGATGACAGCTCCGAAATCTGACTCAGAACCAGCGTCTTGGGCATGTGCAGCGCCTTGGCAATCTCGACGTCCAGTTGCTCGCCGCTGTTTCTAAGATATTGAAGAATGGCTGTTTTCATCCAGTTATCCCTACGATGGCTTCAAGTGCGCACATTTTAGGCTACAGACGTTACTCGGGCAAATCTCAATTCGTTCAGTCTTGTTGCGTGAGCACGATTTTCCTGAAAGTCCCCCAGACTTCATTCGCCCTGTGTCAGCGGTTGCCGGACGTCCGGAGCAAGAAAGGATCAGGCTGAACCAACCCGGGTTTTCGGGACACTTTTGAAGGTGGACAATGCCCGAGGAGGTGTGCCATGCGACTGGCGCAAAGGTGCGCAGCGTGTGTATTGGTGCTTGCAGCGACGTGG
>Ga0184637_10001039_pt1 | contig 19373 bp, 16 predicted proteins | sample PLM3_127_b2_FD_133143 | JGI IMG/M metagenome (GOLD analysis project Ga0184637, IMG submission 133143) | Groundwater sediment microbial communities from an aquifer in East River, Colorado, USA - PLM3_127_b2 | ecosystem: Environmental > Terrestrial > Soil > Riparian zone | place: USA: East River... | reverse complement strand
GGCGACTACGCCTCCTGGATGGCGAAGGTCACGCCGCCCGATCTGGAATAGCCAAGCCTGGGTGAACTCCGCTCGCCTGCGGCTCGCTGCGCGCTTCGCTTGCGGCTACTCCAGGTCCGGCGGAGTGACCTTCGCCATCCAGGACCCGTAGTCGCCCGTGTAGCCCACCGCGCGCTGGCGCTCGCGCACGCGCGCCCGCACCCGCTCGAGCGCGTCGGCGCTTGCGGGCGGGAGCTTCGCGATTTCCTCGGCGACCTTGCTCGCGACCCAGGCCGCGTGCTTGCGCGAGGCCACGATGTTGCCCTTGCCCGTCACCACGTTGCCCGCCGAGAAGACGTTCGGATGGCCTTCCAGGCGACCCAGCACCCAGTCCGTGAAGCGGAACAGCTCCCCCTTCGTCTCGATTCCTTCGATCGGCTCGGGGATGCTGCCGATCGAGCTGATCACGTAGGGCCCGCGCGCCTCGAAGGTCTCGTCCGTGGCAACCAGCTTTCCCGCGTCGGCGCGCGTGCGCCGGAAGCGCAGGCCCGCGAGGCGGTCGTTCTCCACGATCAGGCCGTCCGGCGCGCACAGCGGCCGCACCCGGAAGCGATACTTCTCCATCGCCTTTTCGAGCAGCTTGGCGCGGCTCGCGAGTACTTTTGCGGCGCGCTCGGGAGTCGCACCGTCGGGGACCTCGACCAGCGGCATGTCCTCGGCCCGCCGGCGGTAGTAGAGCGTGCAGCCCGCGAGGCCGAGGTCTTCCCAGGCGAGCCCGTGGCCGGCCAGTATCTTCGGGATCCCCTTCACCTCGAGCTCGACCATCGGCACCTCGATGCCGCGCTCGCGCAGCTTCGCGCGCGTGGTCTCGAGCATCAGCACCTTCACCACGTCGATCGAAGCCAGCCCCCCGCCGACCACGATCGCGCCGTCGTGCGGCTCGAAGACGGGCCCGCGGTAGGCCTTCTCGTTGGCGTGGTTGAACCAGATGATGAACGGATTCTGGTAGATCAGGCCGCGGCCCACCCAGGCGTCCGCGCCCTCGACCGGCAGCGGGCGGTCGCGCCAGGCGCCGCAGGCGAGCACCACGGCCGAGAAGCCCCAATCGTGTGTCAGCTCGCGAAAGCTCACGTCCCGACCGATGCTCGTGAGCGGCACGAAGGCGACGTTCGGCTGCGAGAGCTTCCCGCCGATCGTCTGGTACTCCTTGCGCCGCAGCGCCACGTGCCAGCGCGGCAGCCCGTCCTCGATCTTTCCGTAGGGGCGAGGGTTCTGCTCGATCACCGCGACCAGGGCGCCGCGCGAGGCGAGCGTGTCCGCCACCTCGGCTCCGGCCACGGCTCCGCCGATCACCGCGACGCTATGGCTGGGGGCAGGGCTCGTCATGGCGGCGGGCATGATAACGCGTGGTACGCTCGGCCCCGCGCAGCCCCGCGGCCGCGACGGGCCCTTAGCTCAGCTGGTCAGAGCAGCCGGCTCATAACCGGACGCGCCCAGGTTCGAATCCTGGAGGGCCCACCACTTTCGTGGAATCTTCAGCGACAGATTCGAGGCCATGCCGCGCTACATCACCCCCGACGGCTATCGCAAGCTCGCCGCCGAGCTCGAGCGGCTCTGGAAGGTCGAGCGGCCGCGCGTGACGCGCCAGGTCGCGGACGCCGCGGCGATGGGCGACCGCTCGGAGAACGCGGAGTACATCTACGGCAAGAAGCGGCTGCGCGAGATCGACGGGCGCGTGCACTTCCTGTCGAAACGCCTGGAGGAGCTCGAGGTCGTGCGCGAGGCGCCGGCTCACACGAACCGGGTGTTCTTCGGCGCCTGGGTCTCGCTCGCGGGTGAGGACGGCGAGAGTCTCGAATTCCGGATCGTCGGCGCCGACGAGTTCGACCCCGCGCAGCGCTTCATCAGCGTGGAGTCGCCGATGGCGCGCGCCGTCCTCGGCAAGCAGACCGGTGACGAGGCCGTGGTGGTGCGTCCCAAGGGAACCGGCAGCTTCACGATCCTGCGCGTGTGGTATCCGGAGACCGCGGAGGTGGAGCGGAACGAATGAGCGTCTGCGCGGTCACCGGCAGCGCCTCGGGCATCGGCGCCGCGATCCGGCGGCGGCTCGAGAAGGATGGCGCCCGCGTGATCGGCATCGACCTGCGCGATGCCGAGGTCGTCGCCGATCTGGGCAGCCAGGCCGGCCGAGACGCCGCCGTGGCCGGGGTGCTCGCGCGCTGCGAACACAAGCTCGACCGGCTGGTGGTCGCGGCGGGCATCGGATCTCACGTGAAGCCCCCCTCGCGGGTCGCCTCGGTGAATTACTTCGGCGCCGTCGACCTGCTGGACGGGCTCTTCGAGGCGCTAAGAAAGGGCACGGCCCCGGCGGCGCTCGCGGTGGCCTCGAACTCGGCGCAGCTGGCGCCCGTGGACGAGAGCCCGTACGTGATGGCGCTGCTCGCGCACGACGAGCCCGAAGCCCGTCGGCTCGCCGATCAGGTCGGCAACCCGATCCTCGCCTATCTCGGCTCGAAGCACGCGCTCTCGCGCGCGGTGCGGCGGCGCGCGGGCGCCTGGGGCCGCGCGGGCGTGCGGCTCAACGCGGTGGCGCCGGGCCCCGTGCGCACGCCGCTGCTCCAGGGCGACATGGACGATCCCGTGACGGGGGCCGCGATCAAGAATTTCCCGGTGCCGCTCGGGCGCGTGGCCGAGCCCGAGGAGATCGCGGAGCTGGCCGCGTTCCTGCTGGGGCCCGCCGGCTCCTTCATCCAGGGCTCGATCTACTACATCGACGGCGGGAGCGACGCTGAATTGCGTCCCGATCGCTTCTGAGCGCTGGCCCGAGTCAACTCTGGAGCTGCTGGAAGCGCTCCACCGCGTCGAGATACTGCTCGACCAGCGTGACGATCACCTCGCGCACCGGCCGCACCTCGTTCATCAGGCCCACCACCTGACCGACCGGATTGAACGCCACCGGCTGCGCCTTGGCGGCATAACGGTGCGTGCGGGCCACCGCGTCGGCCGTCACCATGAACTGGAGCGGCATGCCGAGCGGCTTGGGATTCTCGGGCTTTTCCCAGGCCTCGGTCCAGTCGTTGCGCAGCATCCGGCAGGGCTTCCCGGTCCAGGCGCGCGAGCGCACGGTGTCCTGACTGGTGGCCTCGAGCAGCGAGGCCTGTTGCGCCGGCGGCGTCTCGGCCTCTTCGACCGTGAGCCAGAGCGAGCCGGTCCAGACCCCTTGCGCGCCCATCATGATCGCCGCGGCCATCTGCCGGCCGTCGCCGATGCCGCCGGCTGCGAGCATGGGCAACGGCGCCACGGCGTCGATCACCTGCGGCCAGAGCACGACGCTTCCGACGTCGCCCGTGTGGCCGCCGCCCTCTCCCCCCTGCGCGATCACGAAATCGACGCCGGCGGCCTTGTGCGCCAGCGCGTGCTTGACGCTCCCGCACAGCGCGCCCACCAGCCGCCCGGAGGCCTGGATCTCCGCGATCACGTCGACGGGCGGGGTGCCGAGCGCGTTGGCGACTACCTTGACTTTCGGGTGCTTGAGGATCATCTCGACCTGCGGGCCCGCGGTGGTGGCGGTCCAGCCGAGCAGCTCGCGCGCCTTCTCGCCCGCGGGCAGCTCGGGCACGCCGTGCTCGGCCAGCAGGTTCTTCGCGAAGGCGCGGTGCTCGGCGGGGATCATCTCGCGCAGCTTCTGCTCGAGCGCGCCGGCGTCGAGGTCTTCGCCCTTCCCGGCGTACTTGCCGGGGATCACGATGTCGACGCCATAGGGCTTGTCGCCGATCTGGTCGTCGATCCACTTGAGCTCGATCTCGAGCTGCTCCGCGCTGAAGCCCACGGCGCCGAGCACGCCGAAGCCGCCGGCCTTGCTGACGGCGACGACCACGTCGCGGCAGTGCGTGAAGGCGAAGATCGGGAACTCGATGCCGAGTCGCTTGCAAAGCTCGGTCTGCATGGCGGCCTCCTGGGGTGAACGGCAGCGTAACCCGAAAGTGGAACGTGTTCCAGTCAGGCTTTCCGGAGCGCCGTTGGCGGGCCCGCGGCTGCTTCGCTTTCGTCCGCCCTCAGGAGGCCCGGATGGCCTTTCGACGCCGCGGCCTGATCGCCGCCCTCGCGTCCGCCCTGTGGCTGGCCGCCGGCGCGGGCCGGAGCGCGGACCCGCCCGAGCTGCGGCTGGCCACCACCACCAGCCTGCGCGACTCGGGGCTGCTGGGCGAGATCCTGCCGGCGTTCACCACCCGCACGGGGATCCGGGTGAAGGTGATCGCCTCGGAGGGCGGCGCCGGGCTCGAGCTGGCGCGGCGGGGCGAAGCCGACCTCGTGATCTCGCACGACCCGGACTCCGAGGAAAAGCTCCTGGAAGAGGGAGTGCTCGTCGCGCGCCGGCCCTTCGCGGAGAGCTTCAGCGGGACGGATCCGGTGCGGCGCAATCTCTACTCCGTCCTGCTGGTGCCGCCCGACCGCTTCCAGCCCGGCCGCATCCGGGCGGCCGAGGCGCGCGCCCTGTTCGTGTATCTGGTGGAGCCCGCGACACTCGAGCGGATCGGACGCTTCAGGGCGGGCGCGGGCCCGCCGCTCTTCCACCCCCTGCCATGACCGGCTTGCCTGGGACGCCCGGCCTTGCGAGCATTCGGATCCCAGCAGGAGGATTCATGTCCGGAGAGACGTTCGAGAAGCGGCGCCAGGCGCTCGAGGAGGAGTTCTTCAAGAAGCAGAACCAGAAGCTCGTCGACAAGCTTCGGACCACGCTCGAGCAGAAACAGACGCGTGAGGAGCTGGAGCAGCTGACGGGGATCCACGACGCCGCGGTGCTCGACACGCTGATCTCGATGAAGCTCGACAAGACTACCTTCGCCGCCTTCGGCCTCTACCCCCTGGTGGAAGTGGCGTGGGCCGACGGTCAGGTCGACCCGAAGGAGCGCGCGGCGTTCATCGCGGCGGCCGCCGAACACGGGATCACGCCGGGGAGCTTCGCGCACACGGCGCTCGAGGAGTTCATCAAGAGCACGCCGCGCGAGGACGCGCGCAAGGCCTGGTACGCCTGGGCCGCCGAGCTGAACGGCAAGCTCGACGCGGCGGAGCGCAGGAAGGTCCGCGAGGGCCTGCTGAAACGCGCGCGGGCGGTCGCCGAGGCGAGCGGGGGGTTCCTGGGCCTGGGCAACAAGATCTCGGCCAGCGAGCAGCGCGTGCTGGACGCCATCGCGAGGGCGTTTTCGGACTGACTGAATGCAAGGTCGCCTTCCGAGGCGACCGCGCAGCGAGGCGGAGCCGAGCGAAGGCCGGGTGGCGCGGGCCGCCCCCGCGCCGGGACCCGAAAAATAGACCTGGGTGCGGGCGGCGGAGTATGGTGGGCGGGGAGGCCCGGCCATGTCCGATCCGTTCGAGCCGCTCGACTTCCATCGATTCCACCGGGAAGAGCTGCCGCGGCGGCTGCGCGCCGGCAATGGCGCGCTGGCGGCGCGGGACGCGCGCCGGTTGGGGGGCCTCGCCTTCCGGCTGCCCGACGGTGCGGCCTACACCTACCTCGCCCTCGGAGACGTGGTCGAGGTGGTGCCGGGCGACCAGCAAGCCGACACCGTGATCGAGCTCGAGCCGGAGATCTGGCAGAACGTGGTCTACGAGCTCGACGCCGCCGCGGGGCTCCTCTACGGCGGGCGCGCGCTCTGCCGGCGCGGTAGCCCCGTCCGCTGGCTCGCCTGGGAGCCGGCGCTGCGGGCGATGTTCTCCGGGCGCCCGGTCTACGATCCGGAACACGCGCTGCTCAGCGACCGCTCGGGTGCGCCGCTCGACGCGGCGAAGAGCTTCGCGCCGGGGGACGATCCCGAGGAGATGGCGCACTTCCTGCGCAGCGCCGGCTACCTGTTCGTGCGCCGCGTGTTCTGCTCCGAAGAAATCGCGGGCTTTCTGGCGGAGGCCGAGCTGCTGCGCGCCGAGGCGGTGCCGGGCGACAAGCTCTCCTGGTGGGGGAAGGACGCGAAGGGGGAGGCGGTTCTCTGTCGCGTGACGCGTGCCGCGGCCAAGCCCCGGCTGCGCTCGCTTCCCGGCGATCCCCGGAGCCTCGCGCTCAAGGATCTCGCCGACGAGCCGCTCGAGCACCGGCGGGCGGCCAGCGACGAGGAAGGGGTTTCCATCATCTGGAAGCATCCGGAGCTGCGCGAGGGCCTCGGCGATCTGCCTTGGCACCGCGACTGCGGCATGGGCGGTCACGCAATCATGTGTCCCGTGCTGGTCGTCTCGGTCTTCCTGACGCCGGCCACGTCCGAAAGCGGCGCGCTGCGCATGCTGCCCGGATCCTGGAAGGCGAGCTGCGGGCCGATCGATGCGCGCGACGCACGAGCGCCGCGCGGCGTCATCTACAACGCGCAGCCCGGCGACGTCTCCCTGCACTACGGCGACACCATGCACGCGGCGCCGCCGCCCACGCGCGACGATCTCCCGGTCTACCGCGTCAGCGCGGTGACGGGATACGCGCGGCCGGGCGCACGGCCCCACCGCGGCCGCAACTACAACGAGGTGCTGCACCGGCGCGAGGACGGCCAGGTCGAGCACCTGACACGGCTCGCGGGGCCCGAGCCAGGCGTCCAGTGACCTCGCGTGCGGCCGGATGAGCGCGCGGGAGCACAAGCCCAGCGTACTCGCCTCGGGGCTCGCGTTCGGGGAGGGGCCGCGCTGGCACGGCGGACGCCTCTGGCTCTCGGACATGCACGATTTCCAGGTCGTGACGGTGGACCTGGCGGGCCGGCTCGAGCGCGTGCTCCGGGTCGACGGCCGGCCATCGGGGCTCGGCTGGCTGCCCGACGGCAACCTGCTGGTCGTCTCGATGGAGGAGCGCAAGCTGTACCGCTACGACGGTCGCTCGCTCGAGACGCACGCCGATCTCTCGGCCTTCGCGCCCCACGAGATCAACGACCTCGTGGTGGACGGCGATGGGCTCGCCTACGTCTCCCAGTTCGGGTACGCGTTCCACCGGGGCGGCGAGTTCCGCAAGACCGAGATCCTGCTGGTGACGCCGGACGGCCGCGTGTGCGTCGCGGCGAAAGACCTCGCGTTCCCGAACGGAATGGTGATCACGCCGGACGGGCGCAGGCTGATCGTAGGCGAGTCCTTCGCTGCGCGGCTCACGGCCTTCGAGCGCACAGCGGACGGCGCGCTCGAAGGCCGCCGCGTCTTCGCGAAGCTCTCGGGCGCGGTGCCCGACGGCATCTGCCTCGACGCGGAGGGCTGCGTCTGGGTCGCGTCGCCGATCAGCCGGGAATGCCTGCGCGTGCGCGACGGCGGCGAGATCGCGGAGCGAGTCCGCACCGAGACGCAGGCGATCGCCTGCATGCTGGGCGGTGAGGACCGGCGCACGCTCTTCGTCCTGACCTCCGAGGTGATCGACCCCGTCGAGTGCGCGCTGCGCAAGAGCGCGCGCGTCGAGTCCGTGCGAGTCGACGTGCCGGGCGCGGGGTGGCCGTGAAGCCGCCGATCCGCAGATGAACCCGACCCCCAAGGTCCTCGTCGTCACGCTCGACGCCATGGACCCGGATCTGGCCTTCCAGTGGGCGGAGCGGGGCGCGCTGCCGGCGCTGGCAGCGCTCCGGAACCGGGCGGTGTGGGGGCCGACACGCAACCCGGACGGCTTCTACGTGGGCGGGATCTGGCCTTCGTTCAACACCGCGGCGACTCCCGCGCGCCACGGCCAGTACTGCTGGAAGCAATTCGATCCGGCCAGCTATCTCGACGTCGATCCGCCCTACGACGACGGTGATGCCGGGCCGTGGTGGCACTCGCTCGACCGCGCGGGGCGGGAAGTCGCGATCGTCGATCTTCCGCGCACGATCTTCGCGCCGGAGTTCCGCGGCCTCCAGGTCCACGACTGGGGTACCCACGATCCGCTGATTCCGGGCTTTCTCACCTCGCCGCCGGAGCTGGCTGCCGAGATCCTCGAGCGCTACGGCAGCGACCCGGTGGGCGTGTGCAATGAATTGCCGCGGAGCCAAGCGCACCACTACCGGGAGCTCCTCGCCAGGCTCAGCCACCGGATCAAGGTGAAGCGCGAGCTGGCACGCGACCTGATGGCCCGATGCGGTTGGGACCTCTTCGCGCTGGGCTTTGCCGACGCGCACTGCATCGGGCACCAATGCTGGCACCTGCACGACGCCACGCACCCGCGACACGATCCAGAGCTGGCCCGGGAGATCGGTGATCCCCTGCTCCACGTCTATCGCGGCCTGGACCTTGCGATCGGGGAGCTGAGCGCAGCGGCGGGCCCCGAAACCACGCTGATCGTCCTGCTCAGTCACGGCGTTGGGCCGCACTACGATGGCGACCACCTGCTCGACGAGGCGCTGGCGCGCATCGAGAGAAAGCGGCTGGGCGGCCGCTCGCTCACGCTCGCGGAGCGCGTGTCATACCTGGTGCGCGCGGGCAGCCGCGCGCGACGGCCGATCGCCGGGCGGCTGCGGCGCTGGCCGGCGCGGGCCTTCCGCCGGTCGTTTCGCGTCCCGAACAACGAAGCCTTCGCCGGCATCCGCATCAATCTCGAGGGCCGCGAGCCGCATGGCCGGATCCGCCCGGGCGCCGAGTTCGACGCCGTTTGCGAGGTGCTGGCGCGCGAGCTGCTCCTGCTGCGCAACGCCGCCAGCGGGGGACCGGCGTTCCACCGCGTCGAACGCTGCGACCAGCTCTACCCCGAAGGCACGAAGCTCCATTTGCTCCCCGACCTGCTCGCCGAGTGGACCCGCGACGCGGAGTTCCAGGCGCTCGAGTCGCCGACGATCGGCCGGGTCGAGGGCCGCTACCGGGGAGTCCGCACCGGCGACCATCGGCCGCACGGGCTCTTTCTCGCGACGGGTCCCGGTCTGACCCCAGGCCGTGTAGATACCCCGGTCTCGGTGATGGACTTCGGCCCGACGGTCGCGGCCCGCCTCGGCTTCGAGCTCGACGACGTGGACGGCGAGCCGATTCCGGAGCTGCTCGCCGGTGCGATAGACTGAAGTCATGCGAGAGCTCGCTCCCGGCATCCTCGCTTGGTCGCGCTTCTCGCAGCCGCACGGCTACGACTTCAACGGTACGCTGCTCCTCGCCCCCGCCGGGAGCCTCTGCGTCGATCCGGTCGAGCCGAGCGACGAGGAGATGGAGCGGCTGGTGGCGGAGGGGGTGGAGCGCATCCTGCTCACGAACCGCAACCACGCGCGCGCGGCGAACCGGGTGCGCGAACACACGGGCGCTTCCGTCGAGATCCATGCCTCCGATGCGGACTACGCGCGAAAGCAGGGCGTCGGCATCGACGACACGCTCGAGGTGACCCAACGCGTCGGCCCGTTCACGCTGGTTGGCGTGCCCGGGAAGTCGCCGGGCGAGATCGCGCTGTACGATCCCGCGCGACGGCTCCTGATCGTGGGCGATGCGCTGATTGGTCATCCCGCCGGGCGCTTGTCGCTGCTCCCGGATCGTGTCGTCGACGATCCGCCTCGACTTCGCAGCAGCGTTCGGCGCCTGCTCGAGCTCGACTTCGATGCGCTCGTCGTCGGCGACGGTGTCTCGATCCCGTCCGGCGCCCGTGAGGCATTGCTGGCGCTGGTGCGCTCCCTGCCCCCGGAGTGAGCTAGACTGAGGCCCGACTCAGCGAGGAAGAAATCAGTGTGAACGACCAATCCGGCACGCTCGCGAAGCCGGCGATGTTCGAAGCCTTCCAGCGGCTCGCCGAGCTGCAGGCCTGCGACGACGAGCTGTGGGCGCGCGAGCAGGAGCACACCGGGCTCCCTGCACGCCGGACGGGACTGCTGGCGGAGCGCGCGGCGCTGGAGGCGGCTTCGGCGAGGGCGCGCGAAGCCCTCCAGCAGGCCGAAGCCGCGCAGCGCCGGATCGAGAGCGAGCTGCAGGATCAAGAGGCGCTGCGCAAGCGCCTCGAAAGCCAGCAGTTCCAGGTCAAGACGAACGACGCCTACACCGCGCTCCTGCACGAGATCGAGCGCGCGCAGCGCACCATCTCGGAATGCGAGACTCGGCTGCTCGAGGGGATGGATGCGATCGAGTCGGCGCGCGCCGCCTGCGCTTCCGCCGAAGGCGCCGGGCGCGAGTCCGCCACGCGTCTGGACGTCGAGGCTCTGGCGCTCGTCGCCCGCGAGAAGCAGCTCGATGCGGAGCTGGTGCGCCTGCGCGCTGCACGGCTCCGCGTGGTCGCGGACAGCGACCCCAAGCTGATCGAGCAGTACGAGAAGATCGCGACGCGACGGCGACCCGCGGTGGTGAGGATTCGCGGGACCCTGTGCCTGGGCTGCCGCGTCGACATCCCGCCGCAGCAGTGCATCGAGATCCAGCGCGCCGAGCGCGTGATCACCTGCGGCAACTGCCAGCGGATCCTGCTCGGGATCGACCGGGCCTAGCAAGCGAAGCGCGCAGCGAGCCGCAGGCGAGCGAAGTTCACCCAGGCCGCCGCCCGGTCAGGCCTCGCGGACCCCCCCACGAAAGCCGCGTCAGAACGGCGGTTTATAGCGGTAGCTGCGAGTCGCGACCCCACGGGGAAACCGCCTTGCACGAGATGCAAAAAAGTTTTCAAATCCGCCTGTTTACGCGATCGCTCCGACGGAGCGATCCGGCCCGGACGCCGGCTCCGTCTGCTATGCTGCGCGCGATTTTCTCGCCTCGAGCCGCGGCGGAGCGCCGATCAGCTAGCCACATGAAGAACAACGATCGCTACTGGGACTGTCTCGACCAGGCGATGGAGGCCTCGCATGGCGGGCGCACCGAGGAGGCGCTCGCGTGGCTCGACCAGGCGCTGCTCGCGCATCCCGAGGGCGCCGAGGCCCACAACGGCCGCGGCGAGATCCTGTGGGACGAGGGCAAGATCGAAGAGGCGCTCCACGAGTTCGAGCGCTCGCTCCAGGCCGATCCCAAGTTCGTCACCGCGCATCTGAACCGCGCCGAGCTGGTAGTCGAGGACCTCTCGGAGTTCGAGCAGGCGGTGCAGCTCTGCGACGAGCTGCTCGCGGGCAAGCCCGATCTGCCGCGCCTGGATCGAGCCACCGAGGCCGAGGTGCACTACCTGAAGGCCAAGGCGGTCTTCTACCTCGACGATCTCGAGGGCGCGCTCTTCCTGGTGCGCCGCGCGCTCAAGACCGGCGGCGACGTCTCCATCTACCGCGCCTTCGAGGGCCAGATCCTGTTCGAGCTCGGGCGCTTCGCGGACGCCAGGCGCGCCCTCGACGCCGCCATCGCGCTCGATCCGGAGTCCGGTCACGCCATCTACCACATGGGCTTGGTGCTCGAGCGATTGGGTTCCGCCGAGGAGGCGCAGCGCGCGTTTGCCAAGGCCAACGCGCTCGACCCCGAGCGCTATCCCGTTCCGACCGCGGTGGACGAGGAGTTCTTCCGCCAGGCGGCCGCCGAGGCGATCGACAATCTGCCGCGCTCGATCCGCGAGTACGTCGAGGACGTGCCGGTCCTCGTCGAGGACTATCCGTCGGAGGAGCTGATCGCGACGGAGAGCATCTCGCCCCAGATCCTGGGGCTCTACGTCGGTGTGCCGAAGACCGAGGCCGAGGGCACCGCGCAAGCCCAGGAGCTGACCCGCGTGATCCTGTTCAAGAGCAACCTGGAGAAGGTCTGCTCCAGCCGCGACGACCTGGTCGAGCAGATCCAGGTCACCGTGCGCCACGAGATCGGCCACCACCTCGGCCTCTCCGAGGAAGATCTGGAGCGGCTCGGCCTCGCCTGAAATCAGGTGCAAAGCGGTACGATCCAGTCCATGTCCGGGCTGGTGGAGCGCCTGCGCGGGATCGTCGGAGCAGACGCCTGCCTGGTGCGACCCGAAGAGCTGCTGGTCTACGAGTGCGACGGGCTGACGCTCCACCGCGCGCAGCCGACGGCGGTGGTGCTCCCGCGCGCGCGAGACCAGGTCTGCCGCGTGGTCCGCGCCTGCCGCGAGTTCGGGGTGCCCTTCGTGCCGCGCGGGGCGGGCACCGGCCTCTCGGGCGGCGCCGTCGCGCAGCGCGGCGGCGTCGTGATCGAGTGCTCGCGCATGGATCGCATCATCGGGCTCTACCCCATGGACCGCTACGCGGTGGTCGAGCCCGGTGTCGTGAACGCCGAGCTCTCGAAGGCCGCCGCGCCGCATGGTCTCTTCTACGCGCCCGATCCATCGAGTCAGCTGGTCTGCACGATCGGCGGCAACGTCGCCGAGAACGCGGGTGGGCCGCACACGCTCAAGTACGGGACCACCACCCAGCACGTGCTCGGCCTGGAGCTGGTGCTGCCGGACGCCGAGGTGGTCCAGCTCGGCTCGCGCTCGGGCTTCGGCAGCGGCTACGACCTGGTCGGAGCGGTGGTCGGGAGCGAGGGCACGCTCGGCATCGTGACCCAGGTGACGGTGCGGCTCGAGCCCATCCCGGAGCGGGTCGAAACCCTGCTCGCGATCTTTCCAGACGTCGTCTCCGCCTGCCGCGCCGTGGGCGGCGTGATCGAGGCGGGCCTGGTACCCGCGGCGCTCGAGATCGTCGATCAGCGCACGATCGCCGCGGTGGAGGCGAGCGTCTACGCCGCGGGCCTGCCCCTCGACGCCGGCGCCGTCCTGCTGGTCGAGGTGGACGGGCCGGAGTGCGCCCTGCCCGCGCAGGTCCTGCGCATCCGCGAGATCGCGGCCGCGAGCGGCGCTTCGCGGGTCGAGGTGGCTCGCGACGCCGCGGAGCGTCAGCGCTTCTGGCGCGCGCGCAAGGGAGCCTTCGGCGCGATGGGACGGCTGGCACCCGACCTTTACGTGCACGACGCGGTGGTTCCGAGGGCGCGCCTGCCGGAGGTGCTGGCAAGCATCTTGGCGATCGGCGATCGCCACGGTCTGCGTCTCTCGAACGTCTTCCACGCCGGCGACGGCAACCTGCACCCGAACATCTCCTTCGATCGGCGCGATCCGGACGAGCTCGCGCGCGTGCTGGCCGCCGGTTCCGAGATCCTGGAGGTCTGCGTCGCCGCGGGCGGGGTGATCACCGGCGAGCACGGGATCGGCTCCGAGAAACGCGACTTCATGGGCCTGGTGTTCGGGGAAGCCGACCTCGACGCCATGAAGAGGCTTCGCGCCAGCTTCGATCCTGACGGCGTCTGCAATCCGGAGAAGATCTTTCCGAGCACGCGCTTCTGCGCCGAGTCGAACCCGAAGGCGCGCGGCTACGAGCGCGTTCCGTTCGAGCCGTGATCCCGCTGCCGGCGCTGCGCGCTCTTCGCGAGGCCTTGGGCCCCGGGTGCGTGCGCGAGGACGAGGGCACCCGGGTCGACGGCGAGCCGCTCGCACCGACCCTGCGGCCGGCGGACGCGGAGGCGCTGGCGGGGGCGCTGCGCGCCCTCGGCCGCCTGTCGCTCGCCTGCGTGATCCAGGGCGGCGGCAGCCGCCTCGAGCTCGGGAACCCTCCGCGGGGCGCATCGCTGCTGCTCTCGACCGCGTCGCTCACGGGCGTCGACGCCTTCGACGCCAGCGAAGGGGTCTGCCACGCTCGGGCCGGGACGCCGCTTGCGGCGATCGAGGCGCTGGTGGAGCCGGGTGGCTGGCAGCTGCCGCTGGATCCGCCGGGACGCAGCTCGACGCTGGGCGGCGCGCTCGCGGCGGCGGCGTTCGGTCCGCGCGCGCAGGGCTTCGGCCGGCCGCGCGACTGCGTGCTCGGGCTGGAGGTCGCGCTGGCGGACGGGTCGCGCACACGCTGCGGCGGTCGCGTCGTGAAGAACGTGACGGGCTACGACCTGAACAAGCTGTACACGGGCTCGCTCGGAACGCTGGGCGTGATCGAGGGCGCCTGGCTGCGCCTGCGTCCGCGTCCGGCGCGCGTCGCGCTGCTCGAGATCGCGCCGGATCGGCTCGCCGTCGCCTGCGACGGCGCGCTCGCGGCTGCCCGCCGGCCGTCGGCGCGGGCCGCGTCGCTGCACGCGGCGCAAAAACGAACTGGCGAGCGTCCCTTCACAGTGGTCGTCGAGCTGGCGGGCGACGAGGCGAGTGTCGAGCGCGACGCGGCCTGGTGCGAATCCGAGCTCGGCGCGACGCCGGCCCCGGCGAGCGCGCTCGAGCGCGTGCGCGAGCGGCAGGGATCGACACCGGGCGGCGGCGGCCTGCGCTTCCGGATCGCCGGGCTCCCGTCGCAGAGCCAGGCCATGCTGACGAGCCTCTGGGACTCGGGCGCCGAGCTGCTGGCCCATCCCGGGCTGGGGCTGGTCTACGCGGGCTTCGCGCTGCCCGGCCCGGAGGATCCGGCGGCGGTGGACGCGGCCTTCCGCTGCACCGCTGGCGCCGCGGCGGCCGGCGGCGGCGGGCTGGTGCTGGAGTCCGCGCCGGCGTGGGCAAAGCGGGGTCGAGATGTGTTCGGCGACCTGGCCGGCGCGCTGCCGCTCGCGCGCGAGCTCAAGCGACGCTTCGACCCGGCGGGCCTGCTCAACCCCGGGCGCTTCGCGGGGTACCTATGACAGGCGTGGCGGGCTCTCGCTGGGAGACGATCTTCGAGAAGTCGCTCGACTGTGTGCACTGCGGCCTGTGCCTGCAGAGCTGTCCGACCTATCGCGAGACGGGGCGCGAGATCTCGTCGCCGCGCGGGCGCGTGTACCTGATGCGGGGCGTGGCGGAGGGACGCATCCCGCTCGCGGAGGCGGTGGCCGAGGAGGCGTATCTCTGCCTCGGCTGCCGCGCGTGCGAGACGGCATGTCCATCCGGCGTCGAGTTCGGCGCGATGCTCGAGCTCACGCGCGCGGAGGTGGAGGACGCGGGGTTGCGGCGGGGGCCCGCCCGGGCGCTGGAGCGCCTGGCGCTGCGCGGCGTGCTGGCGCATCCCAGGCGGTTGCGAGGGCTCTTCGATCTGCTGGCCCTGGCGCAGTGGCTGCGGCTCGACCGCCTCGCGCTCGCGCTCGCGCCACGCGCAGTCCGCGAGCTGGGGACGCTGCTGCCCCGGGTGCCGGCGAGGTCCGAGCGGCGCAGGCTCCCCGAGCGGATTCCGCCGGTGGGGCAGCGGCGGGGCCGCGTGGGCTTCTTCGTGGGCTGCGTGATGCCGGAGCTCTTCGGCCGGACCAACGCCGACACCGTGGACGTGCTCGCCCACAACGGCTTCGAGGTGGTGATCCCGCGCGAGCAGGGCTGCTGCGGCGCGCTGCACGCGCACGGGGGCGACGAGGCGTTCGCGCACGCGCTGGCCCGGCGCAACGCAGAGGTGTTCGCGCGCGCGGGTGTGAGCGAAATCGTCGTGAACTCGGCGGGCTGCGGCGCCGCGATGCGCGACGCGGCGCGCTGGCTGGGCGCCGCGGGAGAGGCGCTGGCGGCGGGCGTGATCGACGTGTCCGCGTTCCTGGCTCGCGAGGGTCTGCGGGGGCCCCTCGGCCGCATCCACGCGCGCGTCTGCTACGACGACCCCTGCCACCTGGTGCACGGTCAGAAGATCTCCGACGCGCCGCGGCGGCTGCTCGAGCAGATCCCCGGGCTCGCGCTGATTCCGCACGACGATCCGACCAGCTGCTGTGGCGCGGCCGGAATCTACAATCTCACGCACCGAGCCATGTCGCAGGCGGTGCTCGCGCGAAAGCTGAGCGCGCTGGCGGCGGCGGATCCGGACCTGATCGCCACCGGAAACCCGGGCTGCCTGATGCAGCTGCGCAGCGGGGCGGCGCGCGCGGGACTGCGCGCCGAGGTCGTGCACCCCGTCGAGCTGCTGGCGCGCGCCTACTTCTCGTCGGGAGTGTCGAGGCCCAGCCGGCGCATCTTGTAGCGCAGGCCGGGGCGCGAGAGGCCGAGGGCTTCGGCCATCCGGCGGCGGTTGCCTTGGCAGCGCTCGAGCGCCTCTCGGATCGCCTCGGCCTCGACGCGCTCGACGCGCTCCCGCAGCGTGCCCCGGAGAGGCAGCGGGTGCGGCGAGACGCCGGAGCTCGCGGGCGGGAGATCCGCAGCCGAGACGGGCTCGTCGGGTGCGGCCAGCGTGATCGCGCGCTCGACGGCATTGCGCAGCTCGCGCACGTTTCCCGGGAAGTCGCGCTGCGAGAGCGCTTCCAGGAATCCCTCGTCGAGGGTGATGCGGCGCGCCTGCGCGGCGCCGAGCTCCTCCGCGAAGTGCTGCGCGAGGAAGGGGATGTCGACGCGCCGCCGGCGCAGCGGCGGGACGAAGAGAGTGACTGCGTTCAGCCGGTAGAAGAGATCCTGCCGGAAGCTCCCCTCCTCGATCGCCGCCTCCAGGTCCCGGTGGGTCGCCGAGATCAGGCGCACGTCCACCTGACAAAACCTGGTGTCTCCCAGCGGCCGCAGCTCCTGGGTCTCGATCACGCGCAGGAGCTTCATCTGGAGGGCCGGCGAGGTGTCGCCGATCTCGTCGAGGAAGAGGGTGCCGCCGTCGGCCACCTCGAACAGTCCCGTCTTGTCGCGATCGGCGCCGGTGAAGGCGCCGCGCCGGTGCCCGAACAGCTCGCTCTCGAGCAGCGAGTCCGGCAGCGCGCCGCAGTTGATCGCGACGAAAGGGCCTCCGGCGCGCGGACTCTGCTGGTGGATCGCGCGCGCCACCAACTCCTTGCCGGTCCCCGTCTCCCCCTGGATCAGCACGGGGATCGGCGAGCGCGCCACCTGCTTCACCTGCTCGAGCACCTGCCGGATCGCGGCGGAGACGCCCAGCAGCGCCGGGGCGCGGCGCTGCTGCGAGCGCGCACCGCGGCCGGGTGTCGCGGAGCTCAGGGCGCGGCCCACTGCGTAACGCAGCAGCGCCGCCGGGACGGGCTGCCAGAGCACCTGCGCCGGCTCGAGCTGCGCCAAAGCGAACTGGACCACCTCGTCGGATGCGGCGTGGAGCGAGAGCAGGAGCGAGGCGCGCAGGGGGAGCGAGAGCAGCGGGAGCAGGGCCGCGACCGCGGCTTCGCCGTCGCCCGCGTCCAGGCACGCGATCGCGGCAGCGGCGTCCAGAAAATGGGCCGGTGAGGAGAGCGCCGACGGCTCCAGCTCGGACGCGGCGAAATCGGGCGCCAGGGCGATGGCGACGGCGCGCCGCAGCGCGGGGTCGCGCGCGATCACCAGCACCAGCGGCGCCGGCTTCGCGTCGGTCTGGAGCATTCCGCTGCCGCTGCTCGGCGTGGGGAGGCGGGATCGTCGACTGCGGCGGGCCGGCATCGTGCCGGGACTATCGACCGGGGAGGGCGGATCCTGAGGGATCAGGTTTTTATGAACTCCGCTCGCCTTCGGCTCGCTGCGCGCTTCGCTTGCTACTTATAGAGAATTGCGTCCGGCGTCTGGCGGGGCGCCTTGATGCGCGGGAAGGCGCCGAGCGAGAAATCCGAGAGCGAGCCCTTGAGCACCAGCTCGAAGGGCAGGATCGATTCGCGGGCGCGCACCAGTCCATAGCGCTCGCGCATTCCCAGGTAGGCGTACTCCGAGGTGGCGGTGGCACGTGCGTCGACGTCGTCTGCGAGCCCGAGCCGCGCGCGCTCGAAGAACACGTCGCGTTGCGCGTTGGGTGCGAAGTCGTCGTCGCTGTCGAGCAGCGAGTTGCGCAGGTCGGTCTCCTCCACCTCCGATACGAGCCGTGCCAGCTGCGCCGGCGAGATCGTCTCGTGCGCGCGATTCGGAGCGCCTTCCTCGTCGTCGCCCGGGGCGATCGTGCAGATCTCGAGCTGACGACCGCCGAGCAGGGACACGCCCTCCGGGTGGAGCTCGCCGTTGCTGGCGTCGCCGTCGAGCAGGCCAGGGGCGAGCCCGAGGCCGTGCGGGCCGGCGACGCGCGGGTTCTCCAGCAGGAACCCGCGCGAGAGCCGGATGCTCTGGACGGTCGCGTTCTCGACCTCGGCGCGCAGCCGAGCGTCGGCGACCTCCACCGCCGGGGTCCCGGCGAAGCGGTCGGGGATCAGGCGCAACATCCCGATCCGGAGATCGCGGTTCCCCTCCTTGCTGGCGGCGTCCAGCGCCTGCGTCGCGGCGAGACTGCGCAGCCGATCGATCTCCGACAGGTCCGCATCGGGCGCCTTCTCCGCGACGGTCATGGCGCCGATCCAGTTGCCGCGGTCGCCCTCGTAGTCGACCAGCCAGTCGCGCACCTCGGCGGCGTGCTCGCCGTCCGGGTAGCGAGCGAGGTAGTCGCGCGCCGAGGAGGCGACCGCCTGGACCGACGGCATCGCGGGGAGCCAGGGGAGCTGGAGCATGCGCACCGGGGTCGACATCACGCTCTCGGCGAGCGACGGAGCGTCGAGCGCCCACTCCAGCGGCCGCGGCAGCTGCCGGTCGCGCGCGCCCGCGTAGAAGGGGCCCACCAGCACCCACAATGCGCGATTCCGGCGGTCGTGCCAGCGCGCGGCGCGGAACGCCGTCCAGGGGTTGCGCCGCGGGTCGCGAGTGAGCGCGCCGGCGTGGCGCGCCATGTTCACCTGCGACGGGCTCTCGTCCGCCAGCTCCTCGAGCTCGTCCCACATCTGTGTCTCGCGTCCGGCTTCGCCGTGGGCGATCGCGAGCGAGTAGCGCGCTTCGTCGACCAGGGGGCCGCGCCGGTCGCGCTCGATCAGCTCGCCCGCCGCGGCTTCGATCGTCCCCGATGGCAGCAGCAGCGCCAGGGCGAGCGGACGCGCGGCGCCAGGGTCGCCGCCCGCGGGCGCCGGCGTCGCCTCCAGGCTGCGGCGCTGGTCCGCGCGCAGCGCGAGCAGACGCGCCGCCGCTTCGTCGCGGCGCTCGAGCGCCTGGGGATCCTCGGGAACGATGCGCAGCGCTCGGTCGGCGAAGACGAGCGCCGTGCGCACGTCCTCCTTCCCGAGCGCCTTGTCCGCCACGCGCAGCGCTTGGTCGCGTTGGGTTTCCCGGAGGCGCGCCTCCGCAGCCTCCACCTTCGGCTGCAGCTCCGCCACCTCGGGCGCGTCGGGATTGCGCTCGATGAACTCCTTCCAGTGGGCGAGGGCCTGCCGCCGTTGCAGCGGCAGCGCGTCCTGCTGCCGGAGGGCGACCGCGTACTCCAGCAGCGCGCGTGCGATCCGGTAGGGAGCGGCCGTGAACGTGAGCACCGAGCGCCCGATCGGCTCGGCCAGCGCATTGAAAGCCCGGCCAAAATCCAGGATGCGCGCGTCGCGGATGCGTTGGTCGGCGAGCACCAGCGGATCGTCGAGCGTCGCCTTGGCAAGGCGTTCGTGGAGGGCGGGCTCGAGGTCGTCGCGCTCGAGCAGCTCGAGCGTGGCGCCGCGGTAGGCGCGCGAGCCTGCGAGCGTCGCATTCGCGAGGTCGTGCGAGACGGGGACGAGTCCCGTCGCGGGCTCCTCCGACGCCCTGAGCACCGTGTCGATCGCTTGCAGCCGGCGCAGCGCGAGCGCGGTCTGGTTGGGACTCCCGGCCAGCGCCGCCGCGGCGAGCTCGGCCGCCGCACGGTCGGCGATGTCCGGGACCCGGGCCGCGAAGCGCGCTTCATGCTCGAGCGGGGACCCCAAGGGAGTGGCGGCGGGCGAGCGACACG
>Ga0184637_10001038_pt1 | contig 19378 bp, 28 predicted proteins | sample PLM3_127_b2_FD_133143 | JGI IMG/M metagenome (GOLD analysis project Ga0184637, IMG submission 133143) | Groundwater sediment microbial communities from an aquifer in East River, Colorado, USA - PLM3_127_b2 | ecosystem: Environmental > Terrestrial > Soil > Riparian zone | place: USA: East River... | reverse complement strand
CTGTGCCAGCACCTGGGATGGGACGCGCCGACGCATGACGCGGCGGAGGCCGCCGGGATCTGGCTGTGGGGCTGCTCGCGCGTCGATCCGCGCAAGGTGCCGCGCCACGAGCCGCTGTTCAGCGGCGATCTGCTCGGGGGCGCGGCATGAGCAAGCCGCGCGCGCTCGACCTGTTCTGCGGCGCCGGCGGCGCAGCAATGGGGCTGCATCGTGCGGGCTTCGACGTGGTCGGAGTCGATATTCGCAAACAGCCTCGATACCCGTTCGCCTTCGTGCAGGCGGACGCGCTCGCGCCGCCGTTCGATCTCGCGTCGTTCGATTTCATCTGGGCGAGCCCGCCGTGCCAAGCCTATTCGCTTTCCAGCCATTCGCAGCGGCAGGCGGGCCGCGTCTACCCCGATCTTGTTGAGCCAACACGGCAATTGCTGGCAACAGCGCCATGCCCGACAGTTATTGAGAACGTGCCAGGCGCACCAATTCGGCCGGACCTGAAGCTCGATGGGACGATGTTTGCTGACCTGAAGGTAGTGCGCGAGCGCTGGTTTGAGTGTGAGAAGTTTTTCACCCTGAGGCCCGGAACGGATCGATGGCCCGGCATCTGCATTCGCGGCGGCTTCTATTCGGTGATCGGCCACGACGGGTCGTCTCGGCTGCGCAAGTCAGGCGGGCCGCGTAACACGGTTGCCGCTTGGCGCGATGCCATGGGCATCGACTGGATGATCCGCGACGAACTCACACAGGCCATCCCGCCCGCCTACGCCGAGTTCGTCGGCCGCGCGGCGATCGCCTATGCCGCGCCGCGCGAGGCCGTCCATGGCTGAGCTCCCGATCCTGCCGCTCAAGACCGACGCGCTGCTCGCCGACACGTCGCACATGTCGGCTGCGGAGTTCGGCGCCTATTGCCGCATCCTGTTCGTGATGTGGCGGCACGGCGCCAGGTTGCCCGACAACGAGGAGGAGCTCGCCCGCATCGCCGGCGTGCCGCTCTCGCGCTGGAAGAAGATGGCCGAGAAGGTCCGGCGGCCGCTGACCGTGGCGGGCGGTGTGCTCTCGCAGAAGCGGCTCACCGACACGTGGCTGCGGGTGCACGAGGTCAGAAAAAAGCGCGCGCTCGCGGCCGAGGCCCGGTGGTCGGCGAAAGGCGACCCGCCGCGCAATCGAGCGCCGCCCGGGCGAGCACATGCAATGCATGTGCAGTCCACTTGGAATGCTAACCAAACTAAAACAAGAAGACACCTAACTTCTTCAGTGCAGAGCGCTGCCCGCGCGACCCCCGCTGAACGGCAAAAAATCGAGGAAAATCAACAAGCCCACGAGCCCGAGGAAGCGCCGCAAGGGCCACCGAGCGAGCGAGCACGACGCGATTCCGAAGCCGTGCTCGGAGCCAAACCAGCGGACAAGCCGTGAAGCGCCGCAGCGTCACCTACTCGGGCAACAACAGGCGCGGCCGAATCAAAATCGCGCCGAACGCGCACCCGCTCGTGCGGTTGTTTTTTGCCGCGATGAACGAGCAGCAGACGACGTTCGCCGAGCTCGCCGGCAGGACCCACGTCGGCGTCGACACGATGCGATTCTGGCAGCGCCGCCACATGCCGCGGCTCGACCTGTTCGAGTGCGCGCTCAATGCGCTAGACCTTGAGCTTTGCATCCGGAGGCGGAAGAATCCGCGCATCCTCAACACCCGCGCACGGGTGCTTGCTCCGCACGCGGGGAGACGCCCGACCATCGTACCGACGCCGCGAAAAACATAGTATCTCCAGATGCATGATCTACGGGGCCAACTGGGATGGCGCGAGGGTGCTGGCGCGGCTCATCGAGACGTTCCGCCGCCTGCCGGACGCGCCGATCTACTCGCCGACGCGCTTCCGGTTCGAGCTCCTCACCACTGGCCCGGTCGACGGGCTCAAGCTGATCGCGGCGAGCGCGCACACGCTCGGGGCCGGCAGCGAGGCGCACGTGTGGCTGCTCACGCGGGCGGCCAGCGCGGCGCGCGGCTCATCGCTCGTCGCGCTCTGTCGGATTCACGGCTGGCCCAGGACGCGTTTCTATGCGGTGACGGACGCCGCCGCGACCTCGCTCGCGGACGCCCTCAATCGACGCGCCAGCGCGCTCCTTAACGCGAAGGTGACGCCATTGAGAGGTGACCAAGAGGACGCTTGACAGCCGAACAGCCGGCAACATTTCTGGCGGTAGCACTGGACCTTTCCGCATGGCCGCGTCCGCTGCCCGGCCGCCCCGACCGCCGTCCGGGCGCTACGATCTCATGGGCGCCCGCTCGCCGGCCAACGGGCTCGGGCGGCCGCCGGCGTCGCAGAACGCTCGCACCGCAGTCGGCGCCGTGCCGGACCCGCTCGAGCCGGGCGAGCGGCTCCACGTCGCCGTCAACTACCGGGTCGACGTGCTCGAGGATGAGCGCTCGCACAACCGTATCAGCGAGGCGGCGTATCAGGTTGGCCGCATCGCCCAGGCGGTGTTCGAGCGCGCGCGCGGGCCTACCGGCTCGAACTGGCAAGGCGGCAATGTGCGGGTCGACGCCTACACCGCCGCAGAAATCGCGGTGATCCGAGGAATCGAGGCCGCCGAGCGGATCTGCGCGATGGTGCGATGGATACGCCACGAGCTCGGCCCGATCGACGCCAACGTGGTGCAGCGGATCCTGGGCGAGGGCAAGAGCTACGCCGAGGTGGCGACGCTCACCGGCAAGCGCGGCGACCGCGGCAAGCGTCATATTGCCGAGCGGTTTCGTGATGCATTGGAGGCACTGGCCAACGCCAAGGCGGCGCGCGGCCCGCAGAGGAGAGCACCATGATCATCACCCCGACCAACGGCCGAATCGTTTGGTACCAGAAGAGCGACAACCAGCACCACATCACGCAGCGCGGCCAGCCGCTTGCCGCGATGGTCTGCCACGTGTGGGGCCCGCGCATGGTGAACCTGAAGGTCACCGATGCTGACGGAATCGATCACGCGGTGACGTCGGTGCCGCTCGTGCAGCAGGGCGACCCGCAGCCGGCCGAGGGCTTCTTTGCCTATTGGATGCCTTATCAGCAGGGCCAGGCGGCGAAGGCCGAGGCGCTCGAGCGCCAGGTCGCCAGGTCGGCCGAGGACGAGCTCAGGGAGCAGCAGGAGATCGCCGACCCGGACGCCAAGCTCAAGGAGCAATCGGTCGCCTAACGAACTTGTCACGTGACACCGGTCCGGTGATCGGGCACGTTCTCCCCACGCTGGATTCTCGCGCCCGGGCCACAACCCGGGCGTTTTGTTTGGGGCTCATCATGTGACCGAAACGGTGCGCGTGACTTCGCGATAATCGTTCTTCTCGCGAACATCAGGACCACTCAGAAACGCCCGTAAGTCGGGCACTTCTCGCACATTTAAATGTCCAACAATCCGCTGGTTCCAGCCGGCGGATTGCCGGTCGCCACGATCACGGATGAACTGACGTCGGCGGCCGGCTACGCTCGAGACTCGAGCTCGCCGGCGACGCTCAAGGCGTACGCCTCAGACTGGCGGGACTTTTCGGGCTGGTGCGCGCCGCGCAAACGTCCCGCGCTGCCGGCAAGCGTTGAGACGACGGCCTGCTACCTGGCGCATCTCGCCGATTCGGGACTAAAGGTTTCGACGATCACGCGGCGTGCAGCCGCGATTGCATACGCGCATCGGCTACGCTGCCTCGCCCCCCCGACAGCAGCCGAGCCGGTTAAGGCGGTCCTGAGAGGGATACGCCGGCGACTGGGGTTGCAGGTTGAGCGTAAAGCTCCCGCGACTGCGCGTGCCATTTCGAAGATGCTCGCGAAAATTCCCTCGACCCGGAAAGGGGTTAGGGACCGGGCCTTGCTTCTGATCGGCTTTGCCGCCGCGCTGCGGCGCTCCGAGCTAGTTGACTTAAAAGTCAACGACGTCGAGCGCACCGCAGGCGGCATCCTGCTGCACATCCGCTCGAGCAAGACCGACCAGGAGGGCGAGGGCTACGCGATCGCGATCCCGGCCGGGTCGAAGCTCAAGCCGCTCGAGGCGCTCGACGCGTGGCTCGCGCTGCGCGGGAACGAACCTGGTCCGTTGTTCGGCGTGTGCGACGCCACGGTGGCGCTGATCGTCAAGCGAGCCGCCCGCCGAGCTCGGCTCGACCAAGCCCGGTTCTCAGGCCACTCGCTGCGCGCCGGGTTCGTGACCTCCGCGCTCGAGCACGGCGCCGACCTGTTCAAAATCATGGATATCACCCGCCATCGTCGCGTCGAAACGCTGCGCGAGTACGACCGGCGCGCCAAGGCGTTCAAAGACCACGCAGGCAAGAGGTTTTTATGATCGCGCCGGTGCAGTGCCTGACGTCACAGGAGCAGGCGATCGTCCACGCCGCGCTGATGCGCTGGTGGAACGATCACACCGAGGACCGCCTCGACATGGTCGGGCGCCTGCAGACGATGACCGGGATCGCCGCCCGGGTGACGCGCGAGCTCCGCGCCGATCAATTCGGCTGGCCGAAAGACGGCAACCCCAATTTGCCCTCGTGAGCGCGCCTCGTGTATGTCTCGAGCGTCGCCGCACCTGGCGACGACGACTCGGGAGACCCTACCATGGCCAAAAAGCGCACAACGCTAACAGCGCGCCAGAAGGCGCTGCGGAAGGCCGCAAGAACGCGCGCGATGCGAAAAACGACAGCGCGCCGCACGACAGCGCGTCGCACGTCGGGCTAACCGCCGAACGCTCCTACTGACGTTTCCTCCAACCTCGGCCCGCCTCGTGCGGGCCATTTTCTTGGGTGGCGGGGATGTTGAAGCGACACCCGAGCGGCCGCCCGATCCGCCGCCAGGTCGTCAAGCTCCTGTCGATCCCGCGCGAGCCACCGCGCGAACCGCTCACGCCAGGCCTGCGCAAGCCCGACGGCTTCACGCACGCCTGCGGTTTTCACGTCGACCACATAGGAGGGGACTGGGATGAGCTTGAAGAAGAAGACGCAGGCCGAGGAGCTCGAGCGCGACGACCACATGGCCAACGCCATCAACTACGCCACCCAGCTGGTCGCCGACGCTGAATTGCGCGGGCTCACCGGCTACGACGTCGCGATCTCCTTCGCCGGCGTGCTGGCCGCGCGCAACCCGACGCTTGCCGGCAAGGTGCTGATCGCGGTCGGCAACGCGATCCGCATGCAGCCGGTGACGAAGCTCGTCACGCCCGAGGGCCAGGTCCTCGAGCTCGAGAAGAAGGCGGACGGCTCCTTTGGCCCGGCCAACTGACTTCACGCCGGCGACCGCCGAGGAGATTTGCGAGCGCATCGCCGCGGGCGAAAGCGTCCGCGCCATCACGGCAGATGACCACATGCCCGCCGAGCGGACGGTCTACCGCTGGCTCGCCGCCCGGGCGGAATTTTGTCAGCAGTACGCGCGCGCGAGAGAGGCCCAGGCCGACGCGCTGGTCGACCAGATCATCGCGATCGCCGACGCGCCGCTGATCGGCACCATCACCACAGAGAAAGAGATCGTTGTCGACGGCTCGCTTGAGCCGGTCACCGAGACACGCACCGCCGACGCGGTCGACCGCGCGCGGCTCATGGTCGATGCCCGCAAATGGGCGGCCGCGAAACTCGCACCCAAGAAGTATGGCAACAAGCTTGAACTCTCAGGGGATGCAGATAACCCGGTCGTCGTCGAGCGCATTGAGCGCGTCATCGTCGACCCTGCGCATCGAGACGCCGAGGAAGTATAGGCCACTGCTCGAGCCCGCGCGCTACAAGGGCGCACACGGCGGCCGCGGCTCGGCCAAGAGCCATTTTTTTGCCGGCAGCCTGATCGAGCACAGCCTTGCGGAGAAGGGCCTGCTCTCGGTCTGCATCCGCGAGGTGCAAAAGACGCTGAAGGAATCGTCGAAGCGCCTGCTCGAGAACAAGATCAAGCAGATGCGCGTTGGCGGCTTCCGCGCTTACACCGACCGCATCGCGACGCCTGGCGACGGGGTGATCCTGTTCCAGGGGATGCAGGACCATACCGCCGAGTCGATCAAGTCGCTCGAGGGCTTCAAGCGCGCCTGGCTCGAGGAAGCGCAGGCGATCAGCACGCGCAGCCTCACGCTGTTGCGGCCAACGATCCGCGCCGAGGACTCGGAGATCTGGGCAGGCTGGAACCCGCGACGCAAGAGCGACGCGATCGACCAGCTGCTGCGAGGCGCAGCGAAGCCCAAGGGCGCTGTCGTCATCGAGGCCAACTGGCGCGACAATCCGTGGTTTCCCAAGGTGCTCAACGACGAGCGCCTCCACGACCTCGAGCACTACCCGGAGCGTTACGAGCACATCTGGGAAGGCGGCTACGCCAAGGCGTTCGAGGGCGCCTACTTTGCCCGCAACCTCGCCGAGGCGCGGCTCAAGGGCCGTATCGGCAAGGTAGAGCGCGACCCGCTCCTGCCTGTGCGCGCGATCTTCGACTTGGGCGGCTCCGGCGCAACCGCCGACGCCATGGCGATCTGGCTCGCGCAGTGGGTCGGCCGCGAAATCCGGCTGCTCCACTACATCGAAGGCGTTGGTCAGGTTCTCGGCTACTACGTCGATGAGCTCCGCCGCCTGGGCTACGGCGACGCGATCTGCATCCTGCCGCATGACGGCGTGACCGAGAACAGCGTCACCGGCAAGCGTTACTACCAACACCTCAAGGACGCCGAATTCAACGTCCCGCCGCCGATCCAGAACCAGGGCCGCGGCGCCGCCATGATGCGCGTCGAAGCAGCGCGCCGCATCTTTGCACAGTGCTGGTTCAACGAGGCGACCTGCGATGCGGGCCTCGACGCGCTCGGCTACTACCACGAGCGGAAGGACGAGGTTCGCGAGGTCGGCCTTGGCCCCGAACATGACTGGTCGTCGCACGGCGCCGATGCGTTTGGGCTGATGGCGGTCGCCTACGAGGCGCCGACCGAAAACAAGCCCCGCACTAGCCCGCGCGGCCGCCACTGGATGGGCTCATGATGCGCAACTCTCACGTCTTTTCCGCGGAGTGACCATGCTCGCTGCAGGCCTCATCACGCTCGGCGCCGGCTTCGTGTGGTCGGCGTTCTGGACGTTCGCAATGCTGCTGCACCCGGCGCCCTCGACGCAGAACAAGGGCCCGCTGCTCATCGGCCACACCGCGATGGGCGTCGGCGCCGTGCTCACGGTCGGCGGTGTCGTGCAAGCGATCATCGGCACCTGACATGGCAACAAAGAAGCGCGGCCGCGGCAAGTACGCCGCCACGGACAAGCGCGCGCCCGAGCTCGAGGACGTCAAGCATCCAGGTCAATTTAACCGATCCGCCAATGAGGAAAACGACGAGCAGGCGCCGGCGAAGGACGCCAAGGACGACGACCTGGTCGGGCGATACCGCGAGGAGTACGAGGCGGCCTACAACAAGGACCGCGAGAACCAAGACGAGGCCTATCGCGATCTCAACTTCATCGCCGACACCGACGGCAACGGCGGGCAGTGGGACGCGAAAGCGCTGCAGGAGCGCACCGACGAGGGCCGGCCGGTTCTGACCGTCAACCAGTGCCCGCAATTCGTGCGCCAGGTCACCGGCGACATGCGGCAGCTCAAGCCGGCGATCAAGGTGGTGCCGGTCGACGACAACGCTTCGCAGCAGGTCGCCGCCAAGGTGCTGCCGGGCATGATCCGCTATATCGAGCAGCGCTCGGGTGCCGAGGGCATCTACTTCGCCGCCGCCGACCAGCAAGCCGGTTGCGGCATCGGCCACTGGGCCGTCACCCACGAATATGCCGCCGGGACCACGTTCAACCAGGAGATCAGGATCACGCCGATCCCCGATGGGGTCGCGGTGGTGTGGGATCCTGACAGCGTGATGCCCGACCGCAGCGACGCGATGTTCTGCTTCGTGCCGGTCGACATGTCGCGGCGCGTCTTCAAGCGGAAGTACCCCGGCAAGAGCGGCGACCAGCTGTCGCCATCCTCGTCGGAGGCCTGGACGTCGTGGTTCACCGACGACCACGTGCGCGTCGCCGAGTATTTCTACAAGGAGCCCGAGAAGCAGCGCCTTGCGCTCTATCCCGACGGCAAGATCGACAACATCACCGGCGACGACGAGGCCGAGGCGGTCGCCACCACCGCCGGCGCCGCGATCGAGGAGCGCGACGGGTTCTGCGTCTACCGCGCGCTCATTTCACAGAGCGACGTGCTGGAAAAGCCTGAGAAATGGCCGGGGCCCGACATCCCGATCGTGCCGGTGATCGGCGAGGAGATCGTGATCGGCCGCAAGGTCGTGCGCCGCGGCGTGGTCCGCGTCCTGCGCGATATCCAGCGCATCTACAATTACGCCGTCTCGACGCAGACCGAGCTCATCGCGCTGCAGCCCAAGTCACCGTTCATCGGCACCCGCGAGCAATTCGAGAAGTACCAGGACCAGTGGGAGACGGCCAACAGCCGCAACTGGCCCTATCTCGAGTACACGCACGTGGTGGGCGTGCCGCCGCCGCAGCGCTCACAGCCGCCGGTGGCGTCATCGGGGCTCGACGAGCTCATGACGCGCACGCAGGAGGCGATGAACGCGACCACCGGCATCTACCCGGCGGCGCTCGGCGCCAAGAGCAACGAAACGAGCGGCCGCGCAATCATGGCGCGCCAGCGCGAAGGCGACACCGGGACCTTCGTCTACATCTCGAACTTCGCGCGCGCGCTGCGACGCACCGGGCAGATCATCGTCAACATGATCCCGCAGATTTACGACACCAAGCGGGTGATCCAGATCGTCGGCGAGGACGGCAAGATCGACCAGCTGCCGATCAACCAGCCCGGAATGGACGCGCAGGGCATGGGGCCCGGCATCGGGCTCAATGACGTGACCATCGGCGCCTACGAGGTCGCGCTCGAAATGGGGCCCTCGTTCTCCTCCAAGCGCGAGGAGAGCCGCGAGGGCATGACCGAGATGCTGCGCACGCTCGGGCCGGGCGGCGCGCAGATGTTCCTCGACCTGTTCATTAAGGCCCAAGACTGGCCGCTCGCGGACAAGATCGCCGAGCGCGCCAAGGAGCTCCTGCCGCCGCACATCCGCGCCAAGGAGGCCGCCGAGGCCGGCGAGCCGCCACCGCCGCCGCCGCCGCCACAGCCGCCGTCGCCCGAGCAACAGCAGGCGATGGAGCTCGAGCAGCAAAAAGCGCAGGAGGAGCAGCAGAAAAACATCGAGATGGCGCGCAAGAACGAGCTCGCCGACGCGCAGCTGCAACTTGATGTGCGCAAGCTCGCGCTTGAGGGCGAAACCCTTGAGCCGCTGGCCGCGCTGCAGGCCGCGCTGCGCCAGGAGCAGGCAAAGAACGCCGAGCTGGCGCGCAACAACGAGCTCGACGAGCTCAAGCAGCAAGTCGCAATTCATCAAATGGAGCTCGAGATCGTCAAACTGATGCACGAGGGCAAGGTCAGCGCGTTGACGGGTGAGGCGGCGCAGAGCGAGGAGATGCAGAAGAACATCGAACTCGCGCGCAAAAACGAGATCGACGATCGCAAGCTCGATTTGGAGTTCAAGAAGGTCGAGGCCGAGCTCGCCAAGCTCAAGCGCGAGCAGGACGTCGAAAGCGAAGAGGGCCAGGCCGCGCAGGCCGAAAAGATGCAGAGCAATATCGAGCTCGCACGCAAATCCGAATTGGACGAGCGCCGGCAACAGTTGGAGTTCCGCAAAATGGAGCTCGAGGAGCTACAAGGCCAGCGCGCGCACGAGCAGGCGATGAACACGGGCCTGGACGATCGCCGGCAGGAATTCGAGAACCGGAAGCTCGATCACGAGGAGCTCAAGCTGGTCGCCGGCGAGATGCAGAGCACCCGCGATCACGAGCTCGCCATGAACCCGGCGCCCGAGCCACCGGCGGCCGCGGCCAAGGGCGAAGGCGATCTCGAGGAGCGCGTCGACGCGCTCACCGAGGTGGTGATGGAGCTCACCCAGTTCGTGCAGGCGCTCGTCGGCCGCGGCGGGCGGCCAGGCTCGCCCGAAAAGCCGCCGGATTACATCCCGCAGCTGCTCGACATCATCAAGTCGAGCGCCGCGCGGCCTAAGCCGATCGGCACCAAGCGCACGCCGGACGGCATGCAAGTGATCTACGACGAGCCGCCGCCCGAGCTCTCCGGCATGCCGCCGCCAGAGCTCCCACCGCCGCCGGATGGCGTACCGCCGCCCGAAGGGCCGCCGGTATGAGCAAGGGCGACACGTTTGAAAATGACTGGCTCAAGCTGATCTTCAACGCCACCGCGATCGCGGACCTGGCCGAGAACGACACGAGCGCGCCCGCGACCACGCTTTCGGTCGCCCTGCACACCGCCGACCCTGGCGAGGGCGGCAACCAGACCACCAACGAGACGGCATACACCGGCTATGCGCGGCAGACCGTCGCGCGGACAACCGGCGGCTGGACCGTCACCGGCAACAGCGTGTCGCCGGTCGCCAATATCGACTTCGGCGAATGCACCGCCTCGCCGGGCGCTGCCATCACGCACTTCAGCGTCGGCACCGGCGTTGCGAACAAGCTGCTCTATTCGGGGACTGTGACGCCGAACATCACCATGGCGATCGGCGTGATCCCGCGGCTCAAGACGACCTCGACCGTGACCGAGGACTAGATGGGCGCGCAGGGCACCGTGACGATCGACTTCGGTGCCGGTGCTCCCAACGGCAACGACACGACCAAGCTTGTGGCGGTCACCGGGCAGGCCGGGATCGTCGCCGGCTCGCTGTGTGAAGCCTGGGTGCGGGCGGAAGCCTCGGCCGATCACAACGTCGATGAGCACATGGTCGAGGATTTGAAGGTTACGGCCGGCAACATCGTGGCCGGCACCGGCTTCGACATTCGCGTCGTCTGCATGACCGGCAAGACCTACGGCGCGTTCAATCTGAACTGGGTTTGGAACTGAACATGGCTCTCTCCATTGTCTCCGGCGCGACCACCGACCAACTAACGGTCACCACCAAGAAAGCCGCGCTGGTGACGGCGCGCGAGCCGGATTACGGTGCGGCCGGCGGCGGCTTCGTGGTTGGCGGAACCACGTCGGCGGTTGTCGCAGCGGCGCTGGCGGCGAATACGACCCTGATGGCGGCGCGCTTTGCCGCCGCGTCGTCGCGCAAGGCGTACATTAACAAGTTTCAAGTCCAGCTGGTCACGGCGACGCTCGGTACGGCGGCGCTCGTGCATGGCACGCTCGGGCTACAGAAGTTCACGACCGCGACGCCCACCGGCGGAACGGCTCGCACGCCGACCCGCAAGAATTCGTCCGAAGGTTCCACCACCGATATGACCGACGTGCGGGACTTGAACTCGGCGCTGACCGTGACCAGCGTTGTCTTCACCGATATCGTGGCTCTTTTCTTGAACCCAGCATCGGGGGCAATAGGAAGCCTCACCACGCTGGAGTGGCGGTTCGACGGCACATTCAACCAGCCGCTGGTGTTGCAGCCGGGCGAGGGCCTTTGCCTGCGGTCACAGGTTGTGATGCCGGCGACGCATACCTGGATGTACAGCTACGTCATGGATTGGTCCGAGCGCTGATCCAGTCCGCTCAAAACGAGGCGCAGAACAGAGGGAGGCCATCATGGCCGCACGACCGATAGTGCTCAGCGTCCCGACGATCAACATCGTCGATAATGTCATTCGCGTGCCGGTGCATGCGCTCACGTACATCACCTACATCGACGGCCACCTGCGCTCGCTCGTCTCCGGCACCTTCAAGGTGCGGGTCAGGCAGTTCGATGGCACCCTGATCGACACGCTGGAATGGACTTCCTCCGGCGTGGTCTCGCACGACCACAACGCCGCCGCGCCGCAACTGCCCAGCGACGGCGGCCTGCGGATCGAGGTGGACGGCAACGGTCTCTCGCCGCAGGACTGCACCGTGTCGATCTGGATAGACCAGTGACTTGTGAAAATTGATGCCAGATGGCGAACATAGCCGTCTTCCCGGTCACCGTGAATCTGCCGCTGATTGTGCTGGTGAGCACCGCCCGCGTGACGCTGCCGATCCCGCAGATCATGCAGCAGGCGCAACTCATCAACGTGTCCGGCAGCCTGTCGACGCTCACCTCCGGGACCGTGACTATCGAGGTGCGCCGCAAGGCTGGCGCGCTGCTGGCGACGTTGAATTGGACGGCGGCAGGAGATCAGATCGTCGACGGGCTGACCGACATATTCGACCAGCCCAACGGCGGGCCGCGCTTTGACGTGACGGCGATCGGCGTCGGCGCGCTCAACTGCTACGTGACAGCGTGGTTCGCGGCGGCGATGTAGGGAGATAGGCCGTGTCGCTCCTGCTCGCGCTGCTCGTCGTCGAGCCAGGATCGGAGGGGTCATCATCCGGCACGTCTACCGTCACCGACATCGGCGCCGCGGTCTGGAATGGCCAGGCGCAGGCGGCTGGCGCTGGGACGGCGACCGGCAATTCAGCCGCGATCCGAGCAGCTGAAGCCTCGTCGAGCGGCCTCGGCGCCGCAGCGGGGATCAGTGGGGCGGTCGCCGCCGTCATTGCCAATGCGGCCGGCAACGCGATCGTCTTCGGCGACGGCGAGGCCATCGGCGGCGAGCCCGAAGCGCCGACCGTGCCGATTATCACCGGCTGGGCCTGGGAACGCCGCCGGCGCAAGCGCAAGCCGACGCTCGAGGAGGTCCTCGCCGACCTGGTCGCCGAGATCGCCGCCGACGAGGCGAGACAACAGGTCAAGGCCGAGCGCAAGCGCAGGCTCGCAATCAAGATTCGCACACGCTTGGCACGCCGCCGGCGCGACGACGACGATGATGCCGCGATGCTCCTGATGCTCGCGGCCTGACAAGCATCCAGGTCAATTTAACCGATGCGCCAATAAGGAAAACCACCATGGCCACCGATCCAATCAGCGGCACGCGCTCCCGAGTCACAGTTGAGGGCGGGCTCTCCGTCGCGCCGCATCCGTTCGGTGCAACGCCGGTCGTTGCCTCATCGGGTGTCGTGGCCAACGCCGCTGCCGCGGCCGCGATCGCGGCTGTTGCCGGCAAGACCAGCTATCTGTCCGGCTTCCAGTGCTCGGCACTCGGCGCGACCGCGCTTGCAAACGTCACCGTGACCGTCACCGGGGCCGCCGGCGGCACGCTGAGCTACAAATTCCAATTCCCGGCCGGCGTTACGGTGCTCGCCACGCTGCTCAACGTGGTGTTTGACCCGCCTATCGCTGCATCGGCGCCGAATACGGCGATCACCGTGACGCTGCCTGCGGGCGGCGCCGGCAACACTGACGCGATCACCAACGCCGAGGGCTTCCAGCTTTAGTAGGGCCCCACAGGTCGTCCTCGGTCGCATCAAGGATCACCTGCGCGCTCCGGCGGATATGCCTCTCGATGAGCTCGCTCATCGCGGATTCTGGCCAGACGTACTCCTGGCGCCACGTGATCGGCACGAGCCGCGGCTTGATCGGCATGATGAGGCCGGGCCGCACGATCGCCGGCGCCGCCACTGCAGCGACCAGGCCGGTGAGGAAGCCGCGGCGGTTCATCATGGGCGCCTATTCCAAGCCTCAACGAGCAACTCGCGCTTGTATCGGTTGGGGAATGTAGCGCCGCATTGATAGCAGCACATCGACCACACCGCGCCGGTCGGACTCCGATTGTCGGGGTGCCGATCGCACCGAATGTCTGTGCCTTCACAGAACGGGCACGGCTTGAAGTCGGAATTAGTTGGACGGACGCTCATCAGCGCCTCTCGAACCGCACGCCGCAGAGCCTGAACGCTCCCTCGAGCTCGCCGCGGCCGTCGTAGACGACATAGTGCCCGAGCTCGCGATCGAGCGCGCAGTAGAGCGTCCACCACTCGCGCGCCGGCAACGTCACGACGACGCGATCGGTGAGGACGCCGGCGCCGAGCATCGCGTTGGCGAAGTGCATCACGCCGTTAGTGATCTGACGATCCGGCACACCGCCGATTAGCACATTTTCCAAGCTTCGCGCGAGCCAGCCCGTTCGGGGCCAGCAGCGACGATGACCAGGCCGCCTGCGGGCGGCTTTTTCGTGAGTGCAACACATGACGAAACCTGACAGCCCGGGCCCGGACGCGCCAGCCGCTACACGCGAGCCAGTCGTCGAGTCGCCGGCTCCCAGACAAGAGGTCGACCTCTCCGATCTGCAAGCCGAGGCCGATGCCGCGGCACAAAAAGCAGCTGAGGAGGAAGTGTTCGACGACATCAAAACAGGGACACCGAAGAAACCGAAGGCCGACGAGTCCTCGACCGAGGACGACGAGGCCACGGAAGCCGACGAGGCGGCCGACCCGGCCGACGAAGGCAAAGACGACGACGAAGGCGAAGAAGACAAAGACGACAAAGACGACAAAGACGACAAGGACGACGAGCCCGAAACCGACGAGGACAAGCGCCGCAAGCGCAGCCGCGCCGACCGCTATCGGGACCGCATCGTACGACTCGAGCAAGAGAATGCGCAGCTGCGCAGCCGCCAGGGCGGCAGCCAGACCGAGGCGCAGATCAACGAGTACGTCGAAAGCGTCATCGGCCCCGAGCCGCAGGAAAACGACTTTCCTGACTACATGGCGTGGGACCGCGAGCGCACGGCGTGGCTCCTCGACAAGCGTCAGATGGTGCGCGAGACCAAGCGCGGCATCGCGGCGTCGCAGGCAGAGCGCGCGCGTCGCATCGCCGACAACGTCGAGCAGCATCAGGAGCGCGTCGAGGGCTTTCGCACCCGCAACGGCGAGGAATCCGCCAAGGATTTCGACGCCGTGATGGGCAAGGCAAAAGACCTGCGCGTGAGCCCGGTGCTCGAGGAGCTCATCCTCGAGTCGGGCAACTCGGCGCACCTGCAATACTTCTTCGCCCGCAATCCCAAACGACTCGATGCTCTCAACCGCATGGACGAGCGCAGAGCCGCCCGTGAGATCGGACACATCGAGGCCCGGCTGTCCCTGCCGCAATTCAAAACAAAAACCACGGCACCCAAGCCGGTGCAGTCGCCGCGAGGCGGCGCAGCACCAGCATCGCAGGAAGCAGACCTCAACAGCTGGCTGACCCGGAAATACGGCCGCCAGTAACCCCCCAAAAGCTTTGACGCGACCAGGTGCCGTCAGCCCCCCGAAAGGCAGACGACAATGGCCAACACGATTCTCAATCCGTCAATCATCGCGAAAGCGGCGGTGCGGATTCTCGACAACGAGCTCGTCATGGCGAACCGCGTCTACCGCGGTTACGAGGACGAGTTCGGCAAGAAGGTCAACGGCTACGACATCGGCGACACGATCACGATCCGCAAGCCGAACCAGTTCACGGTTCGGTCGGTGATCGCGGCATCAGTGCAGGACGTGACGGAAGGCAAGTTGACGATGGTCGCGAACAATATCCGCGGCGTCGACTTCCAGTTCACGTCTCAGCAGTTGACCCTGAACATCAGCGAGCTCGCCGAACGGGTGATCAAGCCCGCGATGGTGCAGTTGGCGAACGCAATCGACGCGGCCGTCATGGCCGAGTTCTTCCGCGTGCCGACTTGGATGGGCATGCCGGCGGCCGGCACTCCCGATGCGCCGGTCGATTCGTTCGTCAAATTCGCACGCGGGACCGAACGGCTCGACCAGTACGCCTGTCCGCAGGACGATCGCTCGGCCGTGCTCTCGCCTGAGTCAAACTGGGCGTTGGCAGGATCGCAGACCGCCCTGTTCCTGCAGTCGGTCGGCCAGCCGGCCTATCGCACGGGTGAGATCGGAACGATCGGCGGCGTGAAGACCTACATGTCGCAGAACGTGCCCACGTTCACCCGCGGCACGGCTACCGGCGGGCTCGTCAACGGCGCCGGCCAGGCCGTCACCTACGCGACGGTGAAGGACACCGAGTCGGTGCCCGGCACGCAGTCGCTGATCACCGACACCTGGACCATCTCGAGCACCATCCCGAAGGGAACGGTGTTTACGATCGCGGCCGTCTTTGCGGTCAACCCGGTCACCAAGGCGGTCCTGCCGTTCCTGCAGCACTTCACGGTGGTCGTGGACGCGGTCTCGGACGGCACCGGCAACGCTACGCTCACCATCGCCCCGGCGATCATCACGTCGGGCGCGTTCCAGAGCGTCTCGGCGGGACCGGCAGATAATGCCGCGCTCGCCATCGCAGGTACGGTCTCGGTCGCCTATCGGCAGAATATGATCTTCCACAAAAACGCCTTCGCGCTCGCAACGGTCCCGCTGGTCAAGCCTGCGGGCGCGGTCGATGTGGCACGCGAGTCCTACAAAGGCCTCAGTGTCCGTCTGATCCCGTACTACGACGGCGCCAACGACATCAGCAATTGGCGCTGTGACGTGCTGTTCGCGACCAAGACGGTCGACCCGCGCCTCGCGGTGCGGCTGAGCGGCAACGCAGCCACGCTCTGACGACTACGGGGGCGGCTTCTTGCCGCCCTTGGTCTTGTTTTCCGTCGGCGGCGCCTGCTCGGCCTTCTCGGCCGCGGGCGCTGCCGGCGGACTCTGTTCGCCCTTCGGCTCGGGCGGCTCCACCCACGGCGGCATGTCGTCGGCCTTCGGCGGGTGATCGCTCCAGCCCGCGGGCAGCGTCTCGCCCTCGCCCAGGTCGAACACCTTCGCCTCCCCGCGGCGATAGCCCCAGGTCTGGCGTTTCTTCTCGCTCATCGAGCCCTCCTCATCGCGCTGATCGCGCTCGGGATTTTGTAGCACATGGCAACGACCCCAAAGACCCGCGTTGAGGTGATCGACCAGGTGCTCGACAACCTCGGCGTCATCATCGAGGGCCAGCCGATCGCGGCCGAGCTGCGCAGCAAGGTCGACCGCAGCCTGAACTCGGCGATGGCGACGCTGGCGAACCTCGAGGTCGTCTACGTGGCTGATCTCGGCACCGCGAACCCGCCTGACGGCGGCGAGTTCGACGAGGAGCTGTTTCTGCCGCTCTGCCACTGCATCGCCTGGCACCTCGCCTCGAGTTTCAACCTGGCCGGCGACCCCGAGCTCAAGGTGATGGGCGACATCAACGAGGACACGCTGCGCCGCCTCGGCCGCCCGCAGCGCACGCGGCGCATGCTGCGCGTCGATCCACAGACGCGCTCGCAGGGCTTCCGCATCACCGGCAACTTCAGCAAGGGGACGTGATGGCGAAGCGCGCCGACGACGAATGGGCGACGCTCGCGAGTGTGGGCGACGCGCCGCCAGAGGGCGCGCCGCAAATTCCGGGCGCGCCGATTCAAGACGCAGACTGGGGCGATATTGGTCGCTCTGCCAGGACAGGCGCGAGGAACGCCTGGGTGCACTTCATCACTCTACCCGAACAGGTCAGCGCACTGGCCAGTCAGCTCGGGCTGGAGGGCGCCGGCGCGCTTGGCGAGCTCGGCCAGCGGTACCTTCCTGAGAACTGGTCGCGGGCTCTCACTCTCGACAAGCTGCCCGGCGCGATCGAGACAATGCGAGGTCTGTCTGAGCCGCACGCCTACCCGCGCATTCAGGACTACTTGAAGGGCTCCTCCAATCAGTTTGGCGAGCGCACGGAACGTGGTGTGTGGGATCGGTCGCTTGGCCCCATGCATGAGCCGCAAACTGCGGGCGGCCGATTTGCGAAAGACAAGTCAGAATTGTTGGCCGGGATGGCGCTAGCGGGGCCGGCGGTCCTGGGGCACATCGCCATGCGCAATAAGCCCGACATTCCTCACGGTCGTCAAAAGGAGCGAGACTTTGAGAGCATGAGCGGCTGGGTCGGGCCTTTGGCGAAGCGAGAGTTCAATTCCCACGCCGCAGCAGTGAAGAACGGCGAGGAGACGATAGCCAGACTTGCGGCCAAGGGAGACAGTGAAGGCGCCACAGAAGCGCGCAGGGTGCTCGACTTCCTGAAAAACCACGTGAAGCCGTGGGGTCCGTAATGCCGCGCGGTGATCTCGAGACCCCGGACGCCTGGTCGTCGCTCGGCAACATCGGCCGCGGGGTTCTCGACGCGATGTTCGGCGGGCCAGACCCCGCCAGGCGCCGGCCCTCGCACGGCGGCAAGGAGATCGTCGCGGACGAGGCGATCCGGCGCTACCGCGAGGGCGTGACGCCAACTTCCTACCCGGTCGAGCTCTACGACTACGATCCGGTCAAGCCGTTCGAGTCGCTGCCGACGCACGACGAGGAGGGCGACAAGCAGCGCCGCGAGCAAATCGAGGTCGCGATGCCGATCGCGCTGTCGGCCGCGGGCAGCGGGATCCCGTTCGCGAAGCCGAGCCCGAGCACGCTGGGCATCTTCGTCGGCCGCAGCGCCAGGGGCGTCGACCGCGCCGCGCTCAAGCGCGCCGAGGAGATGGAGGCGAAGGGCGTCGACCGCGATGCGATCTGGAAGGAGACCGGTTGGGGCCGCACCAGCAAAAGCGGAGACTGGATCACCGAGATATCCGACCACGCGGCCAAGACCAGGCGCGGCGTGGGGTCCTGGGCCGACCTCATCGAGCATCCCGACTATTTCCGCGCACTGCCTCAGACGCTCGAGCATAGGGCAACGATCGGGCCCGGCGCGGCGTCGGGCTACTTCGAGGGCGACAAGCTGGTCGCTTACGGCAAAACCCCGGGGCAGATGACCAACGTCACGCTGCACGAGATGCAGCACGGCGCGTCGGGCGCGACGGGCCTCTCTCGAGGCGGCGCCCCGGACTCGCCCAAGTTTCAGGAGTTCGCGCAGGGGCACCGGGAAGCCGCGATGCGGCAGTACGAGGACCTGGTGCGCGACCTCCACGCCTACCAAGGGGCCTGGGCCGCGCGAAAGGGCGTCGACCCGGATGGGTTCCAGACGCGGCAGTACCACCGCGAAATGAAGGCGGCCACGGAGCAGTGGCGCAAGGAATTTCCCGACCGCGCGGCGGCGATGGACCGCGCGGTCGACGACGCGATGCACTTGTCGAACAAGCGCGCCTACCACGTCCTCGAGGACGAGACCCGCGCGCGCAATGTGCAGAGGCGCCAATACATGACGCCCGAGCAGCGTCGCAACAAGCCGCCGTGGAAAACGCAGGACGTCCCCGACGAGCAGCAGATCGTCCGCTACCTCGATGACAGCGAGGCCTCGGTCGCGACGAAACCGACACGCAGCGTCGTGCAGGCGCCGGCGGAAGCGAGCAAGCCGTTCCTGCGCGCGCTCGAGGACCGCATCGAGCAGGCCGTCAAAGAGCTCGGCCTCTCGAGAAAAGAGGTCCTCAAGCGCTTCATCAAGGGCGACATGCAATGAAGCCCTCTGAGATTCCGTGGCCCCTGCAGACGAACCCGGGGCTGCGCGGCCAGGAATCCGGCGGCCGCATCATCAATGCGTACTGGGACCCGCTGGAGAAGACGTCGCCTGTGGAGCGCATCTACCGGCGCCTGCCAGGCCTCACGGGCTTCGGGACGACCGCGCGCACCGGCTATCGCGGCGCGGTCGAGATCGGCGGCATTCTGTTCGTTGCATTCAG
>Ga0184637_10001036_pt1 | contig 19388 bp, 19 predicted proteins | sample PLM3_127_b2_FD_133143 | JGI IMG/M metagenome (GOLD analysis project Ga0184637, IMG submission 133143) | Groundwater sediment microbial communities from an aquifer in East River, Colorado, USA - PLM3_127_b2 | ecosystem: Environmental > Terrestrial > Soil > Riparian zone | place: USA: East River... | reverse complement strand
GGTCGTCGCCGCGACGCCGTGGGGCGGGCTCGGCATGACGGTATGCTACGACCTGCGATTTCCGTATCTGTACCGCGCGCTGGCCCAGCGCGGCGCCGTGATGCTGGCGATACCCTCGTCGTTTCAGCGCGAGACCGGAAAAGCGCACTGGCACGTGTTGCTGCGCGCGCGGGCGATCGAGACTGCCTGCTTCGTGATTGCGCCGGCCCTGTGCGGCGATCATCCGGGCAAGCGCATGACCTACGGCCATTCCCTCGTTATCGACCCGTGGGGCGAGGTGCTTGCCGACGGCGGCGAGTCGCCGGGGGTGGTCTATGCGGACCTCGACCTGTCGAAGGTGGAGGCGGTACGTGCCATGCTGCCGTCGTTGACCCACGACCGGCCGTTTGCGCCACCCTAGGAGTTTGTCGGCCTTTGGTCCGACAAACTCCTTAAATTAAACAACAGGTCGAATGGGATTGGGTGTGCCTTGCCTACAACGTGAAACGGACGCATCGCGTGCAGCGCACCTGAATGAAGGTTCCGGGACAATAAATATCCTATTACAGCCTGTCGGCTCGGCAGTAACCTAGAGCGACTATCCATGCATTCACACCGACCGTTCATGATACCCAGTCCGACAGGCTGAGCCATGCCGTCCATCAATCTCCGCAATCCGCATTCCACTGCCCGCTGCGACATCGAGCTCGGGCGCGGCCTCAGCTATGCGGTCGAGGCTGCGACGGTGGAAGCGCTCGAGGCGCTGCTCGATCAGCTGCTGGCGCAGGCAGGGGCCCAGGTTGCGCACGGTGTCGGCGGCATGGTCAGCAACATCAACGTCCTCGAGAACATCGCGCTGCCGGCGGTTTTTCACGGCCTCTGGCGCAACCGGGAGTTTGACTCGAAGATACTCGAGGCCTTCGCCGCTTGCGGCCTGGATGCCGCGCAGGCCGAGAAATTGTGCCGAAAACGCCCGGGAGAGCTGGAGCCGTTGGAGAAGCGCCTGGCAGGTTTCGTGCGCGGCCTGCTGTTGCGTCCCGAAGTGATGGTGTACTTCCGCTTCTTCGAGGGGCTGACCCGGGCCGGGATGGCGCGGGCGGCGGCGCTCGACCCGGTGTACCGGGCGTGGAATCCCCTGGGCACCAGTGTCTATCTGTTATTGAGCGACATGCCGGACTTGCAGCTCGAGTGCGGCCAGCGCTACGTCACTTGAAAGGTCATCCATGAAGCTCGGATCCGAAATGCGGCAAGGCGTTCGCGATATCACCCTGGCCTCCAGGATCTTTCTGGTGGTGGCGGTAGCGCTGCTGGTGGTCGCCATTGCGCTGCTCGCATACAACCAGGGCGCGTTTACCCGGACGATCAGGGTATTTTTCTACGCCGTGACGGCCGATGGCATGAACACGGGCATGGCGGTAAAGCTGGTCGGCTTCAAGGTGGGCGCAGTCGATGGCATCGCCATCGAGCCCGATTTGCGCGTCAAGGTCGTATTGAAGGTGGACGCCAAGTACGCCGGCATGATCGACGGGGACGCAGTGGTGCGGTTGACGAAGGAAGCCATCATCGGCGGGAATATCCTTGAGATCCGCCCCGGCTCCGGCAAACGCGGGCCGGTAGTGGACAAGGCCACATTGCGCTACGAGCGGGAGCCCGCGCTCGAAGGCGCGATCGTCGCTCTGGTGGACCAGGTTTCCCCGATAGTCGGAGACGTGAAACAGATTACCGCTTATCTCAGCAGTCCCGACAGCGATTTCCGGCAGGCTATCGCCAGCGTAAACCGGGCGGCGACCTCTCTCGCGGAGGCCAGCATCCGCATTCGGCAGCTGGTGGCCGGGAGCGTGGAGCGGATCGAGAAAGGGGGCGACCGGGCCGGCGCCGCACTGGAATCCGCGGACAAGTTGCTGCGCGACGCCGGCGCCAGCCTCGCGGTGCTCGACGGCTCGCTGCGGAAGATCGATGCGGCGCTACCCGGCATGACATCCAAGATGGACCAGAGCCTCGATAACATCCGCGCCACGAGCGAGGCGATTCGCGGCATGGCGACGGGTGAATTGCCCGGCGTGGTCGGCGAAGCGGGCATGCTGATATCCGAAACCCATGCGGTGATACGCGGCGCGAAGCAGACGTGGCCGGTGCGCGACCTGGTGCCGCCGCCGCAGGAGCGCCTGTTGCAACTGGACAGCGCGGGCGGGCTCCCGGCGGCGCCGGCCGACAGGGCACGCGACCAGTAGCATGCGCGCCGCCGGCATCGCGCTCGCCGTCTGCCTCGCGGGCGGACTCGCCGCGTGCGGTTCGGTGTCGCCCCAGAGCGATGCCCAGGCGCGGCGCGAACGCCTGGTCGATCTGAACGATCGCGCCGGTGCCGCCGTTGGCAGGGGCGAATTGACGCGCGCCGTGGTGTTGTATCGGGAAGCACTGCGCATGGCCGAATCCGTGGAGGATTTCCGCTCCGTTGGCATCAACACGCTGAACCTGTCCGCCGTCTATCAGGCGCTGGGCGAAACCGGGCCGGCGCAACGCGCCCTCGATCGCGTGCTGGCGGCGCCGGAGCGCTTCGGCCGCTCGCTGGTTGCCGAAGCGTCCGGGCGCAAGGCCTACCTGGCCCTGCAGGCGCGCGATGCCGACATGGCGGCGGAATGGCTCGCCCGCGCCGAAAGCGAATGCGGCGCGCCGGACTGCCGGATCCAGGCCGCGCTGCTCAACCTGCGCGCGCAATTGGCGCTCGAGCGCGGCGCAGCAGGAGAATCGCGCGCAATGGCGGCGCGCGCTCTTGCCGCCAGCCAGGCATCCGGCAACCGGGAGGAAGAGGCTAACGCGCTGCGCGTGGACGGCCGCGCGGCCGCGGCGCTGGGAGAGCACGCCCAGGCCGTGGCGTCCCTGAGTCAGGCGCTGGCCCTCGACAAGCAGCTTGCCTTGCCAACCAAGATTGCGCTCGACCTGCTGGCTCTCGCCGAAGTGGAGCTGGAAAGGGGCGCGCGCGACCCGGCACGCGACTACGCGCAGCGCGCGCTCGATGTAAGCCGCGCCGCCGGCAACCGGCAGCAGCAGGACGCCGCCATGCAATTGATGGGGCGTGCCCGGTGAGCGCATTCCCCGGCATGCCGCTGGTGCCGGCGGCGGGTCGGTTGGCGAGCTCCGACGGATTTCACGTCAGCCGCACCCATTTTCCCGGTTGGGCGATTCCTGCTGGTCACCTGCTGCTGCTGTGGCGCTGCCTGCGCCGGATCGGCATGCTAAGTAATTCCATGGTGAGACTGGTGTTCCTGCGCCAGGTCTACTTCGTCGGAGTCATGGGGCTGCGCGTGATCGGCCTCCTGGCGTTCGCCATCGGGAGCCTGGCGGTGACGCAGGCGACCATTCTGCTCGGCGCGAATAACAACTATCTTTACGAGATCCTCGGCTGGGGCCTGGTGACCGAGGCAGCGCCGCTGGTGGTGGCCATGGTCTTCATCGGCCGCAACGCGATGGTGATCTCCACCGAGCTCGCTCTGATGCGGGCGCGGGGGGAGCTGCGTTTCCTCGAGCAAATGGGCATAGACCCCAGGGATTACCTCGCACTTCCACGCATCGTGGCCCTCACGGTATCGCTGCTTGCCGTTACCTTCTATTACCAGGTGATCTCGGTGACCGGCGGCTTTGCGATGAGTTCCCTGCTGCTGAACGTGTCGTTTGCCGAGCAGATGCGGCTGCTGCTCGAAACGATTTCCCCGGTGGGCGTGCTGCTGTCGGCGCTCAAGGCCCTGATATTCGGACTCGTCATCGGCACCATCGCCTGCTTTTCCGGGCTGTTTGCCGGCGACACCATCAACGACGTGCCGCGCGCGCAGATCGCCGCTTACATGCGCTCGCTGACCTGGCTGGTGGTGATCGACCTGCTGTTCGCGCTCGCCACCTTCTGAGTCGGCACCGCCGCCGCCGGCGGGCGGCGTGCTACAATTTTTGGTCCCAATGCGCATTCTTCTCAGCAATGACGACGGCTACTTCGCGCCGGGCATCATTCTGCTCGCCGAAATGCTGGCGCCCCTGGCCGAGATCACAGTGGTCGCGCCCGAGCGCGACCGCAGCGGCGCGAGCAATTCGCTCACGCTCGACCGCCCGCTTACCGTGCGCCGGGCGGAGGGCCGGTTCCATTACGTCAACGGCACGCCCACCGATTGCGTGCACCTGGCCGTTACCGGCTTGCTCAAGGATCTGCCCGATATCGTCATCTCCGGCATCAACCACGGCGCCAACATGGGCGACGACACGATTTATTCCGGCACGGTGGCGGCGGCAACCGAGGGTTTTCTGCTGGGCATCCCCTCGATTGCGATCTCGCTGGTGACCGAGAGCGGGAAGCACTTCCGGACGGCGGGGCGCGTCGCCGTGGACCTCGTCACCCGTTTCCAGCGCCAGCCGCTGGGCCAGCCGGTGCTGCTTAACGTCAATGTTCCCGACGTCGATTACGCGGATTTGCGCGGCATGCAGGTCACGCGGCTCGGCAAGCGGCACAAAGCGGAACCGGCAGTGAAGTCCACCACGCCGAGGGGCGAGAAGATGTACTGGATCGGCGCGGCCGGCAGCGCGCAGGACGCAGGCGACGGCACGGATTTTCATGCCACCGCCGCGAACCGCGTCTCGATCACCCCGTTGCAGGTGGACCTCACGCGCTATTCGCAGCTCGAGGCGGTCAGCACCTGGCTCGTCAATCCATGACCGGTGACGGGGGTCAGGGCAGGCATCCCGGCATTGGAATGACCTCGCAGCGCACGCGCATGCGCCTGATCGAGCGCCTGCGCGGCAAGGGCATCCGGGATGAGACGGTACTGGCGGCAATGGGGGAGATGCCGCGTCACATATTCGTGGACGAGGCGCTCGCCAGCCGCGCCTACGAGGACATATCGCTGCCGCTCGGGTTCGCGCAGACCATTTCGAGCCCGCATACCGTGGCGCGCATGACCGAGCTGGCGCGCAACGGTCGGCAGCTCGACAAGGTGCTCGAGATCGGCACCGGCTGCGGCTACCAGACGGCGATACTGGCGCGGCTGGCGCGGCAGGTCTACTCGATGGAGCGCATCGCCGCGCTGATCAGGAAAGCGCGCAAGCATCTGCGCGCGGCCGGTGTTTCCAACGTCCACCTGCGGCACGGCGACGGGCACATGGGCATGCCCGAAGTCGCGCCTTTCGACGCGATCGTATTGACCGCGGCGGCGGCGAAGGCGCCGCAGGCGCTGCTCGATCAATTGAACGTCGGTGGTAGAATGATTTTGCCGGTCGAGGGCAAAGGCGGGCAGCATCTCCACGTGATCGAACGCACCGACAAAGGAATGGTCGAACGGCGCATGGATCCGGTCATTTTCGTGCCTTTGTTGCCGGGCATAGCCTAGGAGTTTGTCGGACTCAGGTCGGACAATCTCCTCATGTAATGTTCCCGAATCACAGATCGCGGATCGTACTGGCGCTGGCGTGCAGCGCGACCGTGCTGACGGCAGGGTGTATCGCCGAGCGCGGCGCCCCTGTTTTCGACCGCGCGCCTGGGGCCAGGCCTGCGCCGGCCAAGCCCGCCACCGGTATTGTCACCGCGCCTGCGCCAAAGGCGGCAGAAACGCGCCCCGAGTTCTATACCGTGCGGAAAAGCGACACTCTTTACAGCATCGCGCTCGACCAGGGGCTCGATTACCGCGATCTTGCGCAGTGGAATGGCATTACCGATCCCGCTGTCATCGGTGTCGGACAGACTCTGCGGCTCACTGCGCCGGCGGCAACCGCGACGACGGCGCCCCTCATGACCGCCCCCGGGGTCCAGGTGCGGCCTTTGGGAGAGGCGCCGATCGTCTCCGGCACTGCGGTTGCGCCGTCGCCTGCAGCACCGGTGTCGCCGCCGATCGTCTCCGGCACCGCGGTTGCGCCGCCGACTGCCGCCACGGCGTCGCCGCCCGTCGTCGCCAGCGGCAGCGTCGTAGGCCAGCCCAAGGCGGTGCGGGCGCCCTATTCGGATCAGGTCTATGCCCAGTTGTCCGCTGCCAAGCCGGACCTGGCGCCGAAACCCGATCCGCGCCCGGCCGCGGGGGACGGCAGCGACCACGTAAACTGGGGCTGGCCGGCGAGCGGCAACATAATCAATTCCTTCAACGACACCGCCACCCTCAAGGGTATCGGCATTGCCGGCAGGCTCGGGCAGCCGGTGGTCGCGAGCGCGGCGGGCCGGGTGATCTTCAGCGGCATGGGCATCCGCGGCTTCGGCAAGCTGATCGTGATCAAGCACAACAACACCTTCCTCAGCGTATACGGTCACAACAGCGAGCTGCTGGTGAAGGAAGGGCAGAACGTTGCCAAGGGCCAGAAGATCGCCGAGATGGGCTCGACCGACACCGACCGGGTGAAGCTGCATTTCGAGATTCGCCGCCTCGGCAAGCCGGTGGACCCGGTCAAGCTGCTGCCGCCCGCCTAGAACCGGTGACCAGTGACCGGTGACCAGTGACCGGTCACAGCCAATACCTCACGGTTCGATTATCCACTCTCGTTTTTCTCCTACCGCAGCCGCGCCCCGCGGGCCGGGGAGTGGGAAGTTCTTTGGTTTACTGGTCACCAGTCACCGGTTTTCAGGCGGTGAACTGCCTGACGCGGCGCTGCAGCTCGATCAACGCAGTGACGCTCGTTTGCGCGCCGTAGCGTAGGGCGACATACAGCCCGGTGATGGCGGCCACCACCGGCGCGAGATCGGGGCGTAGCTTCTCCAGCCTGCGCGCATAGTCCGCAGGCCCCTCCGCGGGGTCGCGCGGCAGGCCCTTGCGGCGCAGCTTGTCGCAAAAGCGGAGGTAAGCGGCTTTCACCGGGTCGCGCGCCTGCGAGCGAACCTGCCGCAGCACGAGCAGGGTGAGCACGATGATGATGATCCCCGACAGCACGAAGAGGATCGCCGCGAGCTTCTGCCAGGTGGCATTGTCTATGCCGACGCCCGACAGCAGCCAGCGCTGGCGCTCGGGGGTGTAACCCAGTACCCATTGGTTCCAGGCGTTGGCCATGTAATCCCAGGTGAGCCGTAACTGGCGCAGCGCCTCGAGATCGCCGCGCACCATCAACGGCAGCGGGTCGGTGCGGGGCACGGCGGCGGAGATGCCCCTGTCCACCCGCGCCGGGGACACCGCCGAAGTGGGGTCGACCCGGACCCAGCCCCGGTCCTCGAGCCACACCTCGGTCCAGGCGTGCGCGTCGGCCTGGCGCACGATGAGGTAATCGCCCAGCAGGTTGATCTCCCCGCCCTGGTAGCCGGTCACGATGCGGGTGGGTATCCCGGCCGCCCGCATGACTACCGCGAAAGCGGAAGCGTAGTGCTCGCAGAAGCCGCTGCGCGTGGAAAACAGGAACTCATCCACCGCATGTTCGCCGAGCAGCGGCGGCTCCAGCGTGTAGTGGAAGTTCTGGTTGCGAAACATGCCCAGCATCTCATTGATGATGGCGCCGTCAGCGGCGTGCTGCCGACGCAGCGAGCGTCCCAGTTCCAGCGCGCGCGGGTTGGAGCCCTCGGGCAGCTGCAGCGCGCGGTGCATGGAATTGCGATTCTCGACCTGGCCGAAGCCGGCATTGAGATAGGACGTCATTTCGTAACGCAGGCGGGTATTCACCGGCTCCACCGAATAGAGCAGGTAGTCAATGCTGACGACGGCGCGGGGCGGGACGCGGGCGGGAAGATCGAGAGCGAACAGCCAACGCTTCCTGTGCGGCTCGAGGGTAATTTCGTACAACACCGGGTCGCCGGTAGCATCGATCTTCCGCGCCGCATAGAAGAACAGCGGCGAGGACCAGGTGCGGCCGTCGAAGTCCCACATCACGGGGCCGCGCCAGTAGAGGTCCTTCTGGCGCGGCCTGGCGGAGTCGAAGCGCACCCGGAACGCGACCGCATCCGACAGGGTGAGGCTGGAGAGGCTGCCGGGTGTCATGGTGTCCGACAGGCCGCTGACGCCGGCGAAGGCGTCGCGCGGCAGCCCCCACAACGGCCCGGGCACGCGGGGAAACAGCAGGAACAGCACCAGCATCAGCGGCACCGCCTGCGCCAGCAGCACCCCCGCGGCGCGTAGCTGGACCCGGAACGGCGGCTCGGTACGCGCGTAGTTCAGGGCGATCATGCTCGCAGTGATGACCAGCGTGCAGACCAGCATGTAGAGCGCTGTGGTAATGGTCTGGGAGTAGAGAAAATTGGTAATGATGAGGAAATAGCCGAGGAAGATGAGCAGCATCGCGTCGCGCAGCGTGCGTGTCTCGAGCAGTTTGAGCCCCAGCATGATCACCAGCAGCGCCACCCCGGCCTCGCGCCCGAAGAGGGTGCGGTAGCCGATGAACACGCCGATGGAGCGGACCACCCCGACCAGAAACAACAGCCAGCCGTTCGGCATCGCGAGGCGGGCGTAGCCGAGGTAGGCGCGCCAGACAATGAGCATGGCTGCCAGCGCGATCACCCACCACGGCAGGTGGGAGGCGTGCGGCGCGGCCACCATCGCCAGCACCAGCAGCAGGCACAGCACGTGGCGCCAGGCGAGGGGTTGTTTGGCGTCAGTCATGCCGAAGATCGGTGAATGGTGAACGGTGAACGGTAAACGGAAACTTCAGAAAGGCAGGTATTGTCCATTCACTGTTCACTGTTGTAGAGTGCCAGCGCCTCGAGGCAGCGGTCGCGCTGCGCTTCGCCCGCCGCCATTGCCACGGTTGACCCCGGCAGGCGCAGGCCGTAGGACAGCCCCGCGGCCTGCGCGTCGAGCACCCAGCGCGCGAGGTGAGAAAGGCGTTCTTCCACCCCCATCTGCGGCGGCAGTTGCGCCCAGTCGAGCCACAACTCGGTTTCCGCCTGCCCGCTGAACTGCTTCGTCAGCAGGCCCCGGTCGCGGGCAGCGGCTTTCCATGCAACGTGGTGGGGCGAGTCTCCTGCGTGATACTGGCGCAGGCCGTAAAAATCTTCCTGGCCGCGGCCGCGCTCGGCGCCGGCGTTGGCGCTCGCAGCGGGGGGCGGCAACGGCAGCCTGGGGAAGGCCGGCCTCGGATAAACGACGCAATGCATGGCCAGCTCGAGATAAGCCCAGGCGTAATAGAGTCCCAGCGGAAAGCGGGTGTAGAGGGTGAGCCGGCCCGGCCGCAGGATGCCACGTCGCGGCGCCGCGATGCCGATCGCCGCCGGCGTGACCGTGCGCGCCATCACGTCCACGAAGGTCGCGTCCTTGCGGTCCCAGGTGAGGCCGATAGCGTAGCGGTCGGCGCTGCCGCTGTTCTCGAGGTGAACGGTGAAGCGGGCGGTGTCGCCGGCAAATACCGGCTGGGCCCGCCCGCCCGTCACCCGCAGGTTCGCCAGGTTGCGAAAAGTATGGATCATGGCGTTCACGGCGAGCGCGCCCAGCAGGAAGGTGAGCACGTACCCCAGGCCCAGCGTGTAGTTGACGGAACTCGCGAGCATGACCAGCAGCATCACCGCGAACATTAATCCCTGGCGCGTCGGCAGTATGAAGACCCGCCGCTGGCTCAGCACGACCGCGCCGGCTTCCGGCCCGCGCGGCCGGAACAGCCAGTGATAGAGGTGATTCTTGAGCGCCGCGTACATCGAACTACAGGATTGAGAGATCAGGATTGAGGATTGAGCGGGCGTTCTGAAACGGTGCTTTGTTCAAGCTGCAGTTTCTCTCAATCCTCGATCCTCAATCCTAGGGTATGGCTACCTGCTTGATGAGTTGCGCGGCGATGTCGGCGCCGTTGGCGCGGGTGATCTCGCCGGTGGGGACCAGCCGGTGGCCGACCACTGCCGGCAGCACCGCCTGCACGTCTTCCGGGACCACGTGGTCGCGTCCGGCCATCAGCGCCCAGGCGCGGGCGGCGTGCAGCAGCGCCAGCGCCGCGCGCGGCGACAGCCCGTTGACGTAATCCGCGGCGCGGCGCGTATGGCCGGTCAGCGCCTGCACGTAGTCGAACAGCGCGTTCGATGCATGAACCTGCTGCGCTCGGTGTTGCAGCGCGGATAGTTCCTGCGGCGTCATGGCGGGTTTGAGCGTCGCCAGCAGTTCGCGCCGGTCCCGGCCCTGCAGCAGCGCGCGCTCCGCCTCGCCGTCGGGATAGCCGAGGTGGACGCGGATCAGGAAACGATCGAGCTGCGATTCCGGCAAGGGGAACGTGCCCACCTGATAGGAGGGATTCTGGGTGGCGATGACGAAAAACGGCTCGGGCAGGTGCCGCGTTTCGCCTTCCGTGGTCACCTGGTGCTCCTCCATCGCCTCGAGCAGCGCGCTTTGCGCCTTGGGGGTGGCGCGGTTCACCTCGTCGGCCAGCACGACCTGATTGAAGATCGGGCCCGAGTGAAACTGGAAGCCGCCGGTATCGCGGTTATAAATGGATACGCCGATGATGTCGGCGGGCAGCAGGTCGCTGGTGAACTGGATGCGCTGGAAAGCGAGCCCCAGTGACGTGGCCAGCGCGTGCGCCAGCATGGTCTTGCCCACGCCCGGGATATCCTCGATAAGCAGGTGGCCGCGCGCGAGCAGGCAGGCGATGGCAAGCCGGATCTGACGGTCCTTGCCGAGAATGATGCCGCCGACCTGCGCCACCACCTTTTCTATCTGCTGAGTCATCTGTTTTGGAGCGGAATTCCCGCACGGAGTTGCAACATTATACGGCGACCGCTATTACGATTGGCGGCAATCCGTCACGCGTACCGCGCTCAGAGCACCGCTTCGACCCGCATCACGCGCGGATCATTCACGTCCGGATGCGCGCTGAAACCGAGGCGGCCCGTAAGCTGGAGCATCTTGTGATTGCGGGCCAGCACGTCGCCGTACATGATGCGTATGCCGGCGGCGCGCGCGCATTTCAGCCAGGTCCGGGGTCTGGCTCCACCAGTATGGCGGCAACAGCCTTGCGGCCTTCCGAGGCGAGAATGTTGTAGGTGCGGCAGGCGGCGCTGCTGTCCATGACTTCCACGCCTGCGCCCGTTGCGGCCAGCGCGCGCGCCAGCTCCGGTCTTGGAAAACGCTGTGCCGTCCCGGTTCCGAGGATCACGATTTCGGGTTTCAGCTCCGCGATGAACCCGAAGTCGCTGCCCGTCAGGGCGTCGAAGCAGGATACCGCCCACTCGACGACCGCCTGCGGGCTCACCACCACGCATTTTTCATAGCGCACGTTGTTGACGGCAACGTAGCCGGGTCCGTAGCCGGAGAACAATTGCAGCCCCGCGCCGGACATCAGGTGCAGTTTCATAACCTACTGATTTGCTTCGGGTTAGTTGCTCCGATAGAATAACACGCATTATCAAGCGCCCGCCACGCCTCTATCCCGGTACGACAGGGACGATGCCAGCGCTCCCGCCAACTTCGGGGAGCGCTTGATGAACGTTACCGATCAGTACCGCGAACCTTGATGGGTCTCGATGCAATGGAAGAGTTTGCGAGAATAAAACGCCTGCCGCCGTACGTGTTTAACGTCACCGGCGAGTTGAAGCTCGCCGCCCGCCGGCGCGGCGAGGACGTGATCGACTTCAGCATGGGCAATCCCGATCAGCCGACGCCGCGGCACATCGTGGAGAAGCTGATCGAATCCGTGCAGCGCCCGGACACGCACGGCTATTCCGTGTCGAAGGGCATCTTTCGGCTGCGGCGCGCGATCTGCAACTGGTATAAGTCGCGCTATAACGTCGAGCTCGACCCCGACTCGGAGGCGATTGTCACCATCGGCTCGAAGGAGGGCATCGCCCACCTCGCGCTGGCCACGCTCGATACCGGCGACATCGTGCTGGTGCCCAACCCTAGCTACCCGATCCACATCTACGGGCCGGTAATCTCCGGCGCGGACATCCGCCACGTGCCGATGGTGCAGGGCACGGATTTCTTCGAGTCGCTGGAGCGCAGCATCCGCGATTCCTATCCCAAGCCGAAGATGCTGATCGTGAATTTTCCGAGCAACCCGACCACCCAGTGCGTGGACCTGGCGTTCTTCGAGCGGCTGGTGGCGATCGCGCGCGAGCACCATATCTACGTCGTGCACGACCTCGCCTACGCCGACATCGTGTTCGACGGCTACCAGGCACCGTCCATCATGCAGGTGCCGGGCGCGCGCGACATCGCGGTCGAGTTCTTCACCATGTCAAAGAGCTACAACATGGCGGGCTGGCGCGTCGGCTACATGGTCGGCAACCGCGAGCTGGTCACCGCGCTCGCGCGCATGAAGAGCTACCACGATTACGGCACCTTCACCCCGATCCAGGTCGCCTCCATCGTGGCGCTGGAAGGGCCGCAGGATTGCGTCGAGACCGTGCGCCGGGTGTACCAGGGGCGGCGCGACGTGCTGTGCGGCGGCCTGAAGGCGGCCGGCTGGAACGTCGAGGTGCCCAAGGCGACGATGTACGTATGGGCGCCGATCCCCGAGCAGTACCGCAAACTGGGCTCGCTGGAGTTTTCGAAGAAGCTGCTGAAGGACGCGAAGATCGCGGTGGCGCCGGGCGTCGGCTTCGGCCACTACGGCGACAACCACGTGCGCTTTGCGATGATAGAGAACGAAGCCCGTACTCGTCAGGCGCTGCGCGGTATCAAAGAGATGTTCAAGAAGGACGGACTCTTATGAGTGCTGAGTGCTGAACAACATTAGATGCGAGATACGAGATACGGGATTCGAGATACAGTGGTTATCACGCATCGCGCATCGCGCATCGCGCATCCCGCATCCCGCATCAAGGGCTAGTATGAAACCCATCAACGTCGGACTGCTCGGCATCGGCACCGTGGGTGGCGGCACGTTCGCGGTCCTGGCGCGCAACCAGGAAGAGATCGCGCGCCGTGCCGGCTGCGCTATAACCATGAAAATGGTGGCGGACAAGGATCTCGAACGGGCGCGCCGCCTCGTGGGCAACAAGGCGATCGTGACCGCGGACGCCAACGAGGTCGTGACCCATCCCGACATCGACATCGTGGTCGAACTGATCGGTGGCACCGGCGTGGCGAAGGAGCTGATCCTGAAGGCGATCGCCAACGGCAAGCACGTCGTCACCGCCAATAAGTCGCTGCTCGCGCAGCACGGCAACGAGATCTTCGCCGCCGCGCAGAAGCAGGACGTGACGGTGGCGTTCGAGGCCGCGGTCGGCGGTGGCATTCCCATCATCAAGTCGCTGCGCGAAGGGCTGACCGCCAACCGCATCGAATGGATCGCCGGCATCATCAACGGCACCAGCAATTTCATCCTGTCGGAGATGCGCGACAAGGGGTCGAGTTTCGCCGAGGTGCTGAAGGAGGCGCAGAGCCGCGGCTATGCCGAGACCGACCCCACCTTCGACATCGAGGGCGTGGACGCCGCGCACAAGCTCACCATCATGGCGGCGATCGGCTTCGGCATCCCGATGCAGTTCAAGTCCGCATATACCGAGGGCATCTCCAGGCTTACTCAGGAGGACATCCGTTACGCGGGGGAGCTCGGCTACCGGATCAAGCTCCTCGGCATCGCCAGGCGCAGGCCGAAGGGAATCGAGCTCCGGGTCCATCCGGCGCTGGTACCGGAGCGGCGGCTGATCGCCAACGTGGAAGGGGTGATGAACGCGATCCTGGTGAAGGGAGACGCGGTCGGCCAGACCATGTACTACGGTGCGGGGGCGGGGGCGGAGCCGACGGCCTCCGCCGTGGTCGCCGACCTGGTGGACGTGGCGCGCATGCTGACTGCCGATCCCGAGCACCGGGTGCCGCACCTCGCGTTCCAGCCGGGCCAGTTGGCCGATACCCCGATCCTGCCGATGGGCGAGGTGGAGACCCGCTATTACCTGCGGATGAAGGTGCGGGACCAGCCGGGTGTGCTGGCCGACATCACGCGGATCCTGGCGGACCTGAAGATCTCGATCGAGGCCATGGTCCAGAAGGAGCCGCGCGCGGGCGAGATGGAGGTCGACATCATCATGCTGACTCATCTCACACTCGAGAAGAACGTGGACGGCGCGATCGCGAAGATCGAGAAGCTGCCGGTGGTGGTCGGCAAGGTCACCCGTATCCGGCTTGAAGAACTCAACTGAAGGTTCCGGGTTCCGTGTTCCGGGTTCCGTGGTAATCCGCGGGCTCTGGACTCGGAACTCGGAACTCGGAACTCGAAACATGTATACGGGTCTGATCGACAAGTACCGCGACCGCCTGCCGGTGGCGCCTGGCACGCGCGCAGTCTCGTTGAACGAGGGCGCGACGCCGCTCATCGAATTGAAGAATCTGCCGGCGCTGGTGCGAAAGAAAGTCAGCATCTACGCCAAGTTCGAGGGCGCGAATCCCACCGGCTCGTTCAAGGACCGCGGCATGACGATGGCGGTCACGCGGGCGGTGGAAGAGGGCGCGCGGGCGATCATCTGCGCCTCCACCGGCAATACTTCCGCGTCGGCCGCGGCCTATGCCGCCCGCGCGGGCATCGCCTGTTTCGTGCTGATCCCGGAGGGCAAGATCGCGCTCGGCAAGCTGTCGCAGGCGATGATGCACGGCTCGACCGTGCTGCAGATCCGCGGCAACTTCGACGACGGCATGCGCCTGGTGCAGGAAATCGCGAGGACGACGCCGGTCAACATCGTCAATTCCATCAACCCGTACCGCATCCAGGGCCAGAAGACCGTTGCCTTCGAGGTGATCGAGGCGCTGGGTGATGTGCCCGACTATCACGCGCTGCCGGTCGGCAACGCCGGCAACATCACCGCGCACTGGATCGGCTACTCGGAATCAGCGGGCGCGGACACACTAGCCCTGAAGCTTCCGGAAGGGATGCGTGAATATCGAAAGCAGAAGCTGGTGGAGCGCCGGCCGATATTGCTGGGATATCAGGCAGCGGGCGCCGCGCCGATCGTGCGCGGGCGCCCGGTCGAAAATCCTGAAACGGTCGCCACCGCGATCCGCATCGGCAACCCGGTATCGTGGCAGCAGGCGGTGGCGGCTTCGCGGGAATCCGGTGGCTGGTTCGCGGAATGCACCGACCAGGAGATCCTGCACGTGCAGAAGCTGCTGGCGCAGGCCGAAGGCATTTTCTGCGAGCCGGCATCGGCGATCGCGCTCGCCGGGCTGTTGAAGGACCTCGAGCTCGGGAAGATCGGCGAGGGCAGCACCATCGTCTGCACCCTTACGGGTCATGGATTGAAGGACCCCGACGTCGCGATCGCGCAGAGCGCGAAACCGGTCACGGTGGACGCGGAGTTGAAGGCGATCGAAGAAGTTATCCGTAAGAACCTGGCGAAAAGCTGAACAGCGGAGAGACGAAGGACACGAAGGCAAGCAAAGATTAATCGAACCGCCAAGGCGCCAAGACGCCAAGAAGAATAAAATAGAACCGCCAATAAACGCGGTTGAACGCGGATGGATTGAAGGGTGATGCCATCATGCGCGCATTTTCTCTTTCTCATTTCATGATGCTGCGCCTGCTGGCTGTAATAATCGTCTTCTCCATCGCCGCCGTCGCCGCGCGCGCCGAGCCCACCGGGGTCGCGCTACCGGGCCTCGAACACTACGACGAGTTCATGACGAACTTGATCCGGAAATGGGACATTGCGGGCGGGAGCCTCGCCGTCGCGCGCAGGGACAAGCTCCTCCTGGCGCGCGGCTACGGCCTGGCCAACAAGGAGGGGAACGTGCCCGTCGAGCCGGCCAGCCTGTTCCGCCTGGCAAGCTTGTCGAAAACCATCACCGCGGTCGCTGTATTGAGGCTCGTTCAGGACGGCCGCGTAAAGCTCGACGACAAGGTCCTGCCGATATTAGGCGAGCTGGGGCCGCGACCGGAAATGATCACGGACGCCCGCGTCAACGACATCACAGTGCGCCACCTGCTGCAGCATTCCGGCGGCTTCAACCGGGCACGCTCGGGCGACGTAGTATTTCTCCGCGGCGCCGCCGCAGCGGCCAAGCGCCAGGGCGGACCGCTGCCGCCGGATTGTCCCACCATCCTCCGAGACACTCTCGAACGAAAACTCGATTTCAAGCCGGGCGAGTACTACGCTTACTCCAACATTGGATACTGCATCCTCGGGCGTGTAATCGAGCGCGTGACCGGCGTCGGCTACGAACAGTTCGTGCGCGAACACGTATTGATGCCGGTGGGTGCTACAGGCATGGAGGTCGGGCGCACCCTCGAGGCCGCCCGGGGCGAAGTCACCTATTACGACTACCCTGGGGCCAAGCCGGTTAAGGCGATGCCGGGGCTGGGTCTAACGTCTGCGAGCCGGCCGTACGGCGTCTACGCGATCGAGAAAATGGATTCGTACGGCGGGTGGATCGGCGCCCCGACCGATTACCTCCGCTTCATTCTGGCGATAGACGGGCGGCGCGGCAAGGCGCTGCTCAATGCCGCGACTGTCGCGGAAATGAACGCGCGGCCGAACCTCCAGCCGGCGCCCGGCGAGGACGAAGAGAAATTAGCAGAGGCTGTGTTCTACGGCCTCGGCATCATTGCGCGTGCGGTCAAGAACGGGCTCAACCTGTGGCACGGCGGCTCGCTCGCCGGCACCAGCACCTTCGCCGTGCGCACCGCCGACGGCTACGCCTGGGTCGCCGCCTTCAACGGCCGGCCGCAAGACCGCAGTGCGTTCAGGGGCGAGCTCGACCGGGGCCTATGGGCCGCCAAGGGCAAAGTGAGGAAGTGGCCGGACGGCGACCTGTTCACTGGGGGGCCGTGACGTGAAGAGCAATAACGCCCGGCGCAGAATACTTGGCTGCAAAGGCCAACTTAGTACTGCGGTGGACGATGACTGAAGCGCACGCGGCTCGATCCGAGGTTCGAGGAATGCCCCTTGTCGGGGCGTTCCTGCTCATCTTGGTGTTGGGCTCCGAGACCCTGGCCCACCCGCTCCCGCTGAAGGATGAGCCGGTTCCAGGCTGGCCCAAACTGCAGATCGAGACGCACTACTTGGCGCGGATCGCCATGCGCGGCTATTGCCTCCCCGTGCCGTCAGGAACACCGATCCCAGATGCTTCAATAGATAGCTGCGCGCGGGCCGATTTCTGGCGCGGGATTTGTGACATCTTCATTGACGTTCAATACATACGGAGCGCCGAACTGCGGGAGCATGAGGAAAAACGCTGTCGCGGTTACGATTACCAGGATAGCGATCTACTGGCCGAGGCGCTGCGCGCGTGGCATGAGCGTGGCGAGAACAGATATGCCGACATGCTCGATTTCGAGTCGATGATGTTTGTATCGGAGCCCCCAACAAAATGTGAAGAACGGGTCAGGTCTTGTGTTGAGGTACGCTAGTCAGGAGTCCAGACGCCGCTCGTGTTCGCACGGACGGTATCGTCGCCGTTCAACACGCGGTCAGTTCCGAAGGATTAAATGCGGCGGGGGTCGTTTGTGATTTCAGAATTTGAAGACTACGCCGACACTGACAACGTCGACATCATCCTTGCCAGTGGTAGCTTCGTTACCAACATCTTTGTATCGCTGATATTGCACTTTCACTCCGACATTTTTCGTGAAAGTAAATTTTGCTCCAAGCCCGTAAGTAAGATCCGATCCCGTTTCGTTTTGGGAGCCGAACGGACACAACGTCCCCGCGCAACTCTCTTTAACATTCCAGAAGAAGACGCCCACTTTGCCGTAAACTTCAAACTGCGGATTGATTGGAAATGTGCCTACGCCGAGTAACTCGCTGCCCTTGACTTTAAGGGTATCAGTTGTCCCCGAGGTAGACACCTTAAACTCGCCGAGGTCGGCGTAGCCGATTTCGGCCCCTAAATACTTGTTGAATTGATAACCACTGAAAACGCTCCAGCCGGTATCTGTGTCATCGCAGTTAACTCCGACAGGTACTGTATTCGGGCAGGTATCCTTGGCCTTCGACTGACCAATACTTGCGCCGACGTACCAGCCGCTATCTTGCGCGAAGACGAGCGGGGAAATAGCCGCAATAGCTGCAATTAACCCGGTCAAAGCAATTGCTTGTTTTACGTTCACGGAAATCTCCTTTCGAAGAAAGCGTTGTTGAACTCAATCCAAAGACCAGGGTCGCTGAAAAGTCTTCTTTCTGTAGTCTATGGCCATATCTGCTGACAAACATCTTAGCATTTCACGTCAAAATTGGTTCTTAAGACTCTTCCTGATTCGATGCTCGGAGTTGTTTAAGGAAAGCCTCGACGTTCAACCAAAAAGCGACCGTCCAGACACGAAGAAGGGGGCCAGGTCTTGCATTAACGTACGCACATGCAAGATCTGACCCCAGTCCATGCAGTAATCTCTATGTTCTCTGTGACTGAAGTGTTTTTCTGGCTGTTTTTATCGGCGTGCATCGGCGTGCATCCGCGGCTAAACTTTCCTGGTTTTGCCTTTGATGTTATATGTGTTTATCCGTGTTTATCTGTGGCTGCTGTGATATTCCGAGTTTTTATTCGCGTTTATCCGCGTCTATCTGTGGCTAATTCTCAATCCGCATCGAGAAATCCACGGCCCTCACGTCCTTCGTAAGCGCGCCGACCGAGATGCGATGCACGCCGGTCTCGGCGATGGCACGGACGTTTTCCAGGGTGATGCCCCCCGAAGCTTCCAGCTCGGCGCGGTCGCCGGCGATCTTCACGGCCTCACGCATCCGATCAGAGCTCATGTTATCGAGCAGGATCATGGTCGCGCCGGCGGCGAGGGCCTCCCGCAGCTGATCGAGGTTCTCGACCTCGACCTGAATCCACGCCCCGGTGTGCGCCAGTTTCCGCGCTTGCGTGATGGCTTGCCGGATGCCACCGGCCGCCGCGATGTGGTTCTCCTTGATCAGCATCGCGTCGTACAGTCCGAGGCGGTGATTCGATCCACCGCCGACCCGGACCGCGTACTTCTGCGCCAGGCGCAGTCCCGGCAGGGTCTTGCGGGTATCCACGATCCTGGCTCGCGTGCCGGCAATCGCTTCCACGTAGCGACGCGTGACAGTAGCCACACCCGACAGCGTCTGCAGGAAGTTTAGAGCAACGCGCTCGGCGGTGAGCAGGGCGCGCGCGTTGCCGCTGACCGAACAGACTTGCGTGCCGGCGGGAACCGGTGCTCCTTCGGCAACCGTCCATGTGACTTTCGCCGCCGGGTCGAGGCGGCGAAGGGTGGCCTCGAACCAGGCTTGACCGCAAATCACGGCCTCCGTCCGGCACTTCACCGCCGCGCGTACTGTATTGCCGGCCGGCGTCAGCGGCGCGGTGAGATCGCCGCCGCCCACGTCCTCGGCCAGCGCGGCGGCCACATTGTGCTCGATCTCGGATGCCAGTTCCACCGATTTCCTCTATAGTTAGTCTCAAAGTGGTGCGACAATTCTAACGCATCACCGGGAGCGGGCAGGATGGAGAGCATGCTGAGCGTACTGTCTTACGGCATCGGCACAATACTCGGGATCGTGCTGATCGGCGGACTGATCGTCCTGATCATCCACGACGTCACGCAGAAGAAGCATACGGTGCTGCGGAATTTCCCGGTTATCGGGCATTTCCGCTTCTATT
>Ga0184637_10001035_pt1 | contig 19393 bp, 16 predicted proteins | sample PLM3_127_b2_FD_133143 | JGI IMG/M metagenome (GOLD analysis project Ga0184637, IMG submission 133143) | Groundwater sediment microbial communities from an aquifer in East River, Colorado, USA - PLM3_127_b2 | ecosystem: Environmental > Terrestrial > Soil > Riparian zone | place: USA: East River... | reverse complement strand
TCGCGCTCGAACCGATTCCCTACTACTGGCCGCGCGAGACGGTACTCGCCTTCTACCGCGCCGTGGCCGGTTCCGCCGTGGATGTGGTGTACCTCGGGGAAACGGTGTGCTCCCGGCGCCACGAGCTGCGGCTTCCTGACTGGCTCGACCTCGCGCACATGCTCGCCGCCGCCGGCAAGGAAGTCGTGCTCTCGACGCAGGCGCTGATCGAATCCGAATCCGACCTGAAAGCGCTGCGCCGCATCGCCGGCAACGGCCGGTTTCTGGTGGAAGCGAACGACATGGGGGCGGTCCGGCTGCTCGAAGGCAAGGGCCCTTTTGTCGCCGGCTCCCATCTCAATGTCTACAACCCGCAGACGCTCGCGTTGCTCCGCGCACTCGGTGCGCGGCGCTGGGTGGCGCCGGTGGAAATGTCGTGCTCCGCGCTTGCCGGGATGACGCGGACGCGTCCCGAGGGCGTGGAAACCGAGGTCTTCGTCTACGGCAGGCTGCCGCTTGCGCTCTCCGCCCGCTGCTTCACGGCGCGCCGCTTCAACCTGCAGAAGGATGACTGCCAGTTCCGCTGCCTGGATCATCCCGAGGGTCTCACCCTGCGCACCCGCGAGGGCCAGCCGTTCCTGGTCCTGAACGGGATCCAGACGCAGTCGGCCAAGGTCTGCAATCTCGTGCGCGAGCTGCCCGAGATGGCACGGCTCGGCGTGGACATCGTGCGGATCAGCCCGCAATCCGCGCACATCGCCGAGATCGCGGCGCTGTTCAAGCGCGTGCTGCTGGATCCCGGCGAAGTCGTGACGGTTGCCGCGCAGCTCGACGGGCTTACGGCGGGGGAGACGTGCAACGGCTTCTGGCACGGCGCGGCCGGGATCGAGCGGGTTCCCGCCCAAACGCACTAGGACTGCCGTGAAAATTCCTGCCGTGCCACGGATGGTCGGGAAGCTGCTCGCAGCGCTGCCGCAGTACCCGCATTCGGTGATGATGAGCGTCCTGTCGACCCTGTTCCTGCGCGACCTGTTCGCGCCCCTGGACGCGGAGCGGATCCGGGGCAAGGTGGTCTGCCTCAACGTTCGCGACGCGGGCATCCGGATCAAGTTGCGCATCGACCGCGACGGCTACCTGCCCTGCCACGACCGCACCGAGCCGCACGTCACGGTGAGCGCCGGCGCGCGCGAGTTCCTGTTGCTCGCCCTGCGCAAGGAGGATCCCGATACGCTGTTCTTCGACCGCCGGCTCTGCGTCGAGGGCGACACCGAGCTCGGCCTCATCGTGAAAAACGCACTCGACCGCGTGGAGCCTCCGCTTCCCGCCCGGCTGCTCGACCTGTTGAGAAACCATCTCTCGTAGACGTCACATCGCTCTCGAATCGCGGCAGCGCAACGCGATTTTCTTGATCTGCGAGCGGACGCATCCCGCTGATTCCCGCGGGCGGCATCAACAGCCACGAGGAGATCCGCAATTTGCTGGCGATCGGCGCTGCGGCTGTCCAGATCGGCACCCCATTCGCGGTAACCGAGGAAGGCGACGCGCACCCCAACTTCAAGCAGGTTCTGGCCGAGGCACGGCCTGAAGATATCGTGACCTTCATAAGCGTGGCGGGTCTGCCCGCCCGCGCCGTGCTGACGCCGTGGCTGAGAGGCTATCTGAGGCACGAAAAGGGATTGCAGGCCCACGCCAAGGCCGACCCTCGGCGCTGCGTGCCCGGGATCAAGTGCCTGGCGGTGTGCGGGCTGCGTGACGGAATTGCCACCATAGGGCAGTTCTGCATCGACACGCGGCTCGCGTTCGCGCTCAAGGGCGACATCAAGAAAGGTTTGTTCTTCCGCGGCAGCGAAAGCCTCCCGTTCGGAACCGCGATCCGGCCGGTGGCCGAGCTGCTCGATTATTTCCTGACAGGCAAGATGCCCGCCTTCAACTCGGGTGCGGCGGGCTAGGCACTGACAGTCGCATAGAAATGATCGCGGCGTGTATCACCACCGGGGTGTCCCCTCCCTGGTGTCCCGGCGTCTCGCTTCCCCCTCCCTTTGCGTTGCAATGCAATATCTTTGATATAGATCAACATGCCAGCGACTGCGGGAATGAATAATTCGGGCAGGATCGCGCGATTGATGTAACCGGAAAAACATCAGGCTTCTGCCCGAAAAAAATAGAAATGTGAGCGTGAGCGCCATGACTAAGAGTTTTGCTCATCTCGTTGCGGACACGCAACTGCCGCCGCGCTCCCATCCCAATCTGCGCGTGCGGAACGATGTATCCCTTCAGATCAACGCAGACCGATGCTTGAGGCTGCGCTCCCGCTACAACGACTGCGACCAATGCGCACAGGCATGCCCGGCGCACGTGCTGCACGTAAGCATCGAACGAATAGAGCTTGCCGAGGGTTGCCTGCGCTGCGGCCAGTGCGGCGCGGCGTGCCCGACCGAAGCGCTCCAGACAGAGGGCTTCGCAGTGAGCCCGCCACCCGCAGCATCTAGCAGAACGCCGCTTTACGTCGATTGCTGGAAAGTGCCGGCGGCGGATTCCCCGCACGACGCCATTCGCGTGCCGTGCCTGGGCGGAATCGCCCTGCACCATCTCGTGCAGTGGCACGCCGCTGCCGAAGGCCGCCAAATTGCGCTGATCGACCGCGGCTGGTGCGGTCAGTGCAGCGCCGGCTGCGGATCCCATCACCCGGCGCAAGAGACGCTGGACGCGGCGCGCGCATTGCTTGCTGAACTCGGCGTGGCGGAGCAGGCATTGCCACGCATGGAAAGTTTGCCGCTGCCGCGCGTGCAGATGCCGGCCGAGATCCCCGAACCGCTCGCGGCGCAATTCCTGAGCCGCCGCGAGTTCTTCGCAGGTATTACGCGCAACGCTGCGCGTGCCATCGCGCCCGTGGCCGCCGGCCGGCCTGACGACGACGCACAATCGCGCCGCGCACGTGGCGCCAGGATTGAAACCACCGCGCGTTCGCAATTGGTGGCGCAAGCAGCAGCGCTGGGTGCGCGCCACGGCCAGCCGCTGCCCGCCGAGCTGTTTCCCGCGCTTCGGGTAGCGGACGCGTGTTGCAACCACCAGGTGTGCGCTGCGACGTGTCCCACCCGCGCCCTGCAAGCCTATCGGAGCGAAGATGGCGCGGCGGCAGGCATCGCATTTGATGCCGCAGCCTGCATCGCCTGCGGCGACTGCACGCGGGCCTGTCCGGAACGGGCGCTGACCCTGGTCCCGCAAGGCGACGGCGAAGTTCCGCGCGGCGCAACGGCATTGACGCGGTGGACGCTGCGCGAATGCTACGACTGCGGGCACGAGTTCGCGGATTCCGGGTCGAGCAGTGTCTGCCCGACCTGCCGCAAGACGCGCGAGCTGGCACGCACCAGCTTCTCCCAATTGTTCGGCGCCGCCCGCAACCCGCACGGCGAGCGGATGCCCGTGGAAACATCGGCTGGAACCGATTGACTTGGATTGATGCACATCATCGAAAAGGAGCGAGCATGAAACTCGACATTCTCAACGCGGCTATATCGCGCCGGCGCTTTCTGCAAGTAAGTGGCGTGACGGGTGCCGCCGCCGCGGCCGGGCTGGGGCTGGAGCAGGTCACCGGCAGTCCCGTGACCGAGGCGAGGGCGGCCGCAGCCGAGAGCAAGACCGTCATCACCAAGAACGTCTGCCACCAGTGCCCCGCGCGCTGCGGCATCGACGTCTACACCACCGACGGGCGCGTGCACGCGATCTACGGCTCGCTGGAGAGCCCGATTTCCAACGGCAAACTGTGCCCGAAGGGGCACCTCGGCGCCTACTTCCTCTACGACCCGGACCGGTTCAAAGGGCCGATGAAGCGCACCAACCCCAAGAAAGGCCGCAACGAAGACCCGAAGTTCGTGCCGGTGTCGTGGGACGAAGCGCTCAACACCGTGGCGGCGCGGTTGCAAAGCCTCCGCAACAAGGGCGAATCGCACCGCTTCGCGCTGCTTTACGGGCGCGGCTGGGGCGCCTCCGATGCGGGTTTGCAGGGCACTTTCGGCCGGCTCTACGGCACGCCCAACGGCTCGATCGGCCACTCCTCGACCTGTGCCGACGCCAGCAAGAAAGCCAAGCAGATTCTGGACGGCAATTACGACTACAACGCCTACGACTACGCCAACACCAATTACATGCTGATTTTCGGTGCGAGCTTCCTCGAGGCCTTCCGTCCCTACAACCATAATCTCCAGGTGTGGGGCCACATCCGCACCAAGAGCCCGAAGACCAAGGCCACCGCAGTAGACGTGCATTGGAACACGACGATCGCCGCGGCCGACCGGGCGCTGCTGATCAAGCCAGGAACCGACGGCGCGCTCGCCCTCGCGCTCGCCCACGTCATCTTGACCGAAGGCCTGTGGGACCGCAACTTCGTCGGCGATTTTAAGGACGGCGTCAACCGCTTCAAGGCGGGAGAAGCGAAGCTCAATCCCGACGACTTCAACGAAAAGTGGACGACCGAGCTGATCGAGTGGTGGAACGTCGAACTCAAGGATCGCACGCCCAAGTGGGCCGCAGACATCACCACGATCGCCGAGCGCGACATCGTCGCGGTGGCGCGCGAGCTGGCAACGACCAAGCCGGCGATGGTGCTGTTCGAGCGTGGCCCGACGGCGCATTCAAACGGGGTCTACAACGGCATGGCGATCCACGCGCTCAACGGGCTGATCGGTTCGATGTACGCCGAGGGCGGCCTCATGAACCAGATGGGGGTCCCCTACGGCAAGCTGCCGGTCAGCGCCGACGAGTTCATAGACGACTACGCCAAGTCGGACGACCGCAAGCAATACCCGCGAATCGACCTCGCCGGGAAAGACTTCCTGATGGCGAGCACCCAGATCCAGGCCATCGCCGCCCACCACCTGGCGGGCAAACCCTACAAGCTCGATACCATCATGTTCTTCATGACCAATCCGCTCTATTCCTACTCGGAAGCGCGCAAGTGGGAGGAAGCGCTGCAGAGCATGTTCGTTATCGACACTTCGCCGTTCCCCGGTGAAGTGGCGATGTTCGCGGACCTGGTGCTGCCGGACCACACCTATCTCGAGCGGCTACAGGATGCGCCGATCTATCCGTTCCAGGGCTGGCCGATGACCACGCTGCGTGTGCCTGCGGTGAAGCCGCTGTATGACACCAAGGTCTACGGCGATGTCCTGATCGAAATCGGCAAGCGCATGAAGGGCCCGATGGGCGAGTACTACAAAGCGCTCGGCAGCACCGAGAACGTAATCAAGCATCTCGCCAAGGGCTTCGAGGACAAGCCGGGCACCAACGGCGTCAACAGTTTCGAGTCGTGGAAAGAAAAGGGCTGCTGGTACAAGAAGCCCTACCTCTGGCGCCAGGTCCGTGGCGAGTTCTTCGAATGGGACGGCGCCGGCTACAGCAAACCGATGAGCCCCGAAGACGTCAAAGCAAAACTGCTCAAGACCCCGTCAGGGAAATTCGAGTTCAAGGGCGGCTATGTCCAGAACAACGAGAAGTACGCGGCCTACATCAACAAGATGCTCGGCGTGCCGGTCGCGCGTGTCGGGTTCCCGCAATGGGTCGAGCCCAGGTTCTACGGCGGCGGCGACCTGCATTTCATCTCGCCCAAACTCGCGCTTCAGTCCGAAGGACGCGGCGGCAACAACGCTTATTCCACGGCCATTGCGCAGCCGGTGGTCGGCGGCAAGAAGACCGTGTACCTCGAAATCCACCCCGACACTGCAAAGAAACGCGGCATCCGCGACGGCGACCGCGTGAGGATCAAGTCGGAGGCCGGCAGCATCGAAGCCATCGCGCGCCATTACCAAGGCGTACGGCCCGACGTGGTGCTCCTGCCCAATATTCACGGTCACTTCGCGCAGGGCCGTTGGGCACGGAACCGCCTGCCCGGCGGCAGCGCATCCGAGATCATCGTGAACAAGTCCGAGCCGGTTTCCGGCCTGGCGGCGCATTACGCAACCAAGGTCACGGTGGAACGAGTTTAGGACTGACAGGAGACAGCAATGGCCAAGTGGGGAATGGTAATAGACCTCGAGAAGTGCACCGGCTGCCAAGCGTGCACCGCAGCCTGCGCAATGGAAAACAGCCGGTTGCCGGGCGAGAATTGGCAGGATGTGGTGTTCTTCACCGAGGGCGAGTATCCGAGCGTGCAGGTCAAATGGTTCCCGCGGCCGTGCATGCAATGCGAAAACCCGTCCTGCGTGGACGTGTGCCCGACGCGCGCCACCTACAAGACCGAGGACGGTTTCGTGCTGGTGGACTGGAACAAGTGCATCGGCTGCAAGTACTGCATGATCGCCTGCCCCTACGGCGTGCGTTTTTACATTGACGAGAAGCCGCTGGTGGCGCCCGACGTGCGCAGGGTGTTCCCCAGCAAGGACGCGCATGCCTGGAACCCACCCTGGAAGATGCCCGACAGCCAGGAGGACTGGAAGCACGGCGTTGGCGTACAACCGCCCGGAGTGGTATCGAAATGCACCTTCTGCTACCACCGGGTGTCGAAAGCGCCCAAGGGAACCGCGGATCTCGATCCGAACGACCCCAAGACGCGCGACTACACGCCGGCATGCGTGGTCACCTGCGCGCCGACCGCGCGCTACTTCGGCGACCTCGACAATCCCGAAAGCGAAGTGTCGAAGATGATTGCCAACAAGAACGGCGTGCGGCTGCTCGACCAGCTCGGCAACAAGCCGCAGGTGTATTACTTGACGGGCAGCGGTGGCGCCGTGCCGAGCAATCGCGCCATCAAGAAATCATGAACCGGGAGACGGAAGATGAATTACTTTGCCGAACCGAGAAGTTTCAGGGAAGTCGCGCAATACCTGCTCCAACTTTGGCGCACGGAGGGCACGCTGCGATTCCTGCGCCTGGCGCTCAACCTCGGCCGGGAAAGATCCGTGGCGGGCGAGATGTGGAAATACGGCGTGGTGACCGGATGGTTCAGCTTCGCCTTCGTGGCCTACATGCTGCTCACCGAGGGCGGCGCCGCTTTCAACACCTCGAGCGACGGCGTCAACTGGGGCCTCGCCATTTCGACCTACGTCTTCCTCGCCCTGATCTCCTCGGGGCTGACCTTCATCGCCTCGCTGTCGATGGTGTTCGGGTTCAAGGAGTTCTACCCGATCGCCAAGCGCTGCATCTGGCTCGCGATCATCACCCTGGGCGCGGGTTTCACCGTGCTTGCGCTCGAGCTCGGGCATCCGTTCCGCATGCTGTGGGCGATGCCGGCCGGAATGCAATACCTGTCGCCGATGTTCTGGATGGGCGTGTTCTATCTCATCGACCTGATATTGATGCTGGTGAAGTTCTACCTGCTCTGGCAGGACGACTGGGACAGCCCGTTGAGCCAAACCGTCGGCACCGCATCGTTCGTGGCAGTCGTGCTGGCGAGCGGCATGCTCGGGCTGGTGTTCGGCTCGATGGTGATGCGGCCGATGTGGTACGGATCGTTCACGTCCGTGTTCTTCATCCTCACCGCCGCTCTCTCGGGCGCCGCGGCCATCGTGCTGGCGGTCTACATGGCGTACGGGTTCCGCCAGGAAAACATGCCCGAGCCGCTGCGCAGCATGGCAGCCGGTGACGCGCTGCCGAAGGTCTTCGCCACGCTGATCGGCATCGCACTGTTCTCAGTGCTGGTACGCATGTGGACCGGCTTGTGGAGCAATCTCGACGGGCTCGAAGGCTTCCACGCCCTCGCGCGCTCGCCGGCGTTCCACGTCGAGGTCTGGGCGGGCCTGGTCCTGCCGTTCGTGCTCATGCTCGCTCCCGCCCTGCAGCGCCAGGCGCGCTGGCAGATCACCGCTGCTGCACTGGTGCTGGTCGGGATGTTCATCGACCGCTACCAGTTCCTCGTCAGCGGCCAGGCCGTGCCGATGTTCAAGGGCGCATGGGCAAGCGGGCTGACGGCATACACGCCTTCATTCACCGAGTGGATGATGACCGCGATCGGCTTCGCGATCGTGTTCGCCTGCTACGGATTGGGGGAAAAGCTGTTCAAGCTGGAGGCAACGCCGCCCGGAGCCAAGGCTGCCCCGGCCGGCGAGTTGACAGCGGCGCACCGTTGAGCCGCTGCGCTGGGAGACGGATGTGCTTCCCGCCGGCGCCCCGCGTCAACACGGCATGACCCAAAAAGCGACCGACCGCGCCGCATTCTACCTGTGCTTGGCGCGTGCTTTCCTGCCGCCGCAGGAGCGGGCGGCGTACGACGCGATCAAGCTGCATCTGGCTGACGACCTGAGCGACCTCGTTACCACGCTCAATTACCCGGCTGCCGATCATCTGGGTAACCTGCGCCAGGAGGTGGCAAAGGTTTCCGATCACCTTGCCCTGCTGCAGGCCCACAGCCAGCTGTTCCTGGCGCCGCCGGTGCCGGTGACCCTCAATGCCGGGCGCTATCTCGACGGCGCAGTCATGGGGCGAGCGACGGTCGCGATCGAAAAATGCTATCGTGACGCGGGCCTCGATCGCGCCGGAAGTTTCCACGACTTGCCCGACCACGTCGCGCTGCAGCTCGAGTTCGTGGCGTACCTGTGTGCATGCGAAGCCGCCTGCGGTACTCCGGCGCTGCGCGCCGACGATTTTCTCGCCTCCTTCGTGCGATACTGGGTGCCTCCCTTCGTGGCGGCGCTTGAGCGCGCGTGCACGCGGGAGGATCCTGCCCGCGTCTATCTGTGCCTGGCGCGTCTGTTGCAGATCGCGGTTGATCACGAGTTGCGCGACTACCATCCGGCGCGCGGTCAGATCGGCGCTGACGGCTGCAGTGACGCAGCACTTGCGGGCAGCAGCCCGGCGTAGGCGCCGGAACGCAAGCACTTCGAGACACAAAGGAGCAAAAAATGGCCAAGAGCAAAGCCCCGAAAATCTACCTTCAGCTCAAACGCCGGCACCCGCGCTTCTTCGACGCGGTAGACCGCCTCGGTCAGGCGGTGCGCAGGGAAGGCCCGCTCAATGAAAAGACCATCCAGCTCGTACAGCTCGCGGCGGCAGCGGCCATCCGCTCCGAAGGCGCGGTCCACAGCCACGTGCGGCGCGCCCTCGAAGCCGGCGCCACGCGTGACGAAGTTCGCCACGCATTGCTGGTAATCACCAGCACCATCGGTTTCCCGAACGTAATTGCCGCGTCCAGCTGGGCCGAAGATACCTTGACGAAGAAGTGAGATCCGGCCCCGCAGCCGCGCCGCTGCGTGCCGGGCACCAGTTGTTTAGCCGTGTGCGGCCTGCGCGACGGCATCGCGGCCATCGGGCAGTTCTGCATCGACACGCGGCTCGCCTTCGCGTTGAAGGGCGACGTCAAGAAGGGGTTGTTCTTCCGGGGCTCGGAAAGCCTGCCGTTCGGTACGGCGATCCGGCCCGTGGCCGAGTTAATGCAGTACTTCCTCACCGGCGTCCGGCCGGCGTTCTAGTGCCGTTCCAACTTGTTGCGCCTCAGGCAAAACCGCCAGCCACGTTCAGAACGAAGGGGGCGAGCGCGGCGGGCAGACGGACCACGGTGCGCACCGGGACGATGCGCAGCCTTGCGAGGAACGCCTCGCTAAAGCGAGGCGCGGGGTGACCGACCCGTCGGCTCGGACTAGCGCGCCAGGATGAAGTCCACCATCTTCTTGATGTCGGCGTCGGGAATCTGGGGATTGGGCGGCATCGGCACCGGGCCCCACGCGCCCTGGCCGCCCTTCTTCACCTTCTCGGCAAGCTTCACGGCGATGTCCTTCTGGCCCTTGTACTTCTTCGCGACTTCGATGTAAGCGGGCCCGACCATCTTCTTGTCCATCTGGTGGCAGGCGACGCAGTTGTGTTTCTTGAGTAGCGCTTCATCCGCCTGCGCCACCGGGGCGGCGAGAATGCCCGCCGCGGCCACCGCTAGAAGAATGCCCCTGTGCATAGCTGCTCCTTTGCCTAGTGCCGTTGCAACTTGTTTCGCCAAGTATGATCAGTTCGTCTGCCAACAACACCGGGGTCGGCAGGATTAAATGGATTATTCACGAACAGTTGGAACGGCACTAGAGTAAATATCGTGCGAAGTATTGTATGCGTTGAAGCGGCCGGCCGGAGTGATGAACCGCCGGCCTGGTAGCGGATCTCGGCATCGCTCACCGGCGGTTTTCCCTTGGTGGGCGCCTTGACGGGCGCCTTGGCCGCCGGCGCGCGGTGGCGGTGAGCTACGGGCCCGCCTGACCGGTGATGTCGGACGCGACGCGTTCGGCAAGAGGAAACCGATGCGTTCATGCCGCGGCGCCCGCCGTGGTTGCGGCCTGGTGCGGGCAGACGAAGGCATCCGCCTGCGTCTCGTCAAGCGGCGGGCGGCCCTCACGCAAGCGGGGCCGCGCCCGCACCGCCGCGCATTCACGCGCGATGAGCGCGCGCAACGCGCGCGCGAGCTCGCGATACGGCGCCGCCGGCGTCTGCGCGGCGAGGCCGGCAACGAACGCGCCGACCCAGCGGCCGAGGTGCTCTTCCAGGAAACGGTGCGCCGCCTTGCGTGTGATCGCGCGCTGCGCGGGGCGGCGGCGCGAGCCGGCATACGCCTGCTTCACCAGCAGCAGGCTGTAGAACTCGAGCTCGCTCACCAGATGATCCGGTAAATCCGGGTCGGCCTGCGAGAGCTTCAAGCCGAATGCCGCGTAGAAGCCGCTGATGTCGGCGAGTTCCACGGCGCGACCGGCGATGCGCCGTCCGTCGCCGTACGCCGTCTCGTGCAGCGGGCACGGCACCCGGCCCAGGAACAGCCGACCGTATTCGGCCTGCAGCAGCGCTTCGCCCGCGGTCAGCCACGCGAGCTTGAGCGAGGCGAGCGAGGGCGTGTCCGCGGAAGACGCGGCGGTCTTCGCGAGCACGCGCAGAAACGACCGGTTGTGCCCGGGCTCCGGGTATACGAAGCCGTGCGCGAGAAGACGAAACAGCGCTGCGGTGTGCAGGAGTACTTGCGGCGGGCGCGCGGGTACGGGCAACCAACTCATCGCTTCCTCCTACTTTGCGAGCCTGAGCGGGACCCAGGCCGACCACGACTTGCGCGAGCCGACTTCACGGTTGCCGCCTTCCCAGACCGCGAACGCGGCGAGGGTCTGGCCGCCGGGCTCGAACCGCGGCGAGTTCGCGCTCTCGGTGGCGAGCGGTACCGTAATCACGACCCGCCAGGCGCCGTTTTCCCACACCCCCTTGCCGTCGGCATGCTGGTCGGGCTTCACCGTCATCGTGCCCCAACCTTCCGCCATCTGGTCAAGAACCGGCGTCAGTTTGGGATGTGAGATGGGGTTGTCCATGCCCAGCGCACCCATATAGGGTGTCGCATCTGTGGCGCGTAACACTTGATCAGGGTAGAGATCCACGACCGCGTTGGGATAAAGTTCACGCAAGTCAACGATTGCGTGAGCATACGCACCGAGCGCATGGTGTTCGGCTTGATCGATGTCGCGCTGAAACGCTGCGCGCCATTGCAGGATGTTCACCCGGCCGCCCGGGTTGCCCATCATCGGCGCCGGCAACTGCTTCGGATCGAAGCGCACCGGGAATTGCACCGCGACCTGGTCGCCGAACTGGTCGGTCACGAAGCGGTCGCTCTTCGACGCATCCTTCCACTCGAGCCGCAGCGCGAGCCACTGGCCGTTATGCAGCGCGCGCACGGTGAGTTCCGCGACCGCCGGCTTGTCGTGCCGCGGCGCCGCCATCATTTGCGGCAGCAGCGCCACTTTCTGCGGCCGGGCCTGCTTCCATGCGGCGGCATCCGGATCGAGGATCGGGCCGGCGCCCGGGACGCGTGGCGCGAGGATCGGACTCTGCGCGGCCGCCGCGCCCGCCAGCGCGAGCGCGCCGATGAAAACGAAAGGCTTGAGCCGGTTGCGCATCGCGTCCTCCGTTAGGTCACGTTGGTCCGGTAGGCCTGGTGCCGCTCGTCGTACACCGCGCGCACGACGATCGGCTCCCTGAGCGGCACGCGCACCATCTCGGTCCCGGACTCGTCGTAGCCGACCGCGTAGCGGCCTTCCACCTGGTAGCGGTGGATGATGTCCGGCGTCGAACCGAAGAGCAGGAGCGCCGCAAGGAGCCTCGTATCGTCCTTCGCGCGGCGGTACGTCTTGATCGCTTCCTCGACGCCCCAGCCGAACATCTGCGTGAGGTACGCCGGCGGCACGTGGATCGGCGGGATGTAGTACACGTTCGGCTCCAGCCCGAACTGCGGGTAGAGCGGCTTGGCGATCTTGGCGATGTGGATGAGGTAATCCATCGGGTTGTCCTCGCGCGCGCGGTCGGGCGTCGAGAGGAAGCCGTTGAGGCGGATCTTGCCGATGCAGGTGATCGTGCACTGGCTCTGCCGGCCGTTTTCCACCGCCGGATAGCAGCCGATGCACTTCTCGCTGACGCGCGTCATCGAGTTGAAGAACACCTTCTTGTACGGGCAGCCCTTCACGCACTCGCGGTAGCCGCGGCAGCGCTGCTGGTCTACGAGCACGATGCCGTCCTCGGGGCGTTTATAGATCGACTGCCTGGGACAGGCGCCAAGGCATCCGGGATAGGTGCAGTGGTTGCAGATCCGCGGCAGGTAATACATCCACTGCATGTGCGGCAGCGTGAGGTAGGCGCCCTGGCCCATCAGGCCGGTGCAATCGTCCTCGCCGACGTTGGGGTTGGCGTAGTCCATGTCTTCCGGCAGATACCCCAGCACGCGCTCGCCCTCGGGCGCCGCTTCGAACAACGTCTTGCCCCTGTACACCGGGCCGCCCAGGTCCTGCACGCCGAGCTGCTCGAGCGTTTTCACGTCCCAGCCGAGCGGATAGAAGCCGTACGGCTTGGTCTCGACGTTGTTCCAGAACATGTATTCCTGGCCGCGGCCCGCGGTCCACATCGTCTTACAGGCGATCGTGCACGTCTGGCACGCGATGCACTTGTTCAAGTCCATCACCATCGCGAACTGCTTCTTGGGGCGCGCCGCTTCGTACGGGTATTCCATCTCGCGCCCGATCTGCCAGTTGTAGACTTTCGCCATGCGGGTCTCCCGGTATAACGCTATCGAATTCGAATCAGACCTTGCTGACTTTCACAAAGCCGCCTTGCAAGTACTGCTTCACCGCGGCGCTCTCGGTCGTCGGTCTCAATCCCAGCGTTACCGGGCGCCACAGACCCTTGCCGCCCAGGCCGCCGTCCTCGGCCTTGGTGAACCTGGCCATCGACTCCTTCGGGGCGCTGGTGACGCAGTGCACGTCCACGTTGAAGCCGCGCGTCACTTCGTTGGTCCACGAGCGGCGCGTGATGAGCGTCGCGGTCTGGTGCGTGGGCTTGAGCCACGAGCGTGTGAGCGACTGGTGGCCGCCGTAGCGGAACATCGCCTGATACTGTGTCTCCTCGTTCTTGGCGAGCTTGTCGGCGCGCGTCTCGTGCGCCTTCACCGTGCCCGGCGTGGCCTGATAGCCGTTGAACCACATGCGGGTGATGCCGCGCGGCGTGCCGGGGTAGTAGCGCGCGCGAACGAGCAGCCGCGCCACCTTGTACTCGTCTTTGCGTGAGGGGTCCTGCCAGCCGCGGAACGGCAGATCGACCGGGTCGCCGTCCACCCACACGTAGTCCCCGTCGTTGATGCCCAGTTCTTTTGCGTCGAGCGGATGGATGTCCACGTACATCTCGCCCGCGCCGGGGCTGCGCGGGTCGCGGCGGTACATGTCGCCGAACGGGCCGAACAGCGCCGCCATGTAATCGGTATCGACCGGCGTGGTATGCGCGCCGTGCCGGTACTTCGGCGTGTGGAACACGTAGCGGTAGCCCTGCGCGAGCAGCGGGTGCTGGGTTTTCAGCAACTGCGCCGGGTCGAGGACGACGTTGCGCATCTGGCGCGTGTTGTGGTCCCTGGCGCTCGCGGCGATTTCCCAGTCCTCGGGCCTCTTCGGCCGGATCGCCGGGTGCGGCGCGGCGACGATCGCGCACGGCTCGTAGAAGGTCGCCTCCGCCGGCTCGCGATGCACGACCAGGTTCTCGCCCGCCTCGATGAACTCGATCTCCGGCCGGTAGAACTCGAGCCGCCCGGTCTTGGTGCACCAGGGCTTGGATTCGGCGACCTGCTCGTAGCTGTTCACGCGCGGGTAGGTGCGCGTGTTCAACAGCGCGGGGATTCCCAGCTTGGCAAGCTGCTCGAGGTCGCTGAAGCGGTAGCCCTTGAGCGGAGCCGAGCCGTCGATGATGCGCTGCAGATACACCTCGGCCTTGCCCTCGGCGATGTAGTGCCAGAGCTGCTCGAAACGCCGGTCGCCCGTCGCCTTCGCCAGCTCGCGCGCTACTCCGAGGTAGGTCTCGTTATCGGAGACGGTGGCGAAGGCGCGCGGGATCGGCGTCCGCGGATACGCCTGCACGAAGGGGTTGGAATTGGAGGCGGTCATGTCGGGGTACTTGAACTCCATCCACGAGTCCACCCCGTAGACGATGTCCGAGTACTCGCACGAAGCGGTCCACCACCACTCGTTGTACACCACGAGCTCGCTCTTTGGCAGCGTGTTGTTTACGACGTCGTAGTGGCCCTTCTGGTTGCCGAGGCTCGAGTTGGAGTTCACCTGCCACATGGCCTTGGTAGGGGTGGGCACGTGAGCGCCGGTCGTGATCTTCTTGTTGCCCGCCTTCATCAGGCGCTCGCCGTTCGCCCAGTAGTGCATCGATTCGGGGCGCAGGTAGGACTTGACCTTAATCGGACCCGCGGGATCGGTCTGGGGATTGAACGGATCCTCGAACGTGTAGCGCGGCACGCCGGAGAACAGCGTGTTCTTGTAGGTGCCGGCGTAGCTGCCGATATTGCCGCCGTGGCGGCCGAGGCTGCCCGCGAGCGCGAGCACGAGAAAGATCGCGCGGTCCTTGTTGTCGTTGTTCCAGAAATGGTTCGGTCCCATGCCGCAGGCGATCAAGGTCTGGCCGCCGCTTGCCGCGATCTCGCGCGCGAGGTTGACCGTGGACTGGCGCGGCGCCCAGGTGAGCCGCTCGACCTGCTCGGGCCGCATGTTCTCGTCCAGGTACTGGCGCGTGAGGTCGAACACCGGACGCGCCTGCACCTTGCTCCCGTCGGCGAGAGTCACGTCGAACGTTCCGGCGAGCGCCGGATCGATCCCCGTCTTATCGAAGTGCTCGCCCAACTGATCGTGGGAGACGGCGACCGGACGGTTCGCCCTCGCGTCCCACATCACGAAATCGCCGAATTCGGGAGCGAGCGCCTCCGGCACGTAGATGCCGTTCTGCTGCGGCGTGGGCGGCGCCGATTGGCCTTTTGCAAGCACCTTCGTCCAGTTCTTCAGTTCCGAATCCTTGTGCCCGGCGAACACGTCGCGCGCGCGCAGCCGCTCGAGCGTGTCCAGGCGCACCAGCGTCGGCAGGTCGGTGAAGCGCTTGACAAAGCGCTCGTCGAAGCGTTTCTCCGCGATCATTACCTGCGCGAGCCCCAGCGCGAACGCCGGATCGGTGCCGGGACGGATCACGATCGCGTCGTCGCACTTCGAAGCGGTGGCCGAGTATTCGACCGTGACCGCCACGGTCCTTGCGCCCTTCAGGCGCGCTTCCGTGAGCCAGTGCGAATCGGGCATCTTGGTCGTGATCCAGTTCATGCCCCAGGCGATGATGAGCTTCGAGTTCTCAGTGTCGAACAGCTCGAAGTCGTTGGTCTGCTCGCCGCTCACCATCGGGTGTCCCGGCGGCAGATCGGTGTGGAAGGAGTACGAGTCCCAGGAGCCCGAGCCGAGCGCCTCCTCGGGCCCGACGCCGCGCACGTGCGCATCGAGCAGCGCGAGCGAGTTGCCGAAGCGGAAGGTGCCGAAGATGCGGCAGGCGCCTTGCTTGGCCATGCCGCCGCGGTGCTTCATGACGCGCGTGCCGGCGCCGCCCACCGCCTCGACCATGTCCGGGTCGTATCCCTGCGCGAGCAGATATTTCCTGCCCTGCTCACCCGAGTAGGTGCGCGCGATGTTGACGAGCGCCGCCGCGTGGTAGCGGTAAGCGTCAGCGTAAGGCACCTTCACCCAGGAATCCCAGCCGCGGTTCATGAGCTCGCGCGGCGCGGCGCCGGTCGCGGGGTCGCGCGGGAAACCGTGGTCCGCCCACTCCTTGAAGCCCTTGCGGATGAAAGCGCCTTTCACTCGGCGGTCGCCGTAGAAACGCCGCGCCAGCACCAGCCCCTTCTGGCAGCAGCGCGGGTCCCAGCGGTGCGAAGCCTGGTTGCCGTAGAGGTCCTGCGCCTTGCCGTAGCCGTAGGTGGGTTCGATGCGCACCACCACGTTGTTCTTGACGAAAGCGTTGAGCAGGCAGTTGTGGGTGTCGTTCGGACAGCACAGGAAGACGAAGGTCTTGTCGTGCCGGTAGATGTCCCGGTACATGCGCTCCCAGTCGCGGTTCGGATAGTGCTTCAGGGGATTTTCCACCGAGACCGGCGCGAGATACCGGTACTGCGCGAACAGGTCCGCGGGACTGGTTATGGCACCGAAGCCGGCCGCCCCTGCCATTTTCAGAAAACGCCGACGAGTTAGATGAATTGATGCAGATTTCATGCGGCGGTTCTCCTTTTATCCACGATTCGCATGTTAGACGGCCGGACTGGTCCGGGATTTGATCTACATCAACTAGCAGCCTCTCGGACTTAACAGTCCGCACCGGCTGCTAACAGCAAAACCGGCTGACAATTGAGAAAAAAAACGGCCGAAGCGGTCCAATGTGAAGAAAAGCGAGGGTGAATTCACATATCGGTCATTCTCTGTTGCAAATTTCCTGGCGCCGGTTTTGCATTAGGACTTTGTCGGGGCTAAGTCCGACAAACTCCTGGAGGGAGCACGGATAAATCAAATTCTCGTCATCGAGCGGCCAAAACCGCCCGCCACCGCGCGCCGGCAGCGCCGCCTCGCGCGTGAGTCCTCCGGAAAAACAAGGCCCTCGCGCACTACCTCCAGTCACTGAAAAATTTGATACGAATCAGGCTTGAATGGATGTTGCAGCCAAACTCATGCACGGCAGAATAAAATTGCCATTGATAGCGCTACAACGAAAAGGAAGTTGGTCGGTGACGTCGGAAACCCTGCAAGACGCGAATCAAACAGGCGCGCAGAAGGCGGTCGCGTGGTGGCTCCTCGTGTGCTGCGCGCTGGTGTTCGCGATAGTGGTGCTCGGCGGCGTGACCCGGCTCACGCGTTCGGGCCTTTCCATCGTGGAGTGGCAGCCGATCGTCGGCACGCTCCCGCCGCTCACTTCCGCCGACTGGCAGGCGCTCTTCCTCAAGTACCAGCAGACCCCCGAGTACCAGAAGGTGAACCCGGGCATGACCCTGGATGGGTTCAAGGGCATCTTCTGGCTCGAGTACTTTCACCGCCTGCTCGGGCGGCTGATCGGCGTCGCTTTCTTCGTTCCCTTACTTTATTTCCTGTGGCGGCGCGCGCTCACGATGCCGCTCGCGCTGAAGCTTGGGGGCATCTTCCTGCTGGGTGCGCTGCAGGGCGCGATGGGCTGGTACATGGTGAAGAGCGGACTCATCGACGACCCGCGGGTCAGCCAGTACCGGCTCACCGCGCACCTCGCGCTCGCGTTCGCGATTTACGCCACGATGCTATGGGTGGCGCTGGAACTCCTGATGACCGCGCCCGCTCGGGCGGCAACGACCGCGGGTCTCACCCGAGTACGGCGCCTGGCGTGGGCGGTGACCGTCCTGGTGATCGCGATGGTGGTGACCGGCGGGTTCGTGGCCGGCATCCGCGCGGGATACGCCTACAACACCTTCCCGCTCATGAACGGCAGTTGGGTGCCGCCGGAAATCTTCCTGATCGAGCCCTGGTACATGAATTTCTTCAACAACATGGCGACGGTGCAGTTCGATCATCGGCTGGTCGCCTGGCTACTCGCGTTCGCGGTTCCGTGGCTGTGGTACGAAGCCGGCCGGGCGGGGCTGCCGGCGCACACGCGCCTGCTCACCCATTTGCTGCTCGCAGCGCTGGCGGTTCAGATCGCGCTCGGCATCGCGACCTTGTTGCTGGTCGTCCCGGCAGCGCTCGCCGCGGCTCACCAGGCCGGGGCGCTGATCGTGTTCACCATTGCGCTCGCGGTCAACCACTCAATGCCAAATCTCGACGCTATGTCTCCGGCCCGACCCCAATCGGCGGCGGGGCCAGGGTGACGATGCGGTCGAACAGCTTAGCGAAATCCCGGGTGTCCCGCTCGCCCGCGAGTGGATCGCGGTTCTCTTCAAACGCACGATCGATCGCTTGCCAGTCCGACGCGCTGAGGAGCCGCTCCGCCAACGGAAACACGATGTCTTCCTCCTTGTGCATGTGGTCCCGGTATTCCCGCACGAACCTTGCCACGGCCTGGGCAAATGCGGGGAATTCCTTGTCGCCGCCTTCCTCATAACGCATCAGGCACTGCTCGAGCTGCCTCAGCGCCTCCCCGCCCGCGGCATGCTCCCGTTCCAGATCGGCGACGATCGTGGCCGCTTCCCCGCCGCGGCTGCGCATGGCGCTGAACAGATAACGGTCCTCCTTGGGATGGTGCATGCGCTCGGAGAACGTATCGAGGTAGTAGATCATCGCAGCGAACACGCGCGGGTTGATCTTCGCCTTGCGCGCGCGGATCCTGTCCACGAGGTATTCCATGCCGTGCAGAATCGCCGCGATCGAGCGGTGTTCGTCGCGAATGATGGTCAGCGCTTTCGGCATCAGGCTCCCCGCTTGGATCCGGCCGTGACCGCTGAAGGCATGATGACGATCCAAGCCGCAAACACGTCCCACATGCCCCAGTGCTGCCAGTTGGCGCCTGCTGCGGGTTTGGGGCGATCGCCGGAAACAGTCAGAGTGGGCATGGCCGCCCTTGTCTATCCATCACACGCCGCTAATTTCGCAGACCGGGCGGGGAGTGGCTTGATGCAGATCAAGCCAGGTCCAAAAAGGCCGCGCTCCGTCGCTTTACGTGCACACGCTGGCGAACGGCGGATTCCTTGTGCCGGCCCATCTGTGATAGCGTAACGCAGCTTTTCGCGCCGGCCGGCAGGACGGCTCCGGCGCATACCAGAACTTCCACGATTCCATGCTCGAAGCTGCCCATCTCGAGTGCGTACGGGGCGAGCGCACGCTGTTCAGCGGCGTCGGCTTCTCGCTCGCCCCAGGCGCGCTGCTGCGCGTCACCGGCGCCAATGGCAGCGGCAAGACGAGCCTCGCCCGCATGCTGTGCGGGTTGCTCGAGCCCGCCGCGGGCGAAGTGCGGTGGAAAGGCGAGAACATCCGCGCGCTGCGCGAGGAATACTGGAGGGTGCTTGCGCACGTCGGCCACGCCAACGCGCTCAAGGACGACCTCACGGCGACCGAGAACCTGGCTTTCACCTGCGGCATCGCGGGATTGAACGTGGCGCACGGGCGGGTGAATGCCGCGCTCGCGCGCTTCGGGCTCGCCGGGCGGGAACGGCTGCCGGTGAGAGCGCTCTCGCAGGGTC
>Ga0184637_10001034_pt1 | contig 19395 bp, 11 predicted proteins | sample PLM3_127_b2_FD_133143 | JGI IMG/M metagenome (GOLD analysis project Ga0184637, IMG submission 133143) | Groundwater sediment microbial communities from an aquifer in East River, Colorado, USA - PLM3_127_b2 | ecosystem: Environmental > Terrestrial > Soil > Riparian zone | place: USA: East River... | reverse complement strand
TCGGCATCATCGGCGCCATGGACGGTCCGACAGCCATCTTTGTCACCAGCAAGTACGCCCCCGAGATCCTGGGTGCTGTCTCGGTGGCGGCGTACTCGTACATGTCGCTGGTGCCGCTCGTGCAGCCGCCGATCATGCGGGCCCTGACGACGCAGGCCGAGAAGCAGATCGTTATGCCAGCCGTACGCGCTACGGTATCGAAGCGCACGAAGATCCTGTTCCCGATCGTCGTTACGATCATCGGCTCTATCATCGCGCCGCAGGGGACTCCACTGCTGGGCACGGTGATGCTGGGAAACCTGATGCGCGAATCGGGAGTCGTCGAACGGCTGGCGAACACCTCCGCCAACGAGATAACGAACATCGTCACCCTGCTGCTCGGCATCTCTATCGGCGCGACGATGGAGGGCGGGCGCTTCTTGAACCTGCAGACGCTGACGATCTTTGCGCTCGGCTTCGTCGCGATCTGCCTGGACACGGTGTGTGGTGTGCTGTTCGGGAAGCTGATGTGCGCCGCGACGGGGGGAAAGATCAATCCGCTCATCGGAGCGGCGGGCATCTCAGCCTTTCCGATGGCGGCACGCGTCGTCCAGACCGTGGGCCAGCGCTACAATCGACGCAACTACCTCCTCATGCACGCCATGGGGGCGAACACCGGCGGCCAGCTGGGCAGCATCATGGCGGCAGCGATCATGCTGTCGGTGATCGCCGGCCTGGGGCTGGTCTAGCGGGGTCTGGCGACCCAGAACGGTTGGAGCACTGATGGCGAAATCGCGGGCCGAGCTCGAGGCGAAGCTGCGTGGGATCGAAGAGCGAGTGCTTGCCAGCGACGCGCGCATGGTCGAGCGCCAGCACGACGAAGGCAAGCTGACCGCGCGCGAGCGGGTGGATCGGTTGCTGGATCCCGGCTCATTCGTCGAAGAGTTCATGTTGGCTGAGACCCAGGTCACCGACTTCGGGATGGCCGAGCGACGTCTGCCCACCGACGGCGTCGTAACCGGCTACGGCACCATCGATAGCCGGCCCGTGTACGTGTTCGCGCAGGACCGCACCGTGCTGCAGGGGGCGGTCGGCCAGGCCCACGCGGAGAAGATCGCGCACACCATCGACGCGGCCTCTAAGGTAGGCGCACCGGTCATCGGGCTCTACGACTCAGTAGGAGCGCGCATCCAGGAAGGCTTGGATGTCACGAAGGCGATCGGCAAGATCTTCTACTCGAACAGCGTCGCGAGCGGCGTCGTGCCCCAGATCAGCGCGATCATGGGTCCCTGTATCGGTGTTGCGTCGTACTCGCCTGCTCTCACCGACTTCGTCTTCATGGTCCGTGGCACGAGCCAGATGTTCATCACGGGCCCCGGCGTCATCAAGGAGGTGACGGGCGAGGAGGTGACGATGGAGGACCTCGGGGGCGCGAAGGTGCATTCGGAAGTCTCGGGTTGCGCAGACGTGGTCGCGGCCGACGACGACGAGTGCCTGGCCGGTATCCGACGACTGGTCGCCTTCTTGCCCTCGAGCTGTGCCGAGCAGCCGCCGCGCGTCGAGACCGACGACGATCCGGACCGCCTCGTCGAGGACCTCGCGACCATCGTACCGGAGGAGTCGCGCAAGTCTTACAACGTGACGAATGTCATCAAGCGGCTGGTGGACGCGGGCGATTTCTTCGAGATCAAGCCGCGGTTCGCGCGCAACATGGTGGTCGGGTTCGGCCGCATGGATGGACGAACCGTCGGTTTCGTGGCGAACCAGCCGGGCTGGCTCGCCGGCGCCATCGACGTTGACGCGTCGGACAAGGCTTCGCGGTTCATTCGCTTCTGCGACGCTTTCAACATCCCGATCGTCACGCTGGTCGACGTGCCGGGGTTCCTCCCCGGCGTCGCGCAGGAGAAGATGGGCATCATTCGCCATGGCGCGAAGATGCTGTTCGCCTACTCCGAGGCGACGGTTCCCAAGATCACCCTCTACCTGCGCAAGGGTTATGGGGGCGCTAAGCAGGCGATGTGCACACGAGAGCTGGGTGCCGACCAGTTGTTCGTCTGGCCGGGCGTAGAGCTGGCAGTGATGGGGGCCGAGGGGGCGGTCAACGTGCTGTACCGACGCGAGATCGAGGGCGCCGAGGATCCTGCCGAGGTGCGTCGCCAGAAGATTGCCGAGTTCAACGAGCGCTTCTCGGGGCCCTTCGATGCGCTCTCGAAGCAGTTCGCCCACGCGGTGGTCCGCCCCGCGGAGACCCGCGCGCGGATCATTCGGGCGCTGCGAGTGTTGGCCAACAAGCGCGAGGACCGCCCGCGTAAGAAGCACTCCGTCATGCCCGTGTGAGCGCGGACTCCCTGCTCGAATTCTTCCGGGCCGCAGGCAAGCTGAAGGCCGTTCGCCGCCAGGGCTGGGTGGATCGCGGTGTTCCCGACGCCGAGTCGGTCGCCGATCACACGTTTCGCACGATGGTCATGGCGTGGGTCCTGGGCCGCGAGGCCGGCATGGATACCAACCGGCTGCTGAAGCTCATGCTGCTCCACGATCTGCCCGAGGTCGAGGCGGGCGACGCGACGCCCTACGGCAATGTCCTGAGCGGTACGGACGAGCTTGCCCGCGTCGTTCCCCGTTGGCGTGAGCTCGTATCCCCAGAGCAGATCGCCGCTGCCAAACGGCAGAAGCAGCTGGCGGAAGAGCGGGCGCTCGGCGAGCTCGCGGGGGTCCTGCCCGACGCGCTCGCAGCGGAGCTGCGCGAGGTCTGGCTCGACTACAGCGAGCGACGTACGCCTGAGGCGCGGTTCGCAGCGCAGATCGACAAGCTCGAGGCGGCGCTGCAGGCGATTGAGTACCGGGACGCCGGCCACGATGCCGACGTGGAGAACTTCCTGGCCACCGCACGCGAGGCTGTGGAGCATCCCGTGCTGCTCGCCCTGCTGGCCGAGATCGAGGCGGCCGCCAACGGCTGATTCGCGATCATCCGGTACTTCGGGACTTCAACTGCCTCTAGCAGTTCGCGTACTCTGGCCCAGCATAACAATCACGACCGAGAATAACCTGCCCTCGGGTCGTGGACGGCAGGGTGGGTCGCGAGCGGCAAAGAAGGGAACGAGAGACTCGCACGCCGGTCGAGGTTGTCCCGCGTCACGTCCCGAAGAGGTCAGTCAGGGCCTTTGCCGGCCGGCTCGGGCGTTCCCATCCCCAGACGGTCTGCGATCGTAGCCTGAAACTGTGCTTTCGCTTCAGGCGTCTCGTCCAGGATCGTCGCCAGAGTCAGCCCGCTGATTACAAGACAGGTGGTCGGCTCGATTGCCTGGACAGTCGCGGTACGCGCGGTACGCTCCAGGATGGCTATCTCTCCGAACACCTCGCCAGGACCCATCACCCGAAGCCGCTCGTCCTTGTCGTTCCGGCGCTCCAGGACCTCAGCGCGCCCCGTGCGAATCACGAACAGTCCGACACCCAGGTCGCGCTCGCGGACGATCACTTCGCCATCGCTGTACGATCGCTGCTGGGCGACCGAGGCGAGCGAGTTGAGCTGCTGGGTATTCAGCTCGTGGAACAACCGCACATTGGCGAGAAACTGCGTGACATCACCACTGACTTTCCGCAAAGTCGGGCGCGTTACGATCACCGGCCGGGTGACGCGACCTGCGGTTTCCTGAGCTATGCTTCCATGTCGCAGCCGGTCGAGCCCACCTCTTCCATGGGTAGCCATTACCACGACATCGACTGCCGGGGCGGCCGCCTCAATGGCGTGTCCGGGCGCGTCGACCCGGACCTCGACCTCCACCTCCAACCCTCCCGCGGACAGCGCCGCCGCGGCTCCGCGCAGATACGCGGCTGCGTCGCCCCGCTCTCTCTCACTGGCGACAGCGCGCAACAACCGCACAGTGCGGAGCGGCCGGCCCGCCAGGGTCTCGACCAGCAGCAGGGCTTCCTCCGCTAGTGATGAGCCATCTAGGGGCGCCAGGGCGCTATCGAGGGTCGTGGGCAACGTTGCCGCCGGCCCAAATAGCAGCACCGGAGCTGTGCCCTCCAGCACCATCCGGTCGGCGACGCTTCCGAAGACCAGTCGTGCCAGACCGGTGCGGCTGTGGGTTGCCATGACAACCAGGTCCGGCTCGACCTCGATCGCGTAGTTCAGCAGCGCGCTCGCGACGCTGCCGTGTAGCAGAGCCACTCGGACGGGCAGGCTCTCCGCTTCGAATTGACCAGCGAGTTGTGCCAGCTCTTCCCTGGCTTCGGATTCCAGCGCTTCCATCATCTCAACAGTGATTTCCGGCGGGACCGGCTCGTCGCTGAGGTGGTGAATGCCGGAGGTGTCGTCGACGACGCGCGCGAAGATAACCTCGGCTCCGTGCGCCGTGGCGAGCGCTCGTACGATCGGGAGAACCTGCGCGCTGAAATCGGAACCGTCAGTTGGGACCAGAATCCGCCGCAACATAGCCTGCCCCCCTGTGCGCAGCTGGGTTCCTCAGGTGGCGCTCATTCTACTACCCAGCCGGCTTTCGAAGGACCCTCGTCGGGAATGAAGCGACCGCCTCGGCCTAAAGCAGCCCCAGGACGTGCCAGTAGGGGACGGAGAGCGCAAGCCCGATGAGGGTCAGGCCCGCGTACGCGAAGCCGACCCGCTGAGCCTGTGCATGAGAGTACAGGCGCCCGTCAGTTGCAGAGTAGGCGACGAGGTAGCTGGTTGTCTGCTTGGGGATCAGCCAGAGGGAAGAGGTCGCGAGGACTATGGCCACCACGACCCATGGATCGAACCCCAGCGCCGTTGCGGCGGGAATCAGCGCGAGGCTCAAGACGAGCACGCCTTGCTCCTTTGACAACACCAGCTGCACGAGTAGGCTTACGCAACCGAGGGCGAGGACGAAGAGGAGAGGAGAGGCGCCGACCAGGGCGACCTGTGCCACACCCTCCCCCACGGCCCGGTCCAGGCCGAGGGAGGTGGCGACACGCGCGATGCTGAGGGCCACCCCATACCAGATCAAGAAGTTCCAGTCCAACTCCCGGAAGGACCGCTGCTCGAAGTTGCCGGTCGCGATAGCGCCGAGAAGCCCCAGGACAGCCACGAGCGCAACGTCCAGCTTGAGGGCCGAGCCGGCGAGCCAGCCGGCCACCGTCAGGCCAAGCACGACGATCATGGCGATCTCTCGGCGCGTGAGAGGACCGAGCACCGCGAGCTGCACGTCCAGCCGATCGCGGGAACGAGCCTGGCCAGCGCCCGGGCGGAGGACCACGAAGAGCGCCCCGAGGGAGGTAATCGCCAGGAAGAGGCCGAGCGGCGCAGCGGCGATGAACCAGTGGATCCAGTCGAATCGCACCCGGCTGGGCTCGGGGAGCAGGCCCCAGGCCAGCAAGCACACAGAAGCCCCGTTCAAGAACATGAACATGAGCGGACCCGAGCCGATCATGGCCGCCAGTCCGAGCGCTGCCGCTGCTGGCTCGCGGTCGCGGAGCCGTGAGGCCCCAGCTACGGCCAGGGCCAGAGGGCCGGTCAGCGCGGTGCGCCCCTTGTTCTGTGGGAGGAGCGCGACAGCAGGATTCCGGTCAGCAGCAGGCCTCCCGCTTGCCAGAGCAGGCCTGGCGGCATGCGACGCACCACCACCAGGCCGACGCGCAGCAGGAACCCGGACCGCGCGATGGCGGCGCTGAGCCCCAGGACAGCGACCACAAAGAGCCACTCCATCGAGGCAAACCCGGCCACCGCCACTGATGGCGCCGCCAGTCCGGCCAGAATCCATAGGGCGATGAGCCCAAAACCCACGGCGAAATCGGGCAGCGTATCGTCGAGACGGATCACGACCGCTGCCACCAGGAAGAACAGGAAGGCCCATCCTGGCTGGGAGGCAGCAACGAAAGCCCCGGCTCCAATGAGGCCCGCTGCAGCAGCGATCACCAGGAGCGTCCGTCCCGAGGGCGGGCGCGCCCCCGGCGCGCCGGCGCTGATGCCGTAGCGCAGCCCGCCGAGGCCGGGCAGGGCCCCGTCCGGCGCCAGCCGCGCGACCTCAACAGTCAGGCGCTGCGCGCTCGCCGAATCGTTCCCCACGAGCGCTCCGCCGAGGGCCCGGCGCAGCACGTTGGCGGCAGCGGCGGCATCTCCGCGCTCCTCGTAGAGCGCCGCCCTGGCCAGCGCCAGCTCGGGGTCCGCGCTGGCCTCCTCGTCGCTGATGCGCTCGACCCAAGCCATCGCCTGCCCGCGCTCGAGCCGGGGCACTGCGCGGACCGCCTGGCTCAACGCCGCGAGCCAATCGGACCCCGAGCCGTACCGCGCCAGCAGAGAGAGAGCTTCCTCCCAGCACTGGGCGTGGACAAGGCGGGCCGCTGCCTCGTGCGCGAACTGGCGTTGCCTCTGCGCTCCGGCCTCGGACTCGAGGCGCTGCTTCAGCGCCGAGCGGATAGGCGCACCAAGATCGCCGGCCGTCGCACCCAGCTCCCGCAGGTCCGTCGCCACCTCGTTGGCGTCGTCGGCAAAGACGGTCTGGAGCACGGCGGGCGACGGGGTATCCAGCATGCTCGCTTCCAGCACGCGCCTCCGCCGCCCCTCCGGCAGCCGGCCCAGGGCCATCTCTACGTTCTGGGCGATGGCCTGCCCACTCTCCAGCCTCGCGACGTCGGCCCCTCGGAGTCGCCGGCTCAGCGTGGCGATGATGGTTTCCGCAACAGCCGGCTCTCGCCGAAAGAGCTCGAGGAACTGGTCGCGCTCGAGCCTCAGCACCTCAGCGTCCGCATCGGCGCGCACGCTCGTCGAACGCGGGTCTCCGGTAATCAACCCCATCTCGCCAAAGTAATCACCGGCCGTAAGGGTTCCCAGGCGTGTCTCGCCGTGCCCAGCGGCGGAGGAGACGAAAACACCGCACGTGCCGCGGAAGACGACGTAGAGCGCGTCGGCGCCCTCGCCCTGGCTGCACACCGGGGCGCCGGCCGGGATACCGACGACGTCGACGCTTGCCGCGAGCCGGGCAAGGGCGAGCCGGTCAAGCGCCGTGAACAGCTCGACCCGAGCCAGCAGGTCAGCGTGCGACACGTTCAGGGCTTCGGTCACGGAACGTCCCCTGACACCTTTAGCCCGGCTTGCGCCTCGGACTGTCCCCGGCGGACCAAGAATCAGGGCGTTAGCCTACCCTGGTGCTCGCTGCGGCTTCAACCTTTGCCCATGACCAGAAGCCCACGCTGTCTCAACCCCGATGTCACTCGCCGTCAACCATTTATCGTCAACTTTTCCCACGTCCGTGCTATATTGCCCCGCTCGGAAGACCCTTAAGCAACACAAAGAGCGAGGAGGACCGCTTGACGATCGTGGGCTCCCATAATCGTCGGCCACGGGGCCTACGTTTGCTTCTCGGCGTCGCCACGGCGGTCGCGCTCGTGGCCGGGGTCTTTCCGGCGGCGCTGTTGCCGACCCCGGCGTTCGCCGCGACCTTCACCGTGACTAACACGAACGATAGCGGCGCTGGCTCGCTAAGACAGGCGATCCTCGACGCCAACGCCACTGCGGGCGCGGACACCATCGCCTTCAACATCCCTGGGGCCGGTGTGCACACGATCGTGCCCACCACTCCCCTCCCTCTTGTCACGGACCCGGTGCTCATCGACGGCTACACGCAGCCAGGATCCAGTGCAAACACGCTGGCCACTGGCAGCAATGCAGTTCTCACGATTGAGCTGGACGGAAGCATGTTGGCAGGGACAGCCGATGGTTTGCATATCACCGCAGGCAACAGCAGGGTGCACGGGCTGGTGGTTCGTAGTTTTGGAACTCCGCAGTCTCCTGCCGGGGTGAGCGGGATCGTTCTGAGTTCAATAGGGGGGAACGTCGTTGAGGGCAACTTCGTCGGCGTTAACGCCAGTGGCAGCACGGCCATGGGTAACGCCAACAGCGGGATCGGCATCAGGAGCGGGACGAACAACAGGATTGGTGGAACGGCAGCCGCGGCGCGCAATGTCATCTCGGGCAATGGCTGGTTCGGCGTTGATATCTGCTGTGACCAGTCCAATTCGGGCGGGAACGTCGTGCAGGGTAATCTCATTGGCAGCGGCGCGGGCGGCGCCACTCCTGTGGGCAATAGTCTCGGCGGCGTGCGCATCGGCTACTCGCCGAACAATACGATTGGGGGCCCAACGCCCCAAGAACGTAACGTCATCTCTGGCAACGGGTCTGGAGTCCAGATCGCTGAATCCCCGGCGACTGGGAACCGGGTGCAAGGCAACTACATCGGCACGCAAACCGACGGAGCCACGGCACTGCCTAATACTTTGTCCGGCGTTTGGATTTTCAATGGGGCCACCAACAACGCGATCGGAGGAGTCGCTAACGGCACTGGAAACATCATCGCCTTCAATGGTGATGATGGTGTCCTCGTCGGAGGCGGAGCGTTCGGACTGGAAACAGGTAATACCATCCGGGGCAACGCGATTTTCTCTAACTTGGGGTTGGGGATCGATCTGTGGCCCAACGGCGTGACGGCCAACGATAGTGGTGATGCCGACACCGGGCCCAATAACTTCCAGAACTTTCCGGTCCTGACGTCGGCCCTCGCCGGCGGCGGCTCGGTGGCGATCACCGGCACCCTCAATAGCACGCCCAATACCAATGGCTTTCGGCTCGAGTTCTTCGCCAGCCCATCGTGCGATGGGTCCGGCTTCGGCGAGGGCCGGACGTTTATCGGGGCGACCACGGTGAATACCAACAATGGTGGCAATGGGGGCTTCTCCGCTGGATTCTCGGCACCGGTGGCAGTGGGAGACCAGATCACGGCCACGGCGACCTCGCCGGGCAACGATACCTCCGAGTTCTCCCAGTGCCTCCAGGCGGGGGCACTGACCCCCACGCCGACCAGCACTCCGACGCCCTCTGATCTGTTTGCAGGGCCCAAGGGGCAGGCGAGTGGGTCCATCGCCGCCCCGGCGATCGCCGCTCCCACGGACCCTGCCCCCCCATGCACCGCGCCCGTACCGGTCAGCTCGACAAATCCAGACGGCACGCCCCTTGCGGACTCCGATCTAGACGGTCTACCGGACCTTTGGGAGATTTGCGGGGTGAGCCTCGACCCCGACGGTTCAGGCCCACTAGTGGCGGTCACGATCCCTCTGAACCTCATGGGCGCCCGCCCCGATCGGAGGGACATCTTCGTCCGCCTCGATTGGGAGGCGGCGTCGGGCGGCCATGGCAGCCACCAGCTACTCAAGAAGGCGCTAGAGAACGTCGTGTTTGCCTACCGGGCCCAGGGCATCGAGTTACACATCGACCATGGCGTCAACAGTGTGAATTCCCCAGTGGAGTTCAGTCAGGCGCGCGAGGTCGCCCACAACACTTGTATCGGAGACACGGACGCTAACGAGAACTACATCTGGGCGCGGCCGGCCAACGTTCTGGGGGGCGTCTATTTCGATGACATCAAGAACGCCACGTACGCGGCCGGCCCGCCCGGCTTTCGAGATTCCGGCAGATGGCCAGCCTTCCGCTACGGTATCTCCGTCCACGCCCTGTGCAAGGATCCGGGAGTCCCCAGGACCAATGCAGGCGTCGTTCGTGGGATTCCCGGGGTCGATTTCCTCATTAGCCTGGGCGGGTACACGAACGGCGTGGGGAGCGAGGGTGAGCAGACCGGCGCCTTCATGCACGAGCTCGGCCACATCATGGGCCTGCGGCACGGAGGCAACGAGAACAAGAATGGGAAGCCGAACTACCTGAGCATCATGAACTACGCGTTCGCCATGCCAGGCTTGATCGGTGCGCCCTACACCTACGACTATTCGCGGGCGGCCCTTGTTCCCCCCCTTGATGAGGCGAGCCTGAGCGAGGGAACGGGCATCCCTGGGATCGCCTCGGGGCTTGGCACGCGGCAGTGGTGCAAGACGACGGGCAACGCCGGTGGATTCGTGGACGACACCAGCCCCACCAGTGTCAACTGGAACTGCAACCTGAACGCCCAAGGCAGGGCCATCATTGACACCGTGAACGTCGCCTATGACATCAACGGCGATGAGCGCTGCGTCAAGCCGGGCGACTCGGCGCTCAACACTCCGGCGAATAGCTTGGATGAGGTGGTCGGACAGGCCATCTTCGCGGGTGTGCCCAATCCTTCGGTGCCATCCAGCCGCACTTGCGAATCCAGCGCGATTCCAAACGACGAGCAGGGCATGAAGACAACTGATCCGGCGCCGCCGACTGTCCACAGTGGCTGGCACGACTGGGTGAGCCTTGTCTATACGGGTGGAGGAGTTGTCGGCGCTCTCGGGCCGGGCCAGGAGCCGCCGCAGGGTCCCGCGACCAGCCCGATCTCCGAGGGTCTTCCCGGGGAGCACCTCGACCCCAACCAGGCGAAGGACATCCAAATCCCCGTCGAGATCGACGTCACTCCGGGGGACCCCAACAACACCGTGGACCTCGGCGGCAAGACAGGCAAGGCCAACGTAACGGTGGCTATCCTTTCGAGGCTGGGAACACCGGCAGAGGCGGGTTTCGACGCCACGAAGGTCGATGCGCTGTCGGTGAGGTTCGGGGCCTGCGGCAGCCCGATGAATGGGAAGGAGATCCACAACATGGGGCACGTTCAGGATGTCAACAGAGATGGCGTGCCCGATCTCCTCTTCCACTTCGACGTGATAGATACGTTTATCACCGCTACTACTACCCAGGCGTGTTTGACCGGCAGGATGACTTTCCAGCGGAGCATGCAGATCGGTGCGCTTGCCCCCATAACCCCGGGGAATAGATAAAAGAGGGAGGTTTTCCGTGAGGATTCGAGAGCTGTCGAGCATCAACGAAGCACGAGAGCGACTACTCCTACGCGTTGCAGCCGCGGCGCTTCTGTGCGCCTCTCTCTGGGTGGCGGTCGGGCGTGACGCGCGGGCCGGGGACGACGGCGGCGATGGCCCGCCGGCCGGATCGGTCTGTACAGGAGACCCGGGCGGATTCCCGAACGGCTCCGCAACGGGGGGTGGCTCCCTGGTGAGCGGGCAGCTTCGCCTGTCGACCAGCGGCAACGTACATCTTGTGAACAGCGTCGCACGGCAATCGGAGTTCACCGTACAGTTCGACAACGTCGGCCTCAACAGCCTCGATGGGAAAAAGTTCAAGGCGACCGTGATCGACGGACTCGTGATCTGCCGTACGCCAGATTCAACTACTCCGCCCGGGACGCCCAATTGGACGTCGTTCAGGGCGCAGGGCGTGCTCGAGGGATCATCCGTCACGCACTGGATGCTGGTGGACATCGGCGACTGGGGCCAGGGCGGCGCCGGGACCGCGGACAGCGTGCAGATCTTACTCGGCACTTGTGGCACACCGGCGACTTGCCTGGTCTACGACTCGGATTCCGACTTCGGCGGGCTGGCTGACCCCAACACGATCGCAACGGGCAACTACCAGGTCCGGTAGCGCCTCGCGTCGTTTTGTCTCGGGCCGCCCGCCTCTGGGCGGGCGGCCCGAGACATCTCACTCCGCGCCTGCAGGTTAGAGCGCGTGATCTCGTGCACGCCGGGCCTTGCTGGCCTGGGGCGCGGCGAGCCCGGCAAGGGCTCGCTTCGCTTGGTCGAGTTCCGCGATATCCCCGAGTTGGGCAAGGCGCTCCTGGCTAGACTCTAGCAGCTTCCGCGCATCAGCGAGGTCCCCCCCCGCTACAGCAACCTCGCCCAGGACTCTTTGCGCCACAGCCTCGTCGAGAGCCGAATCCGCTTCGCGGGCGCATTCCAGGGCGATTTCGGCGGCGTGCACAGCGGCCCCGAGATCCCCGGTCGCCAGCTCCGCATGGGCGAGGCAGCGGTAGAGCTCGGACAGATATCGTGATCGGCCGAGGACGGAAAACCGTGCTTTCGCGTCCAGCAGGTCTGCGCGCCCCTGCGCGACGCTGCCGGCCATGACGCGGGCGATGCCCACGCCCATGAGGGCGAGCGCTGCCTGGGACTCGGCGCCGAGCCCAGTCGCCATCTCGAAGGCCCGCTGCTTGGAGGCGATGGCCCGTTGGAAGTCGCCACGGAAAAAGTGCAACTCGCCCATATTGTTGTGAATGATGGCAGCCAACCAGGGATTGCCGACCCGTTCGACGAGAGAGAGGGCCAGCCCATATTCGGCGAGGGAGTCGTCCCAGCGGCCCATGCGACGGTACAGCGACCCGAGGTAGTTGCGAACATCCGCGGCGCCGGCGACGTCGCCAAGGCGCTCGTAGATGGGCAGACACCGCTCGTACATGGCGGCGGGGGAGCGGAGATCGCCGCTGAAGGCCAAGGCCGCGGCAAGCAACTTCAAACCGTGGGCGAGGACGTCATCAGCGCCAAGCCGCTCCGCGATCTCGACAGCGCGGGAAAGGGAGCCGATGGCCGCGGGGTAGTCGCCAGTCCGGCTATAGACATCGCCTATCTGCACCCCGATGTGCGCCGCCTGCAAGTCATCTTCCCCTCCAAGCTCCCGCATGCCCTCTCCCAGCGCGTCCAGCGCGTCGGCGTACTGGCCCTTGCGGGCAAGCGTCCTGCCCACCTTCCACTGGAGCCGCGCATGATGTTCCGGTTGGGGCTGACTGCGCTCCTGGGCGGTGCGAAAGCGGCTGAGGGCGTCATCATACTTACCCGTCAGCATCTGGACCTCCCCCATCCGCTCGAGGACCTCGGCGGCCCCCACTGGCCCAGCCACTTGGCTGGCCCGTTGGAGGGCCGAGTCGTACAGGGATAGGGCCTCATCGTTCGCGAAGAGGCCGCTGGCGCGATCCCCCGCCCGCACCAGCCAGCCCAGCGCCTTCTCGTCCCGATCGCTTCGGGCGTAATGGAAGGCCAGCTCGTCTATGAACTCGTCGGCGCGATCTGCGTATAGCTCCTCGATGGCTTCTCCGACCGCACCGTGGGCGACCCGGCGATTCGCATGCAGCAACGTGCCGTACGTCACCTCCTGGATCAGGGGGTGGCGGAAGCTGTAGCTGCGCTCGGGGGATGAGGCCTGCAGCTCGATGAAGGACCTCGCCTCGAGGGCCTCCAGGTCGGCCACGAGCGTGGGACTCGCCGCGAGGCGCTCGATGACAGGCCCCCAGAAGGTCCTGCCAACGACCGCCGCCGCCTGGAGGGTGCGGCGCGGCCCAACGCTGAGACGGTCCAGCCGGGCCCGCAGCACCTCCTGGACCGTGGCGGGCACCGCCAGATCCACGGGGCCCCGGGCGCGCCACAGGCCGTCGGCCCGCTCGACCCCACCCGACTCTTTCAGGGAGCGGGCGACTTCCTCCGTAAAAAAGGGATTGCCCGCCGTTTTCGCGAGGATCGACTGCAGCAACGGGCCATCTGCATCGCCGCCCAGGCATTGAAGGACCAGGGCGCGAGCCTCCGCCTCACCCAACGGCTGCAGCTCGATGCGCGCGCATGGCCACGGCGGGTCCCAATCGGGGCGGCAGGCGCCGATGAGCAGGCACGAGAGGTTCGGGACGTCGGCAACCACCTCCCCCACCACTGCCGCACTGGCGCTATCCATCCAGTGCAGATCCTCCAGCAGGATGACGAGGGGCGCGCCCTCACAGCGCCCGGCCACGACCCGGCGAACAAGATTGACGAGGACACGCCGTTTGCTCTCGGGATCGAGGGACGAGCGGGCGCCGTACCCCAGCACTTCGAGGAGGAGGTCGACAGCTATCGGATCAGGCCGCTCGCCCAGTCGCGCGAGGCCACCCCCGATCGCGATGCGAGCTTCCTCCTCCCCTGCGCCGCTTTTGATGCGGAAGGCGCCGCGAAGCAGGTCGGCGACGAGTGCGTACGGCGTCGCCTGGTCAAAGGAAGCGCAGCGCGCCACGATGCGTTCGATGCCGGCCGCGATGCCTATGTCGAACTCTTTGAGCAGTCGGCTCTTGCCAACACCCGCGTCCCCGACGACGACAACGACGCCTCCTTTGCCTTCCATGGCCTGGATCAGGGCGTCGTGGAGGGCCGCCATCTCCCGTTCGCGCCCGAGGAGGTCGGTCGACTCGGACACCAACGGCTTGTCCCTGGGGCTGATGACCTGGTAGACGGGCACTGGCTCGGTTTTCCCCTTCACCGTGATCGGCGAGAGGGGCCTGAGGTCGAAGGCGTGGTTCGCGAGGCGGTAGGTGATCGCACCGGCGAGGATTTGGCCGGGCGGGGCCGCCGCCTCGAGTCGCTGCGCCACGTTCACGGTGTCGCCGACGACCGTGTAGGCCCCCTGCACCTCGCCGGCGAGGAGGCCGGCGACCACCTCGCCCGTATTGACGCCGATGCGGAGCGCCAGGCGCACGCCTTGCTCGCGCTCGAGATCGTCGTTCAGGCGGGCCATGGCGCTCTGCATGGCGAGGGCAGCCCGAATGGCGCGCTCGGGATCGTCCTCGTAAGCTACAGGGGCGCCGAATACAGCCATGATGGCGTCGCCGATGTACTTGTCCACGGTGCCGCCGTAGCGCTGGATCTGCCGGGACAGCGCGTTGAAGAAGGAGGCCAGGATGCGGCGGAGATCTTCGGGGTCGAGGCGTTCCCCCAGGGCGGTGGAGCCCGAGAGGTCGGCAAACATCACGGTTACGAGGCGGCGCTCCTCAGCAAGCGCCTCGGCTTCAACTCCCGGTACCTGCAGAGAGGGGCCGCTGAAAGGCAGCGGAGCGGCGGCCGCGGGTTGCAGGTTCGGTGCTGGAGGAGGGCCATCGCCGGGCAGAGCGGCGGGCAAGGCGACTGGCGCCCCACACTGCGGGCAGAATCTATTCGTTCGGGCCAGGGCCCGGCCGCAAGAGACGCACCTCGGGCGACCTACCCGCTGGCTGGTTCGCTCTCCCTGAACGGGCATCCCGGGGACCCTTCGCCTCTCCTGGACCAAGCGCGGGAGTGTATCGGTTCGACACGCAAGTATCGCGGATTAGACCCCTATCTGCTCGTCATGTGCGGGTCGAGAGCGTCTCGCAGTCCGTCTCCCAGGAACGTGAAGGCCATCATCGTGAGGGCGACGGCCAGTCCGGGGAACAGCACCTGGGTGGGCGCGGCGAAGATCGCCTGCGTCCCCTCCTGGATCATGCTTCCCCAGCTCGGGGTGGGCGGCGCGATACCGATCCCGATGTAGCTCAAGGCCGCCTCGGCGAAGATGGCTCTGGGGATATTGAACGTCAGATAGACGATGAGTGGGCCGGCGGCGTTGGGTAGCAGGTGGCGGAGGATGATGCGCGGGTTGGAAGCGCCCATCGCCCGTGCGGCCGTCACGAACTCGCGTTCCTTCAACACCAGCAGCTGGCCGCGGGTGAGGCGCGCCAGTCCCACCCAGCTGGCGAGCGCAATCGCCAGGAACATCATGTAGATGCCCGGTCCGAACACGGCGCGAAACAGGATGACAAGCAGCAGGACGGGGAACGCGTATATGACATCGGTAAAACGCATGAGGAGGTTATCTGTACGTCCGCCAAACATCCCGGCCAGGGCGCCAATTGATAGGCCGATGGCCAGCACGATGAGCTGAGTAAAGACGCCGACCGACATCGAGATGCGGGCCCCCCACACGAGGCGGCTCAAGACATCGCGCCCAAGCTGATCGGTGCCAAAGGGATGGGCGCCGCTCGGGCTAGCCGATATCAGCGCGTAATCCTGTTTGGCTGGGTCATACGGCGCGATCGCGGGCGCAAAGACCGCGATCAGCCCAAGCAGGAGTACGACGACCGCGCCAGCAACGGCGAGGCGGTTGCGGACGAGCCGCCTCAAGGCGTCCCGCCACAGTGTGCGCGGGGTGCGCAGCTCCTCCACGGCCTCCGGCGCCACCCGCACGATGTCCGGCGGGATCGCCATGCTCTCCCCTCTAGCCATATCGGACGCGCGGGTCGAGCACTGAGTACAGGACGTCGACGATCAGGTTGGCGATCGCGATAAGCAGCGTGTAGAAGAGCACCATGCCGAGGATCAGCGCGTAGTCGCGAGCGCCGATGGCCTGGACGAGCGTGCGGCCGACGCCGGGGACGCCGAAGATACTCTCGACGATGAAGGAGCCGGTGATGAGGTCCGCGGCGAGGGGCCCACTGAGCGTGATCACGGGGATCAGCGCGTTTTTCATGACGTGCCGCGTCATCACCCGGGCCTCCGACAGGCCCTTGGCCCAGGCAGTGCGAACGTAGTCCTGGTGAATGATGTCGAGGACGCTTGCCCGCGTGATGCGCGCGAGCAGGGCGGCGGGGGCCAGGGCGAGGGCCAGAGCAGGCATGAATACGCGGCTGAGAAAGGCCCAGAATTTCGGCCAGACCTCGTCAAGGCGGCCGGCGGCCAGGGCGTCCCACGCGGGAGCGGGCGACTGCCAGCCACCGGTGGGGAACCAGTGGAGGACAAGGGCAAAGAGGATGATCAGGAGGATGCCCGCGACGATGTTGGGGACGGACGCGCCGATGGTCGCAAAGCCTAGGGTGGCGTAGTCCACGATGGAGTTCTGCCGCAGGGCCGCGATCGTGCCGAGGGTGACTCCCAGTACCAGCGCGAACGCGAGCGCCATGATGCCCAGGGTGGCGGTGACCGGGAACCCCTCGAGGATGATGCTGGTGACGCTTCGGTCCTGGTTGGAGTAGGAGACGCCCAGGTCGCCGCGGAGCGCCCCTCCAAGGAACAGGACAAACTGCTCCCAGGCGGGCTTATCCAGGTTGTAGCGGCGGTTGAGGTTCTCGACGACTGAGGGCGCCAGGCGCTTTTCCTGGTCCCAGGGGCCCCCCGGCACGTTGTGCATGAGCACGAAGGTGATGAGGGCAATCGCAAGGAGCGTGGGAACGACCCACAGGATGCGCCGAGCGACATAGGGAAGCATCTACTGTTTTGCGATCCAGACCTCGTTCATGAATTGCCGCCCGGGCAAGGAGGACCCATCCATGCCCGTCAACCTCAGGCCCTTCACGTACGGCTTGTAGAGGAGAAAGTGCTCGGAGTGGGTCAGAAAAATCATGGGTGTATCGTTGACGACTAGCTCCTGGGCCTGGCTCCACAACTGGAGGCGGCGGCTGTCGTCGGGCTCCGACAGCGCGCGCCGCATGATCTCGTCGACCTGCGGGCTGCTGTACTGGGTATGGTTGTTGCCGCCGCCGGTCCCAAAGGTCTCCGGCAGCCAGTTGTCCGGATCGGGGTAGTCCGCGGTCCAACCGACGAAGGCGATGTGGTGCTGGTTCGAGTTCACGAACCTGCTGAACGCGGCGGACTCCATCGGCTCGAGGATGATATCGATCCCGAGGTTGTCCTTTAACTGGGCCTGGAGAAACTGGGCGCGCAGGGGGTTGTCGCCAGTGTTGGAGTACTGGAAGCTGATAGGGGGAATTCCTCGGCCCTCGGGGTAGCCGGCGTCAGCCAGGAGCCTTTTCGCGACCGCCGGGTCGAAGCTGTGCACATCCTTCCCCAGGTTCTCCTGGTAGCCGGGCATGCCGGGCGGGACCCACGAGTAGGCCGGTTTCCCCACGCCGCGCTGCACACTCTGGACGTACACCTCGCGGTCCACCGCCTTCGAGAAGGCAACGCGTGCCTCTTTCCGATCGAAGGGTGGGCGCTTCACGTTGAACTGGTAGGCGAAGGTGGTGAGGCGTGGGCCGCGCGCCAGTTGAGATCGGAGCTCGGGGTCCGACAGGACCTGTGGCACATTCGGCAGGGGGACCCGCGTACCATCGAGCTCGCCGTTCAAATAGGCGGCGTAGTTGGCGTTGGCGTCGGTGATCATGCGCAGGGTAATGACGGTCAGTGTGGGCTTCTTCCCGTAGTAGTGCTCGTTGGGGACGAGGGTGATGTGGTCGCTGTGGAGCCACTCGGTCATGCGGAACGGGCCGTTTCCCATGAGATTGCCGGCCTCCGTCCAGCGGTCGCCGTGAGCCTCGATCATGTCTCGGCGCACCGGAAACATCGGCCACAGGGCGGTGAGCTGCAGGAAGGTCGCGCGAGGCTCGATGACCTGGATCTGGAGGGTGAAGTCGTCGAGGGCTTTCACGCCCATTACGTCGCGGAGCCTCTGAAGCTCGGCCTCGGAGGGGGTTTTGGGGTCGTCTCTCGTCCCTTTCGCGGTGAAATAGTCCTTTCCACCGACGATGCTGAAATAGAAGGAGGCGTACTGGGACCCTTTATCAGGATCGAAAAGGCGGCGGATCGCGTAGTCGAAGTCTTTGGCGGTGACGATCTGCCCGTCATTCCATCGCACGTCGTTGCGCAAGCGATAGGTATAGGTCTTCAGGTCGAGCGAGATCCCGCCGTTCTCCAGGGTCGGCACCTCTCGGGCCACAGCGGGAACGAGCTTGAAGTTCTCGTCGAAGCCCAGGAGGCTGTCGAAAAGGGAACTGAGGACGGCAATGGCCGGATCCCAACTGGCGTATTGCGGGTCGAGCCCCGGTGGCTCCCCGGTCAGGCTGAAGCGGAACTCCTGGTTCTGGGCGAGGTTGGCCGAAGGAGGTTGGCCCGCCTGAGCGGGCGCTTGGGGCGCAGGAGGCTGGGGGCCGCAGGCCGCCGCAGCCAGTATAAGCGCGAGGAGCAGGGTGGAAGCCCAGTGGTGCGTGAGGGCGTGTCCCGTTCGCATGGCTCTCCTCCTTCGCTCGGCGTGTACTGAGCGGCCTACAGCGTACTACAGGACGATGGCACCGGCGGCTATTCAGATCGGCCCGCGGAATGGGTCAGGCTCTTGACAGAAAGCATGCCATGAGCGGTCTTTCTCTGCAGGGGAGGTCATCGTCCAAGAGGGGCAGGAGGGAATCGGGCCTTTCATTATCGGCACAGGCCGTGTGGCGGTCGTGCAGCAGCGTAGCGGGGGAGGGCAGCGGCTGCGAACGATGGGCAGCGGCGCGCGGTCTTAGATTGGCCTCCTGGCCGACCATTCCCGCGAACGGCCACCGTCCGAGCCACCGACCCGACCACTTGTTTGGTACTAACAGTATGGAGATTCAAGGACGCACTCGACGAGTCGCCGGAAATTGCAAAGCCCTGCGGACGTCTCCTGCTTTTGGCTGCGTCGCGCTCCTCCTCTCGGGGGGAAGGCGCGAAGCGGCCTAGCTCTATCGAGGCCGTCCCGATCGCCTCTAGGTCCTGCCTACGCGTGCAGGAACGCCGGGTTGTGAACTTAATGCGCCAAAAACTGGCGAATCCAGCGGCTTGATCCTGGTGAGCCGGGTCGACTTGTAGCTTGAAGGCCCGCCCGGCCTAGTCAACTTTGAAGAGGGCTTGGGGCGGCAGGACCTCATTCACGAGCTTGCCGCTCCTGAAGCCTGCGAACCCAGCGATGTCTACGCGGGGCGCGTGCACCCGTGCCAGGCGTGGCCAACGTTCCGACGCTCGCGTTCGATCCAGCATCGCTCCAACCTCCGCATCGCGCCCTGAAACCCCGCGCCAACGTATGATCCTTGCCCCCTAGCAGGCTGCTGAAAAACTCGGGCGGCTACAGAACGCATGTTCCCTACCGGGCTAGTGGGCCCATCGGCTACAACCATCCCAGCTTCGATGCTGGAGGCAGTGGTGCGAGGGAAGCAT
>Ga0184637_10001033_pt1 | contig 19409 bp, 17 predicted proteins | sample PLM3_127_b2_FD_133143 | JGI IMG/M metagenome (GOLD analysis project Ga0184637, IMG submission 133143) | Groundwater sediment microbial communities from an aquifer in East River, Colorado, USA - PLM3_127_b2 | ecosystem: Environmental > Terrestrial > Soil > Riparian zone | place: USA: East River... | reverse complement strand
TAGTCGTTGTCAAAGGCATCGCGATTGGCGAGGCCGTCCGACAAGAGGATGATCAACCGCTGGCTAAAGCCAGATGTTCCGGGGCCGGGGCTTGCCTCCTCGAACATGCGGATCGCGCGCTGGATGGCCTCGCCGGTGTTCGTCGCCCCTTCCGCTCCGCACGGGGAGGCCTCGATTCGGAGCGTCCGGCGGATCAAGTCATCCGGCTGGCCGGCGTCATGGAGCCCCTTGATCGGCGCCCGGACGACCGCGTGGCGTGAGAAAGACAACATCCCCGCGTGCTCGGGCAGGGTCGAGAACGAGATGTCGCGAATGAACTCGGCAGCCGCCTCTCGCGCCGGCACGATGGCCGGGTTGCCCGGCGTTCCGTTGCAGTTGGCGTCTTCGCCCATGCTGCCCGAGGCGTCGATCGCGGGCACGATCTCACGCGGGAAGCCGATCGCGATCGAGTGGGCAGAGACGTTGACCTCGCGGCGGCCGAAGACGGCGGCAAAGAAGGTCGGCACCGCCGTGGCCCGGTTCTGGGTGCGGCGGGTAGTGACCTCGACCGCATTCGGAAGGAGATCCTCCGGGCGGAAGGTGTGCGTGGCGAGGTCGTAGAAGCCGAGGACGACGTCCTCGGGGGCGTTCCGATTTCCAGGCCTAAGAACCACCGGCTCGCCGAGGACGAGGTTGTGGTGGGCGTATTCCTCGGCGCGGCGGAGAGCATGGTCGCGGGCGCCGAAGGCGAGCTCTTTGGCGGCAGCGAGCGCCGCCGCGTCGGCCGCGGTCTCGAGCTGGGTCCGGGCGGCGATCAGCATGCCTAGATCCACCGCGAGGGCGGCGATCCCCAGTAACACGAAAAGGCCCAGCGCGGCGGTCACCGCCACGACCCCCCGCTCCCTGCGCCTCTTCCCGCTCACGTCCCACCTCTCTTTATAAGTGCGAGTCCGTGATCCTCCCTGGCTCCTCCTCCCGGTCACCATACGAACCGCGAAAGGAGCTTGCAGCCGGTCTCCAGGCACTCAAATCGCAAAATTTGCCGATCTGCGTAAGAGCTGTATTTGAAGTCGGTTGCGTGATGACGCCAAGATATTACTGCAAGTCATAGTCGGCCGAGACCCGGGCTGAGCCCGCCAACGGGTCGTGTAATCATTTGGAGAAATTGGCGTTAGGTCGATGCCAGCGATTGGAGATGGCGGCGGGGCGAGGCAAGCGAAAGCGGATAAGACGGTTACGAAGAGAACGGGCGCTTCGGGGCTATTGGGCCCCCTTGCCGGTGAACATGACCCGGACGGTCTTGAACAGGATCCGGAAGTCCCCAGCGAGGGTCGAGCTCCTCAGGTAATCGAGGTCGTAGTCGAGCTTCTTCCTCACGTCCTCCTCGTTCGAATCGTAGCTGTGCTCAACTTGAGCGAGGCCGGTGATTCCGGGCGGTGGGCGTTCCGACGGGGGCCGACCAGGCTCATGTCGCCCCGGAGGACGTTCCAAAGCTGAGGGAGCTCATCTAAGCGCAGCTTGCGCAGGCATCTCCCCGCTCGGGTCACTCGCGGGTGGTGTTTCGCCGCCCATTGCGGGCCGCCGTTCTCGGCGTCGGGGTGCATCGTCCTGAACTTGTACATGAGAAAGGATGTCCCCTCGCCGCCATTCTGCCGGCGATCGCTCTGGCGAAGTTCGGCCCGCACCGGAATGACGTCGGCGCGCCGCTGAGCGCGCCGGCGATTGCGTCCCACTCGCTCTTGGGCATAGATGATGGGACCCGGCGAGTCGAGCTTGATGAGGACGGCGATCAGGAAGAGGAGGGGTGCGGTGAGGAGCAGGAAGGTCGAAGCCCCGGCGAAATCCACGAGCCGCTTTCCAAACCGGACCCGGAGCTTGCTCGGGTGGCCGCTGGGCGCCTCGGGTTCGAGAACGATGGGAGCAAGTGAAAGCTCCCCCGCTTGGGGCGGGAGTATGGCCGCCGCGGGGGAGTCACCGATTGAAATTGGGGTCGGGGTCGACGTGGGGATCTCCTAGCCAGGTGGGACTGGTTGGTGAACTAGCAATGGGCATGCCCAATCGGTGGGGCCTCACGCCCACCCGCGGGATGGGTGGTAATTGATTACTAAATAGAGCGTTGCGGGTGAGGGGGTGAATGCGGAGGGAGGAGCCCGGGGGGACCCGCAGGGTAAAAACGCCCCGGCAGGGACGCACCGTTGCGTCCATGGAGTCGGTCGGAAATCGAAAGCGAGGTCAGGCGTTGCCCAACCCGGTGGGTTCCGCTCGGGTGATCCGCTGCGGGCAGGGGTTGAACGTTTGGGATCGCCGGCCGGCTAGTGGGCGCCCTTTCGTCCCAACACCACCTGCACCGTGCGGAAGAGGATCCGGAAGTCCTGGGAAAGGCACAGATTCCGGATATAGGTGAGATCGTAGCTCAGCTTGTGGCGCACATCCTCTTCGCAGGCGTCGTAGCTACGCTCCACTTGCGCGAGCCCGGTGATTCCGGGGGGCACTCGCAGGCGCTCGACATAGTTGGGGATCCGCACCGCGAAATGGCCGACGAAATGCGGGCGCTCCGGGCGGGGGCCGACCAGGCTCATCTGCCCCCGAAGCACGTTCCAGAGCTGAGGAAGCTCGTCGAGCCGAAGCTTCCGGAGCCATTTACCGACTCGGGTCGCCCGCGGGTCATCCTTGAGCGCCCACACCGGGCCCATGCCATGCTCGGCGTCCACGATCATGGTCCGGAACTTGTGGATCCAGAACAGCCGGCCCTCGGCCAGAATCCGGCGGCGCTCGGCGGCGCGCTGTTCGAGCCCAACCGGGATCCGTTCCCGGCGGCGGTCACGGTAGCGGCGGTTCTGGCCGACGCGAATCTGGCGATAGAAAACGGGGCCCGGGGAATCGACGAGCACCATGAGCGCCACCAGACCGAAGAGCCAGGAGAGGAAAAACAGGGCGCTGCCCGAGACCACGATGTCGAATAGCCGCTTGGCCAGCACGGTGTTGAACGGCTTCCGCACCAGCGGCCCGGGTCGCCCGTTCTGGGGCACCTTGGTCTGTTTCCTGAGGATCTGATGCCTGAGAAAAGAGTCGAGGACTGGCGAGATCACCTAAAACAGACTCCGCGGAGGCAGGAGGTCGGCGGGGGGACCGGCCTGCGAGCAAACCGTTCGGCCTTGATTCTATCACATGCGCTCTTACGCCTGCAAACAGGCCCGTTTGGGGCTGCAGCAGCCGCCGGCGACCATTTCGCGCAAGCGGGGTTAGTAGTCGGTGGATGCGGGAAGGAGGGCCAGTTTTGCCGGGCGGCTACCAGAACCTGAGCCGCATCGCCACCTGGGGATTCGGGCCCGGAGCAAGGGTGAAGCCGGCACTCAAGTCTTCCGACCCGAGGGCGCGGGCCTCCCCCGCCTCCCCGGCGCCCGGCGGCTTCGGCGTGGCGAGTAGCGCGTCGAGAACATTCGCCCCCCAGACGCCGAGGGCGATGGCCGCGGCCAGGTTTCGTTGCTTGCGGGCATGGTCAGCGTCTCTGGCTTCCTCTTCGACCGCCGGCCGGAGCAGGACCAGCGCCTCGGGGTCGGCGAGCGGGTCGTCGTAGAGCGCTTCGGCCGCCGCCAAGCGGTTGGCCGCCTCGCTGTAGTGGTGCTCGGAGGCGACAAAAACTGTCCCTGCGGCGAGACCGCCGAAGAAGGCGAGCGCGCCCGCCACGGGTCGTCCGGCATAGTACTGGCCGAGACCCGGAACGATCGAACGCAGGAAGGCCTGTCCGCGATGCAGCGGTTTCATGTTGACGGTGAGATCGGTGAGACTGAGTTCCGCCCCGTCCATGCGCGGGGTCAAACGATAGGTATCGAGCAGAGACAGACTCCAGATCGCGGCGGTCAAGATCGTCCAGTCGCGGCGGGCGGCACGAGCGCGATCCGCGATCGCGGTTTCACGCGCGGATTCGAGCCGCAATGTGGTGCGCTCGGCGAGGGTCGGGGCGTTGATCGCCTCGTTGCCGGCGCGGTCGGCGTTGCTCTCGGCGTCCCGGCGACGGAACTCGGCGACCACGAGCCCGCCGACTCCCGCCACCCCGGCGGCGACAAAGCCGAACCCTCTCAGCTCGTCTCCTTGGCCGCGCCGGATTTCACCGAGGCCCGGCCAGGCGAGGGCAGGGAGCAAGACTCCGTTGTTGGCACCGGCCGCGGACTCGATCTCGAGTGGTCCTCCCCCGCCGGGAAAGCGCAAGACCCCGCGTTGCCGCTCGTAGCCGTTTGCCTTCACGTCGATGCGGAATGAGCCGGCCAGGTCGCCGGGGATGGTGAGCGGAGCCTGGCCTTGAAGCCGAGTGCTGCCCCGTAAGCTCATCCGCGCCCGCACCGGCTGGCTGTCGATGGTGTAAAAGCTCGACACCGGCTCTTCGGTGGCGAAGCCGGGGGGCTCCTCACCCAGCTCCTGGGCGCGAGCGGGAGCGGTCGTCAGGCCGGCGGTGGTGGCGATACCGGCGATGGCCGCGATCCCGGCGGCGAGAACGAGCGCCGCCCTGGTCGGCTCCGGTCGCGCTCTTCTCCCCGTTCGCGATCTTCGCCCCGCTGGTTGCACCTGCGATCTCCTCGATGGCCTACGCACTCGCCAGCGAGTCGTTCCCGAGCGGGAACCCGGCGGCGCGCAGGGCTTCCCGCATCGGTCCGAACCGAAAGCGCCCGAGGAGCACCTCGAGTCGCGCGGCCGTCTGGTGCAGGTTCAGGTAGTGGCTGAAACCACCGAAGCGGCCGCCCTGGATGCGGGGCTGCTCTGGGTCGAGCTCCCACGGGTGAACATTCACCACCGCCGGCTGGCCAGCGCGGTTGAGCTGGGCAATGGCCGCGACCGACCAAGCGACCGGGAACAGTCGCAAGTAAGCGCCGGAAGCGGCGGGGAGATTGACCCCTGCCACCCGCAACGTGGCCATCGGGAACTCTACCAGCCCCCCGGCAGTCTGGTGCGGGTGTCGGGGCGCGTCGGGGATACCATAGCGGCGGCGGCGGATTGGATAGACGCTCGAGTCGTAGCGGTAGCCCGCGGCCTGGATGCGCTCGAGACCCCATAGGCTGCGGGCGGTGATCGAATACGATGGTGCGCGGTAGCCAAGCACCGGCTCGCCGATCATTTGCTCGAGCAGGGCCCGCGCCGACTCGATCTCCGCCTGAAAAGCCGAGGGCTCCTGCTCGTACACCAGGTGGTGTGAGGAGCCGTGGGACGCCACTTCGTGCCCAGCGGCGTGGATCATGCGCACGAGCTCCGGCAAGCGTTCGGCGTTCCAGGTGAGGATGAAGAACGTGCCCTGAACGTCATACCGGTCGAGAAGATCGAGGACTCGGCGCGTCGAGCCGATGACCCGGCTGTCGAACCGCTCCCAGTCGCGACGATCGACGGTGGGCTCGAAATTGTGCACCTGGAAGTAGTCTTCCACATCCACGGTGAAGGCGTTGAGCACTTTCGGTTCGATACTCAAGAGCGCATGTCCATTCACTTACCCTTAGACCTCAGAAACTCCAGAGCTTGCAAGGCTCATTCCAACGCGGCGCGATCCTCTTCCAGGAGCCCATCGTACAGGCGCGCGACCGCTCGTGCCATTTGGGCGCGCGAGAATCGTTCTTCGACCCGCCGGCGAGCTTCCGCTCCCAGCCGCGCTCGGAGGTCGGAGTCGTCGAGGAGGCGAGTCAGGCCTTGAGCCAATCCCTCGACATCCCCGGGCGCGACGGTGAGCGCGACCGGCGATCGGTCGCCAATCACCTCCGGAACCCCGCCGACGGCGGTGACCGCGGCGGGAAGTCCCGCCGCCAACGCTTCGAGGAGCGCCAGCGGCAGACCTTCCCGGTACGAAGGCAGACAGAACACATCGAACGCGGGATAGAGGGCGGGCGAGTCGTCCCGGAGGCCGGGCAAGTGCAAACGGTCGGCAACGCCGAGCTTCGCCGCCAGCTGGCGCAGGGTGCGCTGCTCGTGCCCATTCCCGATGAGGAGAAGGTGAAGGCGAGGGCGGGCTGGAACGAGGCGGGCCACGGCCCGCAAGAGCACATCGTAGCCCTTCTCGGCGCTCAGCCGGCCGACCGACCCGATGATCTCGGCGTCCGCCGGCAGGCCGAGCAGAGCCCGCATCCGCAGGCGGAACGCGGGGTCGGCGGCGACCGCGACACGGAATCGCTCCAGGTCGATGCCGTTGTGGATGGCGATGGGCTGGAAGCCGGGGCGCTCCTCGAGGGCGCGCATCCGCTCCGAAACACAGATCACCCGATCAAAGCTCCGAACCAGTCGGGCATCGAGCGCTTCGTAGAGGCGGAGCTTCCAGTCGGTGCCGACGCGCCCGTGGAGGGTGGCGACCCGCCGAATGTCGGGAGAAGCGGCGAGCCGGATCAAGAAGTTGGTTTTGTAGTCGTGTCCGTGCAGGATCGCGGGCCCTTCGACCGCCGCCAGCCGCCGGAGGCGTGCCACCGCCCGCCAGTCGAAACGGTGGGTGAGAACGAGCGGACGGACCGGCACTCCCGCCGCTTCGGCGGCGGAGCGCAGCTCCGCCCCCACCCCGCCGGGCTCGATGAGCGGCACCATGAGCGCGCGGTAGCCGGCGGCGGGGAGCTCGAAGCACAGATCGAGCACCACCCGATCGGCGCCGAACATGCCGCCCGAGGATCGCAGATGGAAGACGGTGGGGAGCCGCGCTCTCCGGAGCGCATCGGGTCCGAGCGGTTGCTGGGAGATTGCAGCCCCGGCGGCGATCTCCCGGCCGGTCCCGGCCGCCGGTTTTTCCTCGGTCGTCCGCATCACCGTCCTGACTTGGTTTCGGCGCCCTGCCGGCGCGTGGCCGCGAGGCGCTCGGCGTAGAGCGCGCGGTAGCGGCCGAGCATGACTTCGAGACTGAACTCGGCCCGGGCGCGGGCGCGCGCGGCCGCGCCGAGCTCGAGGGCGGCCGGGCGATCGGCGAGGAGGAGAGCCAGGGTTCTGCTGAGCGCTTCCTTGTCCCCCGGAGGCACCAGGAAGCCGGTTGCCAATCGGCCGGTGGCGAGAGTCGTCTCCCCCATCACTTCCGGATTGCCGCCCACGGCCGTGGCGGCCAGGGGGAGCCCGGCCGCCATGGCCTCGATCAGGGCGAGCGACTGGCCCTCAGAAAATGACGGCAAGGCGTAGATATCGAAGGCAGCAAGCAGGTCGGGAACGTCCTCCCGATAACCGAGAAGATGAAGCCGCTCGCCCAGACCGAGCTCGGCGGCCTGGCGCCGGAGCGCCGCTTCCTCGCCCCCGCGGCCGGCGATCACGATGTGGACCCGGCGGTCGAGTCCGGCGGCGGCGGCGAGAAGCACGCTATGCCCCTTGACCGGATAGAGGTTGCCGACCGTCCCCACCACCGGGACCTCGGGGGAGAGACCGAGGGCAGCCCGCCCGCGGGCCCGGTCGCCGCTTGCCGCACGCTCGAGGTCGATGCCGTTCGGGATGAGCTTCACGGGTCCCAGTCCGAGGCCGCCGGCGAGGAAAGTCTGGATGTCGGTGGAGACGGCCACCAGGGTGGCGCCCAGACGCACGGCCAAGCGGAGCGCCAGCACCCGCCGGCGGGCGGCGGCGTAGTAGCCGCGGCCGTGAACGGTGGCGATCACCGGGACTCCGGCCATGGCGCCCGCCGCCGCGCCGTACACATTCATCGTGAACTCGTGGGCGTGCACGATGTGGACGCGCGCCCGCCGCAAATGGCGGCTCAGAGCGAGAAGCAGGGCGGGATCCAGCGGCCGCCGGAGGCGGAGGAGATGGGTCTCGATCCGCCGGCGGGCGAGCTCGTTCTTGAGCCAACCCTCCTTCAAGAGTCCGACCGTGGGCCTCCAGTCCAGGTCGCGAGCGAGGCTCGCCGCCAGATTCACCACCACCCGCTCGGCGCCGCCGGGGCCGCCGGTCTCGATGAGCTGGAGGACATGGTGGCGATCCTCCGGCGCCAAGCGCCCAGCTCGGGAGGCGCTTGCATCCCGGACGGTCGGCTCCCTTGTGCTTTCCGCCGGGGTCTTCGCTGCCGCAGCGTGGGTCGCCGGCGCCACGCTGCTCATGGGCGGTATCTCGGGTGGAGCTCGCGCTCCGACCCTTCGTCTGGTCCACCCATCAACGCCTTCACGTAGCTGCGGAGCTCGTGCCAGCCGGGTCCTGGATCTCCGGGCTGGAACACTTCGGGGCGGCCGGCGAACGGGTTGAGAAAGGCCAGCAGGGCGCCGAGACGTGACGGTGCCCCGGGCACAAGATTGCGGTCGCCACCGCGCAGCCGGATGAGCAGGTGGTCCAGGTCGCCGAGCACCCAGCGGCTGCGCACGCCCAGTCGATAAGAGGGCTGGGGTTCGAGGGGCTGGCCGAGGGCCTGACGGTAGAGAAACCAGGGAAAGTCGACGCCCGACGCGATGGCCAGCTCGAGCGACCCCCAGAGGCGCGGGTTCATCTCCATCAACAGGGGCCGCCCGTCGCGCGCGTCAACCTTGAATTCGATCATACACACGCCACGCCACGTGAGCGCGGCAACCAGGCGATCCGCCGAGGCCTCGAGCTCGGGGGGGACCCGGATCGACTCGCTCAGCACGCTCACTCCGCCCGAGGGCGGCTTCTCGCGCAGGCGGCGATGAGCGAAGCGGACCAGCACCTTCCCCTGGTCGGCGAGGACGAAGAGACCCATGCCGAAGCCGGGGACGCGCTCTTGAATGAGGGGCGCCGGAATCTGGGAGTGCATGGTCTCCCAGACCGACGCCAGCGCTTCGGGCGAGTGCGCGTACATGACCCGGCCGGTGACGAAACCGGATGGAGTGCGCCACCGCGAACGCCGGGGCTTGATCACCACCGGGTACTTGAGCTCGCGGGCGAGCGCTCGCACCGCCCCGGGACTCTCCGGCATCCAGGTCTTCGGCGTCGCCACCCCCAGAGAGTCGGCGAGCTCGATCAAACGGCCCTTGTCCCAGGCGAGTGCCAGCGCCTCGGAGCCGGCAATCGGCAGGTGGACTTGGGCGAGCCGCGCGCGGGCGGCATCGACCACCGCCAGGCTGGTGTCGGTGACCGGAAACCAGACCGAACCGGGCTCGCGGGCTGCAAGCGCCGCGAGCGCGTCCGCCAAGCGATCAGGCTCGGCGGCCGGGTCGGGAAGGGCGAGCCGATGGGAGGCGTGGCGTGAGGCGCCGGCAAGCGAGCGCGCGGTCGCGGCCGACACCGTGACTGGGATTCCTCGCCGCCCCAGGCTGCGGACGACCGCCAGGGCGGCCCGGCCGTCGCCGTCGATGACGAGGGCCGGCGCCGGCAGCGGATGTCCGGGGCTCATGACGCGCCCCGGATCCGGTGTCCGCGGCCGCCACCCGCGGAGCGGCGGCGGAAGGCGTCGAAGAATCCCAGGACCTCGCAGGCGAACACCGAAGCGGAGAAGCCACCGATGCCGCGTGAAGTGCCCTCCGCCAGGTTCTTCCGGCGCAGGCCGTAGGCGGGGGGACAGCCGGGCGGCGGCGGGCTGTCGGCCACCACCGCTCGGGCATAGCCGGCCTCCCGAACCGCCTGAGCCAGCTCGGGGGTCACATCGCCGTTCGGATAGGCGAAGCTCTCGGGAGGGGTCCCGAGGGCGTGAGCCACCGCCGTGCGTGACTCGCAGATTTCGGCGACTGCCCGTGAATAGTCGACCCGAGTCAGGATGGCGTGGGTGACTCCGTGGGCGCCGATCTCGATTCCTGCCCGTTCGAGCTCCGCGACCTGCCGCCAGTCGAGAAGTCGCGGCGGGGTGAGCTCGCCCGAATCGCGGCCGGTCGTCTGGGCCAGGAGTTCGAGCAACTGCTCGCGCTCGTCCTCCTCCATTGGCTTGAGCTCTTCGATCAGATGATCCAGGGCGCCTTCCAGCTCGAGGTCAGGAGCGCGGGCGGCGGCGAGGAGGGCCGCGCTCACCGGCACCCGCAGTCCATCGAGAGCGCCGGAGGTGAGATTTCGGCGCCCAGGGGTCTGGAGCAAATAGGCCAGCCGCTCCGGCCAGAAGAGGCGGGTCGAGCCGATGAAGCCGGTGGTCACGAAGACCGTGGCGGTGAGCCCGAGCCGCTGGAGCACCGGCAGTGCCTGGGCGTGATTGTCGGCCCAGCCGTCGTCGAAAGTGATGGCGCAGAGATTGGGGTCGTCGGACGCGGCCGCCACCGGCAGCGGAACCACCTGGAACAACCGGACGAGGAGCTCGAGCTGCCGCTGGAAAGTGGAGGTGGAGACAACGATCCCCGCCGTGGACAGGTCGAGCCCGGCGTCCGGGCTCAGCACCCGATGATACATGACGATGAGTGCTTGCTGGCGCCGGCGGCGCCCCCAAATTCGCCACCACAGGCCCAGGAACCCGGTCCGGTAGGTCAAGACCGCCAGCAGCTGCTTGGCGGCGCGAGCGGTGAGCGAGGCCATCAGGCGGAGGCGGCGCGAGAGGCGAGTCGATCGCCGCTTCGGGCCAGGACCGCGGTCAAGGTCTCCGCGACCTGGGACACCACGGGATCGCTGACATGCGGGTAGGTGGGTAAACAGAGCAGGCGTTCGGCGAGCCGTTTGGCTTCCGGGAAGCGTTGCTCGACATCTGGCGACAGGAGGATCAGAGCCGGGATGGCGGTCAGCGGCTCAGGATAGAGCCGGCTGGCGCCGATGCCGGCGATGCGGAGCGCCTTGAGCGCCTGGTCCCGCAGCTCCGCCGAGGGCAAGAGGATCGGGAATCGCAGATAGATCGTCTCGCCGTTCGGGGGAGGTGGCACCATCTCGACCCCGGAGATCGGGCCCAAGGCCCGGGTCAGGCGCTCGGCGACCCGGCGGCGGGTTTCGTTGACCTCTTCCAGTCGGGCCAAGCCGCGGAGGATGAGCCCGATCCGGAAGCCGTCGAGCCGCTGCATGGGGAAATCAGGGTCGTACTCGGTGACCCCGAGCTTGAGAAAGGGAAGCTGGGCCGGGACCCAATAGATCTCCGGGCGCAGGAGCGGGGTGTAGACCGCCGCAACCAGGGCGGTGGCCGCCGAGGTCTGCAATGGGGTTCGCGGCAAGGCGGCGACCGCTCTTTCAACTGCCGCCATAAGTTGCGGGTCATCGCAGAGAATGGCGCCACCGCCGAGGGCGCCGATCGGTTTGCCGCGGCCGAAGCTCAACACTCCCGCTTTGCCTCCGCCGCCAACGGCTCTCCCCTCATAACGGGCGCCGAGCGCTTGGGCGGCGTCGTCGATGAGCGTCGCTCCGGACGCCAAGGCCGCGGCACGGAGCGGCCGGAGGTCCAGCGGGTAGCCGAGAAGATGGGTGGCGACGATGGCCAAGGTCTGCGGTCCGACCACCCCGGCGAGCCGGCTTGAGTCGATGTCGAACGATCGGGGAGCCAGATCGACCAGTCGCACCCTGAGCCCGGCCCGGGCGACTGCGCTCGGCACCGAGTAGCAGGTGTAGGCGGCGAGGACCACTTCGTCACGGGCCGGTTCAAGGCGGTGGAGCACTTCGAGGAGGAGAGCGAGCGCGGCCCGGCCGGAGGAGATCGGGCATCCCCACCGCACCCCCAGCATGTCGGCCAGCTGGCGGCCGAGACGGTGGCCGGAGCGGGTTTCGCCGAGAGCGCTGGCCAGGGCGCTCACCACGTCTCCGCGCTGGAGTGGAAAACCCACTGGCGGTGACAGGCGAGCACCGGAGGGCTTCCCATTCGAGTCCGTCGCCAGCGTGTAGCGCTGCCGGTAAGGACCGGGGTGCGAGCGGCGCGAGGGGGGTGGAACGGGTTTCATGTTGCCTCTCGGGGTGGCTCAGAGGGGGCGTGGCCAGGGAGCCGTCGAATGGAGCCTAGCCCGACGGACCTTAGCTCTCAAGGTCGGCGCAATGGACGCCCGCCCCCTACCCATCGGCAGGCGGGGTCCCCTTCTTTCCCGCGGGCCTCCCCGCCCGCCCGCCCGCCATCTTCTTTCGCTGGGCGCCGGGGCCTCAGTGGCCGCCACGAGATCGCGCCATCCCGCCTTCTTCTCCCGCCAACCGCTTGGTAATCTAACCTTTCTTCCGCCCCCGACCGAACCGAGACGGAGAGGAAACCTCCTGTGATCCGGACGCTGCTCCAACCGCTGCGCACGATTTACGACCGCGCCCTGTTCCATGTCGGCCGGCGCGTGCGCAACCGCCATGTCCTGGCCGCCGTCCGCCGGCATGCACCCCTTGGGGGTCGCGTGCTCGACGCGGGGTGTGGGGGCGGCAGCCTGGCGCTTGCGGTGGCCCGGCGCCATCGCCGCCTCGAGGTCGAGGGGATCGAGATGGCGCCGGACAAGGTGGCCGCCGGACAAGCAGCGGGACGCAAGCTCAAGTTGGAGAACCTTCGCTTCGAAGTGGGCGATATCACCCGCATCGATCGGCCCGCGCGCTACGACCTCGCGGTCTCGGTCGATGTGCTCGAGCACGTGCTGGATGACCGAGCGGCGCTGCGGGCCCTGGCTGAATGCCTCCGGCCCGCGGGCCTCCTCATTCTCCACGTTCCGCGCGCCGCGCCCCGGCGATTCTTCTCCATCCTCGACGATCACCATCAGGAGGATCACGTGCGCGACGGTTACGACCCCCAAGCCCTGGCCGGTCAGCTCCGCGAGGCCGGGTTTGCCGAGGTCGAGGTCCGCCACACCTTCGGAGCCGCCGGAGAGCTGGCCTGGGAGTTGATGCAGCTCACTCGCCGCGGCCGGCCGTCGCGGGCGCGCGAGCTCGCGGCGATCGTCCTGTCTCCGCTCCTCGCCCTCCTCTGCGAGCTCGACTTCCGGCTCGGAGCCGGCGAACGGGGCAATGGTCTTCTGGTCCTTGCCCGCCGGCCGCCCGATGGGGCGCGGTCGAATGCGGCGCGGGCAGATGTGACGCGGCCCCATGCGGCGCCGCCGGATGCGGCCCGGCCGCCTCGGAACGTGGCGCAACACTCCGCCATCGTTCACTGAGGCCGACCGTGTCGACCGGCGCCCTCAATTTGGGCTCGCCCGCGGGTCCGCCGCCCGAGGTCCATGTCCGTCTCGAAGAAGACCGCGAGGCCTGGAACGCTTTCGTTCTCGGTCATCCTGAGGCGACGATCGCCCATCTCTGGGAATGGTCGGAGGTGATCGGCGAGACCTACGGGCACCGCACCCATCACCTGGTGGCTCGGGGAGAGGCGGGGCTCGCCGGCGTCCTGCCGCTTACCGAAGTGCGGAGCCGAATCTTCGGTTCCCGCTTGTGCTCGATGCCGTACCTCGATTCCGGCGGCGTGGTGGCGACCACGGCGGCCGCGTGGAGCGGGCTCGTGGAAGGAGCCTGTCAGCTCGCGGCCCGCCTGCGCATCCGGCACCTGGATCTCCGGCATGCGACTCACCCGCGACTCGGGGCGCCGGCGCGCCAGGATAAGGTGACCCTGGTTCTCGCGCTCCAAAGTGAAGAGACTCGCATGTGGAACGCGATCGGCTCGAAGACCCGCAATCAGGTGCGGAAAGCGGAGAAGGAGGGCCTCATCACCCGCAGCACCGGCCCGGAGGGGGTCGAAGCTTTCTATCGGGTGTGGCGGGTCAACATGCGCGACCTGGGCTCGCCGGCTCACGACCGGCGCTGGTTCGAGCGCCTGTTCGCCTCCCTCGGGCCGCGCGCCGCCTGCCACCTGATCGAGCGCCGGGGGAAGACGATCGGCGGGCTCGTGGCGCTCGAGTTCCGGAACACCGTGGTGGTCCCGTGGGCTTCCTCGGACCGCCGCTATTGGAACCTCTGCCCCAACAATCTCCTCTACTGGACCGCGCTCCGCGACGCCGCGGCGCGGGGCTTCGAGCGCTTCGACTTCGGGCGCTCCTCGATCGGCTCCGGAACCTACCAGTTCAAACGCCAGTGGGGAGCCATCGAAACCCCGCTCTACTGGCAGGAGCTCGACTCGTCCGCCCCGGCTTCCGAGCGGCCTCTCCTCGGCGAAGGTCAAAGCCCGCCGCCGGCGACGGCCGAGTCCGAGTCTGACCGCGGCCGTCGCGCTCGCGCGGAGCGGCTGTGGCAGCGCCTGCCGGTGCCCGTCGCCACCTGGCTGGGCAGCCGCCTGCGCGGCGGCATCACCCTCTGATCGTCGATCCTGCGCCGTCCGCCCGTGTCCGCCCGTTCCCGGGCTTATCCGGATGCCAACAGAGCCCTAGGTCAGGAGCTCGCGGAGCTGCTCGATGACGTAGCCGACATCGTCGATGGTCATCGCCGGATAGAGCGGTAGTGAGAGGCTCCGCGCATAGACGCTCTCGGCGTGGGGCAGATCCCCGGGTCGATAGCCATACGTCTTCGCATAGAACGGCATCAGATGCAACGGCCGGAAGTGGATCGAGGTCCCGACCTGCCTTTCCACCAGAGCCCGAGCGAGGTCGTCTCGGCGGACGCCCACACTCGGGTCGAGGAGGAGGATGAAGAGGTGATGCGCCACTTTCCCGCCGGGAACCTCGAGTGGTTGCCAGGTGACCGGGAGGCCGCGCAAACCGTCGGCATAGGCAAGGGCGAGCCGACGGCGGGCGGCGTAAAACACCTCGAGCCGCTTTAGCTGCACCAGTCCGAGCGCGGCCTGGAGATCGGAAAGATTGTATTTGTAGCCCGGCTCCATCACCTCGTAGTGAGGACTGCCTTCGCGGGCGTAGCGCTGCCAGGCGTCGTTGGAGAGCCCATGGAGCGCGAGCCGGCGCGCCCGCTCGGCGAGATCGGCCCGCTGAGTGGTGAGCATGCCGCCTTCGCCGGTGGTGATGCTCTTGGTGGGATAGAAGCTGAAGGCGCCGAACACGCCGTGCGCTCCGGCATGCCGGCCCGCGATCTCGGTCTCGATCGCGTGAGCCGCGTCCTCCACCAGCCCGAGCTCGTGGCGGGCGGCGAGATCGTTGAGCTCCGGCATCGCGCAGGGATAACCGCCCAAATGCACCGGGATCAGTGCGCGGGTGCGGGGAGTGATCCGGGCCCGCACCTCCGCCGGATCGAGGGTGAGGGTGACGGGGTCGATGTCGCAGAAGATGGGGCGCGCCCCGAGATGGACCACGACGTTGGCGGTGGCGGCGAAGGTGGTGGTGGGGACGAGGACTTCGTCGCCTGGCTTCAAATCCAGGAGCTTGAGTGCGAGGTGGAGGGCCGCGGTGCACGAGCTCATCGCCAGGGCATGGTTCACGCCGATGAGCTGGGCGAATGCCGCCTCGAATGCTTTGGCCCGCGCCCCGGTGGTCAGCCATCCGGAGCGCAGGACTTCGATCACCGCCGCCTCCTCATCCACCCCCAGCGTCGGGCGGTGGAAGGGGAGGAAATCGCCGCGAGAGAGAGCCGCGGAAGCGTCGGATAGGGCGCCGGCAGGCCCGGAGCCGCTGGCAGCGGCTGAGGGGGGGCCGGGCGGCATCGAGGCCTTAGGCTCACCGGCGGCGGTCCCTGGCCGTAGCGGGCGCTTCATCGCCGGGAACCTTCGTGGACGGGATCGCCGGGACCGAGGTCGCGGCCGAGTCGCCCGCGGAGGGCCTTCAACGCCATGAATCCGCGGCGGCCCAAGAGGGCCAGTCCGAGCAGGCGGAGGATCTCCACTTGTGGCTTGAGGCAGAAGGCGCGCCACAAGGCGCTCGCCGCCGGCGCCATCTCAAGGCGTTCGAAATAGCCCATCCCCAGAACGTAATAGTAGGCGTTGAAGTAGGCGTCGCGCCGGAGCCGCCGCGCCTCGCGGCTCCGATCTCGCGGGTCGTGGTTTTTGGCGATGATGCGGAAGATATTGCGCTTCCGCAGCTCGACATCCGCGCTCCGATTGCCCGCGTGGACCCGGTAGAGGGTGAGCGGCTGATCGACGAACTCGACTGACCATCGGCGGGCGATCCGCACCCAGAGGTCCCAGTTCTCGATCGAGGTCAGATTCTCGTCGAACCCGCCGGCTTCTTCGATCGCCCGCCGGCGGGCCACCACCGAAGAGCCCACCATGACATTGCGGACGCTCAATAGACGGTCGATCCGGCCGCGCGCCTCCGGCGAGCAGCTCCTGACTTTGAGCTCGCGTCCCTCGGCATCGATCACGACCGCTCCGGTGTAGACCAAACCCACAGCCGGATTCTGGTCCAGCACCGCCACCTGAAGCTCGAGCTTTTCCGGGCGCCAGCGGTCATCTGCATCGAGAAAAGCAACGTAATCGCCCCGGGCGTTTCGAACCCCTAAATTACGAGTCGAAGCCGGCTTGCCCTCATTCATCTTACTCAACACACGAACCCGATCGTGGTAGCGGGCGAGCACTTCCCGGGTCGAGTCGGTCGAGCCGTCGTCCACCACCACCACCTCGTAATCGGTGAAGGTCTGGGCGAAGACCGAGGCCAGGGTCTCGGACAGGGTGGCGGCGGCATTGTAGGCCGGAATCACCACGCTGACCCGCGGGGAGCTCGTCGGTTGGGTTGGCGCCGGGGCCGAGGCGGTTCTCCCCGCGGTCATCGCTTCGGCCTCGGGGTCGTGGCGGCCGTGCCCAGACCGGTCAAGAGTCCCAGGGTCGCCATCGCCGCCGGCGTGACCCGCGCGCCGAGGGAGGACTCCCCCATTCCAGTGACGAGGAGGCCGATCGATGCCCCAAGGAGGCCAAGCGCCGGGGCGCGGGTTGCTGCCGTCTCAAGCGCGCTCGAGCCGCCGCGGAAGGCGGCGATCACCAGGGCCCCAAAGGGAATGAGGATCGGGAGTCCGCTCACCGCCGCCAGCCCGAGGATCAGATTGTAGGGATTGGCGGCTTCCGGATCCCCGAATAGCGGGTGCGCTCCGATCGATGCAAGGCCCTGCGTCCACTCCCGCCCCCGATCGTGTAGTAGACCCGGCGGATCGGCGAGAGAGCGGAGGCGGGCTCCATAGTCGCCGAGGGCACCCCCGGCGGCGGCGAGCCCGACCGCCGCCGCGACCGCGGCGGCCAAGAGGATCCAGGCGGCGCCCGCCAGCCATCGCCCGCGTCGTGGATCGATCTTGCCGGCCATGAGGCCCATGCCTAGGATCGCCGCCCAGCCTCCGATCCAGCCCGACCGTGAGAACGAGGCGAACAGCGCAAGGCCGGCGAGCGCGAGGATCAACCGGGTCGCCCGGCTCCGATCGGCGGCGAGGGCCACGAGCCCGAGCCCCGGGGGAGCGAGGAGGGTGAGGTGGATGGCGAGCAGCTCCGAGCCCCCCAGCGCGGAACCGGTGCGCGGCACGCCCTGTCCAAGATGGAACGCCGCTTCGACGAGGGCCAGGAGGGCGAAGAGACCGACTGCACCCCCGGCCCCGTCAATCCAGCTCAAAGCGCCCCCGGGCCGGCGCCCTGCCGCGCGGCCGAGGGCAAAAGCGGCAGCGGCGAGAAACGCGGTGCGCAAGAGCCTGGCGAGGCGCGCAGTGTCGGTGGCGGGAGCACCGGCGAGCGCCGCAATCGCCATCCAGAGGGCGAACCCCACCGCCAGGCGCCCGGCGCCGTCGAAACCGACGGATCGAGGACGCCGCCAGCCCACGATGGCGAAGGCGGTGAGGAGGATGACCTCGGAGGGGTAGAGCTCGGATGTTCCGGGTGAATATCTGAGCAGACCTTCGAGGTTCAAGAGCGGCACGTAGGGCAGGAGGACGAGGAGACCCAGCGCCGGCTCCCTGAGCCGGACAAAGGCCATCATCGCCACCCCCGCTACGGGCAGCAGGAAATACCGATAAGGCGATAAGGCGAGCCCGCCGAGGAGGAGAGCGGAGGCGAGGAGGCTCATCCCTCGGCCCGCCCACAGGGTCCCGCGAGGTTCTGTATGGCTCAGATGCTGCTCGAGTTCGCTCGTTCGATCCGATGGGGTCTGTACAAACTCTCCAGCGCCCGGATTCTGGGCCTGGATGTGGACCTCGTGCTTCACTTCGGTCTCGGGGCGCTGATCTTCGCCGCGGCTGAGCGCCGGGTCGGCGCGTCGCGCGCCGCCTGGTTCCTCGCCGTCCTCATCCTCGCCAAGGAGATCGCGGATCTCTTCGTCAAATCACAGCTCCGCTACATCACCCGCCCCACCCCGGCGGTCGCCATCGACATCCTGACCGATGTGGCGACCGGTGTCGCCGGGGGGCTTACCGTCTGGCTCATCCGGCGCTACGCCCGCCGGCGGCGGCAGGCCGAGGGGGCTGCATGATCCCCTCGGGGTCCGCCAGCTCTTCGTAGAGCTCGAGCATCCCCGCCGCCACCCGGGGCCAGGCGAATTCCTCCGCCGCCCGCGCTCGCCCGGCGCTACCCAGCCGGCGCCGGCGCTGGGGGTCGGCCAGGAGCTCCACCACCCGGGTGGCAAAGACCTCGGGAGAGTCGGCGATCTCGAGCTCGCGGCCGGACACCGCCCCCAACCCCTCGCAACCCACTGTGGTCGAGATTACGGCCTTCCCCATCGCCCAGGCGTCCAGGATTTTGAGCCGGGTGCCGCCTCCGATCCGGAGCGGGCACACGACCAGCGCTGCCTCCCGCACGTACGGCCGGATGTCCTCGACCAGGCCGGTGGCGTGAACTCCCAGGCCTCGCGCCTGCGCCCGCCGCACCTCGGGCGCCGGATGCGAGCCGACGACTTCGAGCCGCGCCTGCGGGACAAGCCTTCGCACCCGCGGCCACACCGCCTCGATAAACCAGCGCATGGCGTCGCGGTTGGGATGCCATGACATGCCGCCGACGAAAACGAGTCCGGCTCCGTTGCCGGCGGGATCGCTTCCCGGATGGAAGTAGTCGACATCGACGCCGTTCGGCACCACCTCGAAGCGGCCTCGGGGGATGCGAGTCATGAAGGAATCGCGATCGGCGGCCGAGACGGTGACGTTCACCCAATCCTCCCGCCCACCCAGTAGAGCCTCGTAGCGGGCAAGCTTGCGGGCCTCGCCGCCGGCGACCAGCCGGGCGAGTGGATTCACCTGATGGCGGGCGCGATCCGCGAGGAGCGCCGACTCGACGTTCTGATGCACGAGGATGGCGGGAAGGTCGGAGGCCAGCGCTCGATACTGGGCCATGGCGATGGTCTCGAACTGCAAGATGCGGATCGGCCGCCGGCCGAGGAGGTCGATCACCGCCTGCTCGAGCGCCGGCGAGTAAAAGCGCGGCACAATGTAAGGAAGCGACGAGAAGATATTGCGGGCGAGGAGCGCGCTCAGGCCCAGCCGGGAGCCGGCGCCGGGAAGCCGGAAGACGCGCACTTCCTCGCAGAACTCAGACAGGTGGCGGATCGAGGCGGTCACCTCTTCCGCCGGCAGGAGCACGTCCTGATTGAACGCATAAAGGTAGACGCGATGCCGCCGGGCCGCTTCGCGGAGCAAGTTGTAACCGCGAAGGAGAACGCCGCTCGTCGTCGGCCAGGGAACGAGATGGGAGAACACCAGGATGTCGAGTGGAGGGCTCAAGCCTGGCCTCCGCTCGCGGCAGCGGCCCGCAGCGGGTCGAGCGCGGCCGGCGGGTCGAGCGCGGCCGGTGGGTCGAGCGCGGCCGCCGCGCCCTCGACGTAGTCTCGGTACCAGAGCATGAACGCCGCCAGTCCCCAGATCTGGTTGTCGTAGTT
>Ga0184637_10001032_pt1 | contig 19416 bp, 19 predicted proteins | sample PLM3_127_b2_FD_133143 | JGI IMG/M metagenome (GOLD analysis project Ga0184637, IMG submission 133143) | Groundwater sediment microbial communities from an aquifer in East River, Colorado, USA - PLM3_127_b2 | ecosystem: Environmental > Terrestrial > Soil > Riparian zone | place: USA: East River... | reverse complement strand
TGATCCAGTGGGTGTTCCCCGAGCACGCGGGCGCGCCGGGACAGATCCACGGCGGTCGCATGATGCAGTGGATCGCCGAGGCGGGCACCCTGGCCGCGTCGCGCGTGGCGCGCGGCACCGTCGTCCTTGGCGCCATGGACGACATCGACTTCCTCCAACCCGTGAAGGTCGGCGAGATTGCCATCCTGCGCGCGCAGGTCGAAGCCGTGGGCCGCACCTCGCTGGAGGTGGGCGTGCGCGTGTGGTCGGAGAACGTGGCCACGGGGGCCCGCGCGGTGACGCTCAATTCGCATCTCGTCTTCGTCAGCGTCGTCGCGGGTGCGCATCCGCGTCCGGTCCCCGCGATCATCGGGCCCCGGGACGCGGCCGAGGCTGCCCTGGAAGGGGCGGCGCGGCTCCGCCGCGAGCAGCGGCGCGCCCGCCTCGCCGAGAAGGCGGCCCGGGCTCGCGCGGAGCTCACCGACGGCGACGAGGACGCGCGGTGGCGCTTCGAGTCGGTCCGGTCCGTGCTGCCCGAGGACGCGTTGTTCGGCAACATGATGTTCCCCGGCAAGATGCTGCGGGACATCGACGAGGCCGGCGGCATCCTGTCGATGCGATACTGCCGGGGATTCGTCATGACGGCGTGCCTGGATGCCCTGGACTTCTACTCGCCCATCTGGAGCCACGAGGTGGTCACCTTCAAGGCCCACCTCAACCACGTGGGCGCCTCGTCGCTGGAGGTCGAGGTCGGGGTCTTCGCGGAGAAGCCGTGGACGGGTGAGGTGCGCCACGCGTGCACGGCGTTCCTCACCTTCGTGCACCTCGGGCCCGATCTGCGCCCCCGCCCATGCCCTCCGTTCACCCCGGAGACGGCGGGCGAGCAGCAGCGCTGGGAGGCGGCCATGGCCCGGCGAGAGATGCGCCTGCAGCGGGTAAAGCGACTGCGGGCCACCATCCAGGAGCACACCGGATAGTCGAGGAGCGTCCCGGGTGCGCCGGGGGCGCGACGAGCGGGGGTATGGCGCGCGGGGTTACACTTCCCAACTTCGCGTGAGATCGAGGAGCGTCCCGGGTTCCCCGGGGCGCGACGAGCGTTGGGGGGCATGGGGGCGCCCGGAGCCCCCCATGCAGACAGGGGGATAGCGCGATGTCGGGACATTCGCGATGGTCACAGATCAAGCGGAAGAAGGGCAAGGCGGACGTCGAACGCGGGAAGCTCTTCTCGAAGATCCTGCGCGAGATCACGGTGGCGGCCCGCAACGGCAGCGGTGATCCCAAGGTCAACATGCGGTTGAAGTCCGCCGTCGAGGCCGCGCGCGAGGCCAACATGCCCCAGGACAACATCAAGCGGGCCATCCAGAAGGGCACCGGCGAGCTGCCCGGGGAGTCCTATGAGGAGATCACCTACGAGGGCTACGGGCCGGGCGGGGTGGCGGTCATGGTGCAGGTCCTCACCGACAACCGCAACCGCACCGTCCCCGAAGTGCGGCGCGCCTTCGAGAAGCACGGGGGCAACATGGGGGCCTCCGGGGCCGTGGCCTGGATGTTCGAGCGCAAGGGCGTGATCCAGGTGGACGGGACCAAGATCGGCGAGGACGATCTCCTCGCCGTCGCCCTCGACGCCGGGGCCACCGACGTGAAGCAGGTGGAAAAAGCTTTCGAAGTCACCACCGCCCCTGGTGAAATGGAGGCGGTCCGAAGCGCCCTCGAAGCGAAGACCGTCCCCGTGCTCAGGGCGGAGGTGTCGTTCGTCCCCCAGTCGACGGTCCGCGTGGAGGGCAAGGAAGCGCCGGCGGTCCTGCGTCTGGTCGAGGCGCTCGAGGAGCTGGACGACGTCCAGAACGTGTACTCCAACTTTGATATTCCGGACGAGGTCATCGAAGCCATCTCGGCGGCCTGAGCCTCTTTCCTGGGAGGCGCGATCCGCGGGCGCGCCCCGGCGCGTCCTCGGCATCGACCCCGGTCTCGTGGACACGGGCTACGGTGTGCTGGCCCGCGGCGCGCAGGGCATCGAGATCGTGGCCACGGGAATCATTGCCGCCGCCACGGACATCCCGTTGGAGGCCAGGCTGGCGCAGATCTACGACGGGATGATCGAGGTCCTCGATGGGTTCACCCCGGACGTGCTCGTGATCGAGGATCTCTACACCGAGTACAAGTTTCCACGCACCGCCATCCTGATGGCGCACGCCCGCGGCGTGATCTGCCTCGCCGCGCGCCAGCGCAACGTGGCCGTCGTGACCTTGCCCCCCGCCACGGTGAAGCGCGCCATCGCGGCCAGCGGTGCGGCTTCCAAGGAGCAGATCCAGGCCTCCGTGCAGCGCATGCTCCGGCTCGACCGCCCGCCCCACCCCTCGCACGTCGCCGACGCGCTGGCTCTCGCCCTCACCGGCCTGTCGCGGTTAGGAGGTCTCGCGTGATCGCGACCCTGTCCGGGCGCCTCCGCCACAAGTTCGAGGATCGGATCGTGCTGGACGTGGGTGGCGTGGGCTACGAGATCTTCTTGCCTCCCATCGTCATGCGCCAGGTCGCGCGAGAGGAGGCGGGGCCGACAGGCAGCGAGCTGGAGCTGGTCATCTACTACCACGCCACCCGCGACCAGCCGCGCCCCGTGCTCATCGGGTTCACCGCCGATCTCGACAAGGAGTTCTTCGAGAAGCTCATCACGGTGAAGGACATCGGCCCCATGGTGGCGGCGCGTGCCCTCGCCGTTCCCGTGGGCGAGCTGGCCTCGGCCATCGCCCGTCAGGACGAGAAGTTCCTCCGGGCCCTGCCGGGCATCGGACCCCAGAAGGCGAAGAACATCGTGGCCCAGCTCCAGGGCAAGGTCGCCGCGTTCGCCCTCGCCCGTGACGAGACGACGGCCCCGACGCCGGCCTCGGTGGTGTCCGCCGCCGCCGAGGGGCTGCGGGAGCTGGTGTGGGAGGTGCTGGTCAAACAGCTCGGGCACCGCCCGGGCGAGGCCTCCCAGCTGATCAGCGACGCGCTGGCGCGGCGCCCCGACGTGGCTAGCCCCGAGGAGCTGTTCGAGGAGATTTACCGCGCCTCCCCGGCGGCGGCCGCCAGGGCCCCGGCGTGAGCGCGGGGCCGTCCCGGGACGCGATGCTGAGCCGCGCCGCCGCGCCGGAGGAGGCGCCGTTCGAGCGCCAGCTGCGCCCGCGCTCGTTCGCCGAGTACGTCGGGCAGGAGCAGGCCGTGGCCAGCCTGCGGGTGTCCGTCGAGGCGGCGCGCCAGCGCGCCGAATGTGTGGATCACGTGCTGCTCTACGGTCCCCCCGGGCTCGGCAAGACCACGCTGGCGGGCATTCTCGCCAACGAGATGGGCACCAATCTCGTCCCCACGTCCGGTCCTGCCATCGAGCGGGGAGCGGACCTGATGGGCATCCTCACCAACCTGGGCCGGCACGACGTGCTCTTCATCGACGAGGTCCATCGCCTTCCGCGCGCCGTGGAAGAGTTGCTCTATCCGGCCATGGAAGACTTCTCGGTGAACTTCGTCATCGACAAGGGCCTCCACGCCCGGACGCTCAAGTATCAGCTCGCGCCCTTCACCCTGGTGGCGGCCACCACGCGTCCCGGCATGCTGTCAGCGCCGCTGCGCGAGCGCTTCGGCATCTTCCATCATCTCGACTTCTACTCGGAGGACGAGCTGTGCCGGATCGTCACGCGCTCGGCCGACATCCTGACCGCGCGCATCGACCAGGAGGGAGCGCGGGAGATCGCCCGCCGCTCGCGCGGCACCCCGCGCATCGTGAACCGGCTGCTCAAGCGCGTGCGTGACTACGCCCAGGTGAGCGGCGACGGAATGATCACGCAACCGCTGGCCGCGGACGCCCTGGATCGGGAGGGCGTGGATACCCGCGGCCTCGACCGCCTCGACCGGCGCTTCCTCATCGCCATCGTCGATCACTACGACGGCGGGCCGGTTGGCATCGAGGCGGTCGCCGCGACGATCAACGACGAGTCGGAGACCTTGGCCGAGATGGTCGAGCCGTACCTCCTCAAGATCGGTTTCGTGATCCGGACGCCGTCAGGGCGCCGGGTGACCCGCGATGCCTACGCGCACCTCGGCCGGACTCCGGCGGCCCCGGGCCGCACACAGCCCGGGCTCTTCGAAGGATGAGCGACGTCGGCAAGACCCTCATCGTCCTGGGGCTGCTCATCGCCCTGGTCGGGGTGGTGCTGACGTTCGTCGGGCGCGTGCCCTGGCTGGGGCGGCTCCCCGGCGATATCTCCGTCCAGCGCGGGAACTGGTCGCTCTACTTCCCGCTCGCCACCTCGCTCGTCCTGAGCGTGGTGCTCTCGCTCGTCTTCTACCTGCTCGGTCGCCGATGAGACTGCTCCTCCTGTTCCTCGGGGCGCTGGCCGCCGCCGCCAGCGTGGCCGCGCAGACTCCCGTTCCTGGTCCCACGATCAGGGTGGCCATCGCCGAGCGAGTGCCGGCGGCGGAGCTGCGCGGTGTGGGCCTCGAACTCGCCGAGCTGGGCGGTTGTTCGGGCTGTCGCGGCGAGCCTGCCCGCGCCGACGTGGCGCGCGCACTGGCCGCAGGCCGGGCCGACACGGTGCGCGTCGCGCCCAGCGGATCCGGTCTCGAAGTGGACGGGCGGCGCGCGGCCGCCTTCCGCCTGACCGGCGCCAGTATTCGCCTGAACGGTCGCGAGTACGGCGGGACGATCGATCTCCTCCGCAACGGAGACGGCATCGCCATCGTGAACGAGGTGCCCCTCGAGGACTACGTGGCCGGGGTGGTGCGCGCGGAGGCGGGGGAGCGCTGGCCTCTGGAGGCGTTGCGGGCCCAGGCGGTGGCCGTGCGGACCTACGCCGCCCATCACCGCGTGCTCGGGGCGGGAAAGCCGTACCATCTCGTCGCCTCCACGGCGCACCAGCAATATGCGGGACGGGTGCCCTCGACGTCTCCCATCTGGACGGCCGTCACCGACACGGCCGGGCAGGTGTTGTTGTGGGAGGGCGAGCCGTTCCCGGCCTTCTACCACACGGACAGCGGAGGGTTCACGGAAGATCCGCGCACGGTATTCGCCGCGCGGAACATGCCCGCCCTCAAGCCGGTGCGCTGCGAGTTCTCCGCCAGCTCCCCGCACTACTACTGGACGCTCGACCTGAAGCTCGCCGACCTCGCCGAGCTGCTCCGGCGCCAGGACCTCGCCGTCGGCTCCGTGACCGCCATTGAAGTGACCGAACGCGCGCTGTCCCTGCGCGCCACCTGGGTGACGGTCCACGGCACGCGCGGGAGCGCTCGACTGCGCGGGAACGACTTCCGCCGCGTCATCGGGTACGACACGCTGAAGAGCACGCTCTTCGCGGTCGCCGTGTATGGCGATGTCGCGCAGTTCGCGGGACGCGGGTACGGCCATGGCGTGGGCCTCTGCCAGTGGGGGGCCAAGGCGATGGCCGAGCAGGGATACTCGGCGCGACAAATTCTCGCGGCCTACTACCCCGGCACCACGCTGGGCATGCTGAACTCCCGGTAGTGGCCTCCATCGGCTGGTCGGACTTCGAAAAGATCGACATCCGCGCCGGCATCGTCACCGAGGCCAGGTTCTTCCCCGAGGCCCGCCGTCCCGCCTACCGGTTGTGGATCGACTTCGGCCCTCTCGGCATCAAGCGGTGCAGCGCGCGGATCACGCACCACTACGCGCCGGAGACGCTCGTGGGCCGACAGGTCATCGCGGTGGTGAACTTTCCGCCGAAGCAGATCGGGCCCTTCGTCTCCGAGGTGCTGGTACTCGGAGTCTACGACGACGCGGGCGAGGTCGTGCTCCTGCAGCCGGAGCGGCCCGTCGGCCCGGGTCAGAAGATCGGCTGAGGGCCCGGCCCTCAGCGCTCCTCTTTCTTCACCTGCTGGGCGAGGTCGTGGGCTTCGCCGAAACTTTGGCGGTCGCCGCGCCTGCCTCGTGGCGCGGCCGGGGACATGTACACTCGCCCCGTGGATCTGACGGCCTTCGGGTATTCGCTTCCCGAGTCGGCGATCGCCCAGGCGCCGGCGGAGCGCCGCGATGCCTCGCGCCTGCTCGTCATCGACCGCACCCACCGGCAGTGGCGCGACCACCGGTTCGCTGACCTGGCTCACCTCCTGCGTCCGGGCGACTGCGTGGTTCTCAACAACTCGCGCGTGATCCCCGCGCGCGTGCTGGCCCGCACGAGCGCGCACGACCGGCCGGTGGAGATCGTGTTCGTCGCCGAGGAGGGGCGGGGACGCTGGCGGGCCCTGGTGCGCCCGGGTCGCCACTGCCGTCCCGGCGCCGAACTGGTGGCAGGCGGCGAGGATCGCGTCCGCTTGCGGGTGGTGGGAGTGGACGGCGAGGGGTTGCGCCTCGTCGAGCGCCTGGATGGAACCATTCCGGATCTCATGGCCCGGCATGGCGCGCCGCCTCTCCCGCCCTACATCACGCGCCACCTCAAGCCGACAGGCGAGGACTGGGACCGCTACCAGACCGTCTATGCGCAGTACCCGGGCTCGGTCGCGGCGCCGACGGCGGGACTGCACTTCACCCCCGAGCTGCTCGCTGGCCTCCGCGTGCGAGGCATCGAGGTGCACGCACTGACCCTCCACGTCGGGATCGCGACGTTCCGGCCCCTCCGAGGAGCCGATCTCGACGCACACGGCCTGCCCGCCGAGCGCGTGGTGCTGCCCGCCCCGGTGGCTCACGCCGTGAATGCGGCGCGCGCCCAGGGGCGTCGGGTGGTCGCGGTCGGTACGACCACCACGCGGGCGCTCGAGGCCGCGGCCCGCGCCACCGGGCAGGTGCAACCGCTCGATGGCGAGGTCGACCTCTTCATCCAGCCGGGCCACGTGTTCCGCGTGGTGGATGCGCTGCTCACGAACTTCCACTTGCCCCGCTCCTCCCTCCTGGTGCTGGTGTCGGCCTTCGCGGACCGCACGTTCACTCTGGAGGCCTATGCCTACGCCCTGCGCGCCGGCTACCGCTTCTACTCCTACGGCGACGCGATGCTGATTGAATGACGCGGTCCACGCCGAACCCGCGCTCCCCGCTTCCATGACCTTCGAGCTACTGGCCACCGATGGGGCCGCGCGGAGAGGCCGCCTGACCACCCCGCATGGCGTCGTGGAGACACCGGTGTTCATGCCCGTGGGAACGCGCGGCACGGTGAAGAGCCTCACTCCCGACGACGTGCAGGGGAGTGGAGCCCAGATCGTCCTCGCCAACACGTACCACCTGTTCCTGCGCCCAGGGCCCGCGCTCATCCGGGAACTGGGCGGGCTGCACCGCTTCATGGGATGGGACGGGCCCATCCTCACGGATTCCGGGGGCTTTCAAGTCTTCAGCCTGTCGAAGCTCAGGCGAATCTCGGAGGACGGGGTTCGGTTCCGCTCGCCCATCGACGGCGCCGAGCACGCGCTGTCTCCCGAGGAGGTGATCGCCGTCCAGCAGGCGCTGGGATCCGACATCATGATGCCCCTCGACGAGTGTCTGGCGTACCCGGCCACCCGCGAAACGGCCGAAGCCTCGCTGGCCCTCACCGTGCGCTGGGCGCGGCGGTCGCAGGCTGCCCGCCGCGCGGGCGCGCCGTCCGCCCAGGCCCTGTTCGGCATCGTGCAGGGGGGGAGCTTCGTCGATCTCCGCCGCCGGGCGGTGGATGAGACGGTTGCCCTCGGTTTCGACGGCTACGCCATCGGCGGTCTGGCGGTGGGCGAGCCCAAGGCGTTGCTCTACGATCTGAGCGCGGTGGCTGCGGAGGCGCTGCCCGAGGATCGCGCGCGCTATTTGATGGGGGTCGGGAAGCCCGAGGATCTGCTCGAGGCCGTGGCGCGTGGGGTCGACATGTTCGACTGCGTGCTGCCCACGCGCAATGCGCGCAACGGCCAGGCCTTCACCGCCGACGGTCCGCTGTCGATCAAGCAGGCACGCTTCACGCGCGATCCCGCGCCCCTGGAGGACGACTGCGCCTGCTACGCCTGCCGCCGGTTCTCGCGAGCCTACGTGCGCCACCTGTGGATGGCGCAAGAACTGCTCGCCTACCGGCTGCTCTCGCTCCACAACCTCCACTTCTTCGCGCGCCTCATGGCGCAGACGCGCGCGGCCATCGCCGCGAGGGGGTTTGGGGCATTCAAGGCTCGGTTTCTGGGCCGATATGCAGTATCATCCCTGACGCTCGGCCGTATCCCCGAACACGGACACATCTCCGACAGGGAGGCCTGATTCCCCATGACCCTCGCGTCCGGCGCTGACATCGTGGTCGCCAGCCTGGCGCCCCCGGGCGGAAGCGGGTCTGGTGCCGTCGTCCAGCTCCTCTTCTTCGCGGCCATCTTCGCCATCTTCTATTTCCTGCTCATCCGGCCCCAGCAGAAGCAGAAGGCGGATCGGCAGCGCATGGTCGACGGCCTCAAGCGCGGCGACCGCGTGGTGACCACGAGCGGAATCCACGGGACGGTGACCGCGCTGACCGAGCAGACGATGACCCTCCGGGTGGCCGATCAGGTGAAGCTCGACTTCGACCGGTCCGCCGTCGGGCGCGTGGTGGCCGCGCCGACGAGTGACAAGGATGCCTAGAAATCTCTGGCTCCGCGTGGGCCTCGTGGTGGCCGTGATCCTGCTCTCGCTCTGGTACCTCTACCCGCCACGGAAGACGATCAACCTCGGGCTCGACTTGCAGGGAGGCATTCACCTCGTGCTCGGGGTCGAGATCGAGAAGGCGCTGGCCACGCAGACCGATCGCCTGGGCGCCGACTTCAAGGACGCATTGGAGCGCAAGGGCATCGGGGTGACCCGCGTGGCCCGTGAGGGGGACACGGCCTTCGCGGTTCAGCTGGCGTCACCGCAGAGCTGGAACGACGCCCAGACGGTGACGGGCGAGTTCCCGAGCCTCGAGCGGCGGAGCGAGGACCAGGCGGCCGGACGCCTCGTCCTCGCCCTGCGCCCGAGCGAGGTGGCGCGCCTGCGCGACGAGTTCGTGCGGCAGGCGGTGGAGACCATCCGCAACCGCGTCGATCAGTTCGGCGTGGCCGAGCCGACGATCACGCGGCAGGGTGACAATCGCATTCTGATCCAGCTCCCCGGACTCCAAGATCCCGAACGCGCCAAGGCCTTGATCGGCAGGACGGCCCTGCTCGAGTTCAAGCTCGTCGACGACCGCACTCCCGTGGAGGCGGCGGTGGCCGGGCAGATGCCGGAAGGCTCCGAGCTGCTCTACCAGCGCCGCGTGGACAAGAGCACGAAGACCGAGCAGAAGATCCCCATGGTGATCCAGAAGCGGTCGCTCCTCACGGGGGCGGAGCTGACGCGGGCCGAAGTCTCGGCCGATCCCAACGCCACGGGCAACTGGCAGGTCGCCATCGAGTTCAGCCCGGAAGGGGCCAGGCGCTTCGGCGAGGTCACCGAGCAAAACGTGGGCAAGCAGCTGGCCATCATCCTCGACGGCAACGTGTACTCGGCCCCGCGCATCAACGAGCGGATCCCGGGGGGACGCGCCGTCATCACCGGGCAGTTCACCGTGGAGGAGGCCCGCGATCTGGCCATCGTGCTGCGGGCCGGTGCCCTCCCCGCGCCCGTGCAGATTCTCGAGGAGCGCACGGTGGGGCCGTCGCTCGGAGCCGACTCCATCCGCCAGGGCATGATCGCCATCCTGGCCTCCGCCGTGCTGGTGTTCGTCTTCATGCTCATCTACTACCGGTTGTCGGGGCTCATCGCCGACGTGGCCCTGGGGCTGAACCTCTTGATCCTGCTCGCGGCCATGGCCGCCTTCGGGGCGACCCTGACCCTGCCCGGCATCGCCGGCATCGCCCTGACCATCGGCATGGCGGTGGACACCAACATCCTCATCTTCGAGCGCATTCGCGAGGAACTGCGGGTGGGCAAGACCGTGCGCGGCGCCATCGAGGCCGGTTTCAGCCGGGCCTTCCGGACCATCATCGACACGCACGTCACCGTGCTGGTGACCGCGGCCATCCTCTACAATTTCGGCACCGGGCCCGTGAAGGGCTTCGCGGTGTCGCTGTTCGTGGGGCTGACGGCCAGCCTGTTCACCGCGGTCTTCTTCACGCGCCTGCTCTTCGATCTGATCTACATGGGGCGGCGGCGGGCCGAGGCGGTCTCCATATGATCCAGCTCTTCGCCAACCCCAACTACAACTTCATCGGCCGGCGGAAGTGGGCGTATCTCCTGTCGGCGATCACGCTCCTCATCGGTCTGGCCTCGCTGGCCGTGCAGGGGCTGCGCTACGACATCGACTTCACCGGAGGCACCCTCGTCCAGGTGCGCTTCGAGCAGCCGGCCTCGGTGGACCGCATCCGGGCGGCGCTGACCCGCGTGGGCCTGGGGGACAGCGTCATCCAGGAATTCGGCGATCCGCGGGAATTCATCATCCGGCTGCCCCTCAAGCGCGGTGCCTCGTCGAACGAAGTCGGGCAGAGGATCCAGAACGTGCTCGGGGCCGACGCCAGCGTGGGCAAGTTCGAGATCCGTCGTGTCGAGTTCGTGGGCCCGCAGGTGGGCCGGGAGCTCCAGCTCCAGGCGATCTACGCCGTCCTCGCCGGCCTCGCGGGCATCCTCTTCTACATCGCCGCGCGCTTCGACCTCAAGGGAGGGGTGGCCGCCGTGGCGGCCGTGTTCCACGACGTCGTGGTGTGTCTGGGCGCGCTGTCCCTCACCCATCGCGAGTTCTCGCTCCCGGTGCTGGCCGCCCTCCTGACCATCATCGGATTCTCCGTCAACGACACCATCGTGGCCTACGACAGGTTGCGGGAGAACCGGGGCAAGCTCACGCAACGGGGCCGGTTCTTCGCGCTCCAGATGAACGACGCGGTCAACCAGACCTTGTCGCGGACCGTGCTGACCTCGCTCACCGTGTTCTTCTCCACGGCGATCCTGCTCGTCTTCGGGGGCAAGGTCCTCCAGGATTTCGCCTTCGTGCTGTTCATCGGGGTCATCACCGGGACGTACTCGACCATCTACGTCGCGGGAGCCTTGGTGGTGGACTGGACGCTCTCCGTGGAGGGACGAGTGCGACGCTCTCCGGGCAGTCGCGGCAGCACAGGGAGCACGGTGGCCTCGCCGCCCAGAAAAAAGGCGTCCGTCAAGCCCTGAGCTGGTGTATATCTATGTGATTACGCGGAGGTTGTGGCCGCTTGACTCAGCTCCAGACGCTGATCGAGCAGATTCCCAAATACCAACCGGGCGCCGACCTGGACCTGGTCACGAGGGCCTATCGATTCTCTGAGGCCTCTCACCGGGGCCAGCAGCGTGCGTCCGGCGAGCCGTACCTGTCCCACCCCCTCGAAGTCGCTAACCTCCTCGTCAACTTCAAGATGGACGTCACCACGGTGACCGCCGGGCTCCTCCACGACGTCCTCGAGGACACCGCGGCGACCAAGGCCGATCTGGAGCGCGAGTTCGGCCGGGACATCGCCGAGCTGGTGGACGGCGTGACCAAGATCGGCAAGCTGAACTTCTCCTCGCGCGAGGAGCGACAGGCCGAGAACTTTCGCAAGATGGTGGTGGCCATGGCGCGCGATCTGCGCGTGCTGATGATCAAGCTGGCCGACCGCCTGCACAACATGCGGACCCTTGACTACCTGCCCCCCGAGAAGACCCGCAAGATCGCCCAGGAGACCCTGGACATCTACGCGCCCCTCGCGCATCGGCTGGGCATGGCCAAGGTCAAGGCGGAGCTGGAGGATCTGGCCCTGCGCACCTTGGAGCCGCAGGCGTACGTCGATCTCCAGCGGCGGGTGGCCAAGCGCCGCCTCGAGCGCGAGGCCGACATCGCGCATGTCATTGCCATCATCGAGCGGAAGCTGTCCGAGGTGGGCATCGAGTCGCAGATCCGCGGCCGCCCCAAGCACTTCCACTCGATCTGGAAGAAGATGCACGATCAGGGCCGCGAGTTCGACGAGATCTACGACCTCACCGCCGTGCGCGTCATCACCGGCTCCGTGCGCGATTGCTACGGCGCCCTCGGGGTGATCCACTCCTTGTGGAAGCCGGTCCCCGGCCGCTTCAAGGACTTCATCGCCATGCCGAAGGTGAACATGTACCAGTCGCTCCACACCACGGTCATCGGGCCCAAGGGCGACCCCGTGGAGATCCAGATCCGGACCTGGGACATGCACCGGATCGCCGAGGAAGGCATCGCCGCGCACTGGCTCTACAAGGAGAAGAAGAGCGGCAAGGACAAGCTCGACGAATCGCTGCTCTGGTTGCGCCAGCTCCTGGAGACTCACGAGGACGTGCAGGACGCGCAGGAGCTGATGGACGCCGTGCGGGTGGATCTGGTCCCCGACGAGGTCTACGTTTTCACCCCCAAGGGCGACGTGAAGGCGCTCCCCGAGGGAGCCACCCCGCTGGACTTCGCCTACACCGTCCACACCAAGGTGGGCGAGCACTGCGTGGGGGCCAAGGTCAACGGCAAGCTCGTGCCCTTGCGCTACACCCTTCGGCAAGGCGACATCGTCGAGATCGTCACCTCGCCGAACCAGCATCCCAGCCGCGACTGGCTGCAGATCGTCAAGTCGTCGCGCGCGCGCTCCAAGATCAACCAGTGGCTGAAGGTGGAGGAACGCACACGCTCCATCGCCCTCGGCAAGGAGCTGTTCGAGCGCGAGGCGAGAAAGCACCACCTCAATCCCGTGGTGCTGCTGGGCAGTGAGGAGCTGAAGAAGATCGCCACGGACCTCGGCTATCCATCGACCGAGGACCTGCTGGCCGCCGTCGGCTACGGCAAGAGTTCCGTGCACCAGCTCGTGAACAAGCTGATGCCGACGGCGCTGCCCGAGCCGGCCGACCGGGCCCGGACGGCCCCGGCCAGTCGCACCACCCCCGACCAGGGAGTGCGCATCCGCGGGGTCGAAGACTTATTGGTGCGCTTCGCCAAGTGCTGCACGCCGGTGCCCGGCGATCCCATCGTCGGCTTCATCACGCGCGGCCGGGGCCTCACCGTGCACAGCCGGGACTGCCTCACCGTGGCCCGGAGCGTCCTCGACCGGGAGCGCCTCATCGAGGTGGAGTGGGACGTGGCCGAGCCGGCCACGCGGCCGGTGCGCGTCGCGGTCTACATCGGCGCCGACCGTCCCGGCCTCCTCTCGGAGATCACCGGGGCCATCTCCTCGCGGAACGGCAACATCACCAGGGCCGACGTCACCGTCACCGACGACCGCAAGGGCATCAACCACTTCGTGATCGAGGTCGCCGACCTGCGCCAGCTTCAAGACATCATGAGCGCCATCCGCGCGGTTCCCGACGTCATCAACGTCGAGCGCGTCCGGGGCAACGGCGGGAGCAACGGCGCCGTCCGACTCTGATCACGGCCTGAGTCCATGACCCGGCGGAAGTTCGAAGCGCTCGTCGAGCGCGCGCTCCGCCGCCTTCCCCGGCGCTTTCGGGCCAAGCTGGCCAACGTGGCCGTCGTCGTGGAGGACTGGCCCGACGCAGCGACCTTGGCCGATCTGGAGATCGAGCCTCCCGACACGCTCTTCGGGCTCTACCGCGGGGTCGACATTACCCACCGCGACTCCGGCTACGGAAACGTTCTGCCCGACACCATCACCATCTATCAGGGGCCCATCGAGGAAGAGGCCGGCGGCCACCCCGCGACGATGGCCGAGATCGTGCGCGACACCGTGATGCACGAGCTGGGACACTACTTCGGCCTCGACGACGAGACGATGCATCGGATCGAGGACGGCGACGGCGGCTAAGGACATGGGGGGCCCCGACAGGGCCCCCCATACCGCCCGCGCTCAGGGGGCCCCGGCGAAGCGGGGACGCCCCTCGACTCGCCTCCCCGGCCCGAGCGCGCTGGCCAAGGCGTTGTCGCACCCCGGGCAAGGGGAAGATCGGGAGGGGGTCCAGGCCCGCTCCAACACCAAGGCGCTCGTCGACGCCCTCGTCCACGCAGCGCCTCGCTTCTCGCCCGCGGATCGCTGGGGGAAGCGGCGCCTTCTGGAGTGCCTGGAGGTGACCCCTATCGGGCAGCCCGAGACGCTCCGTCGCTATCACGAGGCGCTCTGCTTCCTGCAGGCCTACCCCGACGATCCCGAGATCCTCGCCCTGGTGGATCGTGTTCTGGCGCACTGGGATCGGCGCATCCGGCGGCTTTCGCGGTGGGCGCGAGCTCGGCTTCACGATTCGGGAATCGCCGGCACCGTGGTCACGTACCCCTTCGGGTTCGCCATGGCCCGCTGGCTCGCCCCACGCGACCCGCGTGAGGTCCGCGTCGTGTGGGGTGGAGCCGAGGAAGGAGAGCGGCTCGAGGAGACACTGTCCGTGCTCGTGACGCGTGTGGAAGGGGAAGCCTTCACGGAAGGCGGTCCCGGCTGGCGCCGCTGGCTCGAGGTGGCGTCGCGCGGGCGCGCCCTCAGCGCCCTCCAGCTCCTGATCGAGCTGTTCGAGCGGGCGCCCATCGGTGGGCCCACGCGGGATTGGCTCTACGAGAGTCTCGATCTCACCCTGGAATGGCGCTTGCCCCCGGGCGGCCCCTCGCGGACACACGCACGGCTTCCCGCGGCGCCGCGCTGCTTTCACGGGCACGGCGGAATGCCCTCGGGGCCTGCCGCGCCCCGGACGCGCCGCCACCTCCTGCGCCTCGTCCGGCAGCCGGTGCGCCTGCGCCCCGCGTCCCCCGCGCTGGCCGCGGCCCTCATCGAGGCCGCGCGCGTGGCCATGGCGACGCGCGCCCGCGAGCTGTACGCCTTCTCGTATCCGAACCCGTGGGACGTCCTCGTGGCCGACCTGGAGCAGGGCCTGCGCGTCGCGCTCATCGGGCTGCCTCCCGATCTCCGCTTGCCGCTCGACGCGTACTACGCCTTCCTGGTCCTCAAGAACGGCGTGCCCGTGAGCTACGGCGCCGGGTGGTACCTGTTCGGGACCCTCGAAGTGGGCTTCAACGTTTTCGAATCGTTCCGTCACGGCGAGTCGGCGTTCATCGCGAGCCAGGTGTTTCGCATCTACCAGCACGTGTTCCCCGTGCGTGCCGTCGTCGTGGACCGCTACCAGATCGGCTACGACAACGACGAGGCGCTGCGCTCGGGGGCTTTCTATTTTTACCAGCGTCTCGGCTTCCATCCGGTCGAGGCCGCCACGCGGCGCCTGGCCCGCGCCGAGCAAGAGAGGATCGCCGGCCGTGCTGGCTATCGCTCGCCTCCCGCCGTTCTGCGCCAGCTCGCCCAAGGTGATCTCGTGCTCACGCTCGGGCGGGGCCCCGCGCCAGCCCGTGTGCGCGCGGGCGCTCTGGCCGCCCGTGTGAGCGCTCACGTCACCCGCCGCCATGCCGGGGATCGCGCCGCCGCCGTACGCGCGGCGACCCGCCGCCTGGCCGCTGCCGTCGGGCCGAAGGCGCTGCCGCGCTGGCAAGGGGCCGAGCGCAGCGCGTTCGAGACGTTCGCCCTGCTCCTCGATCTGGTCCCGGATCTGGAGGACTGGACCGCCAACGATCTCCGCGCGCTCCTGCCGCTCGTACAGAGCAAGGCCGGCGCGAGCGAGCGAGACTACGCACGCCTGATGGACAGGCACCGGCGCCTTCGCGCTGCCCTCGCTGACGCCGCGCGGGGGTCCGATCGGTAAGTTTTCGCTTGACAATGCTTTTCACTGGTTCGTATTGTTTCAGCAGATGCTGAAACCTACGGAGCGAGCGAAACATGCTCAAACTTCCAGACATTCGGGCGCAGGTCTCGCAGCGGCTGCGCGAGCTGTTCCCGAGGGCGCGCGGCTGGGAGGAGAGCTTCGACGCGAAGATCGGGCGCCAGACCGCGAGTTTGCTTGTGAAATTCCGGCTTGGCGAGCACGAGCACATCGTGGTGCTTGAGGTGAGTAGCCTCGGTCAGCCTCGGCAGATCCGTGCAGCGGTGACGCGGCTGGGCGAGCTCCGCCGGGAGATGCCGGCTGCTTACCCGGCTGCGGCAGCTGTCTACATCGGCCCCGAGAGCGCTCGAATCTTGAAATCCCTTGGCTTTGGCTACATCGACCTCTCGGGAAACTGCCACCTTGCTCTCGAGAACATCCTCATCGAGAAGGAAGGCAAGCGGAACATCAGGGCCTCGACACGTCCGCTTCGCTCCCTCTTCGCGCCGCGCGCGACGCGGGTCGTCCGGGTCCTCCTGTCCGAGGTCGGGCGGGCCTGGCGATTGGGGGAGCTGGCCAAGGCGGCGGAGATCAGCCTTGGGCATTCGCACAACGTGGTGAAGCGTCTCGAGGAGCTGGCCTGGCTCGAGCGCGACGCCAGCGACCGCATCCGGCTCGCCAAGCCCGCAGACCTCCTGGAGAGCTGGAGCGATTCGTACACGTACCGCGAGAACGAGATCGCGTCCTATGCCGTTCCGGAGCGCATCACCCGGAAGTTCCTGGTGGACGTGGCTCACACGGCTGAGGCGGAAGGACGCCGTTACGCGTTCACGATGAGCGCCGGCTTGTCCCTGGTGGCGCCGCATCTGCGCATGGCGGCCGCACACGTGTACCTCGAGGGGGATCCCGCGCCGATGGCTTCGCGGCTGGGCCTGAGGCCCGTGGCCGAGGCAGCCGGGGCGCTCCACCTCCTGGCGCCGTACGACGGCGGCGTGTTCTACGGGCTGCTCGAGAAGGGCGGCCTGCGGGTCACGTCGCTCCCTCAGCTCTATGTGGACCTCGCTCACTATGAGCCCCGGGGAGCCGACCAGGCGCAGCATCTCCGCCGGGAAGCCATGGGCTACTGACGGGATCGCCGCGCGGGCGACAGGAAGGAGGTGAGCTCATCCGTGGCGAAGAAGAAGGCGGCCAAGAAGAAGAAGAAGTAAGGCATCACCGTCCGATCCGGACAGGCGCCGATCAACAAACGAGAGGAGGTGAGACCCTCGATGAAGAAGAAGGCGACCAAGAAGAAGGCGAAGAAGAAGTAGGGACTATTCATGCCAGGTGGGGGGTGGCGGCCTCCCACCTCCATGCCATCCGGGAGGGGGCAGAACCCCCTCCCGGTTGTGCTCAAATGACCTTGGTGACCTTACCGGCCTTCAGACAGCGCGTGCACACACGCGCCCGCTTGGGCGTGCCGCCGACCATGATCCGCATCGAGACCAGGTTGGGCATCCACCGCCGCCGCGTAAGCTTATGCGCATGGCTGACCGAGTTGCCGACAGCCGGATGCTTCGCGCAGATGTCACATCGCTGGGCCATGAACGCTCCTTGGACTTCGACGACGCGTAGCAGAGACGAATCCGTTGTATAGCACAGACACACGGGAGAGGCAAACGGGGGCCGCCGCCGGCCTGCAGGCGCCCCTGCAGTTCGTGAAAGGCATCGGGCCGAGGCGGGCGGAGCTGCTCGAGCGCAAGGGCCTCGCCACCGTCCAGGACGCCCTCTTCTTCGTTCCCATCCGTCACGAGGATCGGACGCGCCTCACCCCGTTCCGGGAGTTGCGCGCCGGGGACGTCCGCACGTGCTCCGGCGTCATCGTGGGAGTCAGCCCCCCTCCGCTGCGTTCCCGGGCGCCCTTCACGGCCATGCTGCGCGACGAAAGCGGCTTCGCGGTGGCCGCCTTCTTCGGAGCCCGTGGCCATCTCGCCCGGATGTTCGCGCGCGGGCGCCGCCTGGTCCTCCACGGCAAGGTCAGGCCCCATCGCGGTCAGCTCACCATCCAGGTCCAGGACTGGGAGCTGGTGGAAGCGGCGGACGACGAGCGGCTGCACACCGGACGCCTCGTGCCCATCTATTCGACGACCGATGGCTTACCCCAGCGGGCCCTGCGTGCGCTCATGCGCTCGCTCGTGGACACCCACGCCAGCGACGTCGACGAGGTCCTTCCCGATCCGGTGCGCGCGCGCCGCCAGCTCCCTGCTCTTGCCGTCGCCCTGCGCGGTGCCCACTTCCCGGAGACGGAGAGCGAGCTGGCCGCGGCTCACCGCCGACTCGTCTTCGACGACTTCCTGTTTCTCCAGCTCGGGCTCGCCATCCTGCGCGCCCGCACCACCCGCACGCAGGGCATTGCCCTGCGACCGACGGGACAGATGGTGGCGCGGCTGCGGACCTCGCTTCCCTACGCGCTGACCGGCGCGCAGGAGCGTGTGTGGGACGAGATCCGCACGGACATGGCCGCGCCGTTTCCCATGCACCGGCTCCTGCAGGGCGACGTGGGCTCCGGCAAGACCGTGGTGGCGGCGCTGGCCGTGCTGACCGCCGTGGAGGCCGGCTACCAGGCGGCGGTCATGGCCCCCACCGAGATCCTCGCCGAGCAGCATTTCATGACCTTCCAGCAGCTTCTGGCGCCGCTCGGCGTCCCCGTGGTGCTCCTGACGTCCTCGCTCAAAGCGCGCGAGCGCGAAGCCCGGCGCGCCGCCCTGGCCTCGGGCGAGGGCGCCTGCGCGGTGGGCACGCACGCCCTCGTGCAGGAAGGCGTCGCCTTTCGCCGGCTGGGTCTGGCGGTGGTGGACGAGCAGCACCGCTTCGGGGTGGCCCAGCGGGCGCGCCTGCGCGACAAGGGCGAGCATCCGGATCTGCTGGTCATGACGGCCACGCCCATTCCGCGAACCTTGGCCCTGACCCTGTATGGAGACCTCGACGTCAGCGTGATCGACGCCCTGCCGCCCGGGCGCCGGCCCGTGACCACCGTCGCGCGCACGGAGGCGAAGCGGAAGGCGATCTACGAGTTCCTCCGCGGGCAGGTGGGCGAGGGACGCCAGATCTACGTGGTGTGCCCCCTCGTCGAGGAATCGGAGGCCGTCGATCTCGAGGCGGCCACGGACATGGCGCGCCGTCTCCAGCACGAGGTGTTTGTCGATCTCACCGTCGGGCTCCTGCATGGGCGTCTCGGCTTCGACGAGAAGGACGCCATCATGCGGCGCTTCAAGGCTGGCGAGATCCACATCCTGGTCTCCACGACCGTCATCGAGGTGGGCATCGACGTGCCCAACGCCTCCGTCATGCTCATCGAGCACGCCGACCGCTTCGGCCTCTCCCAGCTCCACCAGCTCCGCGGCCGCGTGGGCCGCGGGCCGTGGAAGTCGTACTGCATCCTGCTCACCGCCCCGCGCCCCGGCGAGGAGGCGCAGCGCCGCGTCGACACCATGGTGGCCACCAACGATGGCTTCCGCATCGCCGAGGTCGACCTCGAGCTGCGTGGCCCCGGCGAGTTCTTTGGTACCCGGCAGTCGGGGCTGCCCGAGTTCCGCGTGGCCGACCTCCTTCGCGACGCCAGCAGCCTCGAGGAGGCGCGCCGGGAGGCGGTGGCCATCGTGAGTGCCGATCCGGAGCTGCGCGGCCCCGAACACCGCGGGCTTCGTGAGGGCCTGCTCGCGCGCTGGCGCGGCAAGCTCCGCCTGGCCTCGGCGGGGTAGGAATATGTCCCAGAATCGAGGAGCGCCCCGGGGGACCCGGGGCGCGACGAGCGCGGGGGCTTGGGGGGCCCGGTGCTGGGCCCCCCATCTCACTAGGCGAGCGCCGTGCGCGTCATCGCCGGAACGCTGAAGGGGCGTCGCCTGGTCACGCCGCGCGGGAAT
>Ga0184637_10001031_pt1 | contig 19422 bp, 13 predicted proteins | sample PLM3_127_b2_FD_133143 | JGI IMG/M metagenome (GOLD analysis project Ga0184637, IMG submission 133143) | Groundwater sediment microbial communities from an aquifer in East River, Colorado, USA - PLM3_127_b2 | ecosystem: Environmental > Terrestrial > Soil > Riparian zone | place: USA: East River... | reverse complement strand
GCCGCTTCCGCGCGCTCGAGCTCCTCGGGAAGGATCCGCTCGCTAGGCTCGAGCCACGCGGCGCCGCGCAACCGCGGAATGTCGAGCAGCACCCCGCGTCCGACGATTCCGTCGCGCGCCACCATGATGCTGCCGCGCCGGGCGCCGCTGCTCTTGACGTCGCTGATCGGGAAGCCGTTGTAGAGCGTCCCCTTCACCGCGATGTGGCAGAGCGCGTCGATGTGCGAGGTCGCCATGCCGTGGCAGGCGACGCCGATGTAGTCCATGGTCGCGCCGATGCCCGGCACCAGCGAGTCGGCGACGTCGCCCGCGACCAGCATATGATGATGTGCCGGGCGCGGATTCTCGATCGACGGCTCGACCGGCAGCTCGCGCGCACAGCTCACCGCGACCCCGTCGCGCACGAGGGCGGCCGCCGCCGCGCGCAGCTTCGGCGTGATGAAGTTGAGCGCGCCGGACTCGTCCTCGGCGCCCCAGCGGCCCCAATTCCTGGTCGCCTCGAAGACCTTCTCCATCCATGCCTGGCTCGGGGCGCTCGGCTGCGTCACTTCGAATCCTCCGCAACGGGGACGGGCATCATGGTACCGCTAGAGGCCGAGCAACCGCCTTTTCAAGCCGACGTCGACCGGGTTCTCGCCGATCCAGTTTCTCAGCACGGCGGTGAAGAAATCGGCGCCCAGGATCGAGACTCCCTTCTGCTCGCCGTTCACCAGAATGCGCGTGCCGGCCTCCGGCGTGAAATCGAAGTGGACCACGCTGCCCTCCTTGGCTTCGCCGATCGCCTTCAGATTCGCCTTCAGCGTCTCGATCTGCGCCTCGAACCCTGCGAGTTGCTGCTGCGTGTGATTGGCCGTCAACCCGTCGGACACGGCGCCGGCGAAGGCATCGGCGTCGACGTCGCGCAGCATCGTGATCGCGACCCGGCGCGGTCCCTTCTGTGCCAGCAGCGCGGCCGCCGAGTTGGTTTTTTGCGGCACGTAGAGTCCCGCCGCGTACACCTTGAAGATCGCCCGCGTGCGCAGGCCCGCGCCGTTGAGCTGCAGTATCTGGCCGCCGATCTGCGCGGTGGGTTCGAACCCGACGCCCTCGATCTCGACTGGCTGTGCGTTCGCAACCGCGCCGGCCAGCGCGAACGCGATTGCCACGATCAGTGGCTTGCTTGCCATGGATCACACACCTCAGGACTTCGACCAGGGGGAGTCTACCTGCGCGAACACGACGCGCTCCTGCCCCACCTGCGCGTCGTGGTGGCGATGGGCAGGGGGGCAGAATCCACAAGAAGAATGGGCGAAGACTTGCAGTTGACCGCCGTGCTCGCTGGTGGGAGGATGGAGAGGGGGGACGATCCATCACACCCGGGGGTCGAACCCGAGGTAAACGAGGAGACCAGCCATGCTCAAGGCGAAAGGACTGGAATACGAGACGAGCGGTGACGGCGAGGCGGTGCTTCTGATTCACGGAGCTCTCATCGCCGATTCATTTCTCCCGCTGACGCGCGAGGCCGCACTCGCCGACCGGTATCGCCTGATCCGCTACCGCCGCCGAGGACACGGCGGCAGCGATCCGATGCCGGTTGGGTGCAGCATCGAGCAACAAGCGCAGGACGCCCTGGCGCTCCTGACGCACCTCGGCGTGGCACGCGCCCACGTGATCGGGCACTCCGGCGGAGGCGTGATCGCGGTTCAGCTCGCGATCGAGGCCCCCAGCCTGGTTCACTCGCTGGTGCTGCTGGAGCCCGCGACGATGCCGCCCGACATGGTCCCGGCCTTCTTGGAAAATTCGGCTCCGGTCCTCGAGGCGCAGCGCTCGGGCGATCCCCGCCGGGCGGTCGATCTGTGGATGAACATGGTGAGGGTCGGAACGGACTGGCGGACCATGCTGGCGAACACCGTGCCGGGGGGGGCGGAGCAGGCGGTGAGGGATGCCGCGACCTTCTTCGAGGTGGAGCTCCCCATGTTTCGGAAGTGGAGCTTGGACCGCGAGCGGGCGAGCCGCATCCGCCAGCCGGTCCTGTTCGTGATCGGCAGCGAGAGCGGTCCCCTGTTCGAGGGGGTAAAACGGTATTTCCTGTCGATGATCCCGCACAGCGAGGAAGCGCTGGTGGCTGGGGTCGACCATGCCATGCAGATGCAGGACCCGAAGCTCGTCGCGGCACCCATCGCCGACTTTCTCTCGCGTCATCCGATTTCCGCCTGAGTCGAGCAGGACCTACGCGTCTGTTGGAACCTGACAATGGACGCCCCGCCGCCTTCGAAGCCCTGCTCGCAGGCGGGTGCACGAGATGACGCGGATGCTGCAGTGGCTGGTTCGCGAGCACTCGGGGCCCGTGCTCGTGGTCTTCGCGCTGGCCGCGGCGGCGCTGGTGTGGCCGGCGTCGCGCTTCCGGATCGACTCCTCGCTCGAGAACTTCATGATGGAGGACGACCCGGAGCGCACCCGGAACCGCGAGATCAAGGACGAGTTCAGCAACGACGAGATCCTGGTGATCGCCTTCGATCTCGGGCGTCCCTTCCAGCCGGAGGATCTGAGGTCGCTGCACCGTCTCTCGCTGGCGATCGCCGAGGTCGACGGAGTCGAAGAGGCGCTCGATCTGACCACCGTCGAGGACGTGCGCGGCGCGGCGGACACGTTGGATGCCTCGCCCCTGCTCGATCTCGACCGCGTCGAGGACGTGATCGATTCGGTGCGGGAGCGCGTGCGCGGGCACCGGCTGTACCAGGGAAATCTGCTCTCCGACGATCAGAGCGTGCTCGCGATCCTGGTCTTCCTGGAGCTGCGTCCACCCGAGGCGGCGGTGAACGTCCACGCGACCGAGGGAATCCTTCAGCTGCTGAAGGGATCCGCCCTGCCGGGGGAGATCTACGTCTCGGGCTTCCCGTTCTCGGAGCACGACACGATCCGACTCTTCGAACACGATCTGATCACGCTATCGCTGGCCTCGCTGGTCGTCATCCTGGGGATTCTCTACGCGCTTCTGCGCCGGGCCTTCCCGCTCCTGCTGCTCGGCATGCTCGAGCTCTGGAGTCTGCTGGTCATGCTCGCGTGGTTCGGCCTCACGAACACGCCGTTCACGGTGGTGACGGTGATCGCTCCGCCCATCCTGATGGTGACCTCGGCCACCTATGCGGTCTATCTCTTCTCCTACCTGCCCTCGGTCGCTCGATCGCTCCGGCCGGGTCCGGACCTGATCGAGCTCGCGACTCGTCCCACGATGATCGCCGCGTTCAGCACCATCGTCGGGTTCATCTCGCTGCGCAGCATGCCGTTCCGGGTGATCGGGGAGCTCGGAACGGCCTTGTCGCTCGGGACCCTGGCGACGGTCCTGGGGACCCTGCTGCTGCTGCCGGCCGCCATCCAGCGTTTCGGGCTGCGGCTCGACGACGAGCTTCGCTTCGGCTTCTCACGCTGGCCGCTCGTCGGTGTACGTCTGGCGTCGCGACCCAGGCTGACGCTGCTCGGTCTGGCCGTTGCCATTGCGATCGCGTCGGTGGGCTTGTGGCGGCTCGAGATCGACAGCGATCCGGACTCCTACTGGCCCGAAGAAAGCCTGCACCGTCGGAGCGTGAGCTTCGTGCGGGATCGGCTCTCGGGCACGTTCCCGATCAACGTGTTGGTCCACACCGATCGACCCGACGGCGCACTCGAGCCCGAGGTGCTGGCCTTCGCGGATCGGCTGATCCGGAAGATCGAATCGGACCCGCGAGTCGATCGCACGATCTCGTTCCTGGACTATCTCTGGCTGATGGACGCCGCGCTCAACCCCGGCGAGGCGCCCCGAACGGTGCTGCCCAGTCGCGAGATGGCGTCGCAGTACCTGCTCCTGTACGACGCCGGAGGCGATCCCGCCGACTACCGGCACTACCTCAACTTCGATCGCAGCACGCTCAACATCTGGGTGCGCATGAACATCCGGCGCGGCTCGCTGGTGCTCGCGCTGCGCGATCGCATCCAGGATTGGGCAGCCGAGCTGGCGCCGGCAGCCACGCGGGTCGAGATCCTCGGCACCTACCTGATGTTCCCCAAGGCGATGGAAGGGATCAGCCGCGGGATGGTCCAGGGACTCGGGCTGGCCGCCGTGATGATCGTCGTCATCATGATCCTCAGCCTGGGGTCGATCCGGCTGGGCATCGCGGCTGCGGTCCCCAATCTGGCCCCCATCCTGGTGTGCATCGGTCTGATGGGCTGGCTCGGAATTCCGATCTCGTTCGGGACTGCCATCGTGGGGTGCGTCTCGCTGGGCATCGCCGTCGACGACACGGCGCACGTCATGGGCCACCTCCGGCCGGGGCGCTCGATCGAGGAGGTGTACCGCTCGGTGGGAGGCTCCCTGATCTTCAGCACGCTGATTCTGGGTGCCGGCTTCGGCGTGCTCGCGCTCGGCTCCTTCCAGCCCACGGTGCACCTCGGGATCGGGACGGTGTTGACGCTGATCGTCGCGCTGCTCTGCGACCTGCTCGCTCTGCCCTCGCTTCTCGTCCTGCTCGGCTGGCCCCTGCGCGCTGAGCCGCAGGCGGGGGCTCGCTCGGGATCCGATCTGCTGGTGCGGAGTGACGCGTCTTGGCGACCCTGATTACAGGCGCCGGTCTGATCGGCACGGCATTCGCCCAGAAGGCGCTGGAGAGGAAGCAGACGCTCGTCTTCCTCGACTCCCAGCCGCGCGAGGCCTTCCTCCGGGAACGGCTGGGACGGGACGCCAGCTTCGAGGTCGTGAAGGCGGACGTTCGCGATCTGTCCGCCCTCGTCGAAGTCATGCGCGCCCGATCGATCGAAGTCGTCGTGCACACGGCAGGGCTGATCGGGAAACGGGTCGCGGAGTCCCTCCAGTCGGCCTTTCGCGTCAATCTGGAGGGGACTGCCAACGTCGCCGAAGCGGTGTCTTCGACGGGTGTCCGGCGGCTGGTCCACGTCAGCAGCTCCGGGGTGTACGACTGGAGACGGACGACGGATGCGCCGGTCACGGAGACCTGCGCGCGGGGTCATGGCGGCTTCTACTCGAACTTCAACGCGGCCAGGGAGCTCATCCTCGAAGCCTATGCCGGCCGCTTTGGTTTCGAGCTCGCCGTGCTTCGCCCCGCGAGCGTTTTCGGTGTCGGACACTTCTGGTCGGGCTCCGGGACCGGCAGGCGGATTCAAGAGCTGGTGATCGGCGGACTCAGGCGCGAGCGGCGCCGGGTCCGAGCAGAGGATGCCGTCCGCAACGAGTACCTCTACGCCAAGGATCTGGGCGGGGCGATCGACCGGGCCACCGTCGTCGAGTTGCCGGGGCAGTGCTTCATCAACCTCGGCACGGGCGCCCTGATCGGCTTCGAGACCCTGATCGCCACGCTGCAGAAGCTGCTTCCGGGGCTCGCGGTCGAGATCGAGCCGGGCGGCCCTGCACCCGGAAGGACCGCCCCTCTCGATCTTTCCGCCGCAAAACAGCTGCTCGGCTGGCAGCCGACCCACTCGCTGGAGAGTGCCCTCGCGGACTACATCGAAGACCTGCGGAGAATCGGCCTCGATCGGCTCGACCTGTTGCAGCGCTGAAGCCGCGCGATCCCCGCTTCCAGAGAGATTCGTTGACAACCAAGGGTCGATGGGTCGAGCATGCGGGGTTGGAGGAGGAGGCATGTCCGAGCTCCAGATCGACTCCACCAGGATCGAGCGCATCGCGAGGGCGCTGCAGGGTCTGCCGACGGCCTTCGATGCGCCTCCTCACGTGTACACCGTCTGCTGTCCCCGCTTCGTTCCGGCGCGCCAGGCCGAGCGGGAGCAACCCAAGGGCGACAAGCTGCGTCTCTATGTGCACATCCCCTTCTGTCATTACAAATGCACCTTCTGCACGTTTGCCGTTCGCGTCGGTGCCAAGCGGGAGCTGATGGAGAGCTACGTCGACGCGGTGCGGCGCGAGCTGGACTGGATCCGGCCGGGGTACGTCCTCTCCCAGCTGTTCGTGGGAGGGGGAACCCCGACCTCGCTGCCCCCGGACCTCCTCGACGCCGTCTTGTCGAAGGTCTTCGAGCGCGTGGCGCCCTCGAGTGAGGAGTTCCATACCGTCGAGTCGTCGCCCGAAAGCGTCACTCGAGAGCACGTCGACGTGCTGCGCAAGTGGAGGATCGGGCGGATCAGCATGGGCGTCCAGAGCCTCGAGGACGGTGTCCTCGATGGGATGAAGCGCCGCCATTCGCCCGCGCAGGCAGCGGAGGCGTGCCGCATGCTGGTCGCTTCGGGCCTGCTCGTGAACGTCGATCTGATCTATTCCCTGCCGGGCCAGACCGAGGAGAGCTTCCGCCGCGACTTCCAGAAGGTCTCCGAGCTGGGGGTGCAGGCCCTGACGCTATACGACCTGCGAACCAATGAGCACACTCCGATCCGCAAGCGTCTCTCGGAGTCGGAGCGACCGAGCCTGGCGAGACTGCTGCGCTGGCGCAAGCTGATCCAGGAAACCGCTGCCGAGCTCGGATACGTCCAGACGCGCTGGTACACTTTCAAGAAGGCGAACACCATCGCGCTTCGGCACCGCTGGCAGCAGACCTTCGACACCGTCGGGTACGGCTTCCAGCTCGGGATCGGCAACAGCGCGCGCTCCCACCTCGGATTCGCCGAGTTCCGCAACGCCAGGGACCCGAAGGAGTACATCGAGCGCATGCGTGCCGGGCAGAGTCCGGTCGACGAGACGTTCCCGCTCGATTCAGAGGACCGCAAGGCCCAGTTCATCAGCCGTTCCATCGGGGACGGGGGAATCCTGGACAGGGACGCCTACCAGCAGGCGTTCGGCCGCTCGTTCGACGACGACCACGGCGCAACTCTCGATCTGCTCCGCGACGCGGGACTCGTGGACGACGACGGTCGCCGCATCGGTCTCAGCGAGAGCGGCAAGCTGATCCACGATCGCATCACGCTCTCCTTCTTTCCGAAGCGCGCGCTCGAGTGGCTGAAGGAGAAGCAGAGCCGAGCCTACGCGACGCTGCCTGCCTGAAGCCGGGCGAGGGGCTCACCGGCTGAGCAGCGCGCTGGTCCGGAGTGCGCCGTCGAGGTCGAAAGCGTGGCTCGGACGCTCCCGGTGGAGCGCCCGCTCGATCGCTTCGGCCAGCTCGGCAACGCAAGGCTCCCCGCTCGCGACCACCTCCGCCAGCCCGTGCTCGGCGAAGCGCCGCGCCCGCAGCGGCTGGTCCGACATCTGCGGATCCGGCAAGAGCAGGGCGCGACACCGGGTTTCCAGCAGATTCGCGCAGGTGTTGTAGCCGGCGCGGCTGATCGAGAGGTCGGCCTGCCCGATCCAGCGCAGGAAATCTCCGGCGAAGGGACCGACCACGCAGCGCCGACCATCGACGCGCCGATGCAGATCCTCGGCTTCCTCCTCGCTCCAGAACAGCCCGCGGAAGATCCGCAGCCGGCGCCCCGCATCCGCTCCGCGCGACACCAGCCGATCCCACGCTTCGACCAGCCGCCCGACCAGCGCCGCGCTTCCGGCGCCGCCCCCCGTGCTGACCACTACCCAGGGTCCGCCCGCCGGGCCCGAGGCCGTCTGCTCGCGCCGGCCCTGGCTCTCCGGGACCGGCTTCTCCGACACGAAGCCGGTGTGCGTCACCGGAATCTCGAGATCCCCGGCCCCTGCGAAGTGCTCCTCCAGCCGCATGAAGCGCGGATCCGAGTGCACCAGCAGCGCGTCGAAGCCGGCGTTCAGGCGGGAGACGACCCGCCGCCGATGAGCCTCGGCGGTCGCGGGCTCGTGCCGCGTCCGGGTCAGGATGTCGCGAACGGAGCAGACCAGCTCGAGCTCCGGGGTCGCGGCGCGCGCCGCGCCGATCAGCGCCTCGATCTCCGACTCGAGCTCCCACTTGCTGAAGGGGTAATGCTCGACGATCAGGACGTCGGGGGCCAATTCCATCGCGACACTGCCCAGGATCGCTGCGCGCGCGCGCAGGACCGCATCGATGCTCCGAGAGCCATCCAGCGGCTCGAGGCCCTCGGGGCCGCGCAGGATCGCGGGAAGCTCGACCACCTCGAACCCGCCGCCCGCGTCGGGCCGCGGCACTGGCCGGCCGCCCTGAACCAGGCAGACCCGGTGATCCCTTGCCAGCGCTCGGGCGATCTCGCGGGTGCGCACATGGTGGCCCACCCCGGAGAGATGCTGCGCGTAGACGAGGACCCGCTTGCGGCGACTCACGGGCCCGGGCCCCGCGTCCCGGCCTCGAGCAGCCGCAGGATCTCGCCCCGCAACGGGCTGTAGCGCACATGGCTCAGCTCGAGGGTCTCCGCCAGGAACCCCGCTCCGCCGCGATACTTGTTGCTCTCCTGAGGCAGCTCGACGATGCGGTTCTCGACCGGATCCCGGATCACGCCCATCGGGTCCAGGCCGCGCCCCACCCGCTCGATCTGTTCGAAGAGCAGCTCCCTCAGCATCACCACCCCGCGATCGGAAGCGACCAGCTGCTCGCGGGTGCGGTCTGCGATCGCACCTTGCGTGACCCAGGTCATGATGTCCTGGCCGTCGACGTAGTCGACGATGAACTCGCCCTGCGGGTCGCGCCAGGGGACCTCGTAGACGGGGATCTGCGTCTGTGGGGGAATCCGGTGGCCGTCGTCCGGCCGGTAGCACGCGTACCAGTAGTGCTGGGTGTGGGTGTCGTCCACGGGGACACGGATCTGGAAGCGATGCTGCGGGTGCGCTCCGACGCGCAGCGACACCGGAAAGACCAGAGGGTGGCCCACCTTCCAATCGTCGTCCTCTTCGCTGCCTCCCTCGACCACGCGGCGCTTGACGATGCCGTAGCGGAAGCGGTCGAAGCCGATCTTGAGCTGGCGTTTGCGATAGTGCCTCGGCTCCGGGAGACCCTGGGCTCGGCGCACCGACGCAAGATGGTGTCCGTGAAGCCACTCCAGGTGGGTCGGGTCGACGCTGTTCTCCATGATCTGGAGCCAATTGCACGGAATCAGCGCGCGACCGACGTCTCGCAGCGCGCCCTCCCACACGAAGAGGTCGTAGCGTGGCAGCAGCGGAGCGGGCTTCGGGCCCAGGTAGGCGAACACCAGCCCTCCCAGCTCCGCGATGCCGTAAGCCGTCGTGCCCGCGCGCAACTGCGCCTGCGCCGGGCCGCGCTCCGCGGGCCTTTCGAGGCAACGGCCGGCGGGAGAGAACTTCCAGCCGTGGTAGGCGCAGCGGATGCCCTCGGCTTCCACGATGCCATGGCGAAGCGACGCGCGACGGTGTGGGCAGTGCTCCTCGAGCAGGCCGAGCTCGCCCGCGAGCGAGCGGAACGCGACCAGGTCTTCGCCCAGCAGCCGCACGGGACGCACGGCACCCGCCGGCAGCTCCGAGCTGGCGGCGATCGGCAGCCAGTAGCGGCGCAGCAGCCCGCCCATCGGCGTCCCGGGCCCGACGCGGGTCAGGATCTCCTGCTGCTCCGGCGTCACACGCGTTCCTCCGGCGAGGCGATCGCGGCGTAGACCGCCTGCGGTCGCGCGTAGAACTCCCGGTCCCAGTCGCCGTGTTCGGGCGGGCCGATGCCCGAGGCCTTCCAGCCTTTGAAGGGCGCCTCGGGGTGCACGGCCAGCGCTCCCGGGGCGAGCTTCAGGATTCCCGCCTCGACCGAGCGGGCGAAGCGCTCCCGGGCTCCCGCGTCGCGCGTAGACAAGCTCGCGACCAGGCCCTGCGGCACGCCGTTGGCGATCCGGATGGCTTCCTCGAGGTCGTCGGCGGGCAGGATCACCGCGACCGGACCGAAGGTCTCTTCCTGCACCAGCGGCGACTCCGGACCCAGGCCCGACACCAGCGTCGGAAGGAAGTAGCAGCCGCCTGCGAGCCCCGGAGGCCGGACTCCACCGCACAGGATCCGCGCGCCTTCGGAAACCGCCTGCGCCAGCGCAGCCGCCACCCCGTCGCGATGCTCGGGAGAGACCAGCGGCCCGACCTGCGTGTCCGGATCCTCCGGATCGCCGACCTTGAGGCGCTCGGCGGCCGTCACCAGCGCGTCGACGAAGCGCGGGACGGCGCTGCGCTCGACGATGATCCGGCGGCTGGCGGTGCAGCGCTGCCCGGCGAAGCCGAAGGCCGCCAGCGCGAGACCCTGGGCTTCCGCTTCGAGGTCGCAGTCCGCGAGCACGATCGCGGCGTTGTTGCCGCCGAGCTCGGCCTGTAGCGGCTTTGCGTGCTGCGCGCACAGGGCGGCCGCACGCCGGCCGGTCAGGATCGAGCCGGTCACCGAGACCGCGTCGATCCCGGCGTCCACGATCAGACAGCGTGCCGTGTCGGCCTCGCCGAAGACCAGATTCACGAGCTCGCCGGGAACCCCGGCCTCCTGCAGCGCCGCCGCGATCGCCAGGGCGACGCGCGGAGCCCGACAGGAGGGCTTCCAGACCACGGCGTTCCCGAACGCGAGCGCCGGAGCGATCTTCCCGACGGGAATCGCCAGCGGATTGTTCCAGGGCGTGATCAGGCCGACGGTTCCGACCGCGCGATAACGCACGCTTGCGGCGGATTCCGGGCCGCCGATCGGCGCGTCGCCGGCGGGGATCCGCCGCAGCGCTCCCTCGACGTGCCCGATCGCCCGGCGCACCTCGGTCTGCGCCTCCCCGCGCGGCTTTCCGATCTCGCGCACCAACAGCCGGATCAGCTCCTGCTCGCGCCCGGCCAGTTGCTCGGCCAAGCGCCCGAGGCATGCGGCACGCTGCTCGGCGCCGCGCTGCTCCCATTCCGGACGAGCCTGCGCGGCGGCCGCCGCCGCGGCGCCCACCTCCACGGCGCCAGCGAGCGGGACCTCGCCGAGGCATACGCTGAGCTGCGACGGCTGCTGGAGACGAAGCCGGCGATGCCCGTTCGCTGCGCACGGTTTTCCCGCGATCCAGGCCACCGGGAATGCGTCGCAAGCGGCCACCGCGTCGCTCGAGCGCGAGCCGCGCAGATGCTCGAGCAGCTCCGCCGTCTCGATGAAGCGCACGGCGCGCTCGCCCAGGTAGCTGCGCGTGATCTCCGCGTGGACCGGCTCGGTCGACCCGACGGCATCATCGATGATCCAGACGTCGTAGCCGCGTTCGTAGGCGTCGAGCGCGGTGGCGCGAACGCAGGCGTGCAGGTAGAGGCCGGCGATCAGCAGCGAGGGGGAGCGCAGCTCGGCGAGCCGGGCCTCGAGGCCCGGCGCTCCGAAGGCGCTGAAGAAGCGCTTGCGAAAGACCGGCTCGCCTGGCGCCTCCTCGAGACCCGAGGGAGGACGCACCCCAGGCGTGCCTTCCACGCAGGCCCAGGTGCCTTGCCGCTTCCAGTGCGGCATCCGGTCGGAACCGTCCGGTCGGACCCCGGTGCGAACGTGCAGCACCGGCACGCCGCGCTCACGACAGCCCTGGAGCAGCCTTTGGATCCGCTCGCCGAGCCGGGCCGGGGACGGAGACAGCCCCGGCCGAGCCAGGAAGTCCTGCTGCAGGTCCAGTAGCAGCAGCGCCGGGTTGGTCACGCCGATCGGTGTCGTGAGAGGGATCTCAAGCCTCGTGGAGCAGGTCCTGCCGCGCGAGATCTGCGATGCGCCGGCCGAGCTCGCGCGTTCCGACCAGCCGGCAGCCGGGCTCCAGGATGTCGGCCGTGCGCCAGCCGCTCGAGAGCGCGAGTCCGATGCCCCGCTCGATGGCCTGGCGCAGCTCGAGCTGGCCGAAGCTCTCGTGCAGCAGCATCGCGAGGGCCAGGATCTGGCCCACGGGATTCGCGCGGTCCGTTCGCGCCAGATCGTGTGCGGAGCCATGGGTCGTCTGGTACACGGCTCGACCTTCTTCGCCGAAATTCGCCGAGCACGCGAGCCCCCGCGCTCCCAGCAGCAGCGTGGCGGTGTCGCCGACCACGTCGCCGAACAGGTTCGGCGCGACCACCACGTCGAAGCGCCGAGCGTTGGCCACGATCTGGAAGCAGGCGTTGTCGACCTCGAACAGCTCCAGCTCCAGGCCGAACTCCGCGTTCAACGCTTCGGCCCGCTGGATCCAAAGCTCGCTGATCGACGGAATGCCCGCGCGTTTGACGACGACGGCGAGGCGCCCGCGACGACGGCGGGACAGCTCCATCGCGACGCGCATGATCCGGTCCACCTGGACCGCGTCGTAGCGGAACTGGTGATACGCCCCGGTCAGCTGATCGCCGTCGTGGCTCTCGCCCCCCTCGCCCTGGTAGATGCCGCCGACGTTTTCGCGGACGATCAGGATGTCGACGCCCTCGACCGCCTCGGGTCGCAGAGGTCCCACGCCGCGGAGCACCGGAAGCGGGCACAACGGCATGAGCTTGCAGAAGAGATGGAACTTCGCCCGCAGCTCGTAGACGAAGCGCCCGCCACCGGGGCCACACAAGATTGCGCCGCGATCGCGGAACGTCTCGTCGCAGAAGCTCACGACGTCCGAGGGAAGCTCGATGCCGCTCGCCTGCTTCGCCGTGAGCCCGATCGCCCCGCCGGTCCGCACCTCGAAGCGTCGTTTGCTCGCGTCGGCGACCGCGTCGAGCACGTCGAGCGCGGCACCGATCACTTCCTCGCCGATTCCCTCTCCCGAGAGCACTCCGATCCGGGGCACCTCGGGGGGCCGGACCGTCCCCCATCCCGAGATCACACCGGCCAGTGTCGAGCTGGACCCGGCGAGCGGCGAAGGTCGCGAACTGTGCATGGAGCTTCGGCTATCTCGCGTGGAAGATCGTGGAATGCAACGTTGGAATCTACCCAGTGGGACGGGCGCCGGTCAAGCGAAAACCCGGCTTGATCTCGTCATCTGCTTCCCGGCATGATGCCGCAGCGCCTCGAGGGGGGGCCGGACGTGCTGACGAGCGAACCCATCGATGCCGACGAGCAGGCCGAGCTCCTCGAGGGGCGGAGGCTCGAGGGCGCCGAGCGTGCCGATGAGGTGTTTCGCCTGCGCGACGCGATCGGCGAGGGCTACGGCCGGATTCTCGCGCGGCGGGCGCGCAGCAGCCGATCGAGCGGCTGCAACGCCTGCATGCGGCAGGTGAGCCGTGAGTGACGGCGCACCCCGCGTCGTCACGGTTCACTTCACGAATCTGGCCGCCCTCGCTGCGTACACCCTTCTCCTGATCCTGCGCGCACCGCGGATCTGGCCGGGGCGGTTCTGGGCGGAAGAGGGGAGTGTGTTCTTTTCGGCCGCTTGCTCGAGCGGCCTGCTGAAGTCGTTGTTGCTTCCGCACCTGGGCTACTACATGGCTGTGACCAGCTTCGCCACGACGCTGGCCGCACGATCGGTACCCCTCGAACATGCACCTCTCGTCACCACCATCATCGCAGCCGTCATCCAGCTTCTGCCGGCCGCTTTGCTCGTCACGGGCAAGATCGACGCGCTGCCGGATCCCCCTTCGAGAGTCATCGCGCTGGCGCTGCTGCTCGTCTCCCTTCCGACCGAGGAGATCTGGCTGACCTCGACGAACTCGGCCCACTTCATGGCCGTATCCGCGGGCATCATCCTCATCTCGAAGCCCTGGGCGTCGCGTACCCGTTTCTTCCACATCGGGCTCCTCGTCCTGGCCGGTCTCAGCGGCATCAGCGCGAACCTGCTCGCGCCTTTCTTCTGGTTGCGCGCGTATCAGGAGCGCTCGAGGGAGCGATTGGAGCAAGCGGTCGCGCTGAGCGTTTGCGCGATGATTCAGGTGGTCGTCGTAGTGATCGCGCCCATGTATGGATTCGCGTCGGTGGGACTGGAGGGACCGCGCAGTCCACGACTCGACCTGCAGGTTCTGGCCCACGCCATGCTTGCCAAGGACATTCTCCTGCCGTTCACGGGGCGTGCCTGGACGGAGCACGTCATGGCGCCGCTCACGAAGCTGCTGGCGGCTCACCAACCGATGGTTTTCGTTTCGGTGATCGTGATGGTCTGGGCGGGCCTCCTGGCGCTGGCCGTCGTCAAAGGCCGGCAGTGGCAGCCCAGGCTCCTGTTCGGTCTGAGCATCTACATGGTGTTCGTGAGCTTCACGGCCTCGATCGAAGCCTCACGACCCCAATGGCATCTTTCGCACACGACCGCACTCGGAGCCGGGAGATACTACTACTTCCCGAATTTCTTCCTGGGGCTGACCCTTCTCATGACCGCATGGACGGGAAGCGCGTTGCACAAGCGCCTCCGGCAGACGGCCCTCGTTCTGGTTGCCTGGATGCTCATCGTCGGCTCGAACGAGTTCTTCCGCTCGGATGCCCGCGGTGCGTTCTTTACCGGGCCGGACTGGCGACAACAGGTCGCCGCGTGGCGTCGGGAAGAAACACGCGAGTTGAAGATCTGGCCGGTCCCATGGAAGCTCACGACATGCCGAAGCGCTGGTGCATCAGCGTCAGACTGAGCACGCGATTCAGCAAGCCATCGACCCCGAACCGCTGCTCGGGGGGCTGCTGCGGGAGCTGATCGAAGAGTCGCCGAATCGCGGTGGCGTCGAAGATCGGCTGATCGTCGAGCAGCGACGAGGCGAACACGTCGCTGAACAGCTCCAACATCGCGTCGGCCTCCCCGAACTTCGCAGGCGGCGTCGAGAACGGGTGCTTCTGACGGTCGTAGACCGGCTCGATCAGCACGTCGCGGGCGGCTTCGCGCAGCACGTGCTTCTCGCGCATCCCGTTGATCTTCAGGTGGATCGGGATCTTCGCCGCGAACTCGGCGAGCTCGTGATCGAGGAAGGGCACACGCCCCTCGATCGAGTGGGCCATCTCCATGCGGTCGCTCAGGAAGGTGAGGATGAAATTGGGCAGATGGATCTTCGAATTCAGATACAGGGCCTGATTCAGGGGATCGCGCCCCGCGACGCGCTCCTCGATGGGAAGGCGGCTGAGCGCAACCTCGTAGGGATTGATGCCTGCGATGCTCGCTTTCATCTCCCGGCTGAACAGGATCGTCGTCTTCTCGCCCATCGCCGAGAATGCCTTGATCCAGGAAGGCACCCAGCCGAGTCGGCGCTGGACCGTCTCGAGCTCCGCAATGGGCGCTTCCTCGTTCGCCACCAGCACGGGGACGGCCTGGTTGGATGCGCGCAATTCGGCGAGCAGGCGGCTCACCGTGGCGGGGTCCTGCCGCGCGCTGTTGTAGAGGAGGACGTCGCGCCGGAAGTGCGCGTACCCGCCCAGCATCTCGTCCGATCCTTCGCCGGTGAACACGACCTTGATCCCGGCATCGCGCACCGCGCGGCTCAGCAGGAACTTCGCCACGCCGTGGCCGTTCACGAAGCAGGTCTCCGCGTGCCAGACCGCGTCGCTGTAGGAGTCCGCCAGGGCTCGCGCGGTGACGGCGATCGGATGGAAGCTCGCCCCGGAACGCTCGGCCTGTGCGCGCGCGAGCGCGGACTCGTCGTAGAGCGCGTCATCGAACGTCAGCGTGAAGGCACGGATCGGCCGATCCATGTGGCGCTGGGCCAGGCCGAGCACCGCGCACGAGTCGATCCCCCCGCTCAGATAGGAGGCGACCTCGACGTCGGCGACCAGCCGCTCGCGGACCGCGTCGTCGAGCACGGCCCGGAAGCCCGCGATCACCTCCGCGTCCGAACGATCGTCGGCCGCCAGCTCCGCGGCCGTGGGAAACACCAGATCCCAGTACGGGTAGATGCTGACCTCGCCGTGCTGCGCGATCGCGTAGTGACCCGGCGGCACGGTGTAGATCCCATCGAACAACGTGCGCGAGTGCGGCCGGAACTGGAAGGCTTCCTGGTACACCGCCTCGAGGTTCCAACGGGCCGGAACCCCGAGAGCGAGCAGCGCCTTGACTTCGGACGCAAAGAACACGTCGCCTTCATGCACGGCATAGAAGAGCGGCTTGATGCCGAAACGGTCGCGGATCGCCAGCATCGCGCCGTTGCGCCGATCCGCGATCACCGCCGCAAACTCCCCGCGCAGGTGGCGGCCGAGATTCATCCCCTCGCGCAGGTAGAGATGCAATGCGATTTCACTGTCGGAGTCGGTCTTGAAGACGCAGCCCTCGGAACGCAGACGCTCGCGGATGGCCTTGTAGCCGTAGAACTCGCCGTTGACGACCAGCTGAACCTCGCCGCTCGCGTCCGACATCGGCTGGCTGCCGTTGCTGAGGCCGATGATCGAGAGGCGGGTGTGGCCGAGGAACATGCGTCCATCCTTGGCAACCCACCTGCCCACCGCGTCGGGGCCGCGGTGATGCAGCGTCTCGAGGGCGCGGTCGAGTCGCTTCGGCTCGAGGCTGCGCCGGAGCAAGCCCCCTACGAATCCACACATGTCGTCTCCCTTCGCAGCGAGTTCGAGGTTTCAGCGGATCGCGCCGCGCGCGCGGAGCGCCGCGCGCGCGATCTCGTCGTAGCCGACGCTGGCCAGCACCTCGTCGGTGTGCTGGCCGATCGACGGTGCCGTCCGCGTCTCGACGGGCGCGCTGCCTTCGACGGCGATCGGGCTCGCGATGCTGCGCACCGCGCGGCCGCGGGAATCCTGCCCAGCGCGCAGGATGCCGGCGGCCTCGAGCTGCGGATCGTGCACCACGCCGTCGAGCCGCGCCACGTGGGTGAAGGTGACGCCCTGCTCGTCCAGGGCCTTGCGCCAGTGGGCGTAGTCGCGGCTCGCGAAGAGCGGCGCGACGATCGCGTAGAGCTCCTTCGCACGCGCGCGGCGATCGCTGCGCGTCGCAAAGCGCGCGTCCGCGAGAAGATCCAGGCGCTCGAGCGCCCGGCAGAGTCCCGGCCAGAGCTTGTCCTCCCGCACCATCGCCAGCAGGATCCACTCGCCGTCACCCGTCTCGTACTGGTTCACGAGCGCGTTGTCGGGCTCGCGACAATCGACATGGCGATAGCTCTCGGCGCCGCACAGCATGGCTTGCAGGTAGATGCCGTTCGACCAGGCTCCGTTGGCGAGCAGCGAGCTGTGCACCTTGCACCCGTGCCCCGTCTTCTCGCGCTGGTAGAGCGCCAGCATGATCGCGCCGAACAGCGCCATCGCGCTCGGATGGTCCCCCATGGCGGGCACCGACAAGGCGGGCATGCCGCCGCGCGGCCGCACCGCGTCCTGAAGGCCCGAGCGCGCCCACCAGGCGGTGGCGTCGTAGCCGGGCTTCTCCGCCTCGGGACCCTCCTCGCCGAAGCCCGTCGCGTGGGCATACACCAGACGCGGATTCAGGGGCTCGAGATCGCGCCAGGCCAGCCGGAGCGCGGCCAGCACGCGCACGGGATAGTTGGTGACGAAGACGTCGGCCTCGCGCACCAGGCGCAGCAGGATCTCGCGCGCCTCGGCGTCCTTCAGGTCGAGCGCGACACTGCGCTTGCCGCGGCTGGTCAGCAGCCAGCAGTAATCTTCCTCGCACTTCGGAAGCGGCGGCATCTGGTGCAGGTAGCGGTAGGGATCGCCCGTCCGGGGCGGCTCGATCTTGACGACGTCGGCGCCGAAGTCGGCCATCACCGTCGCGGCAGCCGGGCCGAAGACGAAGCTGCCGACGTCGAGCACGCGAATCCCCTCGAGAATCGGGCGCATGGGAGACCTCCGAAAGGGTCGGACCGCCACGGGGAGCCGCGGCGGCGGCACGCCGCCAGCCTATCCCAACCGCATCGCCAGCGTGCGGATTTCGCGCTCGAGCGCGGCGGTGCAGTGCCGGGTCCACGGCGGGCGGCGGCAGAGCGTTCGCAGCGCAGACAACGCATTCTCCGAGCGCATCCCTGGGACGCCACCATCCTGGCGCCAACCCTCGGCCGCGGGGATTCGGCGGCCTCGATCTAGCCTGCGCGCTCAACCCCTCCTGAGTGTAGGCTCTGATCGAGGTCGCCCTGCGTGGAGAACTTGACCGCACCGAGCATTCAGCAGATGGCGCTCGATGCGGTGAATTTCACGTTTGGTCATTCGCTGATGTGGTATCGGGTGCCCGCGGCAGCGTCGTTGATTCTGCTGCTCTTCGTGGGCGGGATGCGGGGGGACCCGAAGCGCGACCAGGCGGCAGCGCGCCTCGGGCTCCCCGATTGCCTCTACCTGGTCGCGCTCGCGGTCTTTCTCTTCGCGCTGCGCTGGCCGATCCTCGCAATCGGCGATCTCGAGGGGGACGAGAGCGTCGCGGTTTCGGCCGCGATGACTCGCTACCTGGATCCCGCCTACGGTGTGACCCTGTTCACGGGATCCGCCGGACCACTGCTCACCTATCCGGTCTCCGGCTTCGGTCTGCTCGGGCTCCGAATCGACTTCGGCGCCTCGAAGCTCGTATCGAATCTCGTGATGACGGCGAGCTCGGCGGTGTTGTATCTGGCGCTCCGGACCTTCAACGAAGGCCGCATCGCCCGAATCGCGCTGCTCCCGCTGCTCTCCTTCCTCGGGCTGGCCAGCAGCGACTGGACGCAGTCGTACTGCTCGGAGCAGTGGATCAACCTTCTCGTGATCTCGATGATCTACTTCCTGCTCCGGATCGACCACAAGATCGGGCGCGAAGCCACCAATCTCGGCGGCATCGGTATCGCCTTCGGGTTGATGCCTCTACTCAAGTGGCAGGGAATCCCGATGGCAGCGCTCTTCGCCCTTCTGGCGGTCGCGATCGTGGCGTGTCGGTGGCGTCGCGAACCAGCCGGTCTCGGGGCGCTGGCCGCCCGACTCTGGCCCCTGGTGGTGTTGGGCCTCGCGCCTCTGCTGCTCTGGTGCGCGGTCCTGTGGAGCTTCGGCAGCCTCGAGTACTTCATCCGGACCTACTTCGCGGCCCTCATGACCCAGGCGACCAGCCGTTACGCCTCGACGATCACGGAGCGGCTGAGGGCCTTCCCGGCCTGGGGCCTCTCCCCCTTCCGGAGGGAGCAGGTCTTCTACCTCGCGAACGCGGCATTCTGGGTGCCGGCCGTGACCTACCTGTGCCTGCTGCGCCGTCAGCGGCGAGTCCTGGTGGAGCTGACGCTGGCGGCCGTCTACCTGGTGGTCAGCCTGTACGCGGTGCTCCAGCCCGGGGGTCGGTTCTCACACTATCTCAACCTCCTGCTGCAACCGTTCTTCGTTCTCGGCATGCTGGTGTTCTGCCGCGCGGTGCAGGCGGCGACCCGGCCCGCCCTGGTGGTGTGGGCCTATCTCGGCCTCGCACTGCTGCTACCAGCCCAGGTCGGCCTTCGAGCCCCCCCGCTTCCGCTGCGGATTCGACCCGCGTTGGTCCGCGCCCTCAAGGTCCCCGGCATGCACAGGGTCGCTCCTCCGGGGTCGCCAATGATCCTGTGGGGATGGCAATACGTCTACTACGTAAATTCCGGAATGACCTGGGGCACGCGGACCGGTGGCAGTCACGAGATCCTGGAGCCCTTCTTCCGCGACAAGGAGCTGTTCGTCCGTGACTTCGTCCAGAGCCTCGAGAGTGGACGGGCGCCGGTCTTTCTGGATACCGCGACCGAAGGGTCTTTGGCGTACGGCACTCGCGGGATCTTCGGACACGCGAACCATCCGGAGATTGCGCGCGCCGTCCGTGCCAACTACTTCCTGTGCGGTGAGTTTCAGGGGGCACGCCTGTACCTGAACCGGAAGAGGTTCG
>Ga0184637_10001030_pt1 | contig 19469 bp, 10 predicted proteins | sample PLM3_127_b2_FD_133143 | JGI IMG/M metagenome (GOLD analysis project Ga0184637, IMG submission 133143) | Groundwater sediment microbial communities from an aquifer in East River, Colorado, USA - PLM3_127_b2 | ecosystem: Environmental > Terrestrial > Soil > Riparian zone | place: USA: East River... | reverse complement strand
TCACCGGACTATCTCCCAGTCAGGGTTCTGGGAGCGGAGTTCATACACCGAGAGAAGTCTCTTTGACCGGATCGTTACTCACCTTCGGTCCGCCTCACCGGACGAGCCCATCGACTCCATTCGTCGCAAGACGTGGACCCTGCTGGGCAATCTCGATCTCGAGATGGGAGCCGACTTTGAGGTCTGCAAAGAGGTGGTCAATGCGTGGCTCGCTCAGAGGGTTGACGCAATTGAGGACGTCGCCGGGATCCGAAGCGCCCTTATGGTCGATCTTCTTGAGCGGGCGTCTAAAGGACACGCCTTCGTCAAAACTGATGAATTCTTCACCGCGCATAGGCTGGCGGCCACGCCACTCGCCGATTGGGACCGACACGTGCGGCGAGCACGAGACCTTCTGGACCGTCGGGCGACGGCCATCGGGTACGATTTCCGAGGAGACGTCAGACCACAGCTGGCCGCGTCGGCAGTGGCGCGTTGGCGCGTTGCACGACCCGTTCTCGTCATCGCAGGCGAAAGCGGGCAGGGGAAAACCTGGCATGCCCTTTCCCTACTCTCGCGACTCGCAGGGCAGAACGAGGTAGTACTTTTCGTTGAAGGGTCCGGTGATGCTGAACGCGACGTGAACGGCCTCGCCATCGGACTCTGGCAGGACGTGATCGACCACGATACCTTCCTCCCCTTAACACGGATCCGGGAGCGAATGGCGAAGGTGGATCGCAGCCTCCTGGCCGCACGCCATGTTTTTCTTTGCGTCGATGGCGTCCCGCACTTGCGCGCGGCTAGACGTCTGGCGCAGGTAGCGATCGAAAACGAGTGGTACCGTGTAGCAATCACTTGTTCTCTCGAAGTTGCCGACGATCTCGAATCCGATTTTCCGGAAGGATGTCTTGAGCGAATAAACGTGCCAGACTTCTCCCTCGAGGAACTCACCAGGTACCTCTCTCGTGCTGTGGGGGATCGTTGGGCGGAGATCCCCGAGGACGTGAGAGCGACCCTCTGTCGCCCTCTCTTGGCGAAGCTCTACTGCGATCTCGCCGACGGCGGGTCGTGGCGGCCGACCAGAGAATACGAATTGTACGAGCGTTGCTGGAGCCGCCTTTACACGGGAGACCAGAGGCAGCACCCGGGCGATGCCGAGCGACTCGCGAAAGCCGCGTACCAGCTTCTCCGTGGCGCGTCATATCCGTGGACGACGACCGCGCTTTGTGGCGAGCCAGCTCAGGACTCGTTGGTCGCGCGCTTGGTCCGTACCGGATGGCTTCGTTCCAGGACGCCTTCGACCTTCGAAGTTTGGCACGACAGGCTACTGAACTGGGCCGTCGCCCAGGGAATCGTCTCAGAGCTGGCGAACAAGCGCATTGGCGAGCCCGAGTCGATAACCCTGGTGCGCGACATACGAAACGGACGGTCTACTCTTGGCGAGCGGCTGCGATACGTCCCCATGGACTTTCTCTGGCTCGTCAGCGACCCGGCTCGCAATTGGACGAACCTGGCCGTTGGGCTACTCGAAAGCATGGAGGAGGACGAATAACTTGAGAAATCATGCCTTCTACGACCTCCTCGTCCCCACGCTGGGTCCTCGCATAATACCCGCGCTTTTGGAACGGCTTCGGAAAGCATCCAAGAGCGGCGATACCGTTCTCGAAGAAGATATTGTCGATGGCATCGTTGCACTCGAGTCTGATGAAATCTTAACGGCAGTCGTAAAGCTCCTCGATGACGACTCTCTGCAAGTCCGAAGGGCAGCCGCTCGCATTCTCGCGCGGCGCCCAACCCCTGAGGCGTTGGATTCCCTGTGGCGCCTTCACTGCGCCTGCTATCGAGACCCAGTACGCTTTCAGCGCTGGGAAGGAGAGCATTACGGTTTCTCGTACGAGGATACCTTCGAGGCCCTCCGGGCATGCGTGGCTCTGAGGCCCGAGTGGCTGGAGGGAACCATCACGAATGCGAGCGCCGAGAGCGACCCCGTGCAGGATCTGGCCTATCTCGTAGCTCGGGTTCAAGAACCTCGTCTCTGGGAGCGCGTCAAATCGCAGCTACTCGCCAAGGTTCCAGCGGACAAGGAAAGGAGCATCGCACGCAATGTCGAGGTGTACCGCGATGTTGCCAAGATGAGTTGGCTCCTCGAGAGAGTCCCGGAAAGAACGGATCTCAAGGGCGCGGCTGCACTGCGCGCCATCGTGCGGCTGGCTCCTGAACGAGCACTCGACGCGCTGGAACGACTGCCAGAGGAAGATTTGTACTTCACTCGCAATTGGCACGTCGGGGAACTGCTGATCAGAATTCCGGAAGCAACCCGGGCTCACCTTCTCAATTGGCTGAAGAGACATCACTCTCCCTGGCACCTCGCTTTGGTCTTCCAAAACAACGAGAACCGCATCGATGCGGCGATCTTGGATGTGCTGCTCGACGCTCTCGCCGTTTTGCTGGAGCGCGAGAAGGAAAATGCCGAGGAGAGTCGGGACGCGAGCCTTCACCGAGAGCTGAATTTCCTCAATAGACTCGCAGAACCGAGTCTCCTCGACCGCCTCCGTTTACGCAGAGAAAGCCGGCTAGAGCAGCTCTTGACCGCTTGGTTAGTGTCCAAGGGCCCCCAGGAGGGAGGGTGGCGAGAGTCAGACAAACATGATGCTTTCGACCTGCTGGCAAAGATTGGTGGTCCTGGACTGACCACAGTTTTGAACTATTGGCTGCAGGGCGAATGGTATGCACGAACGCATGCCATGAAATTGGCTGCAAGGCGCCCTGACGAGACGACAATTCGTCTCCTGGTCGAATCAAGCGCAAGATCAGGGGATTCTGCCCGAGACGCAGTCGAGCGCGGTCACGCAGCAGCCGCTCTGGCAGGCTGTCGCTGTTGGAATGAGGTCGTACGCTACGTCTTACGAAGCGGCGCACAAACCCACACCCGCGTGACGGATTTTCGTCACGAGGTCGAGAGGTTGGACGACAGCTCGGTCGAGCCGGCGCTCCTGGCGTTCGACGAAGATCCGACAAACCCAGGGGCCGTTTTGGCCCTCGGATTCGCTAACCGTGACGAGATTCTTCCAACACTTCGAAGTGCGCTCGCGACGGTCGGTCCCGACACGAATGCTGCATTGATAATCAGCACGGTTATCTCGTGGATGGGCGACTCATCCGAGGAGGTCGTCCGATCCCTCCAACGCGTGTTCGACGCGCGGGTGCATTCACGTGCGGCGCTCGTCGCCCTTCTGACCAACGGGAGCGAGACTGCCAAGGAGGTGCTCTGGCAACGCCTTCGGAGCGAGTATCACGCAAGCATCGCCCTGGCCCTGCTAGGTGACGCGGGATACAGGGAAAGAACAATTCCGCTCGTTCAACAGCGTCTTCGAAACGCCGACCCCTACACCAGTCTCGAGCTGCTGGACGAGATGGTCGAGGATCCGATGTTCTCCGAAGCGCTCGATTCGATTCTTGCCGACGACAGACTGCGAGACTCCGTACGCAGCATGGCTTTTGATGAGGAGGGGTCGTTTCGGCTCGGACAAGGCCGGGCATCGGCTCTGCGTGCACTGGCGAGATTCGATCCCCAGGCTGCCTTTGTGGCAACAAAGGCAGCCTTGCGAAGCCGTCTGGACAGCGCCCGGGAGCGGTATCCGTACCTTCTCGTGGAGATCGACTCAGGTCGAGCCGTTCGAGACTTGCTCGAACACTCAAAGGCAGAGACTTCCACGAGCGTTCTCTGGGCGACGAGCCGGGCGTTTGCGGAACTGGACGTGAAGGAAACGTTACTCGAGTATTTGAACTCGTCGGTTCCCATCGAGAGGGAAACGGCGCTGCGGCTCGCGGCGCGCCTGGAGCCCGCAGAGTGGTTGTTAAGTAGTGTGACGGCGAGACTGGATGACGACAACGTCGAGGTCGCATCAGCCGCACTATCTGCGTTGAAGCATCTCGACGACTCCGTTATTGCGGCACGTCTCGTGCAGGCGATCAAGGGAGAAGCAGACCCTACGCACCGCTGGGCGCTTCTCGATGCCCTGCTCTCCGTCGTGGACCCCGGCGACATCGGCCGCCCCATGCCGAACTGGGCGACGAAGTTGTGGGCACAGTTGCCTCTCGCCATGAATAGATGGCTCTCGGACAAGTTGCGAGAGCGGCGAAAGACAGTGCATCGGGAAGCTAAGAAAGTTCGGAGGTGAGGCGAGACGGAAGAGGCTCAGGGAGGAAGATGAGGCCATGAACCGTCCGTCGCCCGAACCGATTGTCGTGGAGTCCGCGAAGCTCCGCGCGTAGCCGCTCTCTCCGAGCCCTCGACGGCGTTCGGTGTCAGCTGATTCGCAGCTTTCGGTCGAAGATCGCCATAATCCGTCTGATCTCTCCTTCTGGTGCCTCGAGCGACTGCCGGACGATTCGCCGTGGTTCATCGAAAGCGTGGACCGGATGCTCGTCCCGCATCGGCATTGTGAACGTGTTCCGATCCTGAGGATTCCGCTCGAGCGTTCTGTAGCCCAAATTCGCGAGAACCAAGTTGTAGAGGAGACTGTTATAGCGACCGTACCGATCAACCTTCTTGTAGAAGTCCCCGCAAAAAAGAAAGCAGGCGGCGAGCACATCCTCGATGTCTTCCACGGCTATTACACTCTGGTCCAGCATGCCGTGATCTTTACCTCGGTGGACACGCCCGGTCACAGCCGCGTCGATGGTGATGGACCCTCTGTCGCTAATCTCGACCCGGACGGGCTCGTGCGTGCCCCTTCCGGAGCTATGCTCATCCTGGAAGGCGATGAATCCCCGATCGTCCACTCGGCATTCCTTACCCCGCTCACAATTGAAGAGGCGGACGTTCCTCCGATGTCCTATCTCGAGTACGGATTCCTTGAACTCCCTTGAGTCCAGTGTCACAGGGTCGATCACCTCTCCGACGCGTTCCGGAGCGAACACGACGCGGACGCTTGCGTCGTGCTGAAACACGTGAGGCTCTTCAAGAGTGTCCTGTAGTGTTGTCATGTCGAGTTCAGGATTCTCAAGGTTGGCGCACAATTCTGCAATGGCTCGCCTCACTTCCTCTTCGAGTTCCTCGGAACTCGCGAACGTGCGGCGAAAGTGACCGGAGACGTAATCGGAGACTTCATCCGCCAGCGTCTGGGCCTCATCATCACGGCCGCAGTCTTGCAAGAATGCTAAGACGGTTAGTCCATTCTCCTTGGCGCGATCATATTCCTCTCCCACGACGAGACGTCCCGAAGGAGCTGTGTATCCGCCACGAGCGCCAATAAGGACAAGATACGCGTCAGCACTATCAACTCCATCGAGGCAGGCGTTGCGCGACGACTCTCCCAAAGCTGGAAAGTCTTCATTGACCAAGATGGGTTCGCCGCCGCCTTTGTCGATCCCGCGTCGTGCGGCCTCACGAAACGCTTTGAAGTCCCTAACGATGGAACTGACGAACACCCTAGGACGGCTCATTCGAGTTCAGTCGCGGAGTTTGACCTTGTAGCTACCACAGCGAGAGCACTGGGGCGGTCGCGTTTGGATGCGTTCGCGCCTCGCTTCTTCCGACGACAAGATATTGATCCGTTCCTCGTGGCCGCAATCGGAACAGACGACCAACATTCTCTTCATGCTGTGAAAACTACCCCAACGTCTGTACGTCGTCAAGGGCGAGGGCAAATCTTTTCCTACACGGCAGCTTTCCGTCCCTTCTTCGATCGCGACGCTCGGCTATCCTGAAGAAGCGTCGAAAGGCGATACCCGACCGCCGGCCCGCTGTTTCCACTGGACCACTTAACGAGACATCGACGATTTCTGCCCGCGACCGGAAAACGGTCGATGCCGTATCCGCAGTTTTACAATCCGAAGGATGTGGAGGCTATGGACATGCCCACTAGCAGGCGTCCTCTCCGATCTTGGGAAGAAGACCTAGGCCACGACTGACTGTAAAGATCATAACCACTTGAACTTAAATGAGTTTGCCCTCAACTTGGATTTGCGCTACGGTTTAGTGTTACCATGTATTTCAGCAAATGCTGAAACATGCCATATCAATGAAACTAGAGCCTCGAGACATCCGGAACGCGTTGAGCCTCTGCCTGCGCACGATTCCTAATGCCGAGCTTCGCACGGTGAGGCTGGGCTCCAAAGAATCAGACCCGAATGCAACGGTCCAGCTCCAGATTCCAAACGGTCCTACCACCATCTTTATCGAGTTCAAGAAGAGCGGCCAACCGCTTCCGACCCGTGACGCAGTCAATCAGCTGCTGCGCTTCATCGGCGAAAACAGGAACGCGTACGGGGTGTTCATGGCGCCCTATGTTTCTCCGAGGTCTGCTGAGATCTGCTTCAAAGAAGGGATCGGGTACATCGACCTAGCAGGAAATTGTCGACTGAGCTTCGACAACATCTACATCGAGCGCACCGGGAGGCCCAACCCAAGGCCGCAGCAGAGAGAGCTACGTTCACTCTACTCCCCCAAAGCGACCCGCGTTCTCCGGGTGCTGTTGGCGAACCCTCGAAAGAAGTGGAAGCTAAAGGCCCTCGCGAAGGAGGCAGCCGTAAGCCTCGGGCAGGTCGCCAACGTCAAGAAGCGCCTTTTGGACCGGGAATGGATCGCTTCCGATGGCGACGGCATTTTCCTGAGAGAGCCCGAGGCACTTCTTCGTGAGTGGGCGGCCGCCTACGACCTACGCAAGAGCAAACCGGAGCCGTTCTACTCCTTGAAGGACATCGATGAAGTCGAAGCCGAACTGGCGGATAGGTGTCGTGAATTGGGGCTCCGTTACGCGCTCACCGCTTTTTCCGGCGCCGCTCGCTTGGCGCCGGCGGTACGCTACCGCAGAGCGTACGCCTTCGTAGACGAGCCAGCGAGACTCGTCGACCTCTTGGAATTCAAGAGAGTCGATAGCGGTGAGAACGTTTCCCTTCTCACCCCATACGACGACGGCGTCTTCTACGACAGTCGCATAGTCGACGACGTTCGGATCGCGTCGCCCGTTCAGCTTTATCTCGACCTTTCCTCGCTCCGCGGACGGGGAGAGGAGGCCGCGGAGGCTCTCCTCGAGCAGGAGCTCCGCCCCAAGTGGTAGGGCGCCGCGACTACCACTCCGAAGCCGTGGCAGCGGCCCGCTCCGTGCTTGTCGAGCTGACGCACCTTCTCGGGGAATACCAGGACCAGATCGTTCTCGTTGGAGGCTGGGTCCCGGAGCTCCTTCTGGAAAGCTCGAAGGAGAAGCACGTCGGAAGCCTCGACGTCGATCTCGCCATCGACCACCGCCACGTTCCAGAAGAGGTTTACGAAACCATTCAGGAAATACTCCTCGGACGCGGCTACGAACGCGGTCGTGAGCCCTTCATGTTCGTTCGGCGTGTGGGCGAGGTGCTCGTTCACGTGGACTTCCTCTCCGGCGAGTATGGAGGGACGGGCCGATGGCGACGGCATCAGAAGGTTCAAGAGATCAAGGCTCGGAAGGCTCGCGGGTGCGACCTCGCCTTCGAGCTGAATACCGAGGTCGAGATCGAGGGCGAGCTTCCGGGTGGAGGCATCGATCGGGTCCGCATCAAGGTAGCCTCGATCGTCCCTTTCCTCGTCATGAAGGCGGCTGCCCTTCGTTCCAGGCTCAAGGAGAAGGACGCCTGGGATATTGATTTCTGCATCCGGAACTTCCCGGGCGGCCTCGATGCTTTGGTGGACGAATTCGCGCCGCATCAGGACGAAGGCCTGGTGCGGGAGGCTCTCGAAACCCTCAGCGAGAAGTTCGCGAGCATCGATAGCATTGGACCGAGGTTCGTCGCGGATTTCGAGGAGGTCAACGCCCCGGACGACCGAGCGATCCTCCAGCGCGGGGCGAGCGAGCGCATTCGGTTTCTACTCGACGGGCTCCGGCGTCGCTGACGGTTTTCCCGATGAGAATTCCCCTGTGAGACAATCGATGGCAGCGCGATGGCCCTGAATCCCCTCACCTTTACCGAGAAAGTCGTCGGCGACTTTCTCAAATACCAGCTCACGGCCTATCCCTTTACCGATCCAAAGCTCAACGAGCAGATGAGGGCTCTTTTGTCCCTCGCGGCCACGCGCGAGACTCCCCTTCTCAAGGGGCCGTACATCAGCCTCTCACGGGCCTTCCGAACTGGAAGCTCGGTCAAGGCGCTCGTCGAGGAAGGCTCGCTCCATCCCTTCATGGAGAACCTCGTCCCCTACCCTCATCTTTACGGACACCAAGAAAAGGCCATCCGCGCGATCGCATCGGCGAAGACGACCCTCGTTTCGACCGGCACGGGCTCGGGCAAGACCGAGTGCTTTCTCTACCCGGTCATGAGCCGCTGCCTCGCGCTCCGGGACGAGAACGCGCCCGCCGGCATCATCGCCATCTTCGTCTATCCCATGAACGCCCTCGCCGAGGACCAGCTCGGCCGACTTCGCGGCCTTCTCGCCGGGACGGGAATTCCCTTCGGCATGTACGTCGGAAAGACGCCCGAGAACAACGCCGGGATCGCGGGCGAGCAGCTTCCTCGCGGAAGCTCCCGCGCGGATTACGAGGCGGCCGCCGAGCGCGCGCGCGCCGAGAAGCGCGGGAGCGCCGTTCATCCGCCGGAAGAACGTGCCTCCCGGGAGCAGATGCGAAAGCCGGGAGAGCAGCCCCGCATTCTCCTTACGAACGTCAAGCAGCTCGAGCTCCTTTTGACCCGGCAGGCCGACGTCGAGCTCTTCGACGGCGTCCGGCTCGAATACCTCGTGTTCGACGAGGCGCACACCTATAGCGGCGCGACCGGTGCCGAGACCGCGAGCCTCATCCGGCGACTGCGCGCGTTTTGCGGTAGAGGGAGCAAAGAGACCGTCTGCATCGGGACGTCCGCGACCCTCATCGACCCTGTTTCCGGCCCGGCCGAGGCGCTCGAGTTCGCAACGAGGTTTTTTGGCGTTCCCAAAGACAACATCGAGGCGGTCGGTGAAGAGCATCAGGAGGACGACTGGGGCGAGAAGCGGGTGCCGAGCCCGCCTTTGCCCAAGGAGCCGGGCGAGCATTTGAAAGAGGTACTCGCTGCCCTCGATGACGGCGAGTCTCCCGGCGTAAAGGTGGCATTCGCTTACGAACGCATGGGCGGCCACGGAGTCTCCGCCGAGGGCTGGCAAGAGAGCCTCTATCGCGAGCTTTCTCGAAACGAGCTCTGCTACCGGCTCGCCTCGACGCTCAAGCGGCCCGTCCCGCTCGGAGAGCTTTCGGAAGCGATGGGAGAGGCGTTCGGGCGAGACGTGCCGGAGGAGGAAATCCTCTGCTGGCTCGCCCTCGGCGCCGCGTCTCGAAGGGAGGGACGCCCTCTGCTGCGCCCCGTCGTCCACGCCTTCGTTCGAGGAGTCGGAGGGGCCGTCGTCACCTTCCCCCCCGGCGAGGACGGTCCAAAGCTCTGGCTTTCCGCGGAGGAGGAGCAGGAGCATGGAAAGGGGGACTCGACCGAGGAGCTGACCCGTCTCGCCATCACGACCTGCCGGACCTGCGGCCAGCACTACTTCATTCATTTCGTTGCGGACATCGCCATCACCTCGAAGGGACTCGCGGGCGGAGAGGCGGTCTCTACCCGTCAATTCTGGCGCGCCAAGGAGGAAGCGCAGGGCGGCCGCCGTATCCTCCTCCTGGACCGTCTGGTTTCCTCGGACGAGGAAGACGAGGAGGACCCGGCGCGAACGCAGCCCGTCTTCTTGTGCCGGTTCTGCGGCGCGCTCCATCCGGGGGGGCCGGGTGCGATTGCAAGGTGCGATGCCTGTGGGCGCGAGGGGGACCTCGTCCGGCTCCTCGCCATGGAAGATCGGGAGAAGCATCCGGGCTTTCTCATCTCGTGCCTCTCCTGTAAGACGCCCGGACACGAGTGGGGCAGCCGCTATCGCGAGCCCGCCCGCGAGGTGAAGGCCATCACCGTCTCCGACGTCCACGTCCTCGCTCAGAACATGATCCATCACGCGGACCCGAAACGGCTTCTGGTCTTCGCCGACAATCGTCAGGACGCGGCGTTGCAGGCGGGATGGATGCGGGACCACGCGCGCCGCTTCCGCCTCCGCGCGCTGATGGCGAGCCACTTCAAGGACGGCGCCATCTCGGTTGGCGACCTGGTCGTACGCCTGAACGAGCATCTGGAGAACGACGACGACACCTCCCGCGTCTTGATTCCCGAGGTGTGGAACGTCGCTCGCAAGGAATCGGCGGGCATCGAGCATGCCGACCAGAGGAAGCGCTTCCTTCGGATTCTGGTCCTCCGGGAGATCACGACCGGCGTTCGCCAGAGGGTGGGCCTCGAGCCCTGGGGCCGGCTTCGCGTGGACTACACGGGCCTCAAGCGAGAGCTTCCCTTCGTTCAGGACTGGGCGAGCCGGTTGAGCCTCGACCCCGCGCGGCTCACAGACGGAATCGCGGCCATTCTCGATGGCCAGCGTCGAGCCATGGTTCTTCTGGATCGAGACGGCCGCATCTTTTCGCGGTTCTGGAACGAGGGAGACCGCGAAGTGCAGCGGGGCTTTCTTCCCCTCCTCAAGGGAGTCCCCAAGGGAATCAAGCTCCAGAGGGCGCCCGAGGACGATCGCAACCGCGTGCAGCAGTGGCTGAGCCCCAAAGGCGATACTCTGCCAAGAAAGGCGGCGCGCGTTTTTGGGGTCGAGAAGGAGCAAACGCCGGACTTCATCTCGGGCCTCTGGGAGCTTCTGACCGGCGAGCTCGCGATTCTCGTACCCGCGACGCTATATGGTGCCCGAGGGAAGGTGCTTCCCGGCACGAGTGGCGCGCGACAGATCGACGCCGACAAGCTCCGGATTCGCCCCAATCGGGGCCGGTGGCGCTGCAACAAGTGCCAGAGAGCTCAGGTGCGGCCGACCCCGAACGACGCCTGCCTCGCCCACCGCTGCGATGGAACGCTCTTCTTCGAGGAGGACGACAAGGACGACTACAACCTCGCGACCCTGGATGGAGGATTTGCTCTCCTGAAGCCCGCCGAGCACACCGCCCAGGTCCCTCACGAAGAGAGAGAGAGGCTGGAGCATCTCTTCAAGGGTGAGGGCGACGTCGTCAATACGCTCGTCGGCACGCCGACCCTCGAGCTCGGAGTCGACATAGGAGGCCTCGACACCGTTCTTCTCCGGAACGTGCCGCCACTTCCCGCGAACTACTGGCAGCGGGTCGGCCGCGCGGGGCGGCGCCACCGTTTGGCCGTGAACATCACCTACGCCCGGCCCGCCTCCCACGACCGCAACTACTTCTCCGATCCTGCGAAGCTCCTCGACGGACGCGTCGAGCCGCCCCGGTTCAATCTCAAGAACGAGCTCATGCTGGGAAAGCACGTCCGAGCGGCGGTCATTACTCATCTTCACACGCTGGCGCGGCCGGAAAGCGGTCTCAGCGTCTTCGATCGCGACGAGATTCGAGAGACCCTGAGAACGGTGCTCCCGGGACTCATCAAGAGCTACCTCTTCGACGAGAGCGGACTCCTCCTCCCGGGGCTTTTCGACGTGTCACCGCTCGCGAAGATCGTGACGAAGCACCAGGACGCGCTCGTGTCCCACGTCGAGAAAGCCTTCAAGGAATCCTGGCCCGAGGACGATTCGGAGATCGTGTCCTCGGAGAAGCTTACGGCGGCCGTGCTCGGAACCGCCAAGGAGCTCGAGGAGAACATCCGGCGGATCAAGAAGAGGCTCGACTGGGCGCTTCGCCAGATGGAGGAGCTGGACGAGATCCGGCGGAAGAAAGCGACCCTGGATCCAGACGAAGACGCTCTCTACGCGCGGTGCGACCGGATGGTCAAACGTCTGAAAGGGGTTGACCGCCGCGGGCGTAGAGAGGCGGAAGGTTACGACGACACCATCACCTACGGGGCGCTGGCGGCCGAGGGGTTTCTCCCTGGCTACGGCCTCGAGACGGGCTCCATCCTCGCGACCACGATGTCGAAGTTCTCGGAGTTGGGCGCCGACTTCAAGCTTCCCCGGCCACCCGCGAACGCCCTACGCGAGTACGTACCCGGAAACCTCATCTACGCGAACGAGAACCGGTACGTCGTCCGGCAGTTCCACCTGGAGGCGCAGGAGCCAACTCAGTTCCAGGTAGATACGGTGAACGAGGCGGTCCAGGAGATTGGGCTTACCGGAAAAGGCGGCGGAGTCTCGGTGATGGGGGCGAGCGCCCTTCCCGCCGTTCCCATTTGCGACGTCGAGCTCGCGCACGTTTCCCGCATCACGGACGAGGAAGACTACCGTTTTCAACTCCCGGTCACGATTTATGGCTACGAGCTCGACCGCCACGGAGCCGGGAAGCGCAACGACTGGGGCGGTCAGGACGTGACGTTTCGGCGCGGGGTCCACCTCCGCCTCGTGAACGTCGGGGCGACCCGGAAGGTGGAAGGATTACAGCTCGGGTATCCCGTGTCGCTCGTCACCGGGCAGAGCCGATCGCCCTTCTCCTCTCAGCGCGAGATCGAGGAGTTCGCGAAGATGCAGGAGGAGCGATACGGGAAGAAGCTCCTTCACGTGGGCTTCTACGCGGACTCGGTATCTGATTGCCTGGCCCTTCCCGGTCTTTCCGGCCGCGCCGAAGCCTATTCGGTCCTCGAGGCGCTCCGGGTCGGGATGAGTCAGGTGTTGGAGATGGAGCGCGAAGACGTCGGCGTCCTCGTAATCGGAGAGGTCGGCCTCGGTCAGGTTACGGGAATTCTCTACGACCCCATGCCCGGCGGATCGGGCCTTCTCGAGCAGGCCTGCGAGCGATGGGACGAAGTCGTCGCCGAGGCTCTCCAGGTGACGGACCACTGCCCTTCCGGCTGTAGCCAATCCTGCAGCGACTGCCTCCAGATCTTCCGGAACGCCTACTATCACCGCTACCTCGACCGCAGGAAAGCTTCCGAGCGGCTTCGCGAGTGGGGCTCCGAGCTGAAGCTCCAGCACGAAATCCCAGCCAAGATGCCCGACGCCCCGCCGCCGGAAGGCAAGGTTCCCGTCAACCAGGCGGAAGAGACGTTGAAGGGGATGCTGAAGCGCGCGGGGTTCCCCGCCGGGGAGTGGCACCACGAGATCGCGCTCGGAAAACCGCTCGGGAACACGTATCCCGACGTTTTCTTTCCCGACGATGAGGGCGAGCCGGGTGTCTGTCTGTATCTCGATGGCCTCAGCCAGCACATCCATGGGAACAAAGAGACTGCGAAGAAGGATCGCGCCATTCGCGACCAGCTTCGATCCCTCGAATACGAGGTCTTCGAGATCGCCGCGACCGAGCTCACCGACCGCGACGCCATGGCGCGCCATTTCTTCCGACTCGCCCGAGTTTTGATGGGAAAAGAGAAGGCGCGCGACGTCAGGAACGACCCGTCGTGGTTTGCGGAGGGCTAGCGCTTACTTCGTGAGGCCAAGCGCCTTGAGCGTTGCCTTTTCGGCCACGACCGCCAGGTGCGCCCGCGCTCGCGTGATCCCCACATAGAAGAGCTCCTCCCGGATGCTCGGCGGCACGTGATCGACATCCGCCAGAACGACCACCCGGCGCTCGAGCCCTTTGAAACCGTGAATGGTCTGGAGAAGGACCTTCTTCGACTCCACCTGTTGGTTCGCGGTTAGCCCAACCGACCCGAGTTGGTAAGTGCCCGCGAAGGCCCCTCGATCGACCGATTTGCCGACGAGGATGGCGACCTGGGACGCAGGAACCTCCTGTTCGACGACGAGCCGATTGAGGAGATCCGCCACGGCATGCCGTGTGGCTGCCTCACCCTGGCACTCGATGGCCTCGACGGCACGTCCGTCCGGTCCCCCGGCGTGCATATCCCCTCCTTTGTAGAACCGGCGGGCGAGCTCGTGAATCTTCTTCGTGTTCCGCAAGTTCTCGGAGAGAGAGAGCTCGACGAGCCCCTTGGGGAAGGTCGTTGCCCTCTGGTAGATGGATTGATTGTCGTCGTAGAAAACGTAGAGGATCCCCGTGTCCGGGTCCGAGAGACAGAGCTGAAGGGGGTCCCACCACATTTCGTGGAAGTCCTGCGCTTCGTCCACCACGATGGCGTCGTAACGCTTCTCGAGCTTGTCGATGGCTTTCATCAGGGCTTCGGGCATGGTCTTCTCGAAGTACTCCCGGTCGCCGCCGGTCTTGGGCAGAACGTTTCCCGCTTTCTCCGCCCAGTCGTAGCAGAGTTGGTGGAAGGTCGAGATCTCGAGACCCTCGATCTCTGGGAATTGGCCCTGGAGGTGCTCCGACAAAGGGCGGTTGTAGCAGGTAAGGAGAACGCGCAACCCCTCCTCCGCGAGCCGCCTCGCCTTCTCCCCCGCGAGCACCGTCTTTCCCGTGCCCGCGCCGCCGGCAACACTGACGCGCCGCTGCCGCGAAAGGAGGTCGAGGACGCGATACTGTTGCTCGGTCAACTCCAGAATCTGACGATCGTCTTCCGCGATCGAAGCTCCGAGCGGCTTCCGCAGCTGGAACGTCGGAGCGAGAAGCTGGGTCAGAATCTTGACGCCATCGGCGCCGAGCTTGGAATCCCCATGCTTCGAGCGCCAGTACCGGTACATCTGCCGGACTTTGGCGCCAAGGTTCTCCATGTCGGCGGAGAACGCGACGATCTCGTGCGGGGCGTCCGCGGATAGCGGCGCGTCCGGCGTCGCGCAGTCTGGAAGGATCACCCCGTGTCCCAGCTCGATACGCCGGCCGCCCCACTTGGGGTGCTCGTTGATTTTATCGAGGAGAGAGAACTTCGACTTTCGGACCTGCTCGATCGGGTCCTTGATCGGATGAGCCTCGTCGTACCGGTCGATGCTCGCCCATCTTCCAGTAGCACCATCACGGGCGACCCGCCCGCCTTTGACCTCGAGAAGAAGGACCCCGTCGTCAGGATGCGCCATGACGAAATCCACCTCGCCGTCGCTGGCCGCGCCCCGCTGCGGCTTGGACAGCCAGGCTACGCTGTAGTAGACGCTGTAGGCGTCGTCGAGGCCTTTCTCGAGCCCGGCGTAGACTTTCCTTTCCGCCGCTCGGCGCGGGTCATTGAGCGCGGCTTGCGGCAGATGCCGAGGGTACATCTTTGCCAAGACGCGCCTCCGAATGAACCTTCAACCAGGTTCGGAGGTCTGCCACGACTTCGACTTTTGTTTCCATCCCTCGAGGATCGCATCGACGAGATGGACGAGCGGCTCACGAAGCTCGGGAACATTCTTGGAAGTGACCTTAACCTCAAGTGCAACCGAGGCACTCTTGTCGAGTTGCGCGCCCGGCCGGCCCTCCCATGCCTTCCGTACGACTTCGCCTGCCGCCTCTACCGCACGCGGAGGCAGTTGAAAAAGAAGCGATCCGGGTTCCTTCTCGTTTACATAGATCACGATGTACGAACGGAACGATGGTTTTCCTTCTGCCGTTCGTTCGTTGAGTGAGAATGTATAGGCTGTCTTGCCGGGCCACTGATATCCGGGCCAGCGCGTCTTCACCAGGCCAGCGGTTTCCTCCAAGAGTTCTCGGACGCCCAGTGATTTCGCAGTCTCGGTCAGGATGCGCTGATTTCCTTCCTTGGTCTTCGTATGCGTTACGGTGGATCCCCCTGTGGTCGCAGCCACCTCGACCTGCCGCGCGAGAAACAGCCCGTCTCCCGCAGAGAACGCGTGGAACGTCAGAAGTTCGATAGGAACACTCGACTTCGCCAGATACTCGACGATTCGTCGGGCGCGATCATCGACACCCAGTCCGACCAAAACCATTCGTGGCGGCCGCTCCAGGGCATCACGGTCATTTCCATACTCGCTGTCGTACCAGTCGAGGAAGTCTTCGAATCGCTCTACACCGAGCCGCCCGGAGTTCTCCTCCACGAGATGAGCAACTTCGCTGAGCTCCCTATTCGCCAGTTCAGACGCGTAGTCGAGGATTTGAGCGACGGCGTCTCTGGTCAATACGCCACGCTTCAGCTCGAAGACGACGAGGCGTCCCTCTTCATCCACGCCAAGAAGATCGAGAGGACCACCGGCCGTTTGAAGTTGACGCCCGATAATCGAGAGACCTTCGCCAAGCAACTCCGGCGACGCGACAAGGAGATCTTCCAGGAGCTCCTCGGTGTCGGAACTGTTGACCTCGCCGAGCCTCACTGCCGCGATGGGCCCATCTGTTGCCTTCTGAACGGTCCAGAGTCCCGTCGTCTTCATGACTTCCTCTTGAGTGCGCTACAGTTTGGTTCGGATCGAAGCAGTCTGATGCACCAAACCACATTACTTATGATTGCAGGTCCTCGCGTAGTTTTCCACAAGCGAAAGTGGCTGTGTTCGGGACTGGGACGAATAGGCGAGCTTCTGACGATACTTTGCTTCCGTATGTCTTACCGAAGACATATGATCAAGCAGCGCGCATGGGCTTCTATGTGGCTTCCTTGATGGGCTCTAGGCCGTGCTCCGCGAGAATCGTGTTGATGTCGTCAAGAGTCACGAGACTCGGGCTGTGAGCTCCACGCCGATGAGCCCTCGCTTCTTTGTTGATGTCCGGGATCATCCCGGGCTCGACCCGTCGCCACTTCGCGCGCTTCCCGTTGGGCTTGCGCGGAAGGTGGAGATAAGCCCAGGAAGGGACTCCCATCCTCACGATAGGTAACCCAAGTAGGTCGGTTTCATTTCAGTTCACGTCATAGGCCGTGACCATCACAAGGAGTTTCTTTCCTGCTACCGGTTCCACGATGATGCTCCCCCAGGGTTGGCCCCGACAGCGCATTTCGATGCGCCATTGTCCTTTCAGGATATGGGGGCGATAGTTCGTCGCACGTCCTATTTCTCCGATGCTACTTTCTCGACAAGTTTCTTCTCGACGGACCTCGTCGGGTCGCCGACTTAGACAGGCGAGGCTGGCATTACGCCTGATAAGTATGGCTCTATATCTTGAAGGGTGGCGTGCTCGAGCCACTTCTCAATACACACGATGCGGCCGCTTCGAAGATAGGAACGAGACATTTCCGATAGTTCCTTCGACCGGTCGATTAGGCCTTGAGGGCTCTTGTGAAGGATTATCAGCTTGCGCCTCACACTGCGGTCGAGCCAATACTGAAGGTGGAAATTGATTGGAGTATCGCCCCAGCCGTAACCAGACATCACCATAAGTTCGCAGTCGCGAAGCGCCGCCTGAAACTCGTGGAGCATACTCGCAAAGATGCCCCTGTTATAGAGCGAGACCTTGCTTGCTCCGGTCAAAAATGCAGGCGTCGCGTGGATGTTCGGCAGGGCGTTCCCCAGCGCGTCCTTCCAAGTGCTGCAGTGGCGGTTGGTCAGGACGACGGGCTGGACTACGTCATAGTCGCCGCTTCCATACCAATTGATCGAGCCATGAGGCTTGAGTACAGCGATCTTGCCTGCGCCGCCGAACTCGTCCGTAAACCACCGGATGTCACCGTCGGGGCGCGAGAAGCCGTCGGCGTAAACAACTCCATTTGCAGCGAACAGCTGTTCGACGAGCGTGTCGTGATTGAGGGTGACGACGTATAGTTGGTCGATGCTGTTCAACGATGCCAGATCCAACACCAGGTCCAGACCGCGAATTGTATTGTTGCCATGCAGCAGGTCTGCCACGGTTTTCTCAATGAACTGACAGGCCCTACTCGCCAGCTTGTCCAGATCCACTGTTCGTTCGACCTTGGTCCGCCCCCTCAGGAAGTGACGGCCCTTGCGTCTGGCCAGATCGGCGAAGGCGTTCGCCGTGACGTCGCCCAGGATGCCCCAGCCATTTAGCGTGATCTGGCTCGACAGATGAAACAGGTCTTCGTAGGTGGTGCTGGCGCGGTAGATCTGGCCGGTATAGGCGTATCCGTTTCTGGTCTTATGGGGAGCGGAATCGGTCAGGTACTCCTGATCTAGCCTTTCCAGCAGGTCCAGAAACGCGCCAATGCGAGGCTCCTTCGGCGCATTGCGGAGCGCGTCTCTGATTTGCGAAACACCCGGCAGGCCGGACGACAGGGAAATCCCCGAGCCGAGAAAAAGGATCACGTTCATTGCTCAGCTCTCACGAGATACCGCACGGCGACGTTCGGTCGGCGGTCGAGGCCCTTTTCCTTGCGCATGAGGGATCTCGTCCGGCTGCATTACGTCTTGAGATGCTTTCCCGCTCCAGGGAGTCGGGCATCTCGGGGAGCGCGTACTCGGGGTTCGGGCGATCGCCGTTTTCCGTGTCGACGCTCTTGAGTCTGCCGACACCCGATAGCTCGAGGCCGACCTCGACGATCTCCCGCAGCATCTTGGGGTCGAAGTCCATGATCTTGCGGGATCGGTTGAGGATCTCCCCCGCGTCTTCGATCTCGCGCTGGAGCTTCTTGAGCTCCTTTCGCTCGGATTCGAGCTCGGCCTCGGCCGTTTCCTTGCGGCCTTCGACCTTCTCGGCCTCATCCAGCGCTTTGCCGGTTTTGTCATCGATGCCCTCGTCCATGACGTCCCCGAGGCGGTCCAGGATGATGCTCGAGAGCGAGCCGAGCTCGCGCTGGATGGTGTCCACCTTGGAGACGAGCTTTCTCAGGACGGGGTCCTCGGTCCGGTCCTGGTAGAAGAAGTAGTGGCAGCGCACCTCGGGCTCCGCCTGGAGCGTGCGGTCGATGCGTCCGTTTCGCTGCTCCATGCGCGCGGGGTTCCAGGGGATGTCGAAGTGGAAGAGGTCCGCGCAGTGGCCCTGGAGGTTCACGCCCTCGCGGGCGGCGTCCGTCGCGATGAGGATGCGGACGGGGTACCCGTCCGGAGGGCCGTTGAACGCGAGCTGAACTTCCTCACGTTGCTCGTCCGACATCCCTCCGTGGAACTGGAGGATGCGATCGTCGGCGCGGTCCGTTCCCTGGACCGCCGTCGAGAGGAGCTGCCAGAGGTAGCGCTTGGTGTCGCCCCACTCGGTGAAGAGGATGACGCGGCGGTCGGTCCATTTGAGGTTTTTGCCTTTGCCTTGGGCGCCGCCTAACTGGATGGCTCGGCACTGGTTCTCGCGAATCCAGTCGAGAAGGGCGAGGACTTTGGCGTCGGGGGCGCCTCGGTACTGTTCGGCGAGGCTCAGGAGTTCGTTCAGGAGCTCTCGGGCTTTCGCCTCGGGCGTCGGGAGCGCTTTCGAGGCGCTCTCGATGGCCTCGGCGTCGGCCTGCTCCTGGGCGTCGTCGTCGATGCCGTACTCGTCGTCTTCGGTGGTGAAGAGTGCGGCTTGTTGCGTCGTTGGCGCTGCGGTCGTTGCTTTACCGACGCTACGCGCGTGGGCCTGGAGGGTCCGGTAGAACGCTTCGAAGCTGCTGAGGAGGCGCTTCTGGAGGTTGATGAAGACGAGCTTGGCTTTTCCCGACTTCCCTGAGTGGGGCTCGACGAGGTCCCGGTACTCGCGGAGCTTCTTGGAGAGGATCAGCTCGAGGGGAGCGTCTTTCTCGGCGCTTATGGAGCGCCATTCGGTGTCCGAAGTGCGGCGCTCCCAGCCTTTGTCGTGGTGGCGGAGGTCGATCTGGACGACCTTGCGCTCGGGAAAGCCCTCGATATTGAGCTTCCGCAGGTCTTCCTTGAGGCGCCGCACCATGACGGGCTCGAGCTCCTT
>Ga0184637_10001029_pt1 | contig 19475 bp, 18 predicted proteins | sample PLM3_127_b2_FD_133143 | JGI IMG/M metagenome (GOLD analysis project Ga0184637, IMG submission 133143) | Groundwater sediment microbial communities from an aquifer in East River, Colorado, USA - PLM3_127_b2 | ecosystem: Environmental > Terrestrial > Soil > Riparian zone | place: USA: East River... | reverse complement strand
GAGGTCGGCTGTTTGAAGCCTCGGCGAACCACCATGCCAAGCCCATCTCCCACCCGGCCGTGACAGGGGGCGCAGAAGATGTTGTAGCGTCCCTGCCCGCGCTCGAGCACTTTGCGAGTCACCAAGATGGGGAACGACTGGGCCAGCTGGTTCCCGATCCTGCCGGTGGCGAAGTGCGGATCCCTGCCGAGGTGCCCGCGCGGGACGGTGCCCGGGGCGAGCGGGCGCGCGCCCATCCCGTCGTCGAAGAATTCCGACGCTTCGAGCGGATCGACCCGCGGTTGGTCGCGCATTTCCTGGCAGCCAGCGACCGTCACCAGCGCAGCCAGAAGGCCGAGGGCCGGGCGCAAAGCGCTAGTGTTCAACTTCGAACACCTCGCTCGCCTTGAGGCGCTTGAGCAAGCTCTCGATCGCCTGGCGATCGAACTGCTTGTCCGCGGCTTCGATGCATAAGAAGTAGCGATCGCGCGACGCGCGCGCAAAGCGATCGACGTTGAACACCGGGTGATACGGCATCGGCAGGCCGTTCAGGGCCAGCATCCCCAGCACCGCGAACAGCGCCGCCACCAAGATGGTGGTCTCGAAGGTGACCGGGATGAAGGCGGGCCAGCTCAAGTACGGTCGCCCGCCGACGTTCATCGGATACGCGATGACCGAGGACCAGTACTGGAGCAGGAAACCTCCGGTGCAGCCGATCACTCCGCCGGCCAGGACCACCCATGGCAACCGCGAAGGACGCCGGCCCAGGGCTTCGGCCAGCCCCTCGATCGGAAACGGAGCAAAGGCGTCCATCCGCCGATACCCGGCGTCGTGGGCCGCACGCGTTGCTGCCAGGAGCTTCTCTGGCGTGTCGAACTCGGCCATCAGACCGTAGATCGGGGATCGGTCGCTCGGTTTCACCGTCCCGCCTCCTCAACCTGGGCCTCGGGCAAGATGGTCCGCATCTCGAAGATAGAGATCATGGGCAGGAAGCGGATGAACAAGAAGAGGAGCGAGAGAAAGAGTCCGATCGAGCCGACGAATGTCGCCCAGTCCCACACCGTGGGGTAGTACATCCCCCAGGAGGAAGGAAGAAAATCACGGTGCAAGCTGGTGACCACGATGACGAAGCGTTCGAGCCACATGCCGGTGTTCACCACCAGCGCGACGAAAAAGAGTGCGATCGCCGAGCTGCGAATCCACCTGAACCAGAGGAGCTGAGCTGCCAGCACATTGCACACGATGAGCGCGTACCACAGCAGCCGGTAGGGCCCGGTGATGCGGTTCGCGACCATGAACTGCTCGTAGGGATTGCCGCTGTACCAGGCGATGAAGATCTCCATGAGATACCCGTAGGCGACGATCAGGCCGGTGGCCAGCATGATCTTGGCCATGTTCTGCAGGTGTCGGTCGGTGATGAAATCATGCAAACCGAACACGTGGCGCAGGGGGATAGTGAGAGTCATCACCATGGCGAAGCCGGAGAAGATGGCGCCGGCGACAAAGTAGGGCGGGAAGATGGTGGTATGCCATCCGGGAATGATGCCGACCGCGAAGTCGAAGCTCACCACCGAGTGCACCGAGACGACCAGCGGGGTCGCCAGCCCGGCCAGGAGCAGATAGGCGCTCTCGTAGTGGTGCCAGTGGGTCGCCGAGCCCCGCCAGCCCATGGCCAGAATGCCGTAGACCTTGCGGGCGAAGCGGTTCCTTGCCCGGTCGCGAAGCGTGGCCAGGTCGGGGATCAATCCAACGAAGAAGAACATCAAGGACACCGTCGCGTAGGTTGAAACCGCGAAGACGTCCCAGATGAGCGGGCTCCGGAATTGAGGCCAGAGCTGCATGGTGTTCGGATACGGTAGGAGCCAGTAAACGCGCCACGGGCGCCCCAGGTGCAAGACGGGGTAGAGCGCGGCGCAGGCCACCGCAAACAGGGTCATCGCCTCCGCGAAGCGGTTGATGGACGTCCGCCAGGTCTGGCGCAGGAGCAAGAGGATGGCGGAGATGAGGGTTCCCGCGTGGCCGATCCCGATCCACCAGACAAAGTTGACGATGTCGAACCCCCAACCCACCGGCACGTTGTTCCCCCAGATGCCGATCCCGACGGCGAAGAGGTGGGCCACGGCGTAGAGGAAGACGAGGAACAGGACGAAGGAGATGCCGAAGGCGAGGTAGAACCAGCGCGGAGTCCGGGCCAGAACGACCGAGGCGATCTTGTCGGTCACCGTGGCTGGAGTATGGCCGGGGGCGATGACCAGATTGCTGGCCAGCTCTGCCATCCTAGGCGCCCTTCCGATCATCGAGCCCCTCCAGCTCGGGATTCGGGTTCCGCAGCTTGGCCAGATAGGTGGTTCGCGGCCGGGTGTTGAGCTCGGCGAGAAGGGCGTAGTTCAACGGATCCGCCTTCCACTTCGAGACCTCGGAATGCGGATCGTTGATGTCGCCGAAGACGATGGCCCGGGTCGGGCAGGCCTGCTGGCAAGCGGTCACCACCTCGCCGTCGCGAATCGATCGGTTCTCCTTCTTGGCGGTGATGCGGGCCTGGTTGATCCTCTGCACGCAATACGTGCACTTCTCCATGACGCCGCGCTCGCGCACGGTGACGTCGGGATTTCGCAGCAGTTTGAGAACCGGCGTCTCGGCGTCCGTGTACTGCAAAAAGTTGAAGCGGCGCACCTTGTAAGGACAGTTGTTGGAGCAGTAACGGGTCCCGACGCAACGGTTGTAGACCATCTCGTTCAAGCCTTCGTCGCTGTGCACCGTGGCCGCCACCGGGCAGACCACTTCACATGGCGCCTGCTCGCAGTGCATGCACATGACGGGCTGCTGGTCGATATTGGGGCGGTCGAGGTCGCCGCTCCAGTAACGGTCGATGCGGAGCCAATGCATTTCGCGCCCGCGGATCACTTGTTCCTTGCCGACGACGGGGATGTTGTTCTCGGCCTGGCAGGCGACGACACAGGCGTTGCAGCCGAGACAGGCGCCGAGATCGACGGCGAGGCCCCAAGCGTAGCCGTCGTAGGCGAAGCCGGGATAGAGCGACTGTTCGGGTTCGTGGCCCATCTTGCGCGCGAACTCGGGGTCTTGCTCGTACTGGCCCAACGTGCCGCTCCGCACCAGCGCCCTGCCTTCCATACTGTGATGGTCCTGGGTCGTGGCCAGCGGGTAGCGACTCCCCACTTTCGACACCGTGAGTCGGGTGGCGAGCCAGGGCGTGGGTGAGGTCCGAAGCAGGTAGCTGTCGAAGCCGGTCCCCGATCCCACCCGGCCTCCCCGCCGCCGTCCATAGCCGAGGTGCACGGTGATCGAGCGATCGGCGTGCCCGGGCAGGATCCAGACCGGCGCTTCGACCTTGCCCTCTCCATCCGTGCTCAGAGCCACCACGTCTTCGTTGTGGAGTCCGAGCCGCTCCGCGGTGCTGGGGCTCAGGAGAGCGGCGTTGTCCCAGGTGAGCCGGCTCCAGGGCTTGGGCAGCTCCTGCAACCATCCATTGTTGGCAAAGCGGCCGTCGTGAACGGTGGGGTCGAGGCGGAAGTTGAGCTCGATATCGACATGGCCCGCGCTCGCGGGCGCCGCTCCGAGCTCCGCCAGCTCACGCGCCGCGCCCACGACCGCCGGGACGTTGAGAGCAGCCGGCTTCGGCGCCAGCGCGGTGCCCGTGATCACGCCGTCGTGGACCGCCTTCCGCCAGAAGCGCTCGAACTCCTCCCCCGCCGCCCGCTTTTGCCAGGTGGCGCGCACGAGCTCGTAGGCCGTGAGCTCGGGTCGCCCACTCATGGCCGAGAGCAGCTCATGCACGGTCTTGCCGCCGTAGAGCGGCTCGATGAGCGGCTGGAGGATCGTGACCGTCCCGTCGTAGGCCCGTGCATCGCTCCAGGACTCGAGCTCATGGGCTTGGGGAAGATGCCAGTGGCAGAACTCCGAGGTCTCGTCCTCGTAAAGACCGAGGTGGATCGCGAGCCTCACCTTGCGCATGGCATCGGCGAAATGGAGGTCGGCCGGCGCGGTATAGAGCGGGTTGCCGCCGAGGATCACGAGCATGTCCACCCGCCCGGCTGCCATGTCGCCCGCGAGCTCGCCGATCGATTCGAGCTGGTCCACTGGGTGGGCCTCGACTGGAGCGGTCGTGGCCACCGTGCGGCCGAAGTTGCCGAGGGCCAAGTTCATCGCGTGGGCCAGGACATGGACTGCCGCCGGCGCGGGGTCGCCGGCAACGACCAGCCCCGATCCGCGATGGCTTCGCAGATCACGCGCGACCGCCGTGACCCATAGCTTGGCCTCCAGGCCGAGCGGCCGGCTCGGCGGCGGAGTCGCTCCAGTCGCTCCCGCCACCTCGAGCTCGGCGGCGAGAGCGAGGGCAAACGCCGCCACCTCGCTCGCCGGCAGCGGCAGGCGGTGATCGGCCAGGGTCCCGGTGGACGTCGGGGTGCTCTCCACCGCATAGAGCCGGTTCATTTCCCCCACGCCCTGCCGAATCCTGCGCTTGTCCGCGAAATCTCGCGCGTAGCGCAGGCACCCAGGCCCGGTGGTCAGAAAATCGGAGTCGAGAGTTAGGATCACCTCGGCTTGCCGAAGGTCGTAGCGGGTTTCCAGGATTTCGCCAAAGGCAAGGCGCGCCCCGTTCCGCGCCGAATCGCGCCCGCCCGGCTCGTATTGGTGCCACCTGGCTGCTGGCAGCTCGGCGAGAAGCGACTCAAGCTGATCGGCGAGGGTGGGCGAGGTCACGGTCTCGGTCAGGATCCTGAGCCCCGCTCCCCGGAGGGCGCGTTGCGCCCGGAGCGCGCCGGCGAGGTCGCCCAGAAAGTCATTCCAGGTTCGGATCCCTCCGAGCTGAGTGACGACCTGCGAGCGATCCGGATCGTAGAGCCCCAGCACCGAGGCCTGGGCAAAGGGATCAGTGGCCCCGAGGCTCGCCGGGTGGTCAGGGTTGCCCTCGACCTTGATGGGACGCCCCATCTGGCTCTCGACCAGGAGCCCGGTCGCGTAGCCCCCCAAGGTCATGGCGGTGGCGAAGGTGAGCGGCTGGCCCGGAACGACCTCTTCGGGCTGCCGCACATACGGGACCATTTTTTCGAGCGGCTGGCGGGAGCACGCCTGGAGGCCGGCGAAGGCGAGCGAGGCGCCCATGAGCTTCAAAAAGTGGCGGCGGTTCAGCTCGCCGCCTTCCCACCCCGAGGCCAGGCGCGGAAACTCGCGGTGCAGAAGCTCTTCGAACTCCGGGGTCGCAGCCAACTCATCGAGACTTCGCCAGTACTCGCGCCCGCGTGCCGCATTGAGGCGGGCGCGAATCGCGGTGAGATCGAGAAGGGCCGCAGGGTGTGGACCTTCGTTCATCCCACTCTCACCGGTGGCAAACCGAGCAGTTGGTTAGGCTTTGCACCCGGTACTCCTTGGCTAGCTGCTGGCGGAGCGCGACGGCATGGGCGGGTAGCTGCCAGCTCAGGTTGAACACCTGCTCGCGCGGCTGGAGGCGCCGCTCGGGGTGACGGTGACAATCCAGACACCACTCCATCTTGAGCGAGCTCGTCTTCCAGACGAGCGGCATGCGATCGACGCGACCGTGGCAAGTCACGCAGCCGACGCCCTTGGCCAGATGGATCGAGTGATCGAAGTAGACGAAATCCGGGAGATCGTGGATCCGCGTCCAAGAGATCGGCTGGCCGGTCCGGAAGCTCTCCCGCACCACCTCCAGCGTCGGGCTGTCCGCCCAGATCTGCGAATGGCAATTCATACAGGTGGAAGTCGGAGGGATGCCGGCGAAGGCCGAGGTCTCGACCGAGGTGTGACAGTAGCGACAGTCGATCCCGATCGCCGACACATGGTGGTCGTGGCTGAAGGGCACCGGTTGTTTCAGGATCAAGCCGACGCGCGTCGAGTAGGACGATCGATCGAGCATCGCACCCATCCCGACCGCACCGGCGAGAATGAACACGGCGCCGAAGATCGAGACCTTGGAAATGGTGTTGGTGCTGCGGTGGAAGATCTGGGGCATCTGGAGGAACCCGCCCGCCGCTCAGCCAATCGCCTCATGTCTTCCTTCTACATGAGCGCGTTAGGTTAGCACTCCGGGAGGGGCCGCGGCAAACGAACGGCACGCGCGCCTGCTCTTAGGGGCGCCGACCACCTGGTCCACCGCGAGGCGGAAGGAAGCCGGATCGATAGCCGGGTACTGATAGAGGTTGGGGAAAATTGTGTTGAAATGCTTTGTAAGTTCTTTGCGATCGACGAGGCCGCCGTTGAGCATGGCGCTGACATCGGCAATATCCTGGGAATGACTGCGCTCGATCTTGGCCAGGGCCTGAGCGTACAGGTCAAAGTGGAAGAAGGAGATCATGCCTTCGCGACCCACGAAACGACTCCGGTCTTCCCATCCCGGGAGTGCGGGAATGAAATCAGCAGGAGAAGCGAGCTCGATGTTCAGCTCCAGCTCCTCTTTGATCCGTGGAAGAGCACGAAGAAGAGAGTCGAGCTCCGGAACGAGGCAGATGACCACGTCGATGGTGCTGGACCGCCAGCCCAGCAAGACCGCCGTCGCTCCTCCGGTGAAGTACAAGCGAGCCTCGGCGCGCGCCACGGCCCCGAGAGACTGCATGAAGTGACGAATGCGCAGCTCGTCAGCTAACCTGCGCATTCGGCGGCTCTCTCGAAGCTCACTAGCGTTCTGACGAGAGCGTTGTAGCGGGAATGGGCTGAATCGGGATTCTCCTCTGCGAGGAGCTCATAGAGGCGGCGTTCCGCCCCGATGAGGGAGGACTCGGGGATGGGCAATCCGATCCGTCTAAGACGGGGCGCTCCGATCAGAACCAGTAGCGCAGGCACCGACTCCTTGGCGAGGCGCAAGTCTTCGATACCTTGGAGGATGAACTCTCCTCCAGGGAGCGCCTCGTATTCCATGATCGACATCCTAACATGGCGTGGCTGTTCATGATGAATGCTTGCCCTGATAGGAGCCCAGGCAGGTTCGGCGCGTCTCTGTTCTGGCACTCTCTCAGTGAATCGCCGTCGTCTCGAACTCGACCACCCCGCACGCCTCCCGCGCCCCGGCGTTTCCTGCCGGCTGCGATCCAAGATCGTCGGCCTGCTCGTGCAGGATGATCGCCCGCCCGACCACCGAGTTGGGACCGTCGGCAACGGTCAGATGGTCGGTCTTGAGCTCCAGATGGCCGCTGCCATCAGGACCGATGTCGATGTTCCCCAGATCGCCGGCGTGGCGGGTCGCATCCGCCGGAGCCCCGTGCACCGCACCCCCGGGGTTGAAGTGGTTTCCCGCCGAGCTGAAGTCGAGGGCGGTGCAGTCGCCAATTTCATGCACATGAAAGCCATGCAGACCCGGCTTGGCGCCTTCCACATGGGCGACGACGGTCACCATGTTCCCATTCTGGGTGAAGATCACCGTCCCGTGGACGTTGGCTCTCGTGCTAGGTCGCAAGGTGGCCTTGGCCACCAACGGTTTCGGCGCCTCGCCGGTCGTGGAAGCCGCTTCCTCCTTGGAACGCCCCTCGTCCTTGCGCGCGCAAGCGATGAGCAGGAGCAGGCTAAGGCTGAGGCTCAGGCTCAAGCTCAGGGCGGCCAGGCCCAGGTGCTGCCTTGGAAGACCCGACATATCACACCTCAACTTTCATTCTATGCCCGCGTCATGCAGGGTTTTCAGCATTCTGCCAACAACTTTGCAGCCGACACGTTGGCATGAGAGGATGGCGGGCGCGAACGGCGCCGTCAAGGATAGCCGGCGCTCCTCCCAAAGAAAGGAAAGAGCCATGCCCGTAGCCAAGGTCACCGAGATCACCGCCAGCTCAGCCAAAGGATTCGATGACGCGCTCAAGGTCGGCATCGCCCGCGCCGCCAAGACGGTCAAGAACATCAAGGGAGCGTGGATCAACGAAATGACCGTGATCGTCGATCGGGGCAAGATCAGCGAATACCGGGTCAACATGAAACTGACCTTCGTCCTCAACGATTGAGATCGCCGCCGGACGGCGGGGCTACGGCTGCCCGGACGGCGGGGCTACGGCCGCCTGGCGGGCGCGTACTTCCAGCACGATCAGCCAGCGCTCCTCGGGCGCGATGAGCCCGCGGAGGCCGAGCATCGCCCCGTTGCCGGCGCTGATCGTGCGGAAGATCTCGCCGTCGGTGAGGGCGGCCACGTGCTCACCGGTCAAGTCGCGAACCTCGACTCCGAGCGGCCCGGCCACCAGCCCGTCGCCCCGCCCGCCCGCACCATGGCAGGGCGTGCAATAGATGGCAAAGAGGGCCGCGCCGCGGGCCAAGTACTCGCGGGTGGTGGGGAACGGGTTCCGGAGCGCCGCGGCACCGTCGCCGGGCAGCGGATCGCCACCAGAGCGGGCGATGGTGCCGGCGGGCATGGGCGGCATCGCCTCCTCGTAGGTCTCGAGGGAAGGCTGGTCCTCCATTTGTGGCCCGCAGCCCGTCACGGCGAGGGCCGCGAACCCGGCGATCAGCGGCACCGCGAACCGCCCGCGCCGGTTCAATGCCGCCAACATCTCGATCATTCTCTCGCTCATTCTCAGTGATGACAGACCAGGCAGTCGCTCGAGGCCCGGTTCTCCCAGTGACATTCGACACAGACACCCATCTTCAGCTCCCGAATCTGATGAGTCATCTCCATCTCTTCCACCTGTCCGTGGCAAACGGCGCACTCGATGCCGCGGCGCACATGAGGCTCGTGGCTGAACTGCACGTGCTCGGGCAAGCGCACGATCTTCCGCCAGCGGATCGGCAGCCCTTCCTCGACCAACCGTTCGAGCTTCACGATCTCAGGCCGCCCCTCCCCCACCGACCAGTGGCAGACATAGCAGTCGCGCACCGCCGGAATGCTGGCGGCAGCACCCCGGGCGGCGTTGCCGTGACAGAAGAGGCAGTCCAGCTGGTACTGGCCCGCGTGCAACCGATGGCTGAAGGCGATCGGCTGCGGGGTGGGGCGCGAGCTAAGCAGGAACCAGGCCAGACCGGCAGCCAGGACCACCGCCGCGAAGGCGAGCACCAAGCCGAGGGTGGAAGGTGGAGACAAACCCCTCATCGCTACGGTCCGGGGCTCGGCTGCTCATAGAGGCGCGGATCTCCCACCGGCAGCGCCGGAAAGCGCTTGAGAAACAGGAGAGCCGAACCGGCGAAGGCCGACAGAAAGCCGAGGGTGACCGCCGCTTCCACGAACCCGAGCGGGAGCCAGGGCTCGGGCCACAGGGAAGGGACGACGAGGAGATAACGCTCGAGCCAGAGCCCGGCGGCGGCGAGCAGTGCCACGGCCGCCAGGCTGGAGAGCCGGCGTTTCATCCCGGCGCGCATGAGGAGGACGAAGGGCCCCAGGTAGGCGGCCGCCAGCACCAGGAAGGCGACACCGCGCCATGGCGAGAGATAGAGGCGCGGCAGGACGAAGCTCACCTCCTCCCGCAGGTTTCCGTACCAGATCGGGAGAAACTGCGAGTAAAAGAGATAGGTGGTGAAGAGAGCGAGCGCGCTCAAGAGCTTACCCAGGTCATGGAACCGCTCGGGGTCGAGGGCGGGGCCGATCCCGAGCGGACGGGCGGCAATCCAGGTGACGAGGGCGAGCCCGACAATCCCCAGGTAGAGCGTGCTCATGAACAGATGCCCGCCGAGGAGGGCGCTTCGCCAGTGCGGTTCGAGCGGCATGATGAGGTCGAAGGCGGTGAGTGAAAGGCCGAAGACGTAGACCAAGGCGAGGACGACGGCCAGGCCGTCGAGGCGGCGGCCGGCCTGTTCCACCTCGTGCTCCTCCCCCCGCCAGCCGCGGGTGAGCCAGCGCTCGATCCGGCCTCCACGAACTTCCCCCCGAGCTTCTCCATCACGGGCGAGTCCGAGGCAACCGAGATCCCGCCGCAGTGACGCGGCAACGAATGCCGTCGCCGCCGCGGCGATGGCTCCCCAGGCCAGAAGCTCACGCGTCATCACGACCCCGCGCTCGAGCCAGGCTCCGAGCTCGGGGCGGGGGTGGGCGATCCACGGCATCACCCGCTCACCGCCGGCGAACAGGAGGGCGAGACCCAGCGGCGCGGCGAGAGCGAAGAGCACTCCCGATTCGGCGAGCCGGGAAAGCGGCACCCCCCAGCGGGCGCGGGTCAGCCGCATCATGGCCGAGAACAGGACCCCGGCCTGCGCCCAGCCGGCAAAGAAGAGCAGATTCACGAACAGCGCCTGCCATGCCCGCCGCGGCGCCGGCGCGGGTGCGACGAGCGCGAGCACGAACCCGAGGGCTCCAGCCACCGCCCCCGCCACCAAGAGCCTGGTCAGCCAGCGCGGCGGGCGCGGCGGCGCCGCCACCAGGGAACGGGCCTCAGCCGGCGTGAGCATGGATCTCCTTGGCACCGGACGCTTCGAGCAGGGCCTGGATGCGGGGCTGCTCCGTCGCCGCGCAAGGCGCCCACAGGCCGAAGCAATCCAAGCTGAAGCGCGGGTCGTACACCCCCGCCGGGACGCGGCGGCCGCGCCAGAGCGAATAGAAGGCGAGCCCGGTCAGATTAGCGAGGCTTGCCAGGAGCACGGTCAATTCGAAGGCGATGATCAAGAAAGACGGGATCGACGGATGGGGCTTGGAGCCGACGTCGAGACCGTAGATCGAGTCGCTCCACATCGGGAGAGCAAGCCCGAGCCCGAGCCCTGCCAGCCCGCCGGCGAGCGCCCACCAGCGCACGGGGCTCGGCGGCATCGGCATCGCCTCGCGGCAGGCGTGGGATTCGAAGGGGGCGAAGAGCTCGACCGCCTTGAACCCGGCGGTCTGGAGCAAGCTCGCGGCGCGCGCGGCGGCGCGATCGTTGCCGAAGACGCCGAGGATCCCGGGCGCCCCGAGGCGGCCCGCCAGGGTCCGCACCGGCTTCGACATGGCCGCCTTCGACGCGGGCGCCTTCGGCTCAGGCGCGGCGAGGCCCGCCTTCAACTCGGCGATCGACACCGGCGGCAAGTGTTTGACAAAGAGCAGGAATAGAGCGACGAAGAGGCAGAGCGAGCCTTGAAGAATCCCGATCTCGATCCAGGTCGGGAAGTAGAGGCCCCAGTTGGCGGGCAGGAAGTCGTGGGCGGTGGCGGTGACCACGATGACGACGCGCTCGAGCCACATCCCGGCGTTCACCGCGAGCGACATGACGAAGAGCCAGGGGAGGCTCCTCCGCGCCCGCTTCCATACCAGGCTGAGCGGCACCACGACGTTCAGGAAGGTCATCAGCCAGAAGACCGGCGCGTACGGCCCGGAGGCCCGGAACGTGATCATCGACCACTCGAAGACATCAGCCGAGAACCAGGCGATGAAAGGCTCCACCAGGTAGGCGTAGCCCACGATCCCGGTGGTGAGGAGCATGACCTTGGCGATGTTCTCGAAGTGGTCGGTGGTCACCAGCGCCTCGAGGCCGAGCAACCGGCGCATGGGGATGAGGAGTGTGATCACCATCGCCAGGCCGGAATGGATGGCGCCCGCCACGAAGTAAGGGGCGAAGATGGTCGAGTGCCAACCCGGCTGCAGGGCCATGGCAAAGTCGAAGGAGACGACACTGTGCACCGAGATGACCAGGGGAGTGGCCATGGCGGCGAAGTAGAGATAGGAGCGCCCGTAGTGGTAGTACTGGCCGTGGCAGCCGCGCCAGCCGAGGGCGAGCAGGGTAAAGACGCGCCGGCGAAGGCCGGTGGCGGCGTCGCGCACCGCCGCCAGATCCGGCAACATGCCGACGAACAGAAAGATCGAGCTCACCAAGAAGTAGGTGCCGATCGCCATCACGTCCCATACCAGCGGGGAGTTGAAGTTCGGCCACAAGTGCCGCTGGTTGGGATACGGCAGGATGTAATAGAACTTCCAGACCCGCCCGAGGTGAATGAGGGGGAAGAGACCGGCGGTCATCACCGCGAAGACCGTCATTGCCTCGGCGCTGCGATAGATCGGAAGCCGCCAGTGAGCGCGGAGAAGGTAGAGGATGGCCGAGATGAGAGTGCCCGAGTGGGCGATGCCCACCCAGAACACGAAGGTGGCGATGTAGACCCCCCAGCCCACCGGATGGCTGATCCCCGCCACTCCGAGGCCCATCTTCACCTGATAGGCAAAGCAGGCGAGGCCAACCGCCACTCCGGCGGCGAGCAGGGCGAGGACGAGCCAGTACCGTCTTCCGGGGCGCGACAGGGCGCCGAGGACGATTCGATTCACATCGGCGTAGCTCACCGGCGCCGCGTTCATACGATGTCGATGCGCACCTTCTTGAGGTAGGTGACGGCGGGTCGGGTGCGTAGCTCACCGAGCACCTGGTAGCGACGCGATTCTCCGCGCGCGAGCCGGGAGACTAGGGACTCCGGATCGAGGAGATCGCCGAAGACGATCGCCTGCGCCGGACAGGTCTGAGCGCAAGCCGGCTCGACCTCGCCCTCGATGAGCGGCCGGCCCGCGCGCCGGGCGCGGTGCTTGGCGGCTGTGATCCGCTGGACGCAGAAGGTGCATTTCTCCATCACCCCTTTGTCCCGAACCGTCACGTCGGGGTTGAGCTGCAGGTGGAGGGGAGCGGGAAACCCATAGCTGTGCCAATTGAAGCGCCGCACCTTGTAGGGGCAGTTGTTCGAACAGTAGCGGGTGCCGATGCAACGGTTGTAGACCTGGGCGTTGAGTCCTTCCTCGCTGTGATAAGAGGCGAATACCGGGCACACCGGCTCACAAGGAGCCGCGTCGCAGTGCTGGCAGAGCATGGGAAGAAAGACATGGGTCGTGCGCTCAGCCGCTCCGGGGTCGCCGTTTGACCGGACGTCGTAGCGCTGGAGAGTGATCCAGGCCATCTCCCGGCCTTCGGCGACGTTCTCCTTCCCCACCACCGGGATGTTGTTCTCGGCATAGCAGGCGGTGACGCAGGCGCTGCAGCCGGTGCACGAGTTCAGGTCGATCGCCATCGCCCAGCGGTGTTCGGGATGCGAGTGCGGCGGCAAGATGTCCGAGCGGGGGTTGTAGCTCTCCGGGAGCGGGAGGAGGAACGGCTCGCCCGCCACTTCCGAATCGAGCTCGCGCAGCGCAGCGGTGGGGACGATGGGCCGCTCACCGGGATCGAAGTCGCGGGCGGTGACGACGAGGTCGCCGGTTCGTCCGAGCCCGGAGGCCTGGACCGGCGTCGGCCCCTCGGCCTCCCAGGGTGGAGCGAGCAGGATCAGAGGGTTGGCGCCGCGGCCGGCGGCGTGCCTTCCGTAGCGTGCATGCCCCTGGCCGATCGGCACGGCGAGCACGCCGCGGGCGATTCCCCGGTGTACGAGGAGCGGCGCCTCGATCGCACCGTGCGGGCTCGTGAGCCGCACGAGCTCGCCCTCGCCGCAACCGAGCTCTCGTGCGGTCTCCGGATGCGCCTCCACCCAGCTCCCCCACACCGCCTTCGTCACCGGATCGGGCAGCTCTTGCAACCAGCTCTTGTTCGCGCCTCGCCCGTCGTAGAAGGCGATGGATGGAAAGGCATGGATGACCGGGCCTGCGAAGGGGGTGGGTCCGCGACCTCCGACACCGTCAGGGAGTGTGGCCGCGGCTTGGAAGCGATAGTTCGCCAACTCGGGGCTCAAAGTGAATGCCGGGGCCGCGGAGGGAGGCGAGGCGAAGATCCCGCCGCGCTTGAGCGCTTCCTCCCAAAAGGTCTCGAACGGTCGGGGATCGGCGGCGGAAAGGTGGCGGGCTTGCCATTCCAGGCGCAGGAAGCCGCGGAAATCCTCGGCTCCGAAGGTGGCGTCCGGGGCCAAGCCGGCGGCCGCGGCGAGCTCGATCAAGACATCGCCGGCGTGGCGGCTCTCGTGGATGGCGCCCATCGCCGGCTGCTGGAGGCCCACGACGCCTTCCTCGGGTTCAAAGTCGCCCCAGGCCTCGAGCGGAGTATGCGTGGGCAGGACGAGGTGGGCGCGGGCCGCAGTCTCGTCGAGGAACGGGGTCAAGGCGACCATCCAGGGCACGCCGGCGAGCGCCTCCTCGACCCCGGCGCCCAAGGCGAACACCGGATTGGCGCCACTGATCAGGAGGACGTCTGCGCTCCGGCCGCGCAGATCGCTGAGCAGCGATGCGATCGCCGCCGGGCGCGCCGATCGCCCGAGCGCGTGCGGGCGGAGGCGGCCCACGCCGCCCACCGCCACATCAAGCAGCAGGGCGGCGGCCGCCGCTTCGACCGCCGCCGCACCGGCGGCGAGGGGGCTGCCGGCCAGGGCCACCGGCGCTCGCGCGGTCGCGAATTGTTGCGCGATGGCGTCAATTTCAACCGCCGCAACACCCAGCCGTGACGCCACCTGCTCAGGGGTGAATTCGGCCACCTGCTCGGCGAGGGTAGCGCGGTCCGCGGGGGCGAGGGCGAGCTCCCGGCCGCCGCCGAGGAGGCGATTTAGAATTGCCAGACCCACGAGCGCCTCCGCTCCCGGCGGCAGGTAGAGCCGGCGGTCGGCAGCAGCGGCGGTCAGAGAGAGCCGCGGGCCAACATAGGCGAGGGCGGTCATCCGGCCGGCATGGGGTCGCCGGAGCGCGGCGAACTGGCGCGCCGATTCAACCGGCGAGATCCAGGTGTCCAGGAAATCGGCGCCGAGCGAGAGAATGAAATCGGCATCCGTCAGGTCGAAACGCGGGACCTGGTCGGCGCCGAAGCAGAGCTGCATCGCCGCGCGGAGGGGGTCGCAGTCCAGCGGCTCGACCTGGAGGACGCGGCTCGATCCCAGGGCCTGCGCCCAAGTCATCTGAAGGCGCTCGAGGCTTCCGGCCTCGAGGCCCGAGAGCAGAGCAATGCGGTCGGACCCGGCGGCGCGCGCCGCAGCCAAACGCTCGCCGGTCAAGCGGATCGCCTCGTCCCAGGCGATGGGCTCGAAGCCGCCGTCGTCTCGGCGGCGGAGCGGCGTGCGGACACGGTCGGGGTCGTAGAGGCCCTGGAGTGAGGCTTGCCCCCGCGCGCACAACCCGCCGTGGCCGATCGGATGATCGGGGTTGCCCTCGACCTTGATCACGCGGCCGTCCCGATGGCGGGCGATCAGGCCGCAGCCGGCCGGGCATTCGCGGCACACGCTGGCATAAAAAGCGGGAATCCCGGGGGCGGCCTCGGGGGAGACCGGCGGAGCGACGATCTCCGAGCGCGGCGGTTTCTCATGACAACCCGCCAGGCCTCCGGAGACCGCCGCGATCTTGAGGAAATCGCGTCGCGTGAGCGAAGCGTGAGGCATGCGCGCTGTCCGGCCACCTCGAGGGATGAAACTTGCGTGGGCGAGCGGCAGTATCCTCGAGCCCGCGTCTCTCGTCAACCGACGGGCCCGGCGCCCTCGTGATACGGGGTTTCGTCCACCAGGAGCTCGAGACCTCCGACCTCGATCCGATCGCCGGGGCGAAGCTGCCGCCCGCGGCGGGTCTCGACCTCTCCATTGACCCGCACCGCGCCGCTCTGGATGAGGACCTTGGCTCGGCCGCCGGAGCCGGTGACCCCTTTCCATTTGAGGAACTGATCCAGCTTCATGGCCGGAGCCAGGATACACCCGGACCGGACTCCGGGTACCAGGGGGCATCGGCAGCCCAAGGATGGCCCTCTTTGCCTATTGACAGCGGTCCAGAAGCAAACTATTATTACGATATCGTAATATACGAGATCGGAGATCACCCGAAAACTAGGGACCCTAGGGACCCCATCGGGTCTCCCATCCGAACCCGCCAGGGCCAGCGGCCATGAAGCTCCAATTTTTGTCATTGATTCACAAGGCCACCCGCCAGATCGGCCTCCGGCTCGAGACCCCTTGCGCCGAGCTGGGTCTCGACCCCGGTGAGGGGCACCTGATCTCCTATCTCCAGAGCTATGGGCCCTGTCCGATCGCTGAACTGCACCGGGTCCTGGGTTACAAGCCTTCCACCTTGACCAGCGTCCTCGACCGACTGTCGGCCCAGGGGCTGCTTCGGCGCCTGCCCCATCCTCGAGACCGAAGATCCTTCCTGATCGAGCTCACCCGCGAGGGACGCAGCGTGGCGGCCGCGATCCAGCGGATGTTGGAGGCGCTGGAGGCAAGGATCCGATCCAGAGTTGGCCGAGCTGAGATCGCCGGCTTCAGAGCGGTGATGTCAGCCATCGATCAGGTCACTGGCGTCGAGGTCCGCGCAAGGGAGAGCGCAAGAGAGACCCCAAAGGAGAAGAAATGAATCCTGAAAGCCTCGCCATGCTCTATACCTACAACCACTACGTCTTGACCAAGAACACCGACGGTTTGAGCCACGAGGACAGCCTCCACCAGCCTCATCCGGGCGGAAACTGCCTCAACTGGGTGCTGGGGCATGTCGTGGCCAACCGCAACGAGATCATGCGACTCGTCGGCGAACCCCCGGTTTGGCAGGAGGAAGAAGCCGCTCCCTATGTCCGCGGCTCCCAGCCGCTGACCGACCCCTCCCGGGCCCACCCCCTGCCCGAGCTGCTCGCCGACCTCAACCGTTCCCAGGAGCGTCTCCTCATGCGCCTGAGCCAGATGTCCGCGGCGGACCTGGCGGCGGCGGCCGGGGAGAAGGGGGTCGGGGAGAAGGCGGGCGGCGATAAGGCGGCTGCGGATAAGGCGGTCGGGAATAAAACGGTGGGCAATCAGCTCGCCTTCTTCCAGTTCCACGAGGCCTACCACGCCGGCCAGGTGGGTCTCTTACGGAGGCTCGCAGGGAAGGAGGGCGCCCTCCGCTGACGCAACCCGCTCTTCGGGCCGGAGCCATGCTGCCCGCGATCCAGCACATCCTCGAGCGGAGGAACCGACCTCTTCCTCATCCTCACGACGAGCGAAAGATCGGGCTCGTGGTTCAAGGGGGTTGCATGCGGGGAGTGTTCACCGCCGGAGCGCTGTGCGCGCTGGAGGAGCTCGGCGTGCGCCCCGCCTTTGACGCCGTCTATGGTTCCTCTGGAGGGGCGGTCAACGCCGGCTACTTCCTTGCCGGACAGATCGGCGAAGGCACGTCGATCTACTACTGCGACATCAACAATCGCGCGTTCGTCGACTTCCGCCGGATCTGGAAGGGCACCGCAGTCGACATCGACTACTGCTTCGACGAGGTGGTGGCGCGCCGGAAGCGGCTCGACCTCGAGCGCATCCTCGGGAGCCCCACCCTGTTCAAGATCTACGTGACCCATGCCGGCGACTTCCGGACCGAATGCTTCGTCCAGCGCGAGCTCGGGTCCGCCGCCGATCTCTTGACCCTGCTCAAGGCCTCGGCGGCCATGCCGCTGGTCTACCGGAAGCGCGTCTCCTACCGCGGCAGCCGCTATTTCGACGGCGGGCTGCTCGCTCCGGTACCCCTCCTCGAGGCGATCGAGGACGGTTGCACGGATGTCCTGGTCCTGCTCAGCCGGCCGCTCGCAACGGCGTGGAACCCGCCCTGGCCTTGGATCAGGGGGCTGATTCTTGGACGCAGAAACCGGGAGGCGAAGGCGAAGGCGGGTGCGGCATGGCGAGCCGGCCAGGAGCGCTTGAGCGAGAGCCTGGCCCTCCTCCGCCGGGACTCCGCCCTGCCTTCCTTACCGGGCGAGGTCCGACTGGCCGCGGTCGCCCCATCCGCCGGCTTTCCGGTCACCCGGTGGACAATCGATCGCCGCCTGCTCATGGACGCGGCGCTCGCGGGTGCCAGGTCGGCCCTCGATCTCTTCCACGTGGACTCTCACCGGGCGAGGAGCATGCTCCTCGATTCGCTGAAGCTCGGAGTCTCGAGGCGGTAGTAGTAGACCCCGCTGGCCACCCGCTGGCCGGCCCCATCGCGCGTGTCCCAGGCTACGGACTGCGTCCCGGCAGGGAGCGTGGCGTCGAGGAGCGCTCGCACCAGGCGGCCGCTGGCGTCATAGACGCGGAGACGCACCGGCGCCGACATCGAGAGTTCGAACCGCACCTGGGTCGACGGGCGGAACGGGTTGGGGAAGTTGCCGAGGACCCGCGGGCGAGCCTGGGGGCTCGGCTCGAGCGCCAGCCCTCCCGTGCTCGGCGGGACGAAACGCAGGATGAACGTGCCGTTGTCGATGTCGCTGATGTAGGCGATCGTCGGATCGGCGGCGTAGCAGTAGCACCCCCAGGCATTCCCGGTGTCGTACCACCCGACCGGCAGGAGATTGTAGGGGTCGGCGGCGTTCACCACCCGCAGGCCGTCCGCGTAGTGCGACATGAAGCAGAAGTCGCCCCGCAAGTAGGCGTTGTGGACGATCGCCCCATTGGGCGAGATCCACTCGTCGGTCTGCACCGGCAGGCTCAAGTCCCGGATGTCCCACATCCTCAGGTGGCCGCCGCCAACCTCGTCGGTGGTGACCAAGAACGATCCGTCGGGGGTTGGCCACGTGTTGTGCGGGACCGCCCCGGGGTAGGTCCATTGTCCCAGGATGGCCGGCGCGCCCGGCAGGGTCACGTCGAGAACCACGATCCGAGCGGAATTGATCGCCGCGACATAGGCGCGGCCGTTCAGCAGCGACAGATCGTGGCTGTAGTAGTCCTTCCAGACCCCGCGAAATGACGGGCTCACGGGGTTGGTGGTGAGGTCGAGGATCACCAGCCCCGACTGCACCCCGTCCTTGCGGGTGCCGGCGACGTAGCAGTAGCCGGTTTGCTGGTCGATCTTGATCTCGTGGGCGGTTGTAAAGGGAACCGCCGGGGGATTGAGGGTGGTCACCAAAACCGGGGCCAGCGGGTCGGCGAGACTCACCACCTGGAGGGCGGCCCCCTCGAGCTCGGTCACGATGTAACAGTACTCGCCGTAGGTCGCCATCTCCCGCCAGATCGAGGACGGCCCGGGGATGAACGCGACCTCGTGGGCGTTCTCCGGGTCTGTGGCGTCGATGAAGGTGGTGCCGGTCCGCGTGCCGGAGATGGCCAGCTCGATGCCGGAAGGCGAGGTGTAACCCCAGTTGCCGCTGTAGCTCTCGCCGCGGTCAAGCTGCTTGAGCAGGATCACGTTCTCGGGCGGCGAGCTCAATGCGGGAGCAGGCGCGGAGGCAGGCGCCGCGGCAGGCGCCGCGGCAGGCGCCAGCGCGACCCCTCCGATCAGGATCGGGATCCGGGCCGAGACCAGGAGCGCGGTCAAGGCCGAGCGGCGCATCACCGGGTGAGGACCATACCCCTCGAGGCCGAGAATCCGGGCGCCTCGAGGCGATAGTAGTAGACCCCGCTCGCCACCCGACGCGAGGCGTCGTCCCGGCCGTCCCAGGTCACCGACTGGGTCCCGGCGGCCATCGTGCCGTCGGCGAGGAGGCGCACTCCGCGCCCGCTCGAGTCGAAGATCCGGAGCTTAACCGGCGCCGCCTGGGCCAACTCGAAGCGGATCGCGGTCTCCGGGTGGAACGGGTTGGGGAAGTTGCCGAGAAAAACCGGCCGCGTTGGGGCGCTTGCCGGCTCTTCGACCCCGGTCGTGGGTGGGATGAAACGCAAGATGTACGTGCCGGTCGCCATGTCCGAGATGTAGACGATCGTCGGGTCGGCGGCGAAGCAGTAGCACCCCCAGGCCCCGTTGTAGTCGGGGCCGGAAAGCGGATGGGTGTCGTAGAGACCCACCGAGACCAAATTGTACGGAT
>Ga0184637_10001028_pt1 | contig 19493 bp, 18 predicted proteins | sample PLM3_127_b2_FD_133143 | JGI IMG/M metagenome (GOLD analysis project Ga0184637, IMG submission 133143) | Groundwater sediment microbial communities from an aquifer in East River, Colorado, USA - PLM3_127_b2 | ecosystem: Environmental > Terrestrial > Soil > Riparian zone | place: USA: East River... | reverse complement strand
GCGTGGAACTAACGTTGCGCAGGAGGTTCTATTCCTAGGGAAGCTCACCGGCCGCAGATGGTAAACTTTGCGCGGCCTCGCAATCCTGGCGGCCAACGACAACATGATCGTTTTCAATCTTTCTTGCGAAAAGGCCCACCGATTTGAAGGGTGGTTCGGCTCGGCCGACGACTTTGCTGTACAGGTGAAGGGCGGAAACATTGCCTGCCCGCTGTGCGGCTCGCTGGACATCACCAGGCAGCCTTCGGCGCCCTACGTCAGCACACGCGGCAGCGAACCGTCGCAGGAACCGCAATCGGTCATGGTCGCCAATGCCGCCCAGTTCTTGCACAAGAAGTTCATCGAATACGTGCTCCAGAACACCGAGGATGTCGGCAGCCGGTTTCCGGATGAGGCACGGCGGATTTTCTACAAGGAAGTTGCCGAGCGCGCAATTCGCGGCACTGCGTCGATGAAAGAAGTGACCGAACTGACGAAAGAGGGAATCGACGTTGTCGCTGTTTCCGGCATTCCGGTTACGCCAGAGACACTCCACTGAACCGCCTCACCCCCCGCCCTCTCCACTACGTGGAGAGGGTGCCGACAGCGAAACAGGCGATCTCATGACGGAGAGCTTCTTTTTCTCCCTCTCCGCCTTCAGGGGGACTCTTTTCAGTACCCCCTTGAGGGGTGGAGGGTTGGGGTGAGGTGGTCGTTCATCGTCCTCGCCGGCGCGGTCGCCGTGGTCTCGACCGCTTCGATCCTGATCCGGCTGGCGCAAGCCGAAGGCGCTTCTTCGCTCACGATCGCCGCGGTGCGGCTGGGGCTGGCCGCTGCGATTCTGGCGCCTTTCGCCTGGCTGAAAACGGGGCGGGAAGTCATCCGGCTGGGCCGACGCGAGCTGGGCCTGTGCCTGCTGTCCGGACTGTTTCTGGCCATACACTTCTGGACGTGGATCTCCTCGCTGGAGTACACGTCGGTGGCAAGCAGTGCAGCGCTGGTCACCACCAATCCGCTCTGGGTCGGGTTGGCTTCTGCAGTGTTGCTGCGCGAGCGGCCCGCGCCTGCTGCACTCGCGGGCATTGCGCTCACCGTCGCCGGCAGCGTGCTGATCTTTGCAGCCGATTCCGCCGGAAGTGAAACAACGGCGACAAACCCGCTCCTGGGCAATGCGCTGGCGCTGGTCGGAGCGATCTCCGCGTCGGGCTATCTGCTGGTGGGGCGCGCTTTGCGCGCGCGTATATCACTTACCGCGTATGTCTGGCTGGCCTACACGGTGGCGGCGATGCTGCTGGTCGCCGCGGTGGCGGCAAGCGGTACCTCGCTGGCGGCGTTGTCGGTGCCCGCATGGGGTTTCATGGCATTGCTTGCGATCGGCCCGCAGCTCGTCGGACACACCGCTTTCAACTGGGCCGTGAGACGGCTCACTGCCACCTTCGTCGCGATCGCGATCCTGGGCGAACCGGTAGGCGCCGCGATCCTTGCGTGGTTCTTCTTCGAAGAAGGATTCACCCCGCTCCAATTGATCGGTTTCGTGCTGTTGCTCGCCGGCATCTTCGTCGCCGCGCACGGGGAGAAATCCCGTCAGGCCCAGTACTGAAAGCGTTACCGCAGAGATCAAATTCTTACCACGAAGACACGAAGAAATACGAAGAAGGGCGAAAGGGAAAAATAGAGATGCCGGGGTAAGGTTGCGCGGGCTAAAGTGTGGTTGTCAGAATTCGACCGGGCAGGCAGTGTCTGAGCGGAAAATTCCGACCTGAAGCGATCATTCGCACCAAACGTAATTCGAGCGCTTCTCTGCAGCTTTAACGACCCAGAACTCTGCCGCGTGAAACTGGCTTCCAGAAGGAAATCGAATCGCTTCTGGACAACAAGGGGCTGGAACAGATCGGCGCCAGACTATAATGTAGGAGCTTAGCCATCGCCGCTGGAGCGCGCGGCCAAGGCGGCAGCTAAGAGAAGAAGGTTTTCCCCAACCAAGCCACTCAGCATGACGCGGCGATTTCGCGGGCAGGTAGCGCAATGATTCAGCAGATCGCCTACGATTTCGAATGGGATGCCGCCAAAGCGCTATCGAATGCGCGCAAGCACGGTGTGACTTTCGACCAGGCGGCGACGGTGTTTTTGGATGCCTTGGCGCTGACCGTCTTCGACTCAGTCCATAGCCAGTATGGGGAGCACTGGTTTACGCTGGGACTTGACGCCAGGGGCGCACTCTTGGCGGTGGCGCATACGTATCAGGCAGCCGGGCCGGCGAGTGTGCGCGTGCGTATCATTTCGGCGCGCCCAGCGACCAAACAGGAACGACGTTTTTATGAGGATGAACCTCGATAGGTGACACGATGAACCCAGCAACCACCCCTCCCCAGGACGACGACGATATGCCTGCCGAGATCGATTTCTCGGGCGGCGTGCGCGGCAAGTTTTATCAGCCCAATGCGAAGCTGAATCTGCCGGTGTATCTGGATGCCGAGGTGCAGGCGTATCTGGCAAACATCGCTTCGAAGAAAGGCGTGCCAGTGTCCGATCTGGCCAACGATCTGCTTAAGCGCGAAATCGCGATTATTGAGGCAGTGAAGTAACCGCCTGTTTAGCAGCGGCTAGAAACAGAAACCGTAAGCGGTTATTGAACCGCGTCCTTGATAAGGCGGAATCCCTGTACTCGTAACGATGAAAAAGGGTAGCGTCCCCTTTATGCTTCCCCTTTATGCTCCTTTATGCTCCTTTATGCTCTCCGGCGTCGGCTGCACGCCGTTGTTATGCGCCGAGGCACGGCGGCTATGCCGGATACGCGCGTCGGCTCGTCTAGAGCGGTGCAAGGCGGAACTCCTTGGTGGTGTGATCGTTCTCGAGACGAAAGTGCTCCTGTTTCTTGACGCCCTCCGACTGAACAAGGATGTCAACCACGTAGCGCCCCTTAGGCAAAGTGAAGCCTGGATGGCGATTACCATCATGCCGATAACTCTCATTTGTCCACCCAAAAGCGTTGGTCTCCTCCGGAAACCTTACGGCGATATCGAGACTCTCTGTTTCTCCCGCCGGTATGTGGATCCGAGAGTCTGCGTTGAGCCGGGCGATGTCGTGGATCTCGATCGTTTCCCCGCTTGAGCGTATGACGCCTTGAAGGGGAACTGGCTCAACAGAGCCAGCCCATCGTCCCGGCATTGAGCGGTCGATGAAAGGCGTCTTGTCTTCTCGGAGGAAATGGACCGTTGCACGGCAGTCACGCGCTGACTGCCTTTGCATCCAGCACAATGCAAACGGCAGGGAGTCGTTGGAGACGCGCACCCGCAACGCGATCAAGGTTCCGATTTTCTTGCGGTCGCTGTACAGCGGGACTTCCTCTGGTCGAAGAATGCTTACGCTCAGTTGTGGCTTCCGCTTCCACTCCACGAACATGGCGACGATCAGTGAGCCGAGGATGCCAAGCAACAATCCGATGATATAAGGCGTCAGGCTCATTGAAGTTGTACCTCCGCACGCTTCAAGGGTGTCGGCGCAGGCCAGTGTGGTGCGTATAACGTAGAAGCCACCGGCGCGCCGCCGATGACGCCTGCCTTGCACGGCGCTCGCCGCGCGTCCGGTGGGCTGCCATGTTATGCGTCAATTCCCAGCAGCGCACGGAATTCTCCCTCGAGCTTCGCCTTCAGTTCAGCAAACTGCTTCTGGTGTGTTGCACGTGCCTTCTCCCAAAACTCATGGCGTTCCTTCAGCACCTCGCGATTGAACTGATATTCCGGATGGTTGATATCTACCTTGTATGTCGTGATGTCGAAAAAGATGCCCTTTGCGACCTCAAGTATTTCGTCGACCAGTCGGCACACTTCCGCGCTGAAGAAAACACGGCGAGGCAGAAAATAGTCGCGTACCTCGTTGAACTTCTCGGCGAGCCGCGACACCTTCTCAGTCAAGGGCTGTTCGCCGACCAATTGAAACGACCGGAGGGTCGAATAGAGTAGGTCGTCTAGCACGGCCAACTTTGCGTAGAACTCCTTGATGACCTCTCCTCGTTCAGAGTGGAGTTTCTGAAATCGGATCGAGTGTTCCGTGGCGATACGTTGCAACTCGCTCTTGTGGGAGTCGGCGCGTGCCTGGAAAAAGGCGTCGACAGCACGTTTTCCGACGTAACCGAGAACGGCGGAAATAAACGCCCCGCTTAAAAAGAACCTGGTTAGCGCCTCCCAGTCCATCAACTTCTCATTGACGCATAACGCGAAGTTCACCCGCCAAGAACCCGCACCAGCGGGTTCGAGGTCGGGTGGAACGACTTGTTGGGGTTCATTCCCGCAGCCTTACGGCTTTGCCGACGAAAGCCCCCACGAGATCTGGACCCCCTGGAATGAGCGTGCCCGTACCAATTCGGGTCTTCGTGAACAAAACCTTTCCGTTGGTTCGGTCGATTTGATACACCTCAAAGAGTTCAATGCCTTTGTTCGTTGCCCAACCCGCCAGAGTTGATGTTCCAAACCGCGAGAATTGCGTGTCATCACCGGAAACGCTTCCAGTCTTCTCTTCGAAGCAGAGTACCATCTGGTTCGAAAACTTATCTGCTTCAAATGCATACTCTTTGGAAAAAGCAACTTGTCCTTTCATGTCCGTCAGCGCCCAACACTCTTTCGCGAAGGCGGGTCGACTAATGACGAGCACACAAATTGCTAGTGCTACCGTACGAGCGATCATAAACGTACCCTCATGAACCCCAACACGTAATCAAAGGAAGATTTCCGTGTTATTCCACGGCAATGTTCCGCCTATCATGCAGAATCCAGAGCCGTGTGGCACCGCGGGAAATCCACTTTCATGTGAGTACCCTACTATTGAATCCGGGACTTGCCAAGGACGCTTGAGCAGACCCCGGTGTCGGGGTGGGTCGGGTACGCCGGTGATAGGCGGCCAAGTTCCGCTCTTGCCTTGCGCCGGGCGGTTTCGCATGTTGACTGGATATAAAACGCAACGCTATTGAGCGCCCGCTCGGCGATTGCGCGGGCATCGTGCTCGCGAAGCTTGGTGCGATCGGTATTCTCGGACGCCTGCTGGAGCGGCTTTGGGCGGCCTTTGCGAAGCCACGGTTACTGGTGCGTCTGGATTGTACGAAGACATCTACTGCCAGCGTGCACACCTCATTTCTTCAACGCAATTCCGCAATGGGAATCTTTCGAGCGGTCACTTTGAGCGAACTCGTTCTCATATTTTTTGTTTGGCTTTTCTTCGTGTTCTTCGCACCCCTCAAGGGGGTACTGAACTGAGTGTCTTCGTGGTGAGATTCTCGGTTTTGCAGTTTGCTTCAGGCCCGGCGCGTGCCAGCGGCGATCTCAGCATAGCTGCGGAACGGCCGCTTCACATCCTCAGCCAGGCCGCGGTGGGTAACTTGCCCGGCGTGCACCTGCAAGCCGTTCACGAGTCCCGCATTTTCAGACAGCGCGTCGAGTCCACGGTCGGCAAGCTTGAGCACATAGGGGAAGGTCGCCTGCGTCAGCGCCAGCGTCGCAGTGCGCGCGCAGGCCGAGGGCATGTTGGGAACGCAGTAGTGCACCACGCCTTCTTCCACGAACAGCGGCTGCGAGTGCGAAGTCGGGCGTGAGGTCTCGGCGATGCCGCCCTGGTCGATCGCAATGTCCACCAGCACCGAACCCGGCCGCATGCGTTGCAGGAGCTTGCGCGAGATCAGCCTGGGAGCGAGCTTGCCGGGCACCAGAAGCGCTCCGATCACCAGGTCGGCCTGTGCGACCTGCTCTGCAATCGCCAGCGCTTCCGAGTAACAGGTTTTCACCCGGCCGCGGTAAACCTCGTCGAGATGCGCGAGGCGCTCAAGGTCGACATCGAGCACCGTGACGTCGGCGCCCATGCCGGCCGCGATCTGCACTGCGTTCGCGCCGGAGGCGCCGGCACCGATCACCACCACCCTACCCGGCGCAACGCCGGGCACTCCGCCGAGCAGCACGCCGCTGCCGCCATTGGCCATCTGCAACGCCCAGGCACCCACCTGTACCGAGAGCCTGCCGGCGATCCGCGACATCGGCGCCAGCAACGGCAAGCGGCCGTGCGCGTCGGTCACCGTCTCATAAGCGATTCCGCTGACGCCGCAAGCCAGCAATACGTCGAGCAACTTAGGGTCCGGCGCCAGGTGCAGAAAGGCATACAGGATTTGCCCGCGGCGCGGGAGGCCAAACTCCGCCGGCTGCAGCTCCTTGACTTTCACCACCATGTCCGCGGCAAAGACTTCCTTCGCCGAAGCAAATATGCGCGCGCCAGCGGATATATAGTCGCCATCGGGAAATCCGATCCGTGCGCCGGCACCGGTCTCGACGCAGACCTGGTGGCCGCGTTCACAGAGCGCATGGACACCCGCCGGCGTGAGCCCTACGCGGTACTCGTGATCCTTGATTTCTCTCGGCACGCCGACCAGCATTCGAAATCCTCTCTAGCAGCAAGAACCTTGACGCAAAGGCGCGAAGGCGCAAAGAAAGGCGAAAAACGAACGGGAGTTCGAAGCCCTTGATGGACAGGCCGGCACGTATTCGCCCGAGTGCACGAATGGGAGTCGCCCAGCCCGAGCTCCCGCTATTATCGATCCCCGTTCCGGGTTTCTTTGCGTCTTCGCGTCTTTGCGTCGAATCTTTTTTGTTTTCCTGGCGAAATGCGGTGCGGAATAGGACACTTGCCGACAACTGTAACCGCCGGGAGAGGCGCCTGCAATCAGGCTACCTGGGAGCGTGCCGCGGAAGGAGGGGACGCCGAACGCTGCTGCTTCAGCAGGTAAAGCAACCGGATGATCAGGAGCAGGGCGAGCAGCGAGGCAAAGATGAACGGTTCGGTGATGTCTTTCTTCACCAGCCACCAGAAATGCAATACGCCGAGCGTGGCGATCGCGTACACCAGCCCATGCAGGAGTTGCCAGCGCCTGGCACCGAGGCGCTTCACCATCGCGTTGGTGGAAGTCACCGCGAGCGGGATCAGCAGCACGAATGCGCTGAAACCCACGGTGATGAAGGGCCGCTTGCCGACGTCCTTGACGATCTCCATCCAGTCGAAGAATTGGTCGAGCCAGACGTAAGTGATGAAGTGCAAGCTGACGTAGAAGAATGCGAACAACCCGAGCATCCGCCGCAGCCTCAACAGCCACGGCAGGTTGAACAGCCGGCGCAAGGGCGTAACCGACAGCGTGATCATCAGGAACGCGAGTGTCCACCAGCCGACGGAATGGGTGATGTACTCGATCGGGTTGGCGCCGAGCCGGTTGTGGAATCCCAGCCAGGCCAGGCGCGCGAACGGAATCAGGCAGGCGGCGAACACCGCCGCCTTGATCCACTTTAACTGTTCTGGTTTAGGTTGCATTGAATAAAAAGAAATCTCTCACCGCAAAGACGCAAAGGGCGCGAAGGAAGGTCAAGGAAAAAAAGCAGTCGCGAGGTAGAACTCCCAATTGGCGAGCGATCCACCAAAGCAGAAATTGGCGGAAACGGATCACGAAAAATTACCGTACTTTTCTTTCGCTCGTTTTTGCCCTTCCTTCGCGCCCTTTGCGTCTTTGCGGTGAACGCCTGGATTCTAGAAATTCTTCTTCAGGTCCATGCCAGTGTAGAGTTGCGCGACTAGGTCGCCGTAACCGTTGAACATGAGCGTTTCGCGCTTGCGGAATTCGCCGATGCGACGCTCTTTCGCCTGGCTCCAGCGCGGATGGTCGACCTTCGGATTGACGTTGGAGTAGAACCCGTATTCGTGCGGGGCCGCCATTTCCCAGGCAGTCTTCGGTTGCTGCTCGGTAAAGCGGATGCGCACGATCGACTTCGCGCTCTTGAAGCCGTACTTCCATGGCACCACCGTGCGCACGGGCGCGCCGTTCTGGTTGGGCAGTGCCTGGTCGTAAAGTCCCAGCGTCAGCAGCGTCAGAGGATGCATCGCTTCGTCCATGCGCAGGCCCTCGACGTAGGGCCAGTCGAGGATCGGCATCTTCTGCCCCGGCATCTGTTCGGGGTCGAGCAGCGTGTGAAACTCCATGTATTTGGCATTGCCGGTAGGCTCGACGCGTTTGATCAATTCGGAGAGCGGATACCCGACCCACGGGATCACCATCGACCAGCCCTCCACGCAACGCATGCGGTAGATGCGCTCTTCCAGCGGGGCGAGTTTGAGCAGTTCCTCGATGTCGAAAGTCTTCGGTTTCTTCACCTCGCCTTCGACTTTCACGGTCCACGGGCGGGTCTTCAGTTTTCCGGCACGCGCCGCCGGGTCTTCCTTGTCGGTGCCGAACTCGTAGAAATTGTTGTAGTTGGTGACCGATTCGAACGCCGTGAGAGTTTCATTGGTGGACAAAGGGCTCTTCCTGAGATCGGCAAGCTTTGCCGCCGAACGCGCTTCGCCCGGCGCCAGCAGTCCGGCTGCGGCCAATCCCCCCACTGCACCGAGTGCGGCAGCCGCGCGGATGAATTCCCGCCGGTTCCGATACAGCGCCTGGCCGGTAATCTCCGAAGGTTTGATGTCGTACGGGCGTCGGATCAACATGTTGGTGCTCCTTGGATATTTCCGCCCCTTTTCGCGCGGGCGGTATGCAGCTTACAACGTCCCGGGGATATGCGCGGGCCTAGGGAAGCTCTGCCATGGTACGGATAAAGGCCTTCCCTGGATGTCCTGAGGTTTTCCGCTTTCCCGGCTAAAGCAGGAAGACGGTTGCCAGACCAAGGAAAATAAAAAATCCCATGCTGTCAGTGGTGAACGTGAGCAGCACGCTGGAACCGATCGCCGGGTCCCGCCCGATCCTTTGCATCGCCATCGGAACGAGTATTCCGACCAGCGCGCCGACCAGAAGGTTCAGGAGCATCGCGCCCATCATCACGACGCCCAAGGCAACGTTGTCGTAGAGCCACCACGCGAACAACCCCGCCACACCTCCCCAGACCAGGCCGTTCAAAAGGCTGATCGCCAGTTCCTTGAGGATCATCCGGCGCGCGTTCTCGGGCGTCACCTGCCCCAAAGCGAGCGCGCGTATGATAAGCGTGGTGGTCTGATTGCCGGAATTGCCGGCTATACCAGCGACAATCGGCATGAGCGTTGCAAGTGCGACCAGTTTCTCGATGGTGCCCTCGAACGCGCCGATCACGCGCGAGGCGAAGAATGCCGTGCACAGATTAACCGCCAGCCACAGCCAGCGGTTCTTGGCGCTTTTCCACACCGACGCGAAAATGTCCTCCTCTTCGCGCAGACCCGCCTTGCCGAGGAGTTCGGCCTCGGACTCCTTGCGGATGAAGTCCACCACCGCGTCCACGGTCACACGCCCTGCCAGCCGGTTCTTCTGGTCCACCACCGGCGCCGACACCAGATCGTAACGCTCGAAGGCCTGTGCGGCCTTCTGCGCCTTGTCGTCCGGCGAGAAAGAAATGAATTCGGAATTCATCACCGACGCCACCAGGACCTCCGGATCGGTGACGATCACGCGGTTGATCGGCAACACGCCCTTGATCGCTTCATCGCGATCCACCACGAACAACTGGTCGGTATGGTCCGGAAGTTCATCCATGCGCCGCAGGTAACGCAGCACCACCTCCAGCGTGACATCGTCGCGCACCGACACCATGTCGAAGTCCATGAGCGCGCCCACCGAGTCCTCCGGGTAGGACATCGCGGAACGCAACTGCTCGCGCTCCTCGACCGACAGCGACTGGAAGACGCCGGCGACCACGTCCTGCGGCAGGTCCTGGACCAGGTCGGCAATCTCGTCGGTATCGAGTTGCTCGGTCGCAGCCACCAGCTCCTGCGAGTCCATGTCGGCAATGAGGGTCTCCCGCACCGCGTCCGAGACCTCGAGCAGGATTTCGCCATCGCGCTCGGCCTTGACCAGGTCCCATACCGCCAGGCGCTCGTCAAGCGGCAGTGCTTCGAGGATGTAGGCAACGTCGGCGGGGTGCAGCTTGTCGAGCTTCTTCTGCAGCTCCGCGAGGTTCTGCTTGTGGACGAGCGATTCCACCAGCTCGTGGCGAGGCATGTCCTGCTTATGGACCATGCTCTCGACGATCCGGTGTTTCTGCAGGAGCGCCTTTACCTGATCGAAGGCCTCCCGCACGCTTGGCGTGCGCTTCCTTTCCGCGACTCGCGGCATTTTTTGTCGGCTCAGGCTAGAGCGCGCGGCATTGCGCCGCGCGCCGGAGCAGCGTGAAGCGGGTCTACTGCGGGGCAGGCACGCGGGTGGCCTGCCAGGACACGAACTGCAGTCCGCCGTCGCGCTTGGCCCAGATCGTATGGAAGCGCAGTTCCACGGACAGATCCTGGCCTTTCACCGTGACGTCGAAGTTGGCCTGGCCGGAGAGGATGGCGATGCAGCCGTAAGTGCGAACCGCCACGCCGCTGCGTCGCATGGTCCGGTACTTGACCGTGCCGGAACGCATGGAGTCGATGTACGTCGCCTTGTTGTCCACCACGGAGGAAGAGTGGATATACACCAGGTCGTTGCCGAACAGCCTTTCCATGGCCGCGAAGTCGTTGGCGGTCTGCGCCTTGTAACGGTCATCCTCCGCCGCCAGCGCTTGATCCGCCGTTACCGGACCGCCGCATTCTTCCGCAACCGCCATCCCGGCGGCGCCGATACCGAGAATCGCACAACCAAACAGCAGAGCCAATAACCGTTTCATGATTTCCCCCCTTTTCATTGGTTTCGATACGAATGGATAGCGGGCATCACACGCGCCAGTTCGCCCATCCTGGCCGCCCATTGCATGTACTCTTTGTGGCTTCGGGGCGGAGCCGCGAACAGAAAACGGTCAGCATCATCCTTGCCTCCCTATTGCGGCGTAAGCACGGCGAGCGGCCTGGATTCGCAGCGTACCTTCTTGTTCGCCATCCGCGCCGGGTAAATCGAAAGCTTGCCGTTTTTCCAGGCGTAGCCGAAGCGTTTGTTGTCGGCGCCCTCTTTGAGGTCTTCAGTCTGCAGATACTCGCAGCCCGCTCCCGGATCATTCAGCGACAGTTCATAGACGAACTTTTGGTCCGGCCAGCGCGCTTCACCGGATTCGCTGAACTCCCAGCCCCGGCCTTGCTCGTCCTTGTAGCGGCCGGCGAGGACCAGCCGGTTGAGATAAGGGCTGATCTCGCCGGGAAGCAGAGTGTAGTCCGCCCACCTGCCTTTCATCAGGAAGATCTCCGCAAAGCGCAGCCGGTCGAACCTGCCCTGCGCATTCTTGGTCCCCTGGAAGTAAACGTACTTCACTTCCTCGCTGGTCATCGGCCGGTCGCTCGCCCCCACCACCAGCCGATAGGACCCGGGTTTCGCGTCCGGTTCGATGTCGAGCACCGTCTGCACCGAGGCCTTGTTGAAATCGGTAACGACGATCGGAATTGCCCGGCCCTCGCGCTTGATGGCGATCACCACCGGCGGAGTCTTCTTCGCCGCCGCATGCGGGGCCCGAAGCGCGCTCAACGCTTTTATATACTGCTCATTGACCCAGATGCCCTCGATGTCGCGCAGATAGACTCGATCCCTGGAAGGGGACGAAGGATTCTGCGCCAGCGCGGAGGCACACAAGATCGCAGCCAGGAACGGCAGCATGGCGCGCAGGGTTCGAATTGCATTGAAACCAGGAATCATCGCTCGCTCTTTGGAAAGAAAATCATTCAGGATTGCGCAACCTCCGGCCTGCGTTTCCAGAAGCCGGTCGCCTGTTCGAACGCGTGCGCGATCTGCAACACGCCAAAATCGTCCCGGTAGCGGCCGACGATCTGCAGGCCGACCGGCAGGCCGGCGCGGCTGAAGCCGCACGGGACCGATATCGCCGGCGAGCCGGTCACGGTAATGTAATAGCATGAGCGCATCCAGTCGATGTAACTTTCCATACTGATGCCATTGATTTCGGTCACGTAGGGCACGTTGACGTCGGGCGGTTGCGAAAAAAGTGCTCATCGTAACGGAATTCCGCAAGTTGCAGGGCAACGTGAAGAACCAGAGCCACACTCTCACCGCCGCGGTGAGCGCTTCAGTATTGGTCGTCAGCGAGGCGCAGCCGCGAGCGGGCGCATCAAGGCTTCTCGCCACGGCGCGCCGCCAGCGGCGGGGTCGAGAACAACCTCGCCATCCTTGACGCTTACTCCGGCGCGCACCAAAACGCGCTTGAAATCCGGAAAATCTCCGCTTTCGAACTGCTCGCGCATCACATCGCCGAATACCGTGGTGCCGGTAATGCGGTCCAGAGTGGCAATCAGTTCGTCCGCGCTCCAGCGCCGCTCCGGCGCGAGGCAGCACTCGGCAAGGCCCGCAAGCGCGGTATCGAGCGAATGTCTGCCCTGGGTAATTTCGCGCAGCCGCAGGTCGGCATCGAGCATCATGGCTGCGCCCGCCCAGTACACCCGCAGATAGTTGCCGCGGACGGCGATGCGTTCGCTCGCCTGCGCCAGGCTCAGGCCCGTGCCGGCGCGGGCACCGCGCTGGAATCCGGCGATCAGGCGGCTCCAGCCTTCCTGCGGTTCGATCGCACCGCCGCGCACCATCAGCACGTTCTGCAGATAGGTCGGCAATCCTTCGAACAGCCAGGCGTCGCGTGCGGCGACATACGGCAGGAATAGATGTGACATCTCGTGGGTGAGGCTCCAGTCGCGATCGAATTCCTCCGGCGTACGGGCGGGGTCGATGAACAGGTGCACGCCCGCGCCGCCGCCGCGTGAAACGTAAGCCCACGGTACAGGCCCGCGCCCGCGCGGCGTCGGCGCCACGATCACCTGCACCGATTCGACCGGAAAGCGTCCGTACAGGGTGGTCACGTTGTGCGCGGCGCCCCTTACCCACTGCTCGGCGCGAGCCTGTTGCGCGGGCGACAAGCCGCCGAGGATCACCAGGCGCAGCAGCGCGCCCGGCACGACCATCTCGGTTTCCGCGAATCGCCCGAACGCGGCAATGGCCGGCCAGTTGTAAGGCGTCGGACCGAGCCGGAAAGTCGGTTTGGCCGCGTCGGCCGCCGCGCGTTCCCATGGCACCGATACGGCGACGCCGGCCGGAAGAACGAACGACAACTCCACGTCGGCGCCTTCCTCAAGCTCCCGTGGGCGCCACAACCAGTCGTCCAACGAGGTCAGTAGATCGCGGCCGATGCGGCGTGTCTCGGGGCCGCCGGTCTGGGCAGCGCTGGTCGCCGGACGCAGTTTGACGCGGTAGTCGACGCAGGCATTGTCCGGGGCCCCGTCGAGCGCGATGACTTCGCCGCCTTGCGGCGGCAACGGTCTGCCGGACAGACGCACGTCTTCGAGAAAGGTCTTTGCGCCACTGGTTGCGGCCATCAGCGTGCCAGGAGTCTTGCCGTCGAAGCAGGCTTTGACCGCCAGAAAATCAAGCGATTCGCCAACCTCAACGATGTAACGATGCAGAGGCGCGGCAGATGCTGCACCAGCGGACAGAAGCATCAAGGCGACCAGCGAAATTCCGTTGGCCAGTTGCACGCGGGCGCAGCGACCGTAAAGTTTCAACAGCGGAAGACGACTCAATTGGCCGAGACCTGGATTCCGATGCCGCGCGCCATCAGCACCGCCAGCAAGGGAATGAAGGCAAACAGGACAAGCTCAGCGAGCACGTAGCGGCGCGCGCGTAGCACTTCGAACTCTACCGCCACCGCACCGGCGCCCGTCTTGAGCATTCGCCTCCAGCGCAGATACTGCAACGTGGGGGGAACGGAAATCAATCCAATGGCGACGAACAGCGCCAGCTTGATGTAGAAAACAGGGTTGTGGAGGTAAAAACCGGCGCCCTTGCCGAACCAGACGAGTCGCGCCACTCCAGTAGCCAGGGCAAGCACCGCCGCGATCAGATAGAGGAGATCAAGGCGTGCAAGCAGCTTCACTCTTTCCCGCGCCAGCCCGGGAACGCAGATCAAATACTCGATCGCGAGAAACACCGCGATCAGGATCATCGCCGCGAAATGCAGGTAAACCACCAGGACTTCAGTCACGGCAATCCTTCACAGGTCGGGAACTTCGCTGATCACCAGCACTCCGGTTTCCATGATCGCGTCGCGCAGCTGCTTCTCCCTGCCCTCCGGAGCGAGTTCGATGCCGGCGCCTTTGGCCGTGATGCCGAGCGACCGATAGGCCTGCGTCAGGTCGGGGAAATTCTTCGAGGCCACGTGCTGGTCGTAAAGCTCGCGAAACACCGTCGTTCCGGTGATCTCGTCGAACTTGTCGAACAACTCGCGCCCGCTCCAGGCGCGCTCCGTGGAACTGCAGCATTCGTTGAGCGCGGCGAGCGTAGTGTCCATGGATTGCTTGCCGGCGGTAATCTGGCGCAGCCGCACATCGGCGATAAGTATCATCGCCGCGCCTTCCCAGTAAACGCGCATGTGCGTGCCGCCACGGTACATGCTCTCGGTCGCCTGGGCCAGCGTCATTCCGGGTGCGCTGTCCATGCCGCGCAGGAAGCCCGCGTGCAAGCGCTCCCAGGTTTCGAGCGCAGTCATCCTGCCGCCGCGCGCGCGCAGTACATTCTGGTAGTAAGTCGCCACGCCCTCCGAGGCCCACGCATCTTCGGAACCGACATACGGGAGGAGCAGGTGCGACAGTTCGTGCACCGCGGTCCAGTCGTCATAGAACTCCCGGATCGGCCGCCGCTGGTTGATGAAAAAATGCGCCGCCGGACTGCCGCCGCGAACGACGTAAGCCCACGGCGTCGGCTCGGGGCTGCGCGCGCCGGGAACGATCAGGATCTGCGCCTGCGGTAGCGGGAATTTCCCGTAAAGGTCAGCCACCGCTTGCGCCGCGTCGGCGATCCATGACTGCATCAGCTCGAAATCCGGAGTCGGCGATCCGTCCAGCACCGACAGCCGCAAGCGCGCGCCTCCGACACGCACTTCGCGCTCCTTGAAGCGACCGAACGCCACCGACGCCGGCCAGTCCCAAGGACCGCGACCGATGCGGAACACGGCACGCTCGGGCGTGGTGGCCAAAGGCCTCCACGGCGCCGAGACCGAAATGCCCTCGGGAAGCAGGAAAGTGATCTCGATGTCTTCGTCGGGGCCGAGAGTGTCCGGCCGCCACAGCCATAGCCCAACCGAAGTCAGCAGATCCGCGCCGACGCGCTGGATTTTCCCGCCGGTGCGGTCGTGTTGTTTGATGGGCCGCGAGACGTCGGCCGCATAGAGAATGCAGCCTCCGTCGGGGACGGTTTTGAGGCTGATCGAGCCGCTCGGCTCGATCTGTCGGCGGGTGCTCTCCACCCTCGCTTCCGTCAACGCCAGGGGCGCGTCCAGCGATTCGGCCACCAGATAGGGCGGCGGCGCGCCATCGAAGCACGCGCGCACGTTCAGGGTCGTGAGTTCCGGATTGATTGCGACGGTGTACCTGTGCTGACGCTGCGCCGAAGCCTCGGTTGCCGAAAGAGCGATGGCGGCAAGGCACACCGCCGCGACCCGGCGAAGGATTGCAACTTCTGCGTGTTGAAAGTCGGCCACCATTTGCGCAATTCCGATCCTGGAGGATGTTACACCGGGATTGGAGCAACGCGCCGCCGCGAAGTTCGCGCCCCGCCGGTCAGGCAGCCAGAACCGCGCCGGGTTCGTAGGCCAGATTGGGCGCAAGCCACCTCTCGACCTCTTGCAAGTTCATGGCTTTGCGGCGCGCATAGTCCTCGACCTGATCGCGATCGATCTTCGCCACCGCGAAGTATTGCGACTCGGAGTGCGAGAAATAAAAACCGCTTACCGCCGCAGTCGGCAGCATGGCGTAGGACTCCGTGAGCGTGATGCCGGCGTTTCCCGGCGCGTCGAGCAGTTCGAACAACGGGCCTTTTTCCGTATGATCCGGGCAGGCCGGATAACCCGGTGCAGGACGGATTCCGTGGTACTTCTCGGCGATCAGGTCGTCGACGCCGAGGTTCTCTGCGGCGGCGTAACCCCAGAATTGGCGGCGCACGCGTTGATGCATCAGCTCGGCGAAGCCCTCCGCCAGTCGGTCCGCGAGCGCCTTGAGCATGATGGCGCTGTAGTCGTCGTGCTTCTGCTCGAACGCCGCAACTCTTTCGTCGATGCCGATGCCGGCGGTCACGGCAAAAGCGCCGATGTAATCGCGCACGCCTGAATCTTTGGGCGCAATGAGATCGGCCAGGCACTGGTTGGGTTTATCCAGCGGCTTCACCATCTGCTGGCGCAGGAAGTGAATCGTCGCGTCGGCCTCGGCACGTGTCTCTTCGGCATAGATTTCGACGTCGTCGCCGACACGATTGGCCGGGAACAACCCGATCACCGCGGCCGCGCCGAGCCACTTCTCGGAAACGATGCGGGCAAGCATCCGCTGTGCGTCGTCGAACAGGTTGCGCGCCGCTTCGCCGACGATCGGGTCCTGCAAAATTTTCGGATAGCGTCCCGCCAGCTCCCAGGTCTGGAAAAACGGCGTCCAGTCGATCACTTTCGCGATTTCCTCGAGAGGATAGTCGCGGAACGTCTTCAGGCCAATAAAATCGGGAACGGGCGGAACGTAAGCTGTCCAGTCGGTCTTCAAGCCGTGTTTGCGGGCATCCGCGATCGGGTAGTGCGGCCCCTGGCCTTTCTTGCCCTTGTGTTGGCTGCGGGTTTTTTCCGCCTCCTGCCTGATCTTGCGCACATAATCATCGCGAATCTCGGTCGAAATGAGGCTGGTGCACACGCCGACCGCGCGCGAAGCGTCCGGAACCCATACCGTCGGACCCGAATAATTCGGCTCTATTTTCACCGCCGTGTGCACGCGCGAAGTGGTGGCGCCGCCAATTAACAGCGGCAGCTTCAAGCCCTGACGCTCCATCTCTTTCGCCACATGCGCCATTTCCTCAAGCGACGGCGTAATCAGGCCGGAGAGCCCGATGATGTCGGCGTTCTCGTCGCGCGCGGTCTGGAGTATTTTCTCCGCCGGCACCATGACACCGAGATTGACCACGTCGAAGTTGTTGCACTGGAGCACCACGGAAACGATGTTCTTGCCGATGTCGTGAACGTCGCCCTTGACGGTTGCAATCACGATCTTGCCCTTGCTCTGTCCGATGGTGCCGGACCTGGCCTTTTCCGCCTCGATATAGGGAATCAGGTGTGCGACCGCCTCCTTCATCACCCGTGCACTTTTCACCACCTGCGGCAGGAACATCTTGCCCGAGCCGAAAAGGTCGCCGACCACGTTCATGCCGTCCATCAGCGGGCCTTCGATCACCTGGATTGGATATTCGAACTGTTTGCGCGCCTCCTCGGTGTCCGCGACGATATAGGTGTTGATTCCTCGCACCAGCGCATGCGTGATGCGGCTGCCCACCGTGCCTTTGCGCCACGACAGGTCCTCGACCGTAACCTTCGCTTCGGTCTTGTAGCTCTCGGCGAACTCGACCAGGCGTTCGGTGGCATCCGGCCTGCGGTTGAACAACACGTCCTCGACCCGCTCCAGCAGATCCTTGGGAATCTCTTCGTACACCCCGAGCTGGCCGGCGTTGACGATGCCCATGGTCATGCCGGCCCTGATGGCGTGGTACAGGAACGCGGTGTGGATCGCCTCGCGCACCGGGTCGTTGCCGCGGAACGAGAACGAGATGTTCGACACCCCGCCGCTTATTTTTGCGTGCGGCAGCGCCTTGCGGATCGCGCGCGTGGCTTCGATGTAGTCGATAGCGTAGTTGTTGTGTTCCTCGATCCCGGTAGCCACGGCGAAGATGTTCGGGTCGAATATGATGTCCTCGACCGGGAATCCAACTTCCTTCACCAGCAGGTGGTAGGCGTGGGTGCAGATCTCGATGCGCCGCGCCAGCGTATCGGCCTGGCCTTTCTCGTCGAAGGCCATGACGATCGCCGCGGCGCCGTAGCGCCGCACCAGGCGCGCCTGGCGGATGAACTCGGCCTCGCCCTCCTTCATGCTGATCGAATTCACCACGCACTTGCCCTGCACGCACTTGAGGCCGGCCTCGATCACATCCCATTTGGACGAATCGATCATGACCGGCACGCGCGAGATGTCCGGTTCGGAGCCGACCAGACTGAGGAAGGTCACCATCGCCTTCTGCGAATCCAGCATCGCTTCGTCCATGTTGACGTCGATCACCTGCGCGCCGGTCTCGACCTGGCTGCGCGCCACCGAGAGCGCCTCGCTATAGTTGCCGGCGAGGATCAGGCGGGCGAAGGCTTTCGAGCCGGTGACGTTAGTGCGCTCGCCGACATTCACGAACAGCGAGTCCTCGGAGATGTTAAGCGGTTCCAGCCCGGAAAGACGCAGTTTCTTGTCGATAATGGGCAACCTGCGCGGCGACACGTCCCTGAGTGCCTCGACCACCGCCTTGATGTGCGCCGGTGTGGTGCCGCAGCACCCGCCGGCGATGTTCAGGAATCCGCTCTGCGCAAATTCCGTGAGGAACGAGGCGGTGTACTCCGGCGTTTCGTCGTACTCGCCGAAAGCATTCGGCAGCCCGGCGTTCGGGTGCAGGCTGGTGTGCACTTCGGCGACCTTCGACAACTCCTCGATGTAGGGCCGCAGGTCCCTGGCGCCGAGCGCGCAATTCAGCCCGACCGAGAACGGCCGCGCGTGAGAGACCGAGTTCCAGAACGCCTCGGTGGTCTGGCCGGATAGCGTGCGGCCGCTGGCATCGGTAATGGTTCCGGACACCATGACCGGCACGTGCCCATCGTTGCGGACGAAGTAGTCGTCGATTGCGAACAACGCAGCCTTGCAGTTGAGCGTATCGAATACCGTCTCGAGCATAAGCAGGTCCGCCCCGCCGTCGAGCAACCCCTTCACGCATTCGCCGTAACAGGCCACCAGTTCGTCGAAGGATATGTTGCGAAAACCCGGATCGTTCACGTCCGGCGAGATCGATGCCGTGCGGCTGGTCGGCCCCAGCACGCCGACGACGAAGCGCGGCTTGGCGGGATTATTTCTGGTGAATTCGTCGGCAGCGGACCGCGCCAGGCGCGCCCCTGCGCTGTTCAACTCGTACGCCAGGCGGGTCATGCCATAGTCGGCCATCGACACCGCGTTCGAGTTGAACGTGTTGGTCTCGATAAGATCCGCGCCCGCTTCCAGATAGGCCGCATGGATTCCGCGAATGATCTGCGGTTGGGTCAGGGTCAGCAGGTCGTTGTTGCCTTTCTGGTCGCAGTGATGCGACTGGAAACGGTCGCCGTGATAGTGGTGGGCGTCCAGTTTGTGGTCCTGGATCATGGTGCCCATGGCGCCGTCCAGGACCAGGATGCGTTCCTTGAGCAGGCTGTGCAGCAGATGTATGCGCTGGTTTGGCATTCCGATTCCGAAAACAAAAAACCCGTCCGCTTGAGTGGGACGGGTTTTCGTTCCACGCTTTAGCGGTATTTGTTAAGCGCCCGCAAGCTGAGAATCAAATCGGCGCGAGGCCAACGTTAGCGGGTTGACGGGCTGGTGTCAATCCTAGCCCAGGCTCACCCCGAGAAGTCTCCCTGTGAGAAACGTCAGCAGCCCTGCACCACCGCCGATCGTGAGCATCCGCAGCCCGCCGCGCAGTGCCTGCCGGCCGGTGAATAGTGACAGCGCCGCGCCGACCGCGAACAGCGACGCCGCAGTCAGTCCGACGG
>Ga0184637_10001027_pt1 | contig 19521 bp, 15 predicted proteins | sample PLM3_127_b2_FD_133143 | JGI IMG/M metagenome (GOLD analysis project Ga0184637, IMG submission 133143) | Groundwater sediment microbial communities from an aquifer in East River, Colorado, USA - PLM3_127_b2 | ecosystem: Environmental > Terrestrial > Soil > Riparian zone | place: USA: East River... | reverse complement strand
TCTCCTGCGCCGCTGCCGGCGCACGCTCCCCGCGCCCGGCCCGGACGGCCGGCCGCACGGCGAGCACGCCATCCAGCACTATCGCGCCGCGCGCGAGGGAAGCTATGAAGTGTCACCCCGCGAGCTCTGGTTCGCGATCGAAACGGATCGCTGGTTCCGGATCCCGGCGACGCGGAGCGCGTCCTCCCGGTCGTAGACGTTGGAGGCGGCGCCGCTCTGCAGGATCGCGCGGGAGAAGAGGCCTCGCGCCCGCGGCGTTCCGAGCAGCGTTCCCACGCTCATGGCTCCCGCCGACTCGCCAAAGAGGGTGACGTTCGCCGGATCGCCGCCGAAGGCCGCGATGTTCTCCCTCACCCAGGCGAGCGCCTCGAGCTGGTCGAGCAGGCCGAAGTTCGCGGACGCCTCCTCTGCATCGCGCCCGAGCGCCGGAAGATGCAGATAACCGAGCGCGCCCAGCCGGTAGTTGACCGTCACCACGACCGCATCGCCTCGCTGCGCGAGACGCGCGCCGCGATAGATGGGCTGCGATCCCGAGCCCGTCGAGAAGGCGCCGCCGTGGAGCCACACGAGAACCGGCCGACGAGCGGCGCCCGTGCCGGGAGTCCAGACGTTCAAATACAGGCAGTCCTCCAGGTAGGTCTCGGTCGGGCTTCCGAGCAACGCAGCCAGACGCCCGGGCGTCTGGGGCGCCGCCGCGCCAAAGGCCTTCGCGTCCCTCACACCCGGCCACGGCGCGGGAGGCAGCGGCGCGCGCAGACGCAGTGCGCCCTGCGGCGGCCGCGCGTAGGGGATGCCGCGGAACACGAGCACCCCGTCCTCATGGGTTCCCTCGATGCGACCGCTGGCGATCTCGACCCGGGGATCCATCCGAAAGGCCTCCTCGACGATCATGAAACGTACCACGACCGAAGGGCCGCCATCGCAGGCGGCAGGCCGCGGCTGCGGTGCAGCCGGGGCTTGCAGGCGCTGCACTGCACGGCGTGCGCTCCCGCTGCATCTGCGCTGCCGATCGGTGCGCGCGGACGCTAAGGGGCGCGCGGCAGCTCGTACACCGCGCTGGCACGGCTCTTGCTCTCCCCGCTCCGAGGGCTTCCCGAAGAACCACCGATGCGCCGGATCCCGCTCATCCTCTCTCTCTTCTGTCTGCTCGCACTGGCCGTGCCGGCCGGCGCCGAGGACTTCATCCAGACGATTCCGGTCGTGCGCCCCGGTCGGCTTCGCATCGAGCTCGACCGCGGCAGCATCGATGTCCTCACCCATCCGAATGCGAGCGTGCACGTCCGCGCCGAGGCGCGCGGCCTGGGCGCGAGCAGCGTCGACTTCGAGGTCTTCCGCGAGGGCGACGACGTGGTGCTGCGCGCCCGGACCGAAGAGTGGATCGAGTGGCTGAGCTCGGGCCCGCGCCTGAGCGTGCTGGTCTTCATCCCGCCCTTCTTCGAGGTCGTGAGCAGCAGCGATCACGCCCTGATCACGCGTCGCGACGCCGTCGAGCTCTCCTATCCGACGCGCGCCGTCGGCAATCTCACGCGGTAATCCCACCTCAAGCCTCGCCTTTTGACGCCCGATGAATGCCCCGGAGGCCGTGTATGCCGACGGGGGCGGAGGAGTCTGCGCAGGCGTCGGGAACCGGCGCGCGCCGCGCCGGCTGGCTGGCGGCCCTCGCCGGGCTCGGGCTCTTCGTGGCGTCGCGCGCGGCCTCGATCGCGAGCACCGCCGTCAACTGGGACGAGTTCGCGCTGCTCGACCGCGTCGCGCGCACGGCGCGCACGGGGGTTCCCGAGACGGGAGGCCGGCCGGGCCTCGCCGAGTGGCTGCTGCTCCCGATCGTCTCGGCGTGCTCGGACGAGATCGCAACCGCGCGAATGGCCCGTTGGCTCTGGCTCGGCCTGACGCTCTGCTTCCTGTGCGGCCTCTACGCGATGCTGCTCGAGCTGCTGCGCGGGCGGCCGCAGCGGCGTCACGACGCGCTCCTCGGCGTCGCGCTGCTCGCGCTCGTTCCCGCCTTCCTCGAATGGTCGCTCCAGGTCCGCACCGACCAGCTGGCGCTCGCCGGGGGCGTCTGGGGCGGGATGCTGCTGCTGGCCTCGCAGCGGCGCGCGCCGCTCGCGCTCGCGGCGGGGATCCTGTTCGGCGTCGGATATCTGGGCTCGCAGAAGCTCCTCTACGCGGCGGCGCTGGCGGGACTCCTGGTCGCCGGGCGCGCCTACCTTGAACGTGACCTGCGCCCAATGCGCGAGGCGCTGCGCGCGACGCTTTGCCTGGCCGGCTTCGGGCTGGTCTTCGCGATCTTCCGCGCCGTGATGGGGGCCGCCTTCGACGTGCCGCCCAGCCATCCGTCCCAGCGCGTGATGACACCCTATCATGTCGGACGCGCGCTCGACGTCTTCGAGTTCTACCGCCACTCGCTCGGCTTCAGCCAATACCGCGCGATGCTGCCGACCCTGGTGCCGCACGCGCTGCTGCTGGCGGCGAGCGCGGCGGCCGGCCTGCTCGCCTGGCGGCGTCGCGCCGAGAGCGGACCCACGCTGCTCCTCGTCTTTGCGGTGCTGGCGCTCGGAGCGGGCATCGCGGCCTTCCACGCTGGCGCGTTCTTCTACTTCTGGATGACGCTCGGCCTGTTCCCGGCGGTGGCCTTCGCACTCGCTCTGGAACCAATGCGCGACGCGCTGCTCCCGGCGGGAGTCCGCCCGCGGCGGCTCGCCGCCGGGCTGCTGTGGGCGGCCGTCGTCATCCCCGGCGGCGCGAAGGCGATGGCATTGCTCGCCGACACGCAGGGCGTGCAGCGCGAGAGCCTCGCCTTCATCCGCCGCAACTTCGAGTTGGACGACGCCGGCTTCCATCCGGAGCGCGCGCTGTTCTGTAGCCCCGCCAAGGCTCCCCTGCCCCTCTACTTCTCGCAGACCATCTTTCGGGACTTCGTCGGACCCCAGGCCGCGGCGAACCTCGCGCACATGGAGCAGCGCTTCCGCGGCGAGCCGATCAAGTTCCTGGTGCAGTCGTTCCGGCTGAATCAGTTCCCGCTCGAGCTGCGGCGCTTCTGGGCCGAGAACTACCAGCCGTATCGCGCCTCGGTGTTCGTCGCCGGCCGCCGCCTCGAAGGCGCGGGCGGCACGACTGCCCCATTCGAGCTGATCGTGCCAGGCCGCTACCGCTGGCTCCCGCTGGATGCGCCGCGGCGCGTGCGGATCGACGAAACCATGCTCGGCGCGGGCGACGTCGTCGCGCTCGGGCCCGGCCCGCATACGGCCGGCTTCGTCGAGGACGCGACGGGCGGGATGCTGGTGCTCGCGCTCGAGGATCCGCCGGGCCCCGCGCCGCTGCCGTTCTACAAGGTGTATTGATGAGGGTCGCGCTGCTAACGAACATCCTGCCGGCCTATCGGGTGCCGGTGTTCCGCGCGCTGGCCGCCACGCCGGGCTGGCAGCTTCGCGTCTTCCTGTCGTCGGGGAGCGCGTGTCCCGGGAATCCGGGCTTCGACGTCGAGGTTGTAAAAGGCTTGTCGTTCGAGCGCCGGATCGCATCGCGCGGCCGCGCCAGGGCGGCGCAGGTCGTGACCACGCATCTGCCGTGGGGACTTCCCGGGGCTCTCCTGCGCTTCCAGCCCGACGTCGTGATCAGCGGCGAGCTCGGCTGGAGGACGCTCCTCGCGTACGCGCTCTGCCGTCTGCTCGGCGCGCAGCTCGTGATCTGGAGCTATCACTCGAAGAGCAGCGCGACCAGCGCGGGGCCGATCCTGCGCGCGGTGCGACGCTGCTTGCTCGCGAGCGCTGCGGCCGTGATCGGGATGGGGCGCCAGGCGCGCGAGGCGCTGGTGGCGCTGGGCGTTCCTCCCGCGCGCATCTTCGATGCGCCGAATGCCCACGATCACGATGCGTTTCTCGCGGCGCGCGCCCGTATCGAGCCCGAGACGGTGCGCCTGGCGCTCGCGGAGGGCCTCAGCTGCCGGGATCGGATCGCGCTGGTCGCCGGACGGCTGGTTCCGGTGAAGGGCATCGCGCCCCTGCTCGCCGCCTGGGAGCGGCTTCCGGAGAAGATCCGCGGCGACTGGACGCTGCTCTTCGTGGGGAGCGGCCCGCTCGAGTCGATGATCGAGGAGGCGAGCGCCGGCGAGCCCGATGGAGCGATCGTACACGTCCCGGAGGTGGAGTCGCGCGAGCTCGTCGACTATTACGCGGCCGCCCGCCTGCTCGTCTTCGCCTCGCTCGCCGACACCTGGGGCCTGGTCGTGAACGAGGCCTTCGCCTGCGGCCTGCCCGTGCTCTGCTCGCGCCACGCCGGCTGCGCCGACGATCTGCTGCGCCCGGGCGAGAACGGCTGGCTCTTCGATCCCACCGAGCCCGCCGAGTTCGTGGCCGCGCTGCGCGAGGCGCTCTCTGCTCCCGATCTCGAGCGTCTCGCGCGCGGCGCGCGGGAAACCGCCGAGCGCTTCCGGCCCGAGGCGATGGCTGCGGGCTTCCGCCGCGCCGTCGAGCACGCGCTGCGAAGCGATCAGCGCCCGCTGCGCATCGCCCGCTCGTAGAGCGCGAGCAGGTCGCGGGCGCTGCGTTCCGGCGCGAGCTCGTCCTGGTAGCGCGCGCGCGCCTCACGGCCCATCGCCTCGGCGCGGGCGGGATCGGCCGCGAGCTCGCGGCAGGCCTGCGCGAGTGCGCGAGCGTCACCCATCGGAAAGTGCAGACCCGTGCGGCCCGGCTCGACGAGCTCGGCCGGCGCCGTCGGGTGTGCGGCGACGGCCGCCTTGCCGGCGGCCATCGCCTCGGCCACGGCGAGCGAGAAGATCTCGTAACACAGGCTCGGCGCGACCAGGAAGAGCGCTTCGCGCAGCCGCTCCTGCACGGCGGACGGCGGGAGCTGTCCGAGCATGCGCACGCCGGGGATCCCCGCGGCGAGCCGGCGCAGCTCGGCCTCCTGCGGGCCCGAGCCGATCACGTCGAGCGCGAGCCCGTCCATTTCGCGCCAGGCTTCCAGCAGCAGGCGCGGCCCCTTCTCGGGCGAGAGCCGCCCGACGTAGACGGCGCCGCGGCCCCCGAAGCGTGGCGCGCCCGGATCGGCCACCGGGTTCGGCTTCACGACGATCTTCGCGGGGTCCAGCCCCGCGGCCACCAGCTTGCTCCTCGCGAACTCGCTCGGCGCCACGAAGAGCGTCACGCAGCGCTCGAAAGTTCCCCGGCGGCGGTGGTGGGCGGTCGCCTCCGCCCACACCGCCGTCTGCGCGCGCGATCCCCGGTAACAGCCGTAGCGCACCGCATTCCACGGCCCCGCGGCGACGCAATCGTCGCAGAGCCGCCCGTCGCGCAGGAAGGCGCCGTTCGCGCAGTAGAGCCTGTAGTTGTGGAGCGTCTGCACCACGGGAATTCCGTGCGCGTGCAGGCGCTCGTGCACGACGGGCGTGAGCAGCGGAAAGAAGTTGTGCACGTGGGCGACGTCGAGCGGGTGTGCGGCGAGGAACGCGTCGACGCGGCGCCCGACCGCGGGGCTGCGGCGCGCGCGCAGGCCCGTGCGCAGCCTGCCCGCGAGCGAGTCGAGATCCGCGTCGCGGTTGTCGACGCCAAATTGTTTTACCTCGACCTCGGCCTTGCGCAGCAGCTCCGACTCGAGCGCGACCACCGCGTCCTCACCGCCGCGCCAGGTATAGGCATTGTGGAAGATCCCGACGCGCACACCCCCTCCGCTAGAAGGCGCCGCGGCGCGAGAGCACGGTGCCGATCGTGCGCAGCAGGATCGAGAGATCGAGGGCGACGCCGCGGTTGCGGATGTAGTAGAAGTCGTACTGGAGGTTCGCGTGCATCGGCAGGTCCTTGCGCCCGAGGATCTGCCACAGCCCGGTGAGCCCCGGTTTGACCGTGAGCCGCCGGCGCTGCCACTCGTCATAGGTGTCGACGATGAAGGGCATCTCGGGGCGCGGACCCACCAGCGACATCTCGCCACGCAGCACGTTCCAGAGCTGCGGGAGCTCGTCGAGGCTCGAGCGCCGCAGGAAGCGGCCGAACGGCGTGGTGCGCGGGTCGTCGTTCGATTGCGGCGCCGGGGTGTACGGATCGGCGTCCTCTCGCAGCGTACGCAGCTTGTAGCAGGTGAAGGGCCGGCCGTGGCGCCCGATGCGCGTCTGCGCGAACACGGCGGAACGCGCGCCGCTGCGGCGGATGCGCCAGCTGCACCACGCGAGCACGGGAGCCGCGAGCAGCAGCCCGACCGCCGCGCCGAGCACGTCGATCCCGCGCTTGATCGGCGCGTACAACGGATTCGGGCGGTCGCGTCCCAGCTGCACCAGCGGCAGATCGTCGACGAGGTCGAGCGGCGAGCCCGCCGTCAGCACCTCGAAGAGGTTCGTCACCACGCGGAAGGTGATCCCGAGATCCTCGCATTCGAGCACGAGTGAAAGGAGCCGGGTGTGACCGAGCGAGGGCATCGCGACGAAGATCTCGGAGACGCCCTGGCCCAGCGCGATCTCGCGCAGCTCATCGACATGGCCGAGCACGGGGCGGTTCGCCACGTCTTTCCCGGTTGTGTCGTGCGTGTCGTCGAGGAAGCCCACCACCCGATAACCGGTCTCCGGGTGATCCTGGAGCTTCTGGAGCAGCCGGATCGCGGCCACGCCCGTCCCGGCGATCAGCACCTTCACGTCGTGCTCGCCCGAGCGGCGCATGCGCTTCTCGATCCGGTGGAAGACCACGCGGCTCGCGCCCTGCAGCACCAGGTTCATGCCGGCGGCGGCCAGCACGACGAAGCGCCCGAAGTGGAGCTCCTTGACGAAGAAGCCGACGGCGGCGAGCACGAGCAAGCCCAGCGCCACACCGCGCAGCAGGCGCTGCAGCTCGTCGACCACCGTCTTCATGCGCTGGCTGGCGTAGATGCCGAAGAGCCAGCAGGTGAAGATCCACGGACCCACCACGATCGGAAGCGCGCGGACGTACCAGCTGAAGGGGTTGATGGGGCGGCCGAAGAGGTCGTCGAGCGCGTAGCGCAGCCCGTAGGCGGCGAGCCAGCCGAGCGAGACGAGGGCCGCGTCGGCGAGCAGATGCATGCGCCGCAAGGCCTGGATCTCGAGCTTGCGCATCACGGACGGGTCCCCCCGCTCTGCATCGGAGCCGGGGGGCTTCGGCTTGAGGCAGGAGGCGGCGGGAGTGCGCAGGAAACCACGGGAAAGCCCGGATTCCGCCTCAACTGACGGGCGCCACGGGCCGATGCGTTCCGCATGCCGACGGCTGTGTCCACGGTGACGGCGTATCGCCGGATCACGCTCGTCCTGGTCGCGACCTGCCTGGCGACCCGGCTGGCGTTCTTCCTGGCGGTGCAGCCCTGGGATTCGACCGTCCAGGATCGCGTCATCCTGCGCTCCGACGCCATCGGCTACCACGTCCTGGCGACGAATCTGGCCTCCCACCACGAGTTCACGCAGATGCCAGGCGGGGCTCCCGAGGCGCTTCGGACTCCCCTGTATCCGCTCTTCATCGCTTTCTTCTACGCCGTCTTCGGCGCCCATCCGTGGATCGTGCTGCTCGCCCAGGTGGTGCTCGACTCGCTTTCCTGCGCTCTCCTGTTCGCAACGCTCGCGAGGTTGATTCCCCGTTCGGCGGCTCTGCTCGCCGCCCTCGCTTACGCCTTCGACCCCTTCCTCGTCTTCCTCTCGGTCACGCTGATGAGCGAGGTCCTCTTCGTCTTCGCCTGCGTCCTGGCGCTTCACTTCCTGGCGATCGCGGTCGAGCGGCGATTCGAGCAGCCTTCACTGACTCCGGTGGCCCTGGCGTCGATGGCATTCGGTCTCGCCACGCTGGTGCGGCCGATCGCCATGTTTCTTCCCGTAGTGCTGTGCCCGGTTCTTCTCTGGTCGCTGCGTGGTAGGCCGAAGCTGGGACTGAAGGTCGCCGCGGTCTTCACGATGGTCTTTCTCGCGACGCTGTCTCCCTGGCTCGCCCGCAACTTCGCGTCGTTCGGCGCGATCTCTCTCTCGACGTCGGGGCCATACAACCTCCTCGTCTGGAACGTCGGACCCATGGAGATGACGAGGACGGGACGGTCCGCGCTCGACACCAGGGAGTTCTTGCTCGCCGAAGCCGACCGACTGATGCTGAAGGAGGGTCTTCCCCCGTCCGAAGCCAACGAGTTTCAGAAGTCGCACTATCACTCGCGCCTGGCGTTGCACTACATCAGGGAGCGTCCTCTCGAGTTCCTGGACCGCTACGCATTCGGTGTGGTCGCGTCGTTCGCGAACCTCGGGACGCGCGGCTACGCCGACATGCTCGGGAATCGCGACGTCGACGACGACCGCTTCGATCTGCGCGCGCACTCGGGAGTCGTCGATCTCGTCGCTGCCGCGCTGGCGCACAAGTCGGCAGGCGAGCTCTGCATCGGAGCGGCATCGGCCGCTTTCCTGTTCGTCAGCTACACGTGCCTGCTGATCGGCGTCTGGAACGCGCGCAGATCTCCCGTAGCAGCCCAGCGAGTGTTCCTCCTGCTGTGCGGAACCATCGCGGCCTACTTCATCTTGATCACCGGCACGGCGGGTCTCGCACGCTTCAGGGTCGCCGCGACGCCCTTCCTCTGTCCCTTCGTGGGACTCGGAGCGTCGGTTCTCGCGTCGAGTATCGCGGCTCGCCGATCGACGAGGTCGAGCGGCGAGCCCGTCGTCCGATGCGTTCGGCATGCCGATGGCTCCGGCTGATGGCTGACATCCAAGGCATCATCGTCAGCAAGGACCGTGCGATGCAGTTGGACGCGACACTGCGGTCGCTCGAGCTGCATTGCCGCGATCCGTACCGCGCCCGATGGGCGGTGATCTACAAGACTTCGAGCCTGCAGCACGCCCAGCAATACCAGGCGCTGGCTCGAGCCCATCCGGACGTCGTCTTCGAAGCGGAGACGGATTTCCGCGCTCGAGTGCTGGCCCTGACGGCCTGCGCCCGCCTGGTTGCGTTTCTGGTGGATGACAATCTCTTCGTCCGCGGGTTCGACTGGGATGACGCGGTGGAGGGCTTGCGCCGGCACGCAGACGCGCTGGGCGTCTCGCTGCGTCTGGGCTTGAACACGCAGTACTGCTACTCCCTCGATCAGCCCCAGCCGCTGCCGCCCTTGCTGCCAGGCACGACGGCGCTCCTGAAGTGCCGATGGACGGATGCGGCGTGCGACTTTGGCTATCCGCTGGAAATCTCCAGCTCGTTGTTTCGCGCGGCGGACCTGCTGCCCGTGCTGTCCGAATTGGAGTTTGCCAACCCCAATACACTCGAAGCCCAACTGGCGCCGCAAAAGCACCGCTTTGCCGCCCAGCAGCCGTTCTTGCTCTGCTTCCGCGCGTCGGTGACGTTCTGCAATCCGGCCAACCGCGTGCAAGACCAGTATGCCAATCGTGCCGGTGACGCCCATCCATGTTCCGCCGAGGCCCTGGCGGCGCTCTTCGATCAGGGGCGGCGCGTGGACGTGGCGGCGTACGCCGGCCATGTGCCGCGCGGCGTGCATGAAGAAGTCGCTCTTCAGTTCATGACTGCTCCCGCAGACGCCCCCACCGCGACCGAACCGCCGTTGGTCTCCGTCATCATTCCCTGCTTCAACCAGGCGCATTTCCTGGAAGAAGCGGTGGCCAGTGTGGTGGCGCAGACCTACCAGCGCTGGGAGCTGATCATCGTCAACGACGGCAGTCCTGACGACACGCGCGAGGCCGCGCAGCGCCTGATCGCGCGGCATCCCGACCGACGGCTCGAGCTGCTCGACAAGCCCAACGGCGGCCTGGCCGATGCGCGCAATGCCGGCATCCGCGCTTCCCAAGGCGCGTATTGGCTGCCTCTGGACGCAGACGATGCGCTGGCACCGACGTTTCTGGAGAAAGCCGTGTCGGTCCTCGCCGCGCGGCCTGAGGTCGGATTCGTCTATTCGCACATCGAACATTTCGGCAGCGAAACGGGCGTGTATCGGCTGCCGCCGTTCGATGCCGACACTCTGGTCCATACGGACAATATCGGCTGCGTCTGTTCGCTGGTCCGGCGAGAAACCTGGGAGCAGGTAGGCGGCTACAACGTGGCCATGCGCGAGGGGTACGAAGACTGGGATTTTTGGATCGGCTGTGTCGAGCAAGGCTGGCAGGGCCATCGCCTGCCGGAGGCCTTGTTCCGCTATCGCAAGAAGGCCAGCTCCATGTTGGAGCAGTCCAACCGCCTCCGGCCCCGGCTGATTGCCACCATCGTGAGCAACCACCCGGCGCTCTACTCTCCGCGCCGCCGAAAGCAGGCCGCAGCGATCCTGCGCGGCAACTCCGCTGCTCCGCCGCGCGACCGGATCCTGATTGCCTGCACGCATTTCTGGCCGTCCATCGGTGGACTGGAGACCGTCGCCGAAAACCTGGGAACCCGTCTGGTCAAACAAGGCTATGCGGTGGAGGTCGCGAGCTGGACGCATCCCGAACGGTCGTTCCCGTTTCACCGCGGCATGACGATCCACTCGCTGGAGCCGGATCGGCCCGAGCGCTGGAGGCGGCGCTGGCTACGGCGGATCAAACGCTGGTTCGGGCGCCCGGTTCCCGCCACCCTTGACGACGTCCCGGCCTGGGTTCGCCAACTGGCCGGCATGATTCGCAGCGAGCCGTACGCGGCCTGCATTCTGATGGGCGACCCGCGCAATCACCTGTTGCACGCGGCCGAACTGGCCGGCTGGCCGCCGGCGACACGTATGTTGCTCCAGCCCTTGATCAACCGGGACGGCTATACCCGTTGGCGCGATGACCTTCCCTTCCGCCAACGCCTCGCCGACATTCTCCGGAGGGCCACCGCCGCGCTGGCATTGACGCAAATCGGAACGGAAGCCCAGTTCATGCGCCAGGAAGGGATCGCTCCGGTGTTCCTGCCGAATGCCACCGAGCCGCTGGTCCCCGCCTTTCCGTTCCGGAAGGTTTGCAACATTCCGGACGATGCGTTCCTGATCCTACACGTGGCCAATCTCTGGTCGGTCAAGAACCACCTGGGATTGTTGGAGACACTGGCCGCGTTGCCCCAGGATTGGCGCCTGGTCCTGATCGGCCATCCCTCCGGAGAACCGGATCATGTGGCGCGGGTGCAGGACGCCCTGCGCCAACGGCCCGAAGTGCTCTACTTACCCGGCTTGCCGCCGGATGCTGTGGCCGCGGCCATGACTGCCGCCGATGTGGTGGTGCTCGCTTCCAAGGGCGAGGTGGCCCCCGTCACGCTCCTCGAGGCGATGCGCCACGGCAAGCCCTGGCTGGCCACCCCCGATTGCGGCGCGGCCAACGAGCACGCGGGCGGTGTGGTCGCACCGTTGGTGCGGTTTCCGGAGCTGCTTCGGCGGCTCCGCGCATCGCCCCAGACCGCGCGCGCCCTCGGTCGAGCCGGATACCGGCACTGGCAGACCTGCTACTCCTGGCCGGCGGTCATGCAGGGCTGGGAAGAGTTGATCGAGACCGGAGCGTTGAAGCGGTCGTATGCGCCGCCCGCGGAGTTGTGGGCGGAAATGCAGGCCTTGCGCGGTGAACTCGGCGACGTCGAAATCGCACCCGATGCGCCGCTCCCCGGCTGCGACTGCGCCCGCACTAGAGGGGAACCGTCGCGGTGAGCACCCTCAAGCGATGGTTTCAGCGCATTCCGGCCTTTCAGGTGGGCCGGAACAACGACCGCCTTCGGCATGACTTCGTTCGTGACGCGCTGTCCCGGCTACCCGCCGGAACGCGTCTCCTCGATGCCGGCGCGGGCGAGCGGCGCTTCCAGCCCTACTGCGGGCACCTCCAGTACGTGTCTCAAGACTTCGGCCAATACGACGGCGTCGGCGATCGGAGTGGACTCCAGACGGGAGCCTGGGACCAATCGGGAATTGACCTCCTCTGTGATATCACGAGCATTCCCCAGCCCGACAGCTCATTCGGCGCCATCCTGTGCACCGAAGTGCTCGAGCACATTCCTGCTCCTCTCGAGGCGCTGGCCGAGTTCGCTCGTCTGCTCGCGCCGGGGGGAACGCTGATCCTCACCGCCCCTTTCGTGAGCTTCACCCATTTCGCGCCGTACCACTTCCACACCGGATTCAGCCGCTATTTCTATCACGCCCATCTGCCGCCGCTGGGGTTCGAGATCGGGCAATTGGTTCAGCTTGGCAACTTCTTCGACCTCCTGGCTCAGGAGCTGTGGCGGCTGCGTGAAGCGGGCCCTCGCTTCGCGGCTCGGAGGCTCCGCCTGCACGAGCAGGCGGGGCTCCTGCTGCTGCTCGGAGCCCTGGCGCGATTCTCGCGGCGCGACCGCGGATCCCAGGAGCTTGCCTGCTATGGAATCGGGGTGAGTGCCGTCAAGCGAGCCTCTCGCGAGGCTGCCAGCGAATCCTCGTAGTCTACGTGACGGAGCATCCATGATGCGCGAACCGTGCCGCTCTTGCCTGGCGAAGAGCGTCTCGATGCGCCGGTGCCAGGTGTGATCGCGTCGGGCGCGGTCGAATCCGGTGCGGCGGATTCGCTCGCGCTCGTCCACGCGCGCCAAGTAGTAGCGGCACCGGTCCACCATCTCCTCGTGCGACCGGTAACAGACGATCTCGCGGCCGATCTCGTAGAGGTCGGCCAACTCCTCGATCCACTCGGTCAGGTAGAAGGCGCCCGCCACCGGGCGACAGGAAATCATTCTGCCAGGAAATCATTCCGCCAATTTCCCCTTCTTTCGGATTTCAGGTTGAACTGCCATCCCTGCCTGCCTACGATTGTCGCATGATTTACGTCTGCGCCGGGATGTACCGCTCCGGCAGCACCTGGCTCTACAATGCCGCCCGCCTCATCCTCCAGTGCGCAGGAACTCCCGATCTCGGCGCGGGTTGGATCACTGAAAAGGACGCGATCCTCCAGCATCAGAATGCCCTCATCAAAATCCATTCCTACGATCCCGACCTCGCCGCGCGTGCGGACGTCGTGCTGACGTCGCACCGCGACCTCCGCGACGTTGCGGCCAGCCTGTCTCGGAAATTCAAGGTCGAGTTCTCCATCAAGCCGATCCTCGAAACCATGCAGGACTACTTGCGCTGGGCGAGAATCGCCGCCTACGACCTTCATTACGAACGGCTGCTCGCGGACAAAATGGCCGAATTGAAAAAGGTCGCGGCGGTGTTGAAGCTGTCGCCGTCCGCCGTCGCCGCCCTGCCGTTCGAACAAATCCTTTCGGAGATCGAAGGCGAACACTTCATCGAGGGGCGCGCCACTGCCCAACGCTACGACACCGTCAATCTTCTCCACGAAGGCCACGTCACCGACGGGCAGCACGGTTCGTGGAAGGGCTTTGTGCCGGACGAAGTCATCCGCGCAATTGAGACGGAGTTCGCCGGCTGGATGCGCGAAAACGGCTATCTGTTGTGAAGACGGACACCGAGGGGCACGAGTTCGAGGCAATCTCGCGACTGATTGATGACGGCGAACATTCGGTCCTGCCCGCGCTGCTGATGTTCGAGTTGAACCGGAATTTCGCGGACAAAACCGCCGCGATCCTCGAACTCCTCGGTGCGAAAGATTACGTCAAATTCGTCTGGTGGATCAAGCAGGGCGCCGACCGCGTGCTGCTGCACGAGACGCGCAACGACAGCAAAATTCCGCCGCCTGTCGCGGGATTCACCGAGGACTATTACGGCAACGTGCTGGCGAGCCGTCCGCCGCTGGCCACTGCGGTTCCTTTGTCCGGGCAACCCGGCGGAGGGGCAGGGGAGCTGTGGGTGGAAGAAAGCCCGCGCATCGAGCGCATCGAGCCCCATTCCCGGGTCGGGAGGGCTGTCTCGAGCGCGGAGAACTGGACATAACGCCCCTACCCGAACGTGAAATGCCCGATTGAGGCGACGACCCGCCAGACGAGCATCGAGCGCGGAATCGAGATCAGGTGCCGCTGGATTCGTGAGCAGATGCAGGCCCGGGCGCAAGCTCCCGGATGGCATTTGAGATCCTCGCCGCCGCAGTCGACCAGCCCGTGGTGGTTCGCCGGGTTCCGCTCAGGATTTGCCGGTTCATGGACGATGAGACTCCGGGGAGGAGCCCCCCGCTCCGCCACAGGTTCCGCCGTCGTTGAGGGGCTTCATCTCCAGCAGCCGCGAGAGGGTCCATGGCCCGCGAACCGCGCGATGTCGAACTGGTGATCGCCCCATCCTCGGGCATGGTCCCGATCGACTTCAGGGAGCTGTGGGCCTACCGAGAGCTATTCGGCTTCCTGGTGTGGCGCGACGTCTCCGTCCGCTACAAGCAGACCCTCCTCGGCATCCTTTGGGCGTTGCTTACGCCGTTGGGCACGATGCTGATCTTCACGATCATCTTCGGCAAGCTGGCCAAGATCCCCACCGATGGCATTCCGTATCCGATTTTTTCGTATGCCGGGCTCTTGCCCTGGCTGTTCTTCTCTCAGTCTTTGCAGAAGGCCACCGTCAGCATGGTGGCCGAGCGCAACCTGCTCACCAAGATCTACTTCCCGCGTCTGATCGTTCCCATGTCGGCCACCCTGGCTCCCTTGGCGGACCTGTTGGTCGCCTCATCGCTCCTGATCGTCATGATGGTCTACTATCAGCTTTCCCCCACACCACATAGCGTCTACCTGATTCCCCTGTGCGTGGCGTGGGCATGGATCACGGCAGTCGGAGTCGGCACCTGGCTGTCGGCTCTGAACGTCTATTTCCGAGACGTCGGGCAACTGATTCCGTTCCTGCTGCAGGTCTGGATGTACGCCTCTCCGGTGGTCTATCCGGCCTCGCTCGTTCCAATGAAGTTCCAGTGGATCTATGCGCTGAACCCCATCGTCGGGGTGATCGAAGGATTCCGCTGGGCGCTGTTCTCGCACGGCGATCCACCGGGACCGCTGGTGCTCTTTTCCGTATCGGCGTCGATCGTCTTTTTCGTCACCGGCAGCCTCTTTTTCAAACGGATGGAACGTTCGTTTGCGGACGTGGTGTAGATGATTCACGTCGAGGGCATCGGAAAGCGTTACCGACTGGGCGGCAGCGTTCGTCACGACACACTGCGCGATACGATCATGCATCGTGTCAGAGGCCGTGGAGGTTCGCGAAGCCCGACCGGCAGCCGCGATGACGATCACTTCTGGGCGCTCCGAGATGTCTCCTTCGATGTAGCCGAGGGCGAGGTGGTCGGGATCATCGGCAAGAACGGTGCGGGCAAGAGCACCCTGCTCAAGATCCTGTCGCGCATCACGGCGCCCACCGAGGGCCGCATTCGACTCAAGGGGCGGGTAGCCAGCCTGTTGGAAGTCGGTACCGGCTTCCATCCGGAACTCTCGGGCCGCGAGAACATCTTCATGAACGGCGCAATCCTGGGTATGACCCGCCGGGAAATCAAAGCCAGATTCGATGAGATCGTGGCTTTCGCCGAAGTGGAGCGGTTCCTGGACACGCCGGTCAAGCGTTACTCGTCCGGCATGTACGTCAGACTCGCCTTCGCGGTCGCTGCGCACCTGGAGCCGGAGATTCTGGTGGTCGACGAGGTGCTGGCGGTGGGCGACGCCGAGTTCCAGAGAAAATGCCTGGGTAGGATGCGGGAAGTCGCCAGGGGCGGACGAACCGTGCTGTTCGTGAGCCACAACATGGCGGCCGTGCAGCAACTCACATCGCGGTCGGTGCTTCTCGCCAAAGGCAAGGTCGTCATCCACGCGGAAACCGCCGAGGTCGTGGCCGCCTATTTGATGGGCGGGAATCAGATGGCGGAAGCCGCAGACCTATCGACCCGCGACCCGCGCTTTCAGATCAAATCGATTCGTTTCAACGAAGGCGCCCAAGAGCCTGGATTCAACAAGCCGATGCGCTTCGACCTGGCGTTGTCGCTCGAGCGCTGCTTCGAATCGGTGAGTATCGGACTCGGGATCTACAACTCTCTGGGTGCGCGCCTTCTGACCTCGCGAAGTGTCGTGAACAATCTGGAAGCGGGCAATCCTAGCCTGAGCATCCGGATTCCGGATCACCATCTGCCGCCGGGAGAATACGCCCTGGCGCTCGGGATCTTCCGGGGGGTCGAGACGATCTACTACGCAGAAAACGTATTGAAGTTCTCTCTTTCGGACCTGGGAGTGAATGATCCCCTGATTCAGCCCTACCTCGCCTTCCAGCGGGATCGGATCGGAGCCTTCATCGCCGGTGTATGGGAAAAGGCGTGACGGCCATGCGGTATCGATTTGCATTCGGCCTCGGACGCAGTGGTACCACGCTGTCGGGAAGATTGTTGGCGCTGACCCCTGCACCGGCCCGGTTCATGAGTGAACTCTGCCCGGGCATCGGGGATCGACACTACCGAATTGTTCCGGCAGGCGGCGGCTACGGAATTCATGCGCCACTTCCTGAAGGCCTGGGTTGCCGCGGATGATCGGATGACGGAAGTGGCTTTCGAGGACCTGTGCCGACAGCCACTGGTGGAGACCTTACGGGTAATTGATTTCCTGGGGTTGGATCATGACGACCAGACCCGAGCAGAAATCCAGCGGATGACCACGGGGAGCAATCGCGAGTACTACGCTACCGACAAAGACAGTGAGCTCATACTCGAGCAACCGTACAGATATTTCGGACGTCGGGATCGCAGACGCTTGGCGTCATTTTCGAGGCATAGCTCAACGCGCTCGATGAGTTCTGCGTGTTGAGGATTTAGGCATGCTCGCTTTCATCAAGAAGATGTTGTCTCCCCATACATCGGAATTGAGCTTCTCCCAGTGCGGAGAGGACCGCATCGTCAAATTCGTTTTTGATGTCCTGCGGATTCAACATACCAAGTATCTCGATATCGGGTCGCACCACCCGCGCCGCTGGAACAATACCTATCTGTCCTACCTGTCGGGGGGAAGCGGAGTTCTGGTCGAACCCAATCCTCATTGGTGCTCGCTGATCAGGAAGGAGCGACCCCGCGACGTCTGCCTCGCTGCCGGCCTGGCGGGTGAGGCCCTCTCCGCCGTTCCGTTCTACATCATGAAATCCGACGCCCTATGCACCTTCTCCAGGCGGGAGGCAGAGCGAATGGTTGCCGAGTGTGACGAGGAGATTCGCGAGGTAAAAGAAATCGAGGTCTTGACGCCGGACGCGATTCTATCGACACACTTCAAAGGAGGGCTGAATTATGTCTCCTTGGACGTGGAAGGATGGGAGATGGAAATCCTCGAGGCATTCGACCTGAAGAGGAATCGACCGGAAGTATTTTGTGTCGAGACGCTTTCCTACGCGGTTGATGGAAGCGGCAAAAAATCGCTCGGCGTGATCGAATTCATGAAGCAGCAAGAGTACATGGTCTTCGCGGATACCCACATCAACACGATATTTGTAGATCGATCTTGCTGGGAGAATCTCGGTCGGTCGTGAGTCGGTTCAGGAAGGGATCGATGGTTCGGAGAAAGCCGGCAGGTCTACTGGAACATTTCCGATGTGGATGCCTGGTCGCTCAATTTCCCCAATAAACTTTACGACAAGGACCGCATAAAGGGCGAGCCGGACGAGATCCGTCCCGGGAGTATCGCGGAGACTCCGGTCGTGCTGTGGACGGTTCGAACAGCAAGGAACCATCACGATGAAAAAGGCATTGGTTTGTGGCGCCGGTGGATTCATCGGCGGACACCTGGTCAAGCAGCTCAAGCGCGAGGGTTATTGGGTCCGGGGCGTGGACCTCAAACGGCACGAGTATGCGCAGACCCAGGCCGACGAGTTCCTCGTGCTGGATCTCCGCAAGGAAGAGGACTGCCGCAGCGCCCTCACCGTCGGCAAGGGAACCTTCGACCAGGTATATCAACTAGCCGCCGACATGGGTGGCATGGGCTTCATCCATTCGGCCGAATGCGAGATCATGTTCAACAGCGTCCTGATCAACATCCACATGACCGATCAAGCCGCGCGAATGGGCGTTCCCCGTTACTTCTACTCGTCCTCCGTCTGTGTGTATCGCGACATGAAGCCCGGCGAACCGGAGATGCGCGAATCCGAGGCAGTTCCTGCCAACCCGGACAACGAATACGGCTGGGAGAAGCTCTACTCCGAACGCGCCGCCATGGCCTACAGCCGCCGTTACGGAATGACCGTGCGTATCGCCCGCTTCCAGAACTGCTACGGACCAGAAGGCACGTGGACCGGCGGGCGCGAAAAGGCACCGGCCGCCATTTGTCGAAAGGTCGCGGAAGTCCCGGACGGCGGCACCATCGAAATCTGGGGAGACGGATCGGCGATACGCTCCTACACCTACGTCGAGGACATGGTGCGTGGCATCTACCTCCTCATGCAATCCGACCTGGAGGGTCCTACCAACATTGGATCTCCCGAATATGTCAGCGTGCGTGAACTGGTCGAAACCGTCGCCGATGTAGCAGGCAAGAAAATCAACATCGAAAGCATCCAGGGGCCCGTGGGCGTTCAGTCTCGGAACTTCAGCAACCAGCGGATCTACTCGATTGGCTGGAAGTCGCTGTACCCGTTGCGGCGCGGCATCGAACTGACCTATCCGTGGGTCGAAGCCCAGGTAGACGCTGAGCACGCCGCCTAGCCCTCCAAAGCGCGGACGGGGCGCACCGCTCGACGCCGGGATGCGAGACGGCCTGCGCGAGCTCTTCACTCCGAACGGGCCGGCCGCTTGAAAGCGGGCGGGTAAAGATTCCCGCACGCTCTTCCGATCTTGAGGCCGGGAGTTGCACGGGAGAGCCAGCCCGCATGGAGACCCTGCGACCCGCCGCGCCGATCGTCAGCGTCGTCATGCCCGTCTACCAGGCGGCCGGCTTTCTCGCCGAGGCGATCGAGAGCATCCTCGCGCAGACGTATCCGGATTTCGAGCTGATTGCCATCGACGACGGCTCGACCGACGCCTCGGGCGCGATCCTGGAGCGGTACGCGAAGTGCGATCACCGATTGATCGTGGCGCACAGACGTCACGAGGGCGTGGTCCGTGCGCGCAATGCGGGCCTCTCCCTCGCGAGGGCTCCGTTCGTCGCCTGCATGGATGCCGACGACGTGTCTCTTCCGGATCGCCTTGCGAGGCAGGTCTCGGCTCTGACTGACCGGCCCGAGGTCGTATGCATCGGAGGCGGGTTCGACGTGATCGACGCGAAAAATCGCCTCCTGAATCGAGTCCTGCCGCCCTGCGAGCACGCTGCGATCCTCGCCATGGCGCTGCTCGGCCGCTCACCGATCTGTGGATCAAATGCCATGTTTCGCCGCCCTGAGGTCCTGGCCATCGGGGGCTACGACGAAACCGCATGCTTCGCGGAAGACCTCGAGCTGTGGCTGCGTCTGGGCGAGATCGGTCGTCTCGCAAATCTCCCCGACCTGATCTCGAGAGTGCGCTTCCACGACGTGTCGCAGAGCGCGGCGGAGCAGGAGCGTCAGCTCGACGCCGTCCACCACGTCGTGAATCGCGCCCGTGAGCTGCGGGGCATCCGGGAGCGCATCGAGCGCCCTCCTCCGTGGCGACCCCTCGCCACGCGCCGCTCGCGGCAGGCGTTCGCGGTGGGTTGGGCGCGCTCGGCATGGCGGATGGGGGAGCGCCGCACCGCACTCGCGTACGCGCTGCGTGCCCTTCGCATCGACCCGCTGGGCGCGCCGCTGTGGAAGGGGCTC
>Ga0184637_10001025_pt1 | contig 19565 bp, 21 predicted proteins | sample PLM3_127_b2_FD_133143 | JGI IMG/M metagenome (GOLD analysis project Ga0184637, IMG submission 133143) | Groundwater sediment microbial communities from an aquifer in East River, Colorado, USA - PLM3_127_b2 | ecosystem: Environmental > Terrestrial > Soil > Riparian zone | place: USA: East River... | reverse complement strand
GCGGAGCCGGCGCTCCGCGCCCCGCCGCCCATCGTGGTCCCCGCCGCCGTCTGCCAGGATTACGCGCGGTCGTCCCGGCTCGAGTGGCTCGAGACGAACGGGCTCGGCGGGTTCGCGATGGGCACGGTCGCGGGCGCGGGGACGCGCCGCTATCACGGCCACCTCGTCGCCGCGCTCCGGCCGCCGGTCGAGCGCCACCTCCTCCTCTCGAAGCTCCACGAGGCCGTCGTCGTCGACGGCGACGAGCACCCGCTCTTCACCGCGCAGTACCCCGGCGCGCTCCACCCGCAGGGCTTCCGGACCATCCAGGAGTTCCGGCTCGACCCGTTCCCGACCTGGACCTTCGAGGCGGGCGGCCTCCGGTGGTCGACGCGGTCGAGCGCGCGCTCCTCACGCCGTACGGCCTGCGGACCCTCGCGCCCGGCGAGCCGGAGTACCGCCCGCATTACCGCGGCGGGCCGCTCGAGCGCGACGGCGCGTATCACCAGGGCATGGTCTGGCCCTGGCTCCTCGGGCCGTTCGTCCGCGCGCGCCTCGCCGCTCACGGCCGGACGGAGGAGAACCTGGCCCGCTGCCGCGCGCTCGTCCGGGGCCTCGCCCCGCACCTCGAGGACGCCGCCCTCGGCCAGGTCTCCGAGATCCTGGAGCCCGATCCGCCCTTCCGGCCGGTGGGCGCGCCCGCGCAGGCGTGGAGCGTCGCGACCGTGCTCGAGGTGCTCCTCGGCGAGCTCGGGGACGGGAGCTGAGCGGTGGATCGCGACGCGCTGCACTGGCCGGAGTACCTCGCCGAGGCCGGGCTCCTCGGGCTCTTCATGGTGATCGCATGCGCGCTCGGCGTGGCGCTCGATCACCCCGCCTCGGCGCCGCCGCCTGCGCCCGAGCCGCGCCCGCGGCGGGTGGTGATCCTCGGCGGCGGCTTCGCAGGTGTCGCCTGCGCCCGCGAGCTGGAGCGGCTCCTCGGCGCGGATCGCACCGTCCAGGTGACGCTCGTCTCGGAGACGAACGCGCTCCTCTTCACCCCGATGCTCGCGGAGGTGGCCGGCTCCTCGCTCGAGCCGACCCACATCTCGACGCCGCTCCGGACCAGCGTCCGCCGCACCGCGGTGCTCCGCGGCGCCGTCTCGCGGATCGACCTCGACGCGCGCGAGGTCGTGCTCTCGCCGGCGGCCGGCGAGCCGGCCCGGACGCTCCCCTACGATCAGCTGATCCTCGCGCTCGGCGCGGTCACGAACTACTTCGGGAGCGCCGCGATCGCGGCGAGCGCGATCGGCTTCAAGTCGCTCCGCGAGGCGGTGCGGGTCCGGAACCGCGTCATCGACGCGTTCGAGCGCGCCGAGCGCGAGCGGGACCCGGCCCGGCGCCGCGCCCTCCTCACCTTCGTCGTCGCCGGTGGTGGCTTCGCGGGGGTCGAGCTGGCGGGCGCGCTGAACGACTTCGCGCGCGGCATGCTCGCCGACTACCCCGCGCTCGGCGCCGCCGACGTCCGCGTCGTCCTCGTCCACGCCGGAGACCGGATCCTGCCCGAGCTCTCCGCCGGGCTGGGTGCATACGCGCTCGACCGGCTCCGCGAGCGCGGCGTCGAGCTCAAGCTCGGCGCGCGGGTGAAGGACGCGCGCGCCGGGGCGGTGGTGCTGGAGCCCCCGGAGACGCTCGACGCGGAGACCCTGGTCTGGACCGCGGGCGCCCGCCCCAACCCCCTCCTCGAGACCCTGCCGATCGCCCGGGACCGGCGTGGAGCGGTCGTCGTCGAGCCGACGCTGGCCGTGCCGGGCCGCCCGGGCCTGTGGGCGGGCGGCGACTGCGCCGCGGTCACCGACGCGCGCACCGGCAAGGCCTGCCCGCCGACCGCGCAGCTCGCGCTGCGCGAGGGGCGGGAGCTGGCCCGGAACGTCCACGCCGCCCTCCGCGGCGCGCCCCCCCGGCCGTTCCACTTCGACTCGCTCGGCGCGCTCTGCGTCATCGGCCACCAGATCTGCCGGCTCGCCCGCCCCCGCGCTCTGGACGTTCGCGCTCGGGACCGGGGTGCTCCTCCCGATCCTGCTCGGGTGACCACCGTTGTCCGCGCGCTTGCGTGCGTCCTCGAGTCCATCGTCGGCCTCGATGCCCGTCTGAACGGCCGACGATGGCTCGTGGTGTCGCTGAGAACGACGCTCAGCGAGAGACTTCCTGCAGCACCTCCGCGCCCTCGATGAGCTCTCGAAGGTGCCTCGCGAACCGCGCCGCCGGAGCGCCGTCCACGATGTCGTGATCGATGCTGGCGGTGAGCGCGAGGTACTCGCGCGGCTGGATGCGGCCGTCGACGAGGCCGGGCTTCCGTGTGATTCCGCCGACGGTGAGGCAGAGCGTGTGGAGCGGGACGATGCCCACGGCCCAGCCCGCGCCGATCCCGAACATTCCGACGGCGGTGACGAGCGTCGTGCCAGCGGTGCGCTTGAGCCAGTGCGGGTCCCTGCGCAGGGCGCGGAAGAACAGGCGCCGGAGGAAACCCGGGGTGAACCTGGAAAGCCGCATGAGGAGACCGGAGCGCTGCGCGCTCGTCCCCGGCTCCACCTGGATCCGGCGGATCTCGTCGTGGATCTCGCGGACCGTCCTCCGGTTCGCGGCGCGCACGACGTGCGGGATCGCGACAGCGTCGACCTCGGGCTCGACGATCGTCACGACGTCGACTTCGTCGAACAGCACGAGCCGTCCTCGCCAGTCCCGATACGCGTGGAGGCGCTTGTTCGCGTCGATGGCACGCGCGAGGCTCGCGACGATGAACGCCGTGAAGGAGAGTCTCTCCCCCGCGCTCGCCTCACGATCGCGGATGAGCTGGCGCGCGCGGGTCACGTCGAGCTCGAGGAGCGCGTGCACCATGTGGCGGCGAACGCCGACCTCGAGCGCATCGACGACGTCGTGCCGCTCCCTCGGGAACGGCTTCACCTCGCACGGGGCTCGGCTCATGGGGAGACGATGCCACACGGCGCGACGAAGGTCGCGACGGCGAGCAGCTCCCACCGGAGATCGACGATGACGTTCGCGTTCACGTATCGCTTCCGCTCGCCCCAGGCGAGCACGTTCGGCGAGAAGCTCCTCTCGGCGATGCGCCGGCAGTTCGGCGGTCAGGACGGCCACACGGCCTCGCTCTTCCCCGGGAGCGCCGCGCTGGATGAACCTGGTCCTGATCGTGCTCTGGGCGGCGACCGCCTGGGCGCTCCTCGGGCGCTATCGATCGCTCTGCGCCGAGTGCGTGTGACCTTCGCCGGGACCGCCCCCTCGATGGCGATCATGGCCCGCCGTCAGCGGGTTGGTCGGGCACGGCAGGTCGCGCGCACCGGAAGCGTCCGCTTACCCGCCTCGATTTCCCCGTGCGCTCGCCGCGTCGTGGCGTCAAGGCCTCGGTGCGAACGCACGGCGAGATCGCATCCGCGCCCTGGGCGACGCGGCACTCCGGTCCCGAAGGCATGATCGCCATGACTCCCCCACCCCCGCTCATCGAGGCACGCCACGACCGGATGTCCCCGACGCGCCTGCCGGCGGAGCTCGACCCGCTGCAGCGCCCCGGCGGGATGACCTCGGTGGCCGGTGGGCAGCTCGGCGCCTCGACCGGCCCTGGCATGTCTTCGTGACGTTCGGGAGCGGAGCCGGCCTGACGGCCATCGATCGCCGGCGCGCGGCGGCCGCGTTCCTCACGCTCTTCGGCCTCCTCGCCGCGCACGCGCTCCTCGAGACGGCGCGCGACGCGCTGTTCCTGGCCCGGCTCCCCGCCGCGCAGCTGCCCTGGACCTACCTCGTCATCGCCGCTGCCGCGGCCGGGCTCTCGCAGCTGCCCTGGCCGTCGGGACGATCCCGGCTGGTGGGGCGGCGCGGTCTCTCGCTGGTGCTCCTCGCGACGGCGGCGGTCACCGCGGGGATCTGGGCGCTCGAGCCAGCGGGGAACCCCTGGAAGCTGCGCGCGCTGTACGTCTGGACCGGGGTCATCGCCACCGTCACCGGGCTCCAGCTCTGGCTCCTCCTCGCGGGGCTCTGGACGGTCCGGCAAGCGAAGCATGTCTACACCGCGGTCACCGTCGGCGGCCTGCTCGGCGGCGTCGCGGGCGCGGCGATCGCGCGGATCGTGCTCACGTCCGCGACGTCGGCCACGGGGCTCGTGCTCGCGAGCGCGGCCGTGCAGGCGCTGACCGCGCTCGGCCCCGCCCTGCTCCTCCCCACCGCCGACCGCGCCCCGAGGCGCCCGCGGACCCCGCTCGCCTCGTCGATGCGGCTCGTTCGCGGGCACCCGTACGCCCGCGGGCTCGCCTCCCTCGCGGTGCTCTCCACCATGGCCCTCACGGCGGCGGATTTCGTCTTCAAGAGCGGCGTGGTGCGCGCGGTGCCGGGGAGCGAGCTCGGCGTGTTCTTCGCGGGCTACTACACGGTCCTGAACGCGCTCGCCCTCGGCACCCAGCTGTTCCTCGTCGGATGGCTCCTGCGCGCGCTCGGTCTGCCGCGCGCCCAGGCGCTGCTCCCGGGACTGCTCCTGCTCGGATCCGCGGGCGTCGCGGCGGGTGGGGCGCTCGTGGCGGTCATGTTCCTGAAGGGGGCGGACGGAGCGTTCCGGGACCTGCACCGCACCACGAGCGAGCTGTTCCTCGTGCCGATGCCCGACGAGCTGCGCGCCCGCACGAAGCCGTTCCTCGACGTCGTCGCGCGCCGCGGAGGCCAGGCGCTCGCCTCGCTCGGGATCCTGGGAGCGATGTCGCTCCCACGCCCGGAGACCTGGGTCGCCGGCGCCTGCGCCGCGCTCTGCGTCGCCTGGATCCTCCAGGCCCGTGCCTTGCGCCAGCCCTACCTGGACCTGTTCCGGGGAGCGCTGCGGGAGGGAAGGCTCCGGGAGAGCGGAGAGCTTCCCGCGGTGGACGTGGCCTCGCTCGAGGCGCTCTTCGCCTCGCTCGGCAGCGCGGACGACGGCGAGGTGATCGCCGCCATGGACGTCCTCGCCGACCAGGGGCGCGTCCGGCTCATCCCGGCGCTCGTGCTGTACCACCCGTCCGAGGAGGTGGCCCTGCACGCGCTCGAGCTGTTCGAGCGCTCGGGGCGCCGCGACTTCGTGGCCGCGGCTGACCACCTGCTCGGTCACCTGAACCCGCGGCTCCGCGCGGCCGCGCTCCGGGCGCGGACGACGGTGGTGCCCGACCCGGAGGTCCTCCGCGCGGCGGCAGGAGATCCGAGCCCGACGGTGCGCGCCACCGCGTCCGTCGCGCTGGTCTCGATAGGGGAGGCCTCGACGGACGCGGCCCTCTTCGAGGAGCTGCTCGCCGCTCCGGAAACGGAGACACGCCGCGAGCTCGCGCGCGCCATCGCGCAGCGACCCTCGCCCGTGTTCGACGAGGTGCTCGCACGCCTCGCGCGCGACCCCGATCCCGCCGTCCTGGTGGAGGTGGCCCGGGCCGTGGGCGCGCTTCGAAGCGAGCGGTTCCTTCCCGTCCTGATGCAGCTGCTCGTGCCGCACGAGGTGCGCGGGGCCGCGCGCGAGGCCCTTCTCCAGTTCGGCGCGCAGGGCCTGTCCTTTCTCGGCGCCGCGCTCGCCGGCGAGGGCGTCCCGCACGAGGTCCGCCGCCACCTGCCGCGGAGCATCAGCCGGTTCCCGGCGGAGGCGGCTGCGCCGATCCTGCTGGGGCGGCTCCTCGACGAGCCGGACGGCATGGTGCGGTTCAGGATCCTGCGCGGCCTGGGCCGCCTCGTCGCCGACAACCCCGAACTCGCGCTCGATCGCGAGACCCTGCGCCGGGCGACGGAGCGGACGCTCGAGGTCGCCTTCCGCCTGGTCCACTGGCGCGCGGTGCTGCTCCAGGGCGCGCTCGAGGACGCCCGGCGCGCCACGGGCGGCCACGAGCTGCTCGTGGCCCTCCTGCAGGACAAGGAGCGGCACACCATCGAGCGGCTGTTCCGCCTGCTCGCCCTGTCCATCCGAGGGGAGGACCTGGAGGACGTCCACCGCGGTCTCTCGAACTCGAGCCCGAAGCTGCGCGCCTCGAGCCTCGAGCTGCTCGAGCACGTGCTCCCGCCCTCGCTGCGCGAGCCGGTGCTCGCCCTGGTCGACGACTCGCCCGACGCCGTCCGGGTGGCGCGGGCGGGCGCGCACTACCGGCCAGGCGCGCTCGACTACCATGAGCTGCTCTCGGTGCTGCTCGAGGCGCCGGGCGACACGCTCCGCTCGCTCGCCGTCCACCACATCGGAGAGCTGCGGATCCGGGACCTGCGCGACCGGGTCGAGCGCCTGCGGACCGAGAACCCCAGCCGCTTCCTGGAGCGCGCCAGCGCCCGCGCGCTCCGCCTGCTCATGGACGGAGGAAGGGAGCTCGCCGATGCTCGATGAGGGGCCCGTCCAGGCGCAGGCGCCTCGGCTTGGCCGCGTGGAGCGCCTGCTCTTCCTCCGGCGCGTCCCCGGTCTCGCGAGCCTCCCGGCGGCCGACCTCGGCGTCCTCGGCGCGTATGCCCGCGAGCGGCGCACGCCGCGCGGCGCCGCGCTGCTCCGGGCCGGCGAGCCGGTAGGCGCCATCCACTTCCTGCTCGAAGGGCGCGTGCGGATGCGCCGGCGCGGGCGCGAGCTCGGGGTGGCCGAGCGCGGCGCGGTGCTGGGCGCCGGGCTCCTCCTCGCCCGCGACGAGGCCGGGCTCGAGGCGGTGGCCGAGAGCGAGGTGCTCACCCTGGAGCTCGACCGCGAGTCCCTCCTGGACGCGCTCGAGGAGCGCTTCGGGATCTTCCGCAGCACGCTGCGCGAGGTCTCGCGGGAGCTCGTGCAGCTCCTCGCGGAGAACCCCGCGGAGGCCGCTCCCGAAGCCGTCCCGGCCGACCCCCCTCCGCTCGCCGACGGGGAGATCGATCTCGCCGACCGGATCCGCCTGCTCCGGCGCCGGCCGCCCTTCCAGGCGTGCAGCATCGACGCCCTCGCCGAGATGGTTCAGCGCGCCGAGGAGGTGCGGCTCCCGGCCGGCCACGCGCTGTGGCGGGAGGGGGATCGGGCCTCCCTCGTCCTGCTCGTGGTGAGCGGCGCGATCCGCTGCGCGCCGCCTCGCTGCCGGGCGCCGTTCCGCGTCGGCCCGGGCCAGAGCATGGGGGCGCTCGAGGTGCTCGCCGGCGTGCCGCGCTGGTACGACGCCGTCGTCGAGGAGCCGGTCCTGGCGCTTCGGGGCGACGTGGAGCACCTGCTCGACGTCCTCGAGGACAACGTGGACATGGGGGTCGAGTTCCTCTCCTTCCTGGCGCGGACGTCGGTGCGCGTCCACGAGCGGATCGCGGAGCGGGAGGGGAAGCTTCCCCAGCTCTTCGACTGCGGGGGGTGAGGGAGGAGCGGCCTCGCCTCACCGGAGGGCTCGGTCAGTTGTTCGAACCGCAGACCCCCGCCTGCCCGGCGAAGGTGGTCACGACGCCGGCCGGGGTGATCTTCCTGATGGCAGCCGCGTCCGTCACATAGACGTTGTCGGCGCTGTCGATGGCGATTCCCGAGGGGTAGTAGAAGCTCGCCGCGGTGCCCGACCCATCGCTCTGGCCATGGGCGCCGCTTCCGGCGAAGGTGCTCACGACGCCTGCGGGTGTGATCTTGCGGATCTTCTTGTTGTCCTTGTCCGTGACGAACAGGTTGCCCTGGCTGTCCACCGCGATCGCAAACGGGTGATAGAAGCTGGCCGCGGCGCCCTGGCCGTCGGCTGAGCCCTGCACGCCCGCCGTTCCGGCAAACGTCGTCACCAGGCCGCCGGGCGCGATCTTGCGGATCGTGTGGTTGCCCTGGTCGGCGACGTAGATGTCCCCGGAAGCCAGGACCACGAGACCGCTCGGCCCCAGGAACTGGGCGGCCGCGCCGGTGCCGTCGGCGGAGCCAGGTGATCCCCAGAGTCCGGCGATCGTCGTGACGACGCCTTCCGGCGTGACCTTGCGAATCGCGCCCAGGCCGTAGTCCGCGACGTAGACGTTGCCGCTGGCATCAGGGGCGACGACCCACGGACGGTAGAAGCTGGCCGCCGGCCGGCGGCACCCTCCTATCGCGAGGGGCTCGCGAGCCTGCGGGGCGAGCATCCCGTCGTCCGGGGCGCGCCGCCAGGGCGCGCCGCCCACCCGTGAGCGGCGCGTCGACCTGAAGGTCTTTAGTGCATCGGGGGCGCCGCGCGCTCGGACGGCTTCGAGGCGTACTGCCTGCCGGCCTGGATGAACTCGAGCAGATCCGCGTTGGCCTGATCCTTGTGCGTCGTGCACAGGCCGTGCGGGGCGCCCTTGTACACCTTCAGCGTCGCGTCCTTGACGAGCTTCGACGACCGGAGGGCGGACGCTGCGATCGGCACGATCTGGTCGTCGTCACCGTGAATGATCAGCGTCGGCACGTCGAACTTCTTGAGGTCCTCCGTGAAATCCGTCTCGGAGAACGCCTTGATGCACAGGTAGGAGGCCGGGAAGCCGGCCATCGTGCACTGAAGCCAGAACGACTCCCGCACGCCCTCGGAGACCTTGGCCCCGGGCCGGTTGTAGCCGAAGAACGGCAGGCTGAACTCCTTCCAGAACTGCTCGCGGTCAGCCAGGACGGCAGCGCGCAGCTGGTCGAATACTTCGATCGGGGTGCCGGCGGGGTTGGCGGTCGTCTTGAGCAAGAGCGGTGGGACCGCGCTGATCAACACGGCCTTGGCCACGCGGCTCGTGCCGTGGCGACCGATGTAGCGGGTGACCTCGCCGCCGCCCGTGGAGTGGCCGATGAGGACGGCGTCGCGCACGTCGAGCGTGTCGAGGAGCTCCGCGAGGTCATCCGCGTACGTGTCCATGTCGTTGCCGTTCCACGGCTGGCTCGAGCGCCCATGACCGCGTCGGTCATGGGCGATGCAGCGATAGCCCTTCGAAGCCAGGAAGAACATCTGGTCTTCGAAGGCGTCCGCGCTCAGCGGCCACCCGTGGCTGAAGACGACCGGCTGCCCGCTGCCCCAGTCCCGGTAGTGGATCTGCGTCCCATCATGCGTCGTGATCGTGCTCATGGTCTCGGCTCCTTCGCCGATGTGGGTAGGGCGTCACCACTCATGCGCGGACGACTCACCGTCAAGGCTCTGGGGGGCCGCGACCAACTGGCGCTTACGGCCCGGGAGGCGGGCTTCACGCGCAAACCTACGCGCGCGAGCGGCAGGCCCAGCGCCCACGGACGAGAGAGCGAGCGAAGGCGCGATCGTCAGCACCGTAGGCTTCGCGCGCCCCTACACGGCACGGCGGCGCCCTGGACGACGGCATAGGCGCTCATCCGTTGGCTGCTCGTACGATCACCGGGACGCGATGGGAGCAGATGTTCCCGACGCCCCCTACACGCAGCAGAAGAGAGAGCACGTCATGAAGATCGTGGTCATCGGCGGCACTGGGCTCATCGGATCGAAGCTCGTCAGGACGCTTCGTGAGCGTGGCCACGAGGCGGTGGCGGCGTCACCGAACTCGGGCGTCAACACCCTCACCGGCGAGGGCCTGGCCGAGGCGCTGAGAGGCGCCTCGGTGGTCGTCGACGTGTCGAACTCTCCTTCCTTCGAGGACGGAGCAGTGATGAGCTTCTTCGAGACGTCGACCCGCAATCTGCTCGCCGCGGAAGCCGCCGCAGGCGTGGGGCATCACGTCGCGTTGTCGGTCGTGGGGACCGAGCGCCTGTCCGAGAGCGGGTACTTCCGCGCGAAGATCGTGCAGGAGAAGCTGATCAAGGCAGCCTCGATCCCCTATTCGATCGTCCACGCGACGCAGTTCTTCGAGTTCGTGAAGAGCATCGCCGCCGCCGCCACCGACGGCGACACGGTGCGGCTCGCGCCGGTGCTCATCCAGCCCATGGCTGCCGACGACGTCGCCGCTGCCGTCGGCAGGATCGCGGTGAGCGCGCCGGTGAACGGCACCATCGAGGTGGCGGGGCCCGAACAGTTCCGTCTGGATGCGCTCATCCGACGAGGCCTCGGCGCACGCAACGATCCGCGCAAGGTCGTCGCGGACCCGCACGCGCGCTACTTCGGCGCCGAGCTTGGCGAGCGCACGCTCGTCCCCGACGGCGACGCGCAGCTCGGCAAGACCCGCTTCGAAGACTGGCTTGCCCAACCCCCGCCCTACTGATCGCCGCCGACGCTCTCTCAGTGCTCGCGCGGCGAGCTGCCGGCCTCCGCTGCGCTCAGCCTGCGCAGGACGTGCTCGAGGTCGTCCCAGGTCGTCGTTCGACCGAGGCTGAAGCGGACCGCGCCCATCCCCTCCCGCGGCGGGACGCGCATCGCCGCGAGGACCGGCGAGAGTTCGACCGAGCCTGCGTGGCAGGCAGAGCCCGTCGATGCCGCCACACCGGAGAGCCGCGCGAGGACGTCGGCCCCGACCTGCCCGACGAAGTTGACGTTGGCGGTGTTCGGCAGGCGCTCGACGCCGGCGCCATTCACGGTGAGCTTCTCGCCAAACAGCTCCTTCAGCCGTGCCTCGAACCGGTCGCGGAGGTCCCGGATGGTCGGCGTACCGATCCAGCGCGTCGCCGCCTCGCACGCCGCGCCGAGGCCGGCGTCGAGCAGCACGTTCTCCGTTCCAGCGCGCCGTCCCTGCTCGTGGCCGGCGCCGTGCACGAACGGCTCGATCCTCGTCCCGCGTCGGATGAAGAGCGCGCCGACGCCCTTGGGAGCGTAGAGCTTGTGCCCCGCGACCGAGAGGAGATCCACGCCCAGCTCGTTCACGCGGGTCGGGATCTTGCCCACGCTCTGGGCAGCGTCGGTGTGCACGAGCACCCCCGCCGCCCTCGCGATGGCCGCGATCCCCGCGATGGGCTGCACCGTCCCGACCTCGTTGTTCGCGTGCATGATGCTGACGAGGATGGTCCGCGGTGTCAGCGCCTTGCGCACGTCCTCGGGGTCCACGCGCCCGTGCCGGTCGACCGGCAGCACCGTCAACTTCGCGCCGAGAGTCTCGAGAAACCGGAGCGGCCGGAGGATCGCGGGATGCTCGACCGCGCTCGTGACGATGTGGTCGCCCCTGTCGCGGTTCGCGAAGAAGACGCCTTTCAGCGCATGGTTGTTCGACTCGCTCCCGCCGCTCGTGAAGACGACCTCGTCGGGGTCGCAGCCGAGCAGCGCGGCCACCTGGGCGCGGGCCCGTTCCACGGCCGCCTTCGCTGGCGCGCCGGCCCAGTGGTGCGTGGACGGGTTGCCGAAGTGCTCCGTCAGGAGCGGCCGCATCGCCTCGACCACCTCGGCAGCGAGTGGCGTGCTGGCGTTGAAGTCGAGGTAGATCTGCTTCTCGGTCATGGCTGGTTCGCCTCCCTTCCGGTGCCGCTAGGACATGGCGTGGCGATGCCAGCGAGCGCCCGCCCCACCGAGTCCGTCAGCGCGGGGTCCGCCTCGGCGTACCGGGTGTCGTGGTCGATGATCGGAGTCCGCTTCACGATGTTCCTCGTTAACACCCGCTCGCCGACCTCGGGAGGGTTCGCTTTGCGGAGATGGGCGACCACCAGCGCGCCTCATGCGACCTCCTCGATGATCGCGAGGCGCGGACGCGGCGATGCCGTCGCGGCAGCGCCGCCCGGGTAGTACCGGCACGCCGCGTGGTTACAGAGCTTGTTCTTCTCCGAGAACGGACACTCGACGCGCCGGCTCGCCTGGGCGAGTGGGGCTCCCAGCGCGGCGTTGAAGTAGCTGGTCGCGACCTCGAGCACGCCGTAGACGCTGCGCTTGCAGCAGCGGTTCCCGCTCCCGCTCGCGATGTGGAGCATCGCCTGCCCGGTCAGGCCATGGGCGCGCGCCCGCCCGGGCGCGTGCTCCGCCTTGATGGTGTTGCCCTCGATGACGCTCACGGCGATGCCGCAGGCGATCGCCGCCGCGTCCGCGCCGAACCCGGCGCAGAAGCCGCCGGGGATGCTGTTACCCCGCTGGATGGCGGCGTCGAGCTTCTCCGTCGCCTCCGCGCCTGTCGCGTTACGCCACGCCGTGACGAGCACGGCGGCGACGAGCGGATGGTGCGCCTGACCGGCGATGGGAAACTTCGGGTGCGACATGATCTCCTGCGCCAGGTCGAGCGGGCTCGCCGAGGTCACGCGCGCGCAGACGCGCCGGATCACGTCCGAGTACTCGAGCCCGGCGCACGTCGCGCAGTAGCGGGACTCGGCGGGTTCGTTGCAGACGAGGCATGCGTTCATCGCAGGCTCCCTGGGCAGGCTCGACGAAGGGCTACTTCACGAGATTATTGAATACGCAACAAGACGTCAACCGCTGCGAACGCCGCCTGCAGGCCCGCGTTCCACGCATTGACACCCGGGGGCGGTGCCGGTGTAGTAATCTAGCGACTACGCAAGTAACGGTGCGGACATCGACGGCTCCCCGCGCCAGAAGGAACCCACATGGATGCGCGAAGCACACGGCTCCTGCGTCGCAGCGCCCTCGCTCGGCGCCGCCGCATCAAGGCTTGGGTCTGGCCGATCCTGCCAGCGGTCCTGATCGCCGGCTGGTTCTACCCGGTCTTCGGGTTCGTGATGCTCCTCTGCATGGGCGCCGCGGTCGGTCTCGCGTTCTATCGCGGCCGCGAGTGGTGCGATGTCTGCCCGCGCGGAGCCTTCTACGACCTGGTCGTGAAGCGGCTCGGCGTCGAGCGCCGGATCCCCAGGCTCGTGAGGACCGGCGGGCTTCGCGTCCTGATGCTGGGGATCATGATGACGGTGATGACGGTCGGCTTGTCCCGGTCCTGGGGCGATCCCGCGGGCATGGGCCGGGTGTTCGTGATGATCCTGATCGTCACGACCGTCGTCGGTCTCGCGTTTGCGGCCTTCGTGAACCCCAGGGCATGGTGCTCGTTCTGCCCGATGGGCAGCATGGCGTTCGCGATCGGGAAGGGCCGGTACCCGATGCGAGTCGACGCCGCGTCGTGCAACGACTGCGGCGCCTGCGCGAAGGTCTGCGTCATGGAACTCGATCCGGCCGCCTACAAGCGCGAGGGATCCATGGCGCACGGCGACTGCCTCAAGTGCGTTGCGTGCGTCGCCGCGTGCCCACGGGGTGCGCTGTCGTTCGGGGAGATCGCGCCGCCGGCGCCGCGCGCTGCCGAGCGTCCGGATGTCGCGGCGGCGTGACGGAGCGAGGCGAGATCATGGAGGCGAGGCCGGCGTCTCGCGCTTACCCCGGCGACCGCGAAGAAAGCAGCGTTGCGACGCCAGCGCGCGTACTCGAGCCGGTCGTCGCGCTCAATCGCCGGGCGCAGCCTCCACCTTGAGGCCGAGCGCGGCCCAGTCGAGAACGCCATCCTCCAGCCGGACCGCCTTGAAGCCGCGCGCCCGGAGGAGCTTCACCGCCTCGACCGCGAGCACGCAGTACGGGCCGCGGCAGTACGCGACCACCTCGCGCCGCTTCGGCAGGTCCGAGAGCCGCTTCGCGAGCTCGGGGAGGGGGACCGAGAGCGCCCCCGGAATGTGGCCGGCCTCGTACTCCTCCGGCGGTCGCACGTCGAGGACCGTGACCTCGCCCTTGCGGACCCTGCGGCGGAGGGCATCCTCGTCCACCTCCTCGAGCTGCGCATTCACCGCGAGGAACTCGCGAGTGATCTTCGAGACCTCGGCGAGGCGCCCCTCTGCGACGCCTCGAAGCGCGAGCAGGAGGTCGGCGACCGACGGATCCGCGAGCCGGTACGTCACGAATAGCCCCTCCTTCGTGGACTCGAGCAGGCCGGCGGCGCGCAGGACCTTGAGGTGCTGCGACGTGTTGGTGAGCGTCATGTCCGTCATCCCGGCGAGCGCCTCGACCGTGCGCGGCCCCTGCGAGAGGAGCTCGACGAGCTCGATCCGGTGCGGGCTGGCGAGCGCCTTCCCGACGCGCGCGAACTGCTCGTAGATGGCGTTCTTGAACCGGCGGCCGGGGCTCGGGGGTGCCATGTCGGTGCTCCTATCACTCGCTTGCTTTCTTGAATAGCCGCTACCCGCCGGTGGGCGAGCGCACGTACCCCACTCGAGCGGGAGCGGCGCCTTGCCTGGTCACCCGCCCGGAGCGAGGGACCGGGGGCGCCGGCAGGCGGCTCGCCCGCTGGCGGGCGAGCCGCTATATTCAACAACCTACTTGAGTTCATCACGCTGGGGCCGAGGAGCCATGGGACTTCGAGTGGCGGTCGCAACCGAGGACGGCGTGGAGGTGCAGCACTTCGGGCACGCCACCCGCTTCCATGTCTACGACCTCGACCGTGCTGGGTTCGTGTTCGTCGCGGCGCGGGAGGATGCCGCTTCGTCCGCGGTTGCCGAACAGCGTGCCGCCGCACATCAGCGGAAGCTCGAGCTGATCCGGGACTGCGGCGCGCTCATCGTGGCCCGCGTGGGTCCGAACGCCCTTCGACTCATCGAGGCGCAAGGGATCGCGGTCTACGAGTCGCAGGACCCGGCCGCCGACTCGCTGAAGGAGCTCGCCGCCGCCGAGGGATTCGATTCGGCCCCGAACCACGGGAACCGGCCGGCGTGAGCCTGCGGCGGGTCACGCAGCGGGAGGGCGTACCGGGCGAGCGGCTCGCGCCAGGGGCGCGGCCGGGCCACGAGGACCTCTTCCGCAAGGTCGACGCCGTCACGGGAGCCCCGTGCTCCTGCTGTTCTCGCCCGCTGTGCGGTCACGAGGCCCTCGCCTGCGTCGTCTTCCGGCTCGCACCGGCTGCGCGCTGCATCCGCTGCCTTGCCGCCGGGCTCGCCACCGGGACGGAAGAAGTGCTCTCCGACCTCCGGGCGAGGATGGCGCGCCGGAGCTGCCAGCTCGCCGCGTGGGAGCGTGCGAGCAGCCGGGAGGGCCGGGGATGCGGCTGGACGGACGCCCGGGCCAGCATCTCGCGTCGACCGTGAAGATCGGCCTCGGGTGACGCCTCTATGGCTTCGCGGGCGTGCCCCCGCGATCGCTCATCGCGAGGCGGCCGTTCGATCGGCGCTGTCCGCGGGACGCGACCACTCCGGTTGACCCGGCGGCGCGTTCCACCTATTCAAGCACGTAGTTGAGCAATGGGGAGGGCGTGGGTGCCGAGACCGACGACGGGCCGCCGCTTCAAGGACGCCATCTACGGGCAGTTCGCGCGCGTCTCGAAGGCGCTCGCGAACCCGCATCGCATCGAGCTCGTGGAGCTGCTCGCCCAGGGGCCGCGCACGGTGGAGGTGCTCGCCCGGCTCTCGGACATGAGCCTCGCGAACACCTCCCAGCATCTGCAGATCCTGCGGGCCGCGGGGCTCGCCGAGGCGACGAAGGAAGGGCTGTTCGTCACGTATCGGCTCTCCGACCCGAAGGTGTCCGACCTCTTCCTCGCCCTGCGCGCGGTGGCCGAGACGCGGCTGGCGGAGGTGGAGCGCATCAAGCGCGAATTCCTCGCCGAGCGCGCCCAGCTCGAGGCGGTCGACGAGGACGCGCTGCGTCGCCGCGTCCGCGAGGGAGACGTGACGTTGCTCGATGTCCGGCCGCCCGAGGAGTACGAGGCCGGGCACATCTCCGGCGCGGTCTCCATCCCGTTGCCCGAGCTCGTAAAGCAGCTCGCGAATCTCCCCAAGAGGAAGGAGATCGTGGCCTACTGCCGGGGTCCGTACTGCGTCCTCGCGGTGGAGGCGGTGACCCTCCTCCGCAAGAAGGGCTTCCGCGCCGTCCGCCTCGAGGACGGGATCCTCGACTGGGCCGCCCACGGGCTCCGCGTAGAGGCGTCGAGCCCGAGGTGACCGGTCCGACCCCGCTCGATTACGCGGCGTGGCGGGCGACGCGCCTCGGCAGGATCACGGAAGCGGTCGAGCGCAGGGCGGTCCTCGAGCTGGCTGGATCCGTCGAAGGACTCGACGTCCTCGACGTCGGCTGCGGCGACGGCGTCCATGCCGTCGCCCTCGCGCTGCGCGGCGCCCGCTCCTCCGGCGTGGACGTCTCCAACGGCGCACTCGCCCAGGCGCGCCGGAACGCCCGCGCGGCCGGCATCTCGATCGCGCTCGCAGCCGCCGACGCGGCCCGGCTTCCCTTTCCGGCAGGGAGATTCGATCTCGTCATGTCCGTGACGGCGCTCTGCTTCGTCGCGTCACCGGACGCCGCGGTCCGGGAGATGGCGCGCGTCCTCAGGCCGGGCGACCCCGCGATGGAAGCTGCACCTCCGGTGTGCATGAACCGGCGCGGGATCACGCAGAGAGGACTTGGGCTGCGGGGTCCCGCTCATCAGCCGATGTTTATCGGAATGAGAAGCAACGTTGGATTGCGGGGCGCCCGCCGCAGGAGCATGAGGCGCGCAGACGGAGATGTCCGATGCCCGCCAATATGAGGAGGCGGTTCACCATGCCAGCCTGGGATGGAGAGCGGATGACGCGGCGCCGGTTCCTCGCGCTCGCCGCGGTCGGCTCGGCCAGCGCCAGAGCGCTCGTCGGCCGTGCGCTCGCCGCTCCAGCCGCGGCGCGAGCCGCTGGCGGGCGCCCGCTGCGCGAGGTTCGCCGGTCCGCGGCCCCGACGACGATCGATCTCGGCCCGCTCGGCCGCCGGACGATCTGGACCTACGACGGGCAGATGCCGGGGCGTGAGATCCGCGTCCGGGAGGGCGACCGACTCCGCGTCGTCGTGGTGAACGAGCTGCCGGAGCCGACGACCGTCCACTGGCACGGCGTGCCGGTGCCGAACGCGATGGACGGTGTTCCGGGCCTGACGCAGTCACCGATCGCGCCGGGCTCGTCGTTCACGTACGAGTTCGACGCGGAGCCCGCGGGCTCGTACCTCTACCACAGCCATCAGGGGCTCCAGATCGACCGCGGCCTCGTCGGAGCTCTCGTGATCGAGGAGCGCTCGCCGCATGTCACATTCGATCGCGACTACACCCTCGTCCTCGACGACCTGCTCCCCGGTGATCCACCCGAGATGACGTCGGTGCAGGGAGACCGCTCGTCGCGGGGCCGTATGGGCGGGGGCATGATGCGCGACATGGGCGGCGGCGGGATGATGGGCGGGATGGGGCGCGGGACGATGGGAGGCGGCGGGAGGGGCGCAATGATGGGCTCGCTCGGTATCCCGGACTACCTCGCGCTGCTCGTGAACGGCCGTCCGCCGGCGGATCCGCCCGCTTTCGAGGTGAAGCGGGGCGAGCGCGTTCGCCTGCGGCTCCTCAACCCCTCCGGCGCGACGACGTATCGGGTCGCGATCGCCGGTCACCGGATGAGCGTGTCGCACGCGGACGGGCGTCCCGTGAAGCCCGTCGAGGTCGACGCGCTCGAGATCGGGATGGGCGAGCGGTACGACGTGATCGTCGAGGCCCGGAACCCTGGAGCATGGGTGATCGCGGCCGCGCCACTCCAGCGCTCTCCGGAGCCGGCGCGGGCAATCCTCCGCTACGTCGACGCGCGCAGCGCGCCGCCTCCCGCCAACCAGGAGCCGGAAGGACTTCGAAGCGGCCGGCTCCTCGCGCTCGAGGACCTCGACGCGGTGGAGCCTGATGATTCGCCGGGCCGCGCGGATCGAGACCTGGACCTCGTCCTCTCCGGCGGGATGATGTCCTCCGCGTGGACCATCGGCGGCCAGCTCTACCCCGACGCCGATCTCATCGAGATCCACCGTGGCGAGCGGGTTCGGTTCCGGCTGCGGAACATGAGCATGGCGCTCCACCCGATGCACTTGCACGGCCACTTCTTCCGCGTGGGCCGCGCCTGGAAGGACACCGTGCTCGTGCCTCCGCACATGGGCGAGGTGTCGTTCCAGTTCCGCGCAGACAACCCGGGGCGGTGGTTCTTCCACTGCCACAACGCCTATCACATGGAGATGGGGATGGCGCGCGAGGTGCGGTACGTGGGTTGACGCTCCCGCGCTTCACGGGTCGATAAGGGATGCGCGATGTGAGACGGGATGGGCTACGGCGGCTTCGGATGGGGGCTCGGCATCCATGCCACGCGCTCTCGAGCTGACATCAGCTCACCGTCTCCGCGCTGTAGCGCGCGACGAGGCCCGTGCGGATGGCGTGTCGGAAGACGCGCGCGAACACCCAGCTCGCGAGCACGATCGCCGAGACAGCGAGGAGCGCCCCCCATCCGAGCGCCGGCCACGTCCCGAGCGCGATGCCGAACAGAAACAGGATGAGCAACGCCGGGACGATGGCCACGCCGTAGCCGACGAACGACAGCCCGAACGCCGCCGCCGCCATCACGACCATCACCGCGAGGCCGATCGTGCTCGTGAACACGCTCGAGAGGACGAGTCCGGAGACGTACTCGCCCGTCGTGATCGGCGTCGCGAACACGTTCAGGAAGTTCCGCGACCACACGTCCTCGAAGAACGCCATCGTCACGCCCTGCATCACGCGAGCGAAGAAGTCCCAGAGCAGGACGGCTCCGAGGAGGAGCGGCACGAAGTCGAACCCGGGCGAGGCGACCGCGTTCAGGTACTTCGTGATGAATCCCCAGATCGCCGCGACGCGTCGGGGACGAAGCGTGATCACGCATGCTCCAGCGCGAGCGGCTCGCGCGCGACGGCGATGAAGAGGTCTTCGAGCGTCGCCCGCCCGTGCTCGCGCGGCAGCGTTCGCGGGTCACCCTCGAGCAGGACCCGGCCGCGCGAGAGGAACAGCACGCGGTCGCAGACCTCCTCCACCTCGCGCATGTTGTGCGAGGTCCAGAGGACACCCTCCGCTTCGTGTGCGGCGATGCCGCGGATCCGCGCGCGCAGGTCGCGCGCAACGGACGGGTCGAGAGACGCGGTCGGCTCGTCGAGGAGGAGGAGGCGCGGCCGGTTCAGCATCGCCTTCGCGAGCGAGACGCGCGTCTGCTCGCCCGACGAGAGGACGCCGGTCTTCGTGTCGCGGAACGGCACGAGGTCGAACTCCGCGAGCAGCGCCTCGACGCGCCCGCCGACGTCCCGTACGCCGTACATGAGGCCGAACACGCGGAGATTCTGCGAGACGGTCAGGTTCCCCGGGGGCGGCGCGTACACCGCCGCGAAGTTCGTGCGCTGCAGCGCCTCGCACCGGCGACGCGCCAGGTCGAGACCGTCTATCCGGATGGCCCCGGACGTCGGAGAGAGTACGCCGAGGATCATGTTGATGGTGGTGGTCTTGCCGGCGCCGTTCGGGCCGAGAAGCCCGACGATCTCGCCTGGCGCGACCTGGAACGAGATCCCGTCCACCGCCGCGATTGCACCATACGATTTGCGCAGGTTCTCGACGAGCAGGATGGGCGGGCGGCCGCCGGACGCCCCCTCGAGCCGCCTCGCGCTGTCCGGGCTATGCGCCATCACCGGGCCCCCGTCCGCATGCGCTCCTCGTGTCGTGCAAGCCTTCGCTACGCGGGCGCCGAATCATCGCCGGGGGCGAGCTGCTGCAGGTCCAGCTCCTCCCAGTCGAGCTCCTGCTCGACGCGCTGGAAAGCCGTATCGCCGATGACGCCATCCGCCCGCAGCGCGAGAAGCCGCTGCCGCTCGGCCGACGCCGCGGTGCGCGCGATCCTGCTCGCGGGCGTGGGGCGGGCATTCACGTCAGGCGACGATCTCGACGACCAGCAGGCCATCAGCGCCGCCGGTCCCGCCGCGATCGCGCGCCAGGTCGAGGTGCTGCAGCGCATCAGCGAGCGCATGCTGTTCGGCGCCAAGCCGGTGATTGGCGCGGTCCAGGGCTGGGCGGTCGGCGGCGGCTTCGCGTGG